>JACKQG010000619.1_pt1 | contig 51462 bp, 42 predicted proteins | sample 8237621 | NCBI WGS metagenome assembly JACKQG01 (sample SAMN15677084, study PRJNA649215) | marine metagenome | biome: marine; feature: Black Sea; material: saline water; isolation source: suspended particulate matter (SPM) from the Black Sea western gyre | collected 2013-06-09/2013-06-10 | depth... | reverse complement strand
TGAATGAGAACGAGAGTTTGCGTATCTTTACCGCGTTGCGGTAAAGAGTGAAGATCGGAACAATTCTGGTTCCATCAATTGGCAACTCCAATATCCGGCACTAGGAATTGCTCGCGCGTTCAAGAAGTTCGTTGACAATTCGACACTCGCGACCATCGGTCAGTTGCTGTTCGCGGCCGTTGTAACGGAAACTAAGCTGCTCGTGTTCTAGACCAAAGAGATGAAGCAACGTTGCTTGCAAGTCGTTCGGTGTGACTTTATCCACCACGGCGCGGTGGCCGAACTGGTCCGTCTCGCCGAAAGTCATACCACCCTTCACGCCACCTCCGGCCAACCAGGTACTGAACCCTTGACCATTGTGATCTCGACCTTGTTTGTCAGCTGCGCCGTGATTCTCGGTGACTGGGAGACGGCCAATCTCGCCACCCCAGTGGACCAAGGTCGAATCGAGCATGCCTCGTTGCTTTAGATCCTGTACCAAAGCGGCGGCTGGTTGGTCGGTACGTTTGCAGACGGCGGCAAGGCTGGTCTTGATGCTGCTGTGATTGTCCCAGGGTTGTCCGCCGAGGAACAGCTGAACGAAGCGAACGCCGCGTTCGACAAGTCTTCGCGCGATCAAACATCGCGTGCCGTACTCTTTGGTTTCCGCTTGATCGATTCCATACAGTCGCAGCGTCGCCTCGGTTTCGCCTGATATATCAAGGGCCTCCGTCGCGGCGGTTTGCATGCGCGCGGCGAGTTCGTAGCTGGCGATTCGCGCTTCAAGATCGTTTTCGCCGGGATGAAGCTCCAGGTGCGATTGGTTCAGCTTCGCCAAGAATGCGAGGTTTTGTCGCTGTAATTCACCCTTTAAGTGCTGCGGCGGCTGCAGGTTCAAAATGCGAGGTTCTTGCGCTCGCAGCACGGTTCCTTGAAACAGCGGTGGCATCCAGCCGTTCGTCCAGTTATTAACGCCATCGACCGGATGTCCGCCAGGATCGGTCAGCACCATGTACGCCGGAAGATCTTGCGATTCCGATCCGAGCGCGTAGGTAAGCCACGCCCCAAGCGTTGGTCGGCCGAGTACTGCAGGAATTCCGCCTTGCCAATAACGAATTGATACTTCGTGTCCGTTGTAGCCCGTATGCATCGAACGGATGACGCACGCATCATCAACGATCTTCGCAAAATGCGGTAACAGCTCAGACACCTCCGTTCCACATTCGCCGTGCTTTTGAAACCGCCACGGGCTGCCGAACAGAGTCTTACTGGCGCGATTGATAAAGCTAAACTGAACGTCGTCTGAAAACTCAGTACCGCTATACTTCGTCAACTCAGGTTTTGGATCGAGGAGATCCATGTGTGCCGGACCACCATGCATGAAGAGCGATATCATCGCGTTTGCTTGGGAGGCGATTGGTGTCGACTTTGGCAGCATGTCGAACGTCTGCTGAGCCTGTGGAATTGTGGATGGCTTGGCCAGCAGCTCTTCCTGCTGGAGCAACCACGCCAGGGCCATGCTTCCCACGCCCATCGCGTTCTGGGCGAGGAATTGTCGTCGGGTTCGTGCGTTATTCATAACAGGTGATTTCTTCAGTCGACGTAAAGGAACTCGTTTGAGCTGAGTAACGATTGACACAGATTAGCCAATGCATGCAGCGACGGATCCACGTTGTCGGGAATCGGGTTTTCTTTTAGGTAAGCATTCTGTTTGGCAAGGAACGCTGTCGCCACGTCCAGTTCTTCTTCGCGAGGCAGACGACCAAAGGCCAATCGCCAAGCAGCACGGACTTGCTCAACAGACGAATCCGCCGTCGATGCCGCTTTAACTCGTTCGGCCAGCTTGCGGGCGTGTCGGAGGACGAACTCGCTGTTCATCATCATCAACGCCTGAGTTGCCGCCGTCGATGACGGACGTCGCTCGCAGTTGACTTCCATCACTGGCGCGTCGAATGCCTTGAGCATCGCAACTGGCTGTGTCCGCTTTATACGAACGTAGACGCTGCGTCGAGTCTCGTCACCATCGACGATCACCTGGCCGGTATCGTCTGCTTTGATACTTACCGGTGGTCCGTAAAGTTTATCGACCAGCGTTCCGCTGGTGGCCAGCGTCCGATCTCGCAATGCCTCGGCGTCGAGCCGTTGAATCGGCATTCGCCAGTAGAGCGTGTTTCCCGAGTCAGCGGTCAAACCATCCGTCGTCGCTTGGGATGACTGGCGATAGACGCTCGATGTCATGATCAATTTGTGCAACTGTTTCAGATTCCAACCGCTCTCGACAAATTCACTGGCTAGCCAGTCCAACAACTGAGGATGAGTCGGACGCTGGCCAAGCACTCCGAAATCCGAAGGCGTGCCAACAATGCCGCGACCAAAGTGATGCATCCAGACACGATTCACGATCACACGCGCCAGCAGCGGATGTCTGCCGCTCGTGAGCCACTTGGCGTAAGCCCATCGTCTGCCGGTCGTTGGAATCGTTGTATCGACCGATGCGATCTCGACACGTTCTCCGGGCTGGCTCGAAATGGTCAACGCCGCAGGAGTCACGGCACCTTTGGGTTCGCGATATTCGCCGCGATGGAACAGATGTGTCGCAGGAGGTTCAACGCCCGACTCGGCCAGCACGCGGATGAACTCCTCGACCGGCTTCTTCGTTCGAGTCTCGGCGATTCGCGCATCGAACTTCTTGAGATCGTCGGCAGCCGCTTGATTGTATTGGTAGAGGTTGCCCGGCGAGATGTTGACCGCCGGATTCTTTTTCAGCAACGCTTTCTGCTCTTCAGTTCGTTTATCTCCCGGAGTCTTGTAGGCGTCCCGCAGCTTTGGCCGCAATGCCTCGTCGTACTTCTGCAGTTCCTTGTCCAGCGCCTCGGCCATGTATGTCGCTTGCTTCGCGTTCTTCTCCGCCGCGATCTTTTGCGCGACGGCTTCGACCTCGGCGGCCTCGGCGCGATCTTCGTCCGTGTAAAGCGTAATCAAGCGTTGTTGCGGCGTTCGCCATTGCTTCCAGTTGAGCGCGGGCTCGAACACGGCTCGCAACTGATAATAATCCTTTTGCGGGATTGGATCGTACCGATGGTCGTGGCACTGCGCGCAACCGACACTCAATCCGAGCAACGATGTCGAAACGATCTTGATCGTGTCGGCGATCGTTTGATTGCGAGCCGCATCATCGTTTGAACCGCTTCCGGTTCCGTCAGCTGCCATGCGTAAGAAGCCCGTTGCCGTCAACTTCTCGATCTGCTCGGGAGCGAGATTCGAGTGTGGCGGCGGCACCATTTCATCACCGGCCAGTTGCTCGTGGATGAACTGGTCGAACGGCTTGCCATCGTTCAATGACTTAATCACGTAGTCCCGGTACTTATACGCCCACGGGCGATCGGCATCCGCGTTCGAATAACCTTCCGTATCTGCATACCCGGCTACATCCAGCCAGTGCCGCGCCCATCGCTCGCCGTAACGAGGCGACTCGAGGAGCGTGTCGATCAGCTTTGAATATGTCTCCGGCGATTCGTCGGCCAGAAACGCGTCGATCTGTTCTGGTTTCGGTGGCAATCCGGTAAGTCCGAAACACGCTCGCTTGATCTGTGTCAGCTTGTCGGCTTCCGGCGAGAAAGACAGCTCTCGTTCTTTCAGCTTGGCGAGAACGAACGCATCGATTGGCGTAGCGATTCGCTCGGCGACCGAAAACGAAGGAATCTCGCTTCGTCGGATCGGTTGGAACGACCAGAACGCTCGCTCTGCTGGTGTAATTCCGATCCCCGGGTCGAGCTTGTCTGGCTCCGGGCTCGCGGTGGCCGCACCCGAAGCGATCCAGCGCCGGATCGTATCGATATGTTCGGCGGAAAGTTTCTTCTCACCAGGTGGCATCTCGCCACTGGTCAATCGCTCGACGATGTAACTTGCCTTGGCATCACCTGGCACGATTGCAGCACCACTCTCGCCTCCCTTCACTGCGAAACGACGCAGCCGTAGATCGAGTCCGCCATCGGGCTCGTCCGTCGCCCCGTGACAATCCAGACAGTAAGTCTTGAAGATCGGGCGAACGTCTTTCTCGAAGGTAACCTTCTCCTCGGCGAAGACTGTCGCCTGATTGACAAGCAGCACGAGTATCGCAAGTGCTGAGAGGTTGTATGGCATGAGGTGTGGTGTGGTTGGTAGGAGGGTAGGCGGGAGAAGGCGGAGCCAAAGTTAAGTGGTTTCGCCAGCGTCTTCTAGTTTAACGAGATCTAGCACTGTAAAGCAAAGTCAGATTGCTCGAAACGACGCCTCAGCCCGCGAGGGGGCTGGCTACGAGGTGAATTGGCGAACACAATGACCGGCTTGTTAACTGCCCAGAACTAGACAAACCGTTCAGTGTTCGAGGAGAGGGACGATGGAGTATCGCTTGTTGGGACGCACGGGGGTGAAGGTCTCACCGGTTTGTTTGGGGACCATGATGTTTGGTGGTCCGACCGACGAGGCTGATTCGGCCAAGATCATTCATAAGGCCCTCGACCTCGGAATCAACTTTGTCGATACGGCGGATATGTACAGCCGCGGTGAATCAGAGAGTGTCGTTGGGCGAGCGATTGCGGGGCGGCGCGATGAAGTCGTCTTGGCGACCAAAGGCCGAAACGCGATGGGAGCTGGGCCGAATGAACAAGGGCTGTCGCGACTGCACTTGATGAACGCACTCGACGCAAGTCTCAAGCGACTTGGCACAGACCGCATTGACGTCTACTACGCCCACGCCCCAGACAACGACACGCCCGTTGATGAAACACTTCGAGCAATGGATGACATGGTGCGGAGCGGAAAGGTCCGTTACATCGCTTGTTCGAACGTGCGAGCGTGGCGATTGTGCGAAGCCTTGTGGACGAGCGATAAGCTAAATCTCGATCGTTATTGCTGCGTTCAGCCGCTATACAACCTGGTGAACCGCGACATCGAAGTTGAGCTGCTGCCGCTGTGCAAAGAACACCGCGTGGGAGTGGTCACGTACAGTCCGCTGGCGCGTGGGGTCTTGACGGGAAAATACAAACCGGGCGAGGCACCAGCAGAAGGAACTCGCGCCGCCAGGAAGGACGCTCGCATGCTGCAGGCCGAATGGCGTGAGGCAAGCCTTGAAGTCGCCGCCAAGCTGTCGAACTATTGCGAGAAAAAGGGAGTCGCGACCAGTCAGTTTGCTTTGGCCTGGTGCATGGCGAATCCGATCATCAGCTCCGTCATCGTCGGTCCGCGGACGATGGAGCAATTTGATGACAACATCGCCTGTCTCCAGATCGCCATCACTGACAAGGACGAAGAGTTCGTCGACAGCCTTGTTCCAACCGGTGAGCACAGCGGGAAGGGCTTCCAGGACTCGGCATATCCCGTGACCGGGCGAGGCCGCCCATAGCGGGTGTTTGGTCCGTTTGCTATTTTGAAGGAATCACGCATTGTCGTTGTTCGCGCCGCGAACAAATGTCTTTTTGCGGAGCGAAAAGCGACTATCTTGCGACTCGCCTTTGGTAAATGGATCCATGAAGTACGCCATCATTATTCCCGACGGTTGCGCGGACGAGCCGCAAGACTCGTTGAACGGCAATACGCCTCTCCAGGCAGCCAACGTGCCTGCGATGGATGAGATCGCCGAAGCTGGCGTGGTCGGGCGAGCGAATAATGTTCCGTTGCATCTCCCGCCGGGTTCCGCTGTCGCGAATTTGAGCCTTTTGGGTTACGACCCGAATGTTCATTTCACCGGGCGAGCTCCGCTAGAAGCTGCCGCGCAAGGCATCGAGCTTGGACCGGACGACTGGGCTGTGCGCTGTAATTTGGTCACGGTCGAAGATCAGATTATGTGCGACTTCACGGCCGGTCACGTTTCGAGCGAAGAAGCCAAAGAACTGCTCGACCTTGCTCAGCAACAGCTCGTGGAAGGGCCGTTGGAGTTCGTCCCCGGTGTCAGTTATCGCAACTTGCTCCTCTACCGAGGGGCAACTCAAGCAGTGCCCTTCGATCGAGACACGCGCACCACGCCTCCACACGATTTGACGGATAAATCGGTCACCGAAGATTATCCTCGCGGACCTGGCAGCGATTTGCTGACTGACTTGATGAGCCGGAGCATCGATATCTTTGCTGATCACCCGGTCAACGCTGCTCGTCGTGCCGCCGGCAAGCTGGTCGCGACGAACCTTTGGTTGTGGGGTCTTGGTAAAGCGCCGAGCCTCCAGCCATTTCAAGAAGCGTACGGCAAGTCGGGCAAGATGATCACGGCGGTTGACTTGTTGCGAGGTCTGGCGGCGCTGATCGGTTGGGATCGAATCGAAGTGCCCGGTGCGACCGGTTATACGGATACAGACTATGCCGCGAAGGGGCGTTACGCGATCGACGCACTCGATTCAACGGACATTATCTGTGTGCATGTCGAAGCTTCGGACGAAGCGTCTCACGAAGGCGACGTGGCAGCAAAGATAAGAGCACTCGAAGAGATCGACCGGCACATCGTGCGGCCGCTGCACAACGAACTTCGCGATCGGGGCGAGTACCGCATTCTCGTTTCGCCTGACCATCCCACGCCGATCCGAACCAAGACGCACAGCCACGGCTTCGTACCATTTGCGATCGCTGGATCGGGCGTCGAACGCGATGGGCTTGCCACCTACGACGAGATCTCTGCCGAGGCGTCGACACTCGACTTTTCGGAAGGCTGGAAGCTGATGAAGTATTTTCTCGGCTAGTGTTTGTGTCGCGACGCGGTCGCCCAACCAGAATCAACAATCGAAAATCGCCATGTCACTCATCGTCCAAAAATTTGGCGGAACAAGTGTTGCTGACAGTCAAAAGATCCTGGCGGCAGCGCGGAAGGCAATTCGTGCTCAACAGCAGGGCCATCAAGTTGTGATGGTCGTGAGCGCGATGGGTAAGAACACGGACTTACTCGTTGACCTTGCAAGCCAGATCACGGATCAGCCGTCGGCTCGCGAGATGGACATGTTGCTGTCGACCGGTGAGCAAGTCAGCGTTGCTTTAATGGCGATGGCGATCCATTCCCTCGGACATCGGGCCGTTAGCCTCACCGGTGCCCAGATCGGAATTCGGACTGACAGTAGTCACACAAAAGCTCGTATTAGATCAATCTCGACGGAGCGAATGCAGCGTTTGTTGGACGAAGGCAACATCGTTATTGCGGCCGGATTTCAGGGGATCGATGAAGATTTCAACATCACGACGCTGGGACGCGGCGGAAGCGATACGACGGCGGTTGCGTTGGCTGCCGTTTTGAATGCAAACTCGTGCGAGATCTATACGGACGTCGACGGCGTTTACACGACTGATCCTCGCGTGTTGCCCGAGGCGCGTCGCGTCTGTCGGATCAGCTACGACGAAATGCTCGAGCTGGCCAGTCTCGGTGCGGGAGTGATGCACAATCGCTCGATCGAATTTGCGAAGAAGTTCGGTGTCGCCATCCATGTACGCAGCAGCCTGAGCGATGCTCCAGGAACGATGATTGTCGCCGAACCCGAATCGCCCGATCAACCGGTCTGTGGGGCAGCACTGCTCAAGGACGAAGCTCGCGTCAGCATTCTCGGCGTACCGGATAAGCCGGGGAACAGCTTGGAGATCTTCTCTCGAATTGCCGAACGTAGCATATCGGTCGACATGATCGTGCAAAACGTTGGCGAGAAGGGAAAGGCCGACGTTTCGTTTACCGTGCCCGAAAACGAGTTGCGAGCAACGCTGGAGGCGGTCCACGAAGCTGCCGAACTGATCGGAGCGGACCAAGTCACTCACGATGACAAGGTTGCCAAGGTTTCTGTCGTCGGTCTTGGAATGGCGCTCCAGACCGGCGTCGCTGATAAGACGTTTCACGCACTGGCCGACGCTGGCGTCAACATTCAAATGATTACCACGAGCGAGATTAAGATCTCAGTTCTCGTCGCGCGCGACGAAGCCCAGAAGGCTCTTCGTGCTGTTCACCAAATCTTTGCGTTGCACCAGGAGCCAGCGACGATTCCAGAACTCGAAACCGATACGACGTCGCAGAACCGAGACGCAGCCGATGTGATAACACACCTGCGCGGTGTCGACATGGAAGAGTTGACGATCGATGCGATTTCGCTGGACGAAGGTCAAGCTCGTGTTTCGATCAGCGGTGTTCCGGACACTCCCGGCGTTGCCGCCAAGGTCTTTGATGAAGTTGCCGCAGCTGGAATCTTCGTCGATATGATCGTGCAAAGTTACAACGGGCATGCTGGGCAGGCGAGTCTCAGTTTCACGGTTCCGAGCGGCAAGCTTGCCGCAAGCGTCGAAGTCGCAAATCGACTCGCAGCGACCTTCGACTGTGAAGGTGTGACGAGCAGCCCTGATATCGCAAAGCTCTCTGTCTCGGGTGTCGGGTTAAGAAGCCACACGGGGGTCGCCATTCGCACGTTCAATGCATTGGCGAAAGCCGGTATCAACGTCGAGATGATTAATACGAGCGAAGTGCGTGTCAACGTCGTCGTCGATGGCAGAAAGTCGACGGAGGCGTTAGCACAGATTCAACAAGCATTCGCCGACGTGCTGCAGTAGAGAGTCTAGTTTCGTCGTTGAGCTCGCGAGAGTACCGGATTCTGAAGCCTAACGACTTGAGCTACGAGTCGTCGAAACTTGTCAAGATTCGTCGAGCACTTCTTCCAGAACTTCTTCCGACACGTAAATCGGTAATCGAGGCTCGCATGTCACAGCGATCGCAATCGCATCGGAGGGACGCGAATCGACTTCGACGAGTTCACCGTCGACGCGAACTCGAAGTTTGGCGTAGTAGGTATGTGCGCGCAGCTCGTGAATCACGACGCTGTCGAGCTCCCCGCCCAAAGCGTCAACGACGGCAACCAGCAAGTCGTGGGTAAGAGGGCGTTGCGGCTTGTCCGATTTAACGCGTCGATCGATGCTGGTCGCCTCGAAGATGCCAATTAAAATCGGAAATTGCCGATCCCCGTCGACTTCTTTCAGGTAAATCACCTGCTGCTCGTTAATCTCGCTGATGATAATGCGAGACAGCTTCATTTCGACCGGCATGGCTAGGCCTCAATCCATCGGAACGGTTTGCCTCTTCAAACACAACTCCGATTATAGATCGTTCTAGCAGCCACCGACTAGTGCGTGGTTGGTCTACCCGTGTTTGCAACGCTCCCTACTGGAAAACGCTCAGACATCGAGTACCGGTTCACCCACGTACAGCTGAAGAATCTGGCTTTGCACCTTGATCGCTCGGATCAGAATCCAGATTTGGTCGGGATTGAATTTTTGTGGATCACTACGGGCCAGACACTCCAACTCTTCCGTCATCGCCGCGTGTTGGTCCGTTGCCGCTTGTAGTCGTAGATCCATCTCTTTCCATGCGGACGTAAGCTTGGCGTCCTCTGCGAGCATTTCGATGTCGTTCGCAGAGTTCGACAACAGCAAACACAGGCGAGCTACATCGCGTGCATCAGCACCGGGGCGGATTTCTTCGATTCGCTTGGCTAAGTCAGTGCAATTCATGATGTTTTCGCTGCCCCGTGTAAATTCGGACCCGTGTTCGTTCAGCGTTGGTCAAACCTAAGTTGCACGATCGCACACACGACACGTCGAGTTACACACGATCGAGAATTCAATCTCGTCTAGGCCGATCTTTGTGACGAGTTGTCGCTTTCTGATGGCTGATGGACTTGATAACTGGTCGCGATTGCGACGCTTGTTGTTTCCGTTCCGTCTGGTCTTCACAGGTCACTGAATTCTTTTAAGCGACACTTGAACTTTAGCTCAAGTTTTCAGATCAGGAAAGTTTTTTGTAAGTCCATAAAGCGCCTGTAGTTCATCGCCGATCGGGCATATCGATCAAGTGCTATACAAACAAGCGGACACTACGATTGTCGTACTAGTCCGCGCACGATGATTTAGCTTTACAACCGTTAGAAGCGGCCAGCTAGCAGAAAAGCGTCTGCAGAATTGTTGACAGTATTACAGCAGTCCGTAGGCAACGAGCGTAGCTCGCAACTTTTGCTGGCTCTGTTCATCCAGCGGCGTCATCGGCAAACGCAAGTCGCCTGTATCGCGGCCCAGCATTTGTAACGCGGCTTTTACGGGGATTGGATTCGTTGCGATTCCAAGCATGTCTCGACAGAGCGAGAATAGTTTGAAATGCCACTCGCGCGCCTTAGCGGCATCACTGGCATTAAATGCATCGACGAGAGCGATCATGTCTTTTGGCACGATATTACCGACCACCGAGATTACACCTTCACCTCCGACTGACATCAAAGGCAACGTCAAACTATCGTCGCCGCTTAACAAAGTAAGATCCGTCGTCGCGAGGACTTGAGACGCTTGATCCAAGGATCCCGTTGCTTCTTTCACCATCGTGATATTCGGAATTTCGCCGAGTCTTGCGATCGTCTCGGGCTCGATGTTCTTTGCCGCCCGACCGGGAATGTTGTAAACGCAGATCGGTATGTCGACTGCCTCGGCGACGGCTTTATAGTGTTCGTAAAAGCCCTGCTGCGTGGGCTTGTTGTAGTATGGAGCGACGAGCAACGCGGCGTCGGCACCTTCCTTCGCCGCCCACTTGGTTAAACGCAAAGCCTCTGCCGTACTGTTCGATCCGGTCCCCGCCATTACCTTGGCTCGGCCAGATGCCGCCGCGACGACTGCTGAGATCACGCGTTCATGTTCCTCGTGCGAGAGGGTGGGTGATTCGCCCGTTGTGCCCGAAGGCACGAGGCAGACCGTTCCGGCCTCAATCTGAAATTCGATTTGAGCTCGCAACGCGTCGTAGTCGACCTCGCCGTCTTTGAACGGAGTCGTGATGGCAACGGACAATCCAGCGAAATTGGAGCCTTTTCGAGTCATGGCGATACGTTGATTCTTACATGAGGATTGGGAGACGAACCGATCGAGCCAAGTTTGCCCAATATGATAAAGGGTGCCGCGCGGGCTGGCAAAGGGAGAGCTGACCTGCAGGGTAGGCTGTGCCTACCGAAACGAGCTGATAGCGACGGCTCACCCTATTTGGAAATCAACGCTTTCATTTCCCGCACTGCCCGTTCCATACCAACCATAATGGCTCGCGAGACGATGCTATGGCCGATATTTAACTCGTGCATCGACGCGATGGCCGCGACCGGCGTCACATTCTGATAGTTCAAACCGTGCCCCGCGTGAAGTGCCATGCCGAGACCGATGATCTGATTGCTCGCGGCGACGAGTGTGGTGAGTTCTTGCTGCCGCTGCTCGCCTTTGGCGAGTGCGTACTGGCCAGTGTGTAGCTCGACGGCGTGAACGCCGAGTTGACTAGCAAGCTCGATCTGCGAGGCATCGGGATCGAGGAACAAGCTTACATCAATTCCAACATCTCGCAGTCGATCCACGGCCCGGGCGACCGCGTCACGATTCGAAACAACGTCGAGCCCACCTTCGGTCGTAACTTCCTCGCGCTTTTCAGGAACGAGCGTCGCTTGATCGGGTCGCACTTGACAGGCAAGGTCAAGAACTCCTTCGTCGCAGGCGAGCTCTAAATTGAGCTTCACGCTTACAGTTTCGCGCAGCACATCGAGGTCACGATCTTGGATGTGCCGACGGTCCTCTCGCAGATGAATCGTTATTCCGTCTGCGCCCCCAAGCTCCGCCAGCGCAGCCGCCCAAACAGGGTCAGGCTCGTGGGTCCGGCGCGCTTCCCGGACGGTCGCCACGTGATCGATATTGACGCCAAGTTCAGCCATGAGTTTCTTTCACCGACGCCTTTCACCGACGCGAAGAGTCTTCGTGGAGATACAGTGTCTTCGTGGAGATACAGTGTCTTCGTGGAGATACACGTTCGCATAGAGACACGAACCGTGCGCTCAAAGTTCGCTTTCGCTTATATCTAGCAAATCTTAGCGGCGACAATTGGTCGAGGCTACCGGACAGGCGATTCTGTCGTCACTCGGGCACCACGGTTGTTAGGTGCCGAGATGACGAGTTCGTACTCGCCGCCTTCGTCTTGTGAACACAAGCTCTCGGCGAGCGCGTTGGCGCTCGCATCGCTTTCGCAAACTGAGAAGATCGTCGGCCCCCAGGAACTTTGCCCGACGCCACGCACTCCGCCATCTCGAATACGGTTCACTAAGCTTTCCAACTCACGACCGTTATATGAACCTCCCTGTACCGACTCGAAACAACTTCCTGAAAGAAAACCGAAGTCGTAGACAGCCTCGCTGAATTCAAGGAAATCTGCCAACTTTGCGGCGGGCAAGATCCTTTTGATCATTATCTCAGTGAGTCGTTCTGTGACTTGAGTAGGAACGGGAGGCAATTCGTCAAACGTCGCCTGCTCGGCTTTTCCATGAAGCCCAACGCCACTTCGCGGTGACACAAGGACAAACCTCCACGGGTCGGGTAACGCGACGCGTTCGAGAAGCGGTGACACGGAGTCATTCTGCAGTTTGCCCTGCTCCGCGATCAGTCCACCTGATACGAACCCATAGGTTCCCACAGCGGATCTCAAGCCACGACCGACACTGTTGGCTAACTCCGCGACAGGAGGAGTCGGACGGCCATGAAGTTCGTTAAGCCCCGTTGCGACGGCCAGGGCCAACTGAGTTCCGACTCCAAGACCCGCATGCAACCGCGGGGCAGATACAAGTTCGATCTTGCAACGCAACTCGCTGACGTCCTTGGAACACCTTTCCCAACGCAACGCCGCATCGCGAATACGATCTCGCATCAAACCGACGATCTCGAACGAATTAGCCGGTTGAATCCGAAGCTTCACGCCCGGTCGGTCCAGCATTACGCCAATGCCGCCAAACTGTCGTACGTTCGGATTCCCAAACGAAAGGAGCCCAAAGTGCAGGCGGCTGGGCGCGGTCACGGAAATGATGGGGCCTTGGCTCATTGCTGAAAACACGCCGGAATGGATGATCTCGGCGGATACTTGGGGTTTTGTTCGTACCCGTTCTAAAGGGATTCCTGCCGCACGGAAAGTAGGTAACACGCCGCTAGCAATTCGATCCAGTATTGACCGCCCGATCCGATGCTGAGATTATCTCGCCCCGCGCGTTGTGAAGGAGTATTTATGAAGGTCTGGTTGGTTGAACTGTTTTCAGTGTTGATTGTCGTGGCTGCTTGTGGCTGCCACACGACAAGCTATGCAGAACGTGGTGCGACTCTTGGTGCATTGACTGGCGCGCTGGGCGGTGCGGCGATTGGGCATCACAATGGCGATGCCGCGAGCGGTGCCGCCGTCGGAACTATCGTCGGCGCATTGGCTGGCACTGCGGTGGGCGACACGATCGACTACGAAGCAGCTCGCTCGGCCGAGATCATCGAACAACGAATGGGCCGTCGGCTTGCAGGCGCGGTGGCGATGAACGACGTCATCGCTATGTCGCAGGCGGGCCTGAGCGACAATGTAATCTCAACTCACATGCGCGCTAACGGAGTCGCGAGCCCTCCCAGCGTGAACGATTTGATCACGCTTCGCGGCGCGGGTGTAAGCGACGCCGTGATACAAGCCATGCAGCAGATTCCGCCACCTACCTCCCAAGTGTCTGGTCCGCCAGTTGTGAGTCACACCGGCCCAGTGATCATCGAAGAGCATCATTACGTCGCTCCGCCATTTCCTTTTCACAGTTCACATCACCATCGCCCCCATCCACATTCTCGACGAGGCGTACACTGGGGGGTGAGTTTCGGGCACTAGAAGCAGCGAGTGCCATCAGCAGCCAGCCACCATTTACGACCACGCGTCGGTTGCCCGAGGCTATGCCCGGCAGCTAAACTGGTTGGTAGGACCAGTAGGGGATGGCTGCGAGCGCTCCACCGCTCGTGAACGAAGATAGCTGCATGGCCAACGCGCAAATGGCGAACTCGGACCACGATTCCAATCTGTTTCTGAGGTTCGGTCCGATCGACCCGCCCGACTCAGCTCCCGGTACGCCGGAACGGCCTGAGGTCCGCATCATCGATCTCAACTCGACGGGACCTTTCGAGTTACCTGAGGAAACGCAACCCAGGATGGAGGCTTTCGAGTCGAAGGAAGTTTCCGGTTCGATTCCTTCGGGGGTTGCACCCGGGCAACTCTGGCTGAACGGCGGTGCCTTAATGTGCGCCTGCCCCGACTGCCGCGCACCGATGTCAATTCGTTTCTGGCTGATGATTGCCGATTGCTGGCAGTGCGGAACGAGCATCGAGTTGTCGGAGGAGCAGGAACGCGAAGCAAGACGGCTGCTGGCGGAGCAGGAGAAGTCTGCGTCAGCCTCGCGGCCAAAGCAGGCTACAGCTCCTCGATCTTCAGCCGCGACCAAGTCGACGCCATCGCCCGCCCCAACGGAAGACGCGAAGACAACGCCCAAGCCACCACCACGAACCGCATCGACTCCGGCTCGGCCACAACAGAATCCTCAGCGACGCCGAGACGCGCCTCCCTCGTCTGGTCGCGCGGCTGCACCACCTCGTCCAAGTCGCCGCCCGCCTCCGCGCCGCCCGGTTTCGGCGTCGGCGAATCGAATTCGCGCCAGGCTTCAGAAGAGTGCGCGGGCTACGGGTGTGACCGCAGTCGTGCGCGATCTATTTGGCTGTACACCAGCGTGGCTGGTGAGCCTCGTCTTTCACATGATTATGATGTTGTTGTTAGCGCTTTTCACGTTCGGGGAAGACGACGAGGGCCCGTTCATTACATTGTCGACGACCGTGGCGAAGGAAGTCCAAATGGGCGGCGACACCATGGTGATCGATCCGCTAAATGAAGTTGTCTTCGACCTGCCCGTTCCCAAGGACATGAATTTGACCGATGCGACCCAACGCGAAGCGGTTGTCAAGGCTGATCAAGATGCTCGCGAATTGCGGATCGATCCCGGAGCTGATGAGCCAAGTCTGCCGGATCTTAGTCATGTCAAGCAACTGGTTGGAACGGCCAGCGGTGGCGGACACGCCGTGGCGGCTCGCGATCCCCGCATCCGCGTCGAAGTCGTGAAACGCGAGGGTGGTACAACGCTGACCGAAGCAGCCGTCGCCCGCGGACTGCGTTGGATGGCAATGCATCAGGAAGCTGATGGTCATTGGAGCCTGAACGATTTCAATCGTCGCGGAGGTTGTTCATGCAGCGGGATTGGCTCGAAACGGAGCGATGCCGCGGGAACGTCGCTCGCACTGTTGCCTTATCTGGGCGCGGGGCAGACTCATCTCGTGGGCCGCTATCGCGATGAAGTCTCTCGCGGGCTGCGATGGCTGCTCACCCACCAACAAGATAGCGGCGACCTTCGAGCTGATTCACGCGACAACGCCGGGATGTACGCTCACGGCCAGGCGACGATCGTTTTGTGCGAAGCCTACATGATGACTGGCGATGACACACTGCGTGTACCAGCGCAGAAAGCGCTCGATTTCATTGTGGCCGCGCAACACGACGCCGGAGGATGGCGATACAACCCAAAACAGCCAGGAGATACAAGCGTTGTGGGCTGGCAGGTCATGGCGTTGCAGAGCGGTCGCGCTGCGAACCTGACCGTGCTCGAGGAAACACTCGAACTTGCCGGAGTATTTCTCGATTCCGTCTCTAGCGACAGCGGCTCGAAGTATGCGTATATGCCGCGTGAACGTCCGACTCATATTATGACCGCTGAAGGACTCCTCTGCAGAATGTATCTCGGCTGGAAACTGGATATGCCAGGCATTGAACGAGGAATTCGCTTCCTGACCACCCAACATCTGCCAAATCGGAGTTCTCCAAATATCTATTACTGGTATTACGGCACGCAGGCCCTACACCATCATGGCGGCCCTGAATGGGAGATGTGGAACCGCGAGATGCGTGAGATTCTGATCGAGACGCAGGAGCGCAGGGGTCACGAAGCCGGTAGTTGGGATCCGACCGGCCCGCACGCATCCGCTGGCGGTCGTCTGTACATGACGGCTCTCGCCACATGCAGCCTGGAGGTCTACTATCGCCATTTACCAATCTTTCGACAGCTCGAACTTGAGTAGAATGGCGGGGCCGTTGGCCTCTTGGCAATTGCGACGATTGACCGGACCCCACGCAAATGAGATTTCGCCTTCGCCATTTGGTCTTGCTGGTGCTGGTCGCCGCTGCATCCGGGTTCGCAGCGGGTTACGCGACTCGAGACCTACACTCGACGGGCTCCGCTCCACAACGCCGAGTCGAGCGAGCGCAATCGGTGGTGGATACGGATTCGGATGCCAAGACCGTCGCGTCTGTTGACGCCTTTATCACACTCACTCAATCGCGCGATCGTGTCGCGCTGTTCGACGCAATCACGACGATCGAACAGCAGTGGCATCCGGGCAGCGCGATCATGTTTGTCGAAAGCGTCCGATTTATTCGCAGCAACGCAATCCGTGCAGCAGCGATCAACGTGCTGCAAGACAAGACGGGGAAACAGTTTGGACCCGATCTGAACGCCTGGTACCGTTGGATTTGGCAACAGGAGTACGAGCCGCACCCTGTGTATCCGAAATTCAAGGCCGAATTGTATTCGCGGCTCGACGAACGTTTTCACGAGTACTTTGCCAACGCGGATGATGCTTCGATTCGGCTTGACGAGGTTCGCTGGGGTGGCGTTCGACGTGATGGCATACCACCGCTGAAAGATCCGGCGACGTTGGCGGCGAGCGATGCGGGTTACCTTAGCGATTCGGATGTGGTCTTCGGTGTCGAAATAAACGGAGAAGCTCGGGCATATCCAAAACGTATCCTCGCTTGGCACGAGATGGTCAAGGATACGATCGGTGGTGAATCGATCAACGGTGTCTACTGCACACTTTGTGGGTCGATGATCGTCTACCGGACGCATATCGGCGACAAGCATTATGAACTTGGCACGAGCGGCTTTCTCTATCGATCGAATAAGTTAATGTACGACCACGCTACCAAGTCGTTATGGTCAACGCTTGACGGTGAACCAGTCGTGGGGTCGCTCGTAGGGCAGGGCATTAAGCTCGAGCCACTTTCCGTTGTTACAACGACATGGGGCAGCTGGCGAGCGGAGCATCCAGAAACGGCCGTCCTATCATTGGCGACGGGACATCGTCGCGACTATGGCGAGGGGATTGCCTATCGCGACTACTTCGCCACCGACGAACTAATGTTCGCCGTACCGAACTTAGATGCGCGACTGAAGAACAAAGACGAAGTGCTGGCAATTCGACTGGATGATCGCACTGACGAGAAGCTTGCGATTTCGGCTGTGTTTCTAGCGACACGTCGAATCTACCACGATCGACTTGGCGAGACGGGGTTCGTTGTACTGACCGATGAGTCGGGGGCAAATCGGGTCTATGAATCGAAAGAACTCAAATTCGCCGAAACACTGGCATCGGGCCGTCTCCAGGCGGAGGATGGGAGTGAATGGGACATCGGTGAGGCGGCCCTGATCAGCAGGGGCGGTGAAGAATCGTTGGCTCGCTTACCCGCGCATCGGGCATTCTGGTTCGGTTGGCATGCGGCGTTCCCTAGAACTCGCCTCGTTAAATGACGCAGCGGCGACGAGATGTCTCCGCACGCGTCTAAACTGCGAGCTAGGCTTTTGTGAACACGCTTGCGATGCGCGCGTTGACGACGCGTCGAATGGACGATCGAGGAAAATTCAATGACCACAGCACGTCTTGCCATCAGTTGTACGTTAATCACACTTGCTCTGCTGGGTCCGCGCCTCGGCCTGGCCGCTGATTGGAATGGCGATGTCGTTTCTGCGGCAAGAGAAGCCAAACGGCTGGATAAGCCGATGTTGTTGTTCATCGACAACATGCAATGTCACAACTGTGTTCAAACCAAGAAAGAGGTCCTCAGCGACCCTCGCGTAATCACCGAACTGCGTCGATACTATGTGACCGTACGAGTTACCTACGACAAGCATCCTGAACTCGCCGCCGCTTTCAATCTGACGCTTTCGCCAACGCTCCTGGTTCTCACGCCGCACGGAAACGAAATCGGACGCGTGCATGGAAGTTTTGACAAATATCAGTTTCTGGCGCAGCTCGCGAGACTGCGAGCCTCTCGCTAAGAGATCGATTGATCTCTATCCGATGCGGAAACCGAATTGTTTGAATCCGTCGACGCGGCGCGCCCGGTAGAGAAGCCAATCGAGCGGCGCGTTTCGACTAGTTCGCGGCGTTGATCGAGTGCCTTCTGAGCAATCGGCCAGTCGATCTGTCCCGAGTCGAGATAGCCTAGTACGAGCTGCTTCTTCAGCTCTTCCATCTCGGCAAAGCTAAACCCTTCGGTCTGTCTGACGACGTCGTCGACGGGAATTCCTTGCACGATGTCGATATGCCAGCGTTGATGAATCAGTTCCTTGCGACGATCGGCGTCGGGCTTCGCGAAGTGGATGATGTCATCGATTCGGCCTGGCCGACGAAGTGCCGGGTCAAGTTCTTCCGACTTCAAGTTGGACGTGAACAAATACACCACACCAATCTTCGGCGCCATGCCATCGATTTCGGTCAGAAACGTACTTTGCTCACGAGGATTATCGCACTTTTCTCGATCGCGCAGCGCCGCGTCAAAGTCATCAAACAACACAACTCCGGCGCGATCGGGCTGAAAAAGGTCGTGCAAACGTTGGTCCCGTCGAGCTGATTCGTACTCGTCAGCGGTCACGTTCGTCCAATCAAGGCCAACGCGCTCACATTGACTTCGAAGCCAACGACATGCCATTGTCTTGCCGTTACCCGGATCTCCCGACAACAAAACACCGCGTTTCTGCGGCACACCGAACCGCTTCAGTTGGCTGACATCCCGCCGCAAAAAGCCCACGGTGTTGTCCCACAGACGCTGACGGTCCGACGCACACATGATCGGCTCGACACATTCCGCCCGCGACTCCTTCAGCTTCTCGCGTATGAAGCGATAGAAACGGCGATAGTCTTGCTCACGCACAGCCCAGAATTGAGGAACTCGAGATCGGTACGGCGGCGAAATCTCGACGATCGGCAGCTCAGCATCAGGCAATCTTAGCCCATACAACTGTACTCCGATCGTAATCTCATGTCCGCGGCGTCCGTCGTTAAGCCAGACCAACGGTTGATTCATACCGATACCGCTGCTGCCTCGACGTATGAGGTGGCGTTCCAGTGAGTGCTCGATCGTCCATTCGATTTGGACCGGCCGCGCTTCACCGCCGAGCAATTCGCTCGAGTGATCTAGCATCAATCGGAAGTCGGACGTGAAGTCGCGAAGTTTCATTGCTATTGGTCTCGCGCAGAAGCTTCAACTGGGAAATTTGATAGAACCGTCTCTACGTGACACGCGAGCGCCGACGTGGTTCGCCCTTAGCATGTGAACTCAAGCAACGAACCGAGTCGGGCGCTTTCGCGATACATGAAAAGATCGCCACAATCATGGGGAACATGATCGATTCCCAAGCCCTCAATCGCGTCTTTGCAGGGTTTTAAACGCGGCGACTACTTTGCCTTGCTCCTGACGCGGAATTGACCGTCGACCTGACGGCGACACCAATTGAGCGAGCGAAGCTAATCGAAGAGCTAGTGCGCGAGTATCTGATAACCGATTTGATCGTCAACGGATCGCTGCTCAACTTCGTGCGGCAAATCCCAGAACTCGCCGAACTTCGCTCGGGCTGGTCGTTCCCGCTTCGACAGCGCTCTTTGCGCGTTGCCAGATGGATGTCATACCGGCTTCGATCGCAAGCTGTTCGAGTTGCGGAGCGTCGCTCCGCGACAGGATCGCCCGCCCGAGCTCGGAAGGATTTGCCTCGAGCAACTCAGCTAGAATCGTGCGTCCTCGGTAGCCCGAGCCGATGCATGCATCACACCCGCCAGCGCGCCAAGCTTGAGCGACTGGAAGATTGAGCTTTGCGGCGTCATCAGCTGTTTGTTCGCGACACGCACACAGGCGCCGAACCAGCCGCTGGCTCAAGATTCCGAGGATGCCACTTCGTAGTAAATAAGGCTCGATACCCATGTCCGAAAGTCGACTGATCGCGCCGGCGGCACTCCCGGCGTGAAACGTCGTGACCAACAGATGCCCCGTAAGCGAAGCCTGAAACGCCGCCTCGGCTGTTTCGCGATCACGAATCTCACCGACCATGATCGCTTCCGGGTCTTGCCGCATCAGTGAACGGAGCCCGGCGGCCAAATCGAAGCCCGCGGTCGGATTGACTCGCGATTGTGAAACGCCATCGACGGCGCTCTCGATCGGATCTTCGAGCGAGACGATACTCTTGCCACCTTCCGACGCCTGGACCAACTCTCGCAGGCAGGCATACGCTGTGGTCGTCTTGCCACTTCCGGCAGGACCGGTGATCAGAATCGCGCCCGAAGTTTCGGCAAGCAACTCGCCGAGCCTGGTCGAAATATCATCCGGTAAACCGAGGTCCTGCAAATGAAGATACTCGCCTTGCGCTGCGAACAACCGGACGACCGCACGTTCGCCATGCAGCGTCGGGAAAGTGCTGACGCGAATCTCAACGTCGGCTCGCCGATCGCGAATGCGACCTTCTTGTGGGACATCCGTCCGGTAAGTCAGAAGTTCTGCCAGCACCTTCATTCGTGAGACAACGTCTGCGGCGTCACCGCGAGGAAAAACACCCACCGGCTGAAGTACGCCGTCGAGTCGCCAGCGCACATCCAGTCCATCCGCGGTTGGCTGGAGATGAACGTCGCTCGCTTGAATACGACTCGCCGCGTCAAGCAACTGGTCGACGAACGCCGTTGCGTACTCAGGGCTGCTCGAATCAAGCTCCGCAAGTCGATCGTGAACACTCACGTCGTTCGGTGCAGATGCCGTACTCATCACGCGCCCTCGATGATTGCTGCGTCGGTAAATTCCAACTATTGCAAACTACCCGGTCGATCCACAGAACGCAAACGGACACCTGCGTCGGGCTAACTTTGCGGTCGTCGCGGCATCTTGCGGGGATAGGGAGCTGGTTCGGAAGGTGGCAAAGGAAGCTCTGTCTCTTCTTGCCATACCTGACGTTCTGCCTCGGTTGCGTAGAATCGCAGCCACGCTTCGACGTCGTCGCTGTCATCTAAGCAATGCCAATGCAGGAAATTCTTTGGCAGATCGATCTTCTTTTCGTGCGACGGCAGGATGTCGCGGTAGATCACGCAATACAGCTGGCGGTCCGTCAGATGATCGGTAAAGTCGAGCACCACTCGCTGGTCATACAGCTGCTGAATCGTCTCCTGCAAAACTCCTTGCAAGGTCATGTCGTCGAGCGTATCGGGATGCGCCAGCTGCATCTCGGGCTGAAACCACTGGCTGATAGGCAAGGCCGGAGCCCGTTCCCACGCCAACATCGAAGCGAGGAACTCGTTCTCGGCTTGTGTCGGCATCCGACGGACATCGAGCAAGTGAATCGACTCGTCGAGATACGGCTCTAACTCGTCACGAAGACGAGCATTGAGCAACAGGTGTTCGACATCGTCGGATGTGGGATTCTGCGAGTTTCGCATTTCTCGGAACCTGAACCTGGGGTGCATGTCGTGCGCGGAGCCCGTTGCCAATGTTCAGCTGCGAACGTTGAACGGTGCTTAACATTCGACTGTAACAAGGGGGCTTGGAGCTGCAAGCGCTTCGTCCGCGAAACCGTTGATCTTGAGCGACTTTTACCGTAGCCCAGCGACACAATCCGCATGACCAAACAAGTTCGCTTCGACTTTTTTGAGTAGGTAGACCTTTCGCTCACGCCACGGGGGCTGGCAAACAGAAACCTAATAATGAATATCGCGAGGCGTTCGGGCACCGGAAGCTCGAAACTCGTGTGGCGGAGAGGGATGTATCCCGCCATTTGACCGCAGTGCTGGAACAGTTATGCTAAACGTAACAACCCCACCCCCGGCACGCGTCAAATTCGGACCCCCGCCTAACGCGTCCATGACTACACAGCATGAAGGAGAATAGCCATGCGTAGTTCCCTGACATTGATCGCGCTCGCACTGTTGAGCGTCATAGCATTTACCGACACCGCTTCGGCCGGTCTTTTTGGTCGAGTACGTGCTCGTCGCACCGCCGAAATGCAATCCGCAGTCGCTGGACAAGTCGGTCTTGCGGCTGCAGAACTCGGTGCCAGCCTCGACGCTCAAGTCGCGGCGGAATCCGAGAAGCTCGACACGCACTTGGCTGCTGGCTCAAAGAAGCTCGAAGGTCAGTTGACGGCTGGTCTGGCTCAGTTGCAACAGCAAGCACAAGCGATGTTGGCCGCTGAAACGAAGAAGCTTGAGCAGCAACTCGCCGAACAAATTGCCAAGATGCACACCGATGCCCAGCAAACGGTCGTTGCTGAATCGACCAAGTTGCGAGCAGAAGTCGAAGCGAAGGTCGCCAAGCTAAACGCCAGTGCCAATGCTCAGATCAAAGATGCAATCGCCAAATTCGACGGCGACATGAGCAAAGGTGTGAAGGAAGCGCAAGACGCTGCGTTGGCGGCTCGGACTGCTTCCGTCGATATGCAGACGGCAGTTCGCAACGAACTCGACAAATTGAAAATCGAACTTAGCGACATGCTCGAGAACCAGCTCGCATCCGCGACAGTTCCGGCTCCAGCTGACGAGCCTGCTGAGCCGGAAGCTCCCGAAGAGAAAGCGGTCCCTTCGACCGCGACTCGCCTAGAAGAAGAGAAGAAGGGCTAGATCAGCTGGGCTGATCGAAATCAATGTTGAATTGCAAAAACGCGGCAGGCGCCTCGCCCGTCGCGTTTTTTCCTTCTTGGGATCGACGAACGGATATCACGCGTCTACCTATAAGCGCGTGAGCCCTTCACTCCAGCGGCGGTCGCACATCAGGCTCAATCTGATATCCGTCGGCCAACGAGTTTGTCATGTTGAAAAGTCCGGCAATCGCCAGCACTTCCCCCAACGCCTCGCGGCTCAGGCCTAGCTTCATCGCGGCCGTCGTATGCGAGTTGATGCAGTAGTTGCAGCCGTTTGTAGCTGAGACGGCGATCGCAATGATCTCTCGAGTTCGCGGATCGAGAAGCGATTCAGTCTTCGTGGCCTCCGGATGCATCAACCGCTTAAGGCTCGTCCAGACGACTTCCAACTGCGTGGGATTCGTTGCGATAACGCGCCAGAAATGCGGTACAAAATCGATGTTCTTCGTCTGTTTGATATCGGCAAAGATCTCCGCTACTTTGCCAATTGCGGTTGCTTCGTCGACAAGAGGCACGGTCGCTGCGCGAGTATCACTCAATGGAGATTCTCCATGCTCGTTTGATTTGAATTCCGTTTCACGTGTAGCCGATATTGTAGCGTGAGCGAACGGTGCGGCGACGGGCCGCTTCACGTCAGATGCCTAGCTTTGCCCCTCCACTACCTTCAATTCCCACCTGACGATCCGGTTACAAAGTAGACCGCCAACTCTACTTTCGTAAGCTTTTGGTTCCCGTCCGTGTCGAGCCGGAGGAATGTGTCCGTATCGATCGCTCCGACGTCAGCACGAAACTCCAGCATTTCTTGCATATCGACTTGGCCATTGCGATTGCGATCGTAGCTTCGAATCAGTGCCTCCGCTTTGTCAATCGTACGCCGGTCAACGCCGAGGGTGCGTTGTTTAGCGGCGAACCTCGCGGCTAACTCGAATGCCGTCAGAAAACCGTCTTCGTTGGCGTCGAACGTTTCCCATTCCTTTGGCCAACGTCCTCGTTCGATTTCGCCCAAATCGAGTCGACCGTTTCGATCCTTGTCATATCGAGCCATCGCTCGCTCTGCCCCCAGTTCGTGCCCGTTTTCGATCCCCGCATCTTGTTTGAACTTGCCAAACACGGCAGCAATTTCAACAGCTTCCAGTTCATGATTGCGATTCGCATCCTGGGACCAAGGATCGATCGGCCAAATGCCCGGCACCGCCTCTTCTTCGTTTAGCGATAGATTTTTGTCGCTATCGAGATTGTTAAGGTAATCGGCTGCGAGACGAAAGTCACGTGCATCGACACCGGTCTCGGTATAGGTGTTGGCGAACCACATTGCTAACTCGAATGCGGTTAGTACGCCGTTGGCATCGCGGTCGATCTGCTTTGCTTCGTCCTGCAGTGGAAACTCGGATTGCTCGCGTTGAGCCAACGCACCATCTGCATCGCGGTCGTGCCGATTGACGAGGTAGCGTGCATTGTAATTTTCGAGTGTCGAGATGTTGAGTTGGTCGCTTGCGTTCGCAAAGTAAATCGCAATCTCCAACGTCGTCAGTCGTCGGTTGCGATTGAAGTCGATAACGGTAACGGGCATCATCAACTTCAACGTACGCATCTCTTCTTCGTTCAATGAGCGATCGCGGTTTTGATCATGGCGACTGATCAGTTGAATCGCATGCGAGCGATCGTAATCGCTTACATCAATGTTTAGCAGATCCCGAGTGATATCCAGTGACTCTTGCCCAACGCCAAGAGAATTCACCAAAAGTATTAACATGATCGCCATCGCGAGTTTGGAAAACATCGGACCGGCTCCTAGATAGTAAACTGGGACACTTGCTGACTCGCTTAATATGAAGCTAGTTCTGGAAACCATCTGATTCTACCGCCATCGATGGTATGCGGGCAAGAATTGAGTTTCGCCTCTCGTCGCCCGTTGCACGGGTTGTATCACGGGCAATGTGACTTTGGATGGATGCGTAAATTCGGGCGAAACTGTGGTCCACTGGAGAACGATCCCGATATACAGGAGAATGTCGCGACGCATTTTGTCAATTTGCACGATCGCACTTATCGGTAGGCCAATGTTTCACCATGGCATGACGTTTATTCTGCTGATCTCGCTCAGCATCTTCGTTACAAGTTCAAAGTGGTTGAACGCTGCGGACGTCGCGGCAAATCAAGAGGCCGACCACGAAGCTCTTCGAGAGATCCGTGCGGTCGCCGAGGAGGCGATCAACACCAACAATCTGGATCTGTTTGAGCCTCATTTGGCCGAAGATTTCTCCATCGTTACATATACCGACCGCGAGTTTTCGGACTTCACGGCGTTCAAGGAGCGATGGCAAAAGACACGCGACGAGTTGCTCGACGGCGGTAGCTACACGACGGATATGCAGCCGGAGTTGAGCCAAATCATTGGCGACATCGCCATCGCGCGAGGGAATTCCCAGAATGTACTGATCAATGGCGGTGGCGAACGTTTCGAGTTTCCTTCGAGGTGGACCGCGGTGTTGCACAAGGTCGATGGCGAATGGAAAGTCGTGCGGGCCCACAGTTCGCTGAGTCCATTTGACAACCCGATGCTCCGCTCGGCCGTCGAGGACATCATGATCAAGGCCGGTGCCGCGACGCTGCTCGCGGGTCTTGTTCTTGGGTGGATAGCAAGTTGGTGCATGGCCCGATTTCGACGAAGGGCACCGGAGGCGGAATCGTCCAGTGACGCGTGAGTCGCCTCTACTTGAGCGCTCGCGCAACCAGCATGCCAACCATAAAGGGTGGTACGTCGAGCGGTGTTAACGTGCCGGCTTCGAAGCCCTGAGATTGGAGCATGGATCGAATCGCTTCCGACGAATACACCTTGCCGTTTTGCGTTCGCAAGGCCAGCCCGAGATGATAGAGCGCAAATGGAACGTTCCCCTCTGAGGCTCCGGGGAAAGCGTCGATCACGACGATCTGGCCATCGGAAGTTAAGCAGCGGTGAATTCTGGCGAAGAGTCCTGCATTTTCTTCCGCCGTTTGCAGGTGCGTAACGTTTGCCACGATAGCCAAATCGAAGGCATTCGCGGGTAGTTCAACTTCATGGAAGTTGCCCGCGATGGTCGTCAATCGCTCGGGCAATCCAAATGTTCGCGCCGTTTCTTTGGCGACTTCGAGAATACTTAGCCAGTCAACAGCTGTGACGTGACTCTCGGCATCTCGCCTTGCGATACTCAAACTCCAAACCGCAGAACCGGCACCGACGTCCAGGATCCGCAGGTCATGTCGCGGCGACTTGGCGGTCAACGCCGTCGCGGCGGCTTCCGCAGCGTGCGACAACATCCAGCCCAGCATGGCCGCTTGCGTTTGATAGGACTCCTCGCTCTTCGTGACATCATCCATCTTCCTGATGGGCTCGCCCGTTTTCAGAAAGTCGGGTAGCGCATGCCAATACTGGTTTCCTAATTCGCGGTACTCGCTGTACAGCAGCATGCGAGCGACTTCCGCGAGTTGGTACTTGGAGTCGCTTCGCTGAACGACGCCCATCGCACGCAGGGCGTCCAATAGCAACGCGGTCGGGTGCTCTTGCAGTCCGCACGTCCGCGCGATCTGTTCACTGGATTGCGGCCCGCTGTCCATGGCTGACAACACACCCGCATGCAATGCCGCATGGTAGGCTTGTGCCGCGCCATTGGTATTCATCAGCCGAAAGTAGGATGTCAGCGTCTTGAGGTCGGGGCCGCTCATGGTCGCGATATCCGGCGGGCAAGTGATACGGTAAAGATACCTTGATCGTCGATCAGCATGTCGATCTTCTTGAACCCAGCGGCTGCGACCAGTTGGTCCATTTCCAGCTGTGTGCGACAACGCATGATCCATGGCTGGGCATCCATCCCGACCAGCGAACGGGCGATTAACTCGTGCTGCGGGTGCCACGGTTGGTTCGTATAAAGCAGATAACCGCCGTCTTCGACAGCTCGTCCTAGTCCGTTGAGTGACGCCGCGACCCGCTTGTTATCGGAGAACAGCTCGTAAAGCCCCGATACGATCGCGATGGTGGGTCGTGGGTCGATCGCCGCCAGGGCCTCTTCGTCAAACGCATCGCCGGTTTCAAAAACAACATCGATCACGCCGCGCTGTTTCGCCAGTGTTCGCCCCATTTCGCAAGCATCCGAATTTTGGTCTCTCAAGACGACCGAAATGTCAAATTCGGACAACCGTCCGATCACATCAAGCACATATCGCCCCGGGCCGGCCGCAATGTCGAGCAATCGAATTGGCTGGCCTTGCTGATGCGTTTCTCCGATGGCACGCTCCAACAATTGTTCCATATGTCGTTTCCGTTGACGAATGCCGGTCCAACCAGGGTTGTTGAGGTACAGGCGGTCCGCGAGCCACCCCAAGGGAGTCGTACCCTGTGCTTGATTGCGATAGACATGATCGAGCGATTCGCCCGAGTTAAATCCGGTTCGCCAGCCGGTTCGAATCCCGTCACTGAGTTGTCCGATCGTTTTCAGGACCAGCTTGGTGCTGCCAAAGTACATGCCGCGTGGTGAAATAGGTGAGAGCGGCTGACGGAGTCGATCCGCCGCTTGTTTCGTGTAGTCTGCTTGATCGGCCTCTAATAACGAGTCTCGTTCGAGCGGAGCTTCAAAGATGCTGTTGATGAACTCGTGGATCTTAGCGATCGGGCGTGTGCGGTCCTTCTCGTGCAAGATCGCGTGAGAAAACTCCTTGTACTCGACCATCTCCTTTGTTCGTGACGACAGCCGTTCAAAAAAACGACGTTGCGCGGAACGCTGTACGACCCAATCCGAACCGGCTGAAAGCACGAGCGTGGGAACGTGAATCGCGCCGGCGTCATCCATGATGCGCGTCGCCGTGTCGTGCATTTCGAGGAGAATGTTCACCGCGATGTTGTCGGTGATCAGGTCGTCGTCGGCAATCTGCTTGATCATCTCTTCGTCGTGCGTCAACATCCCTGGCTTGACGTAACTCTTTATGAACGACTTCGGCTTGATTCGGTGTAACGCTCGCAAGCCGGGCACAGCTAGGGGCACATACAGCTTGACACGAAACGCAGGTGTGGCGAGTACCATTGCCCGAATCGACGGCGCATAATCGTGAACCCATGTCGCAGTAATCACCGCGCCGATACTGTTAGCCACGATCGCCATGTTCTCGACTGGAATGTCGTGAGACTCGGAGACGTGTTTCACGAACCAATCAAGGTCGCGAACGACGGAACTGAAACTTGGAGCGTATCCCCGTTCGCCTGGCGAGTGCCCGTGGCCTCGCGCGTCCCATGCAAACATCCAAAAGTCATCGAGATTGGCACGATCCACGAAGTCTTGAAAGCGGCCGGAATGCTCATGGCCTCGGTGAAGCAAGACGAGCGCCTGACGGGATGGCGATTGCGGTTCCCAGGTACGGTAAAACAACTCGGTTCCGTCCCACGACGTGAAACCGTGTTCCGACGAAATCCGCGTCGCTGAGTCGGCGGCGATGTGATCTTGGGCCATTGGCATCCGTACAGGTCAAAGCAGATCGAAGTAATTGAGCATGTGAACAAAGAACGGCGACGTAAACAACAGGCTGTCAACGCGGTCCAGAACGCCACCATGCCCCGGTATCGCCGCCCCCATGTCTTTCACGTCGAGGTCGCGTTTGATCACGCTAATCGCCAGGTCACCCATCTGTCCACCAAGGCCAACGATGATGCCGGTCAGCAGCAATTGCGTTGTACCAAAGTCGTTGGGGAAGGAGAAGCGAAGCAACCACGGCAGTGCCATCGACACACCGAATCCGCCTATCGCACCCTCCCAGGTCTTATTGGGGCTGATAGCGCTGCGCAGCGGATGTCGCCCAAACAGTTTGCCAAATGTGAAGGCCGCAATGTCGTTCGATTCGACAGCGAACAACAAGAACAACAAGTAACCTTCCGCGTGCGGGGAGTTCGCGAGATGACCGAGATGGCCGAACATCCAGCCAAGGAACACATAGGCGACAATCGCCAAAGAGACGACCCGTACCTGCCCTTGAACCTTGTTGCGCAAAACCGGCACGATCAAGATCAGTGCGATGGCATACGCGGGCATCGCCAGAAACATGGGGAACCAGCCGGGTCTAGCCTGAAACGGGTCGTGTACCAAGGCCGTCAGGCTGGTGGCACCGACGAGCAGCAACACGGCGCTCATCATCCAGCGGTCGCGAGTCAAGTTCGTCGCACGCGAGAACTCATAGCAGGCAACGAGCATTAATGCGGTCACGAACACGATCGTCGCGACGCGCCCGAGATAGATACAGGACATGGCCACAGGAATCATGACCAGCCAACTGCGATAGATCGACCAAACGTTGCCGACGTTACGCTTGAGGCCCCAAGAGAGTATCGCCAGAACGATTCCCGCCAACACGAGCCAAGTCGCGATAATGCTCAAATAGAGTCGAAAGACATCGCTCATTTTATGGCTTCATCGTCACGCACTTCACGAAGCAACCGCGCCAGTCGAACTACGATCGTCTGCAGGCAACCTAGCACGATTACAAGGCACGTCCAATCCAACACGGTGACCAGATTCGGGTATCGAATCTCCCGTTCGCTCATAAGCAGGACGGAGGTCAGACACGCTCCCAACATCAAGGCGGCCATGCGCCAGGGCTTTGACATGACGCCGCCAAACTGGCGTTGTACTCCAACCGCCTGCCCCAGCGTGCCGATGTAGGCAACCAGCAACGCCATGATCGCGGCCCAATAGCCGCTCACGACGAAACACAAACCGCTGTGCGCGACTCCGACGAAAATCAGCACGTCAGAGAATCGATCAGGCAGTTCGTTGACGATCTCGCCGCGAAGACTCGCCTGGCCCGACGCCAACGCTACCATGCCATCGAGCATGTTGAACCACAGTCGTATGCCACAGAGCAGTGCCCCGATTAGAAGTAAGTACGGATAGTCCGACGCCCTCCAGAAGCAAGCAGCGGCACCAGCGGCGGCGACGACGGACGCGTACGAAACACAATCCGCGTGAATTCCCAAGCGTACACAGAGACGCACGCACCAATTTGCCGTTGAGCGAAACGCCTGCGCGATCGGTCGGCGCGACGTCGGCTGATAGTCGCTCATCTACCAACCCATGCAAACGATGCCGACCGACGACGGCACCCTGCCGAGACCGTGCATCCCGCGTATCGGTTGATGTTGTGCCGAGGCGGCCATGATCGCGGCCCAAATATACGTCGATGCATTGAAACGTTGACCGGTCGATTGATAGAGATTCGATAGACAAATCGAGTATTGCAAGAAGTAACCGTTGCCGCCAGCAGGTAACTCACTTCAGGCCAGAGGTTGTTATACTGAATAGACCAACGACTTGCTGTCATTCCTACAATCAATCCCGCCTGTTGCTATGTCGCGCCAACATCTCCCAACTACTCGGCTTGTCACCGGCGTTAGCCTCCTTTCAATCTGCTGCTGGATGATTGCGACCGACCTGATGGGGCAAGGGCGCGAAATCGACTTTGCTCGCGACATTCGACCGTTGTTGTCAAATGCCTGCTTCAAGTGCCACGGGCCCGACGAAGAGGGCCGTGAGGCGGACTTGCGGTTGGATACGCCCGAAGGTGCGTACGCAGATCTCGGTGGTTATCAAGCGATAAACCCGGACGATCCGGCGGCCAGCGTGTTGGACAAGCGGATCACAAGTTCAATCGCCGACGAACGCATGCCTCCGCCTGACAGCGATATCAAGTTGGCTCCCGCCGAGATCGACTTGCTGCGAGCGTGGATCACTCAAGGTGGCAAGTACGATCAACACTGGTCCTTTCGTCCGATCGCACGGCCAGCACTGCCGAACCATAAATTGGCGCTGCACAATGAATTAGCGCTGCGCAATGAATTAGCGCTGCGCAATCCGATCGACGCCTTTGTCGCGAAGCGACTGGCAGACGCCGGTATGACGCTCGCAGATGAAGCTGCTCGAGAAACTCTGATTCGTCGCGTCTATCTGGATCTACTTGGATTGCCGCCAAGTCTTGACGATCTGGCTCAGTTCAGCAGCGACCAACTTCCAGGTGCCTACCAACGAATGGTCGAACGCGTTCTCGCCAACCCACACTACGGCGAGCGTTGGGGGCGGCATTGGCTCGATCAAGCTCGCTATGCGGACACGAACGGCTATACGGTCGATTCCGAGCGTTCGATGTGGCCTTACCGCGACTGGGTCATCCAAGCGATCAACGCCGACCTTCCCTTCGACCAGTTCACCATCGAACAGCTTGCGGGAGACCTCCTTCCAGAGCCAACTCAAGACCAACTCGTGGCTACTGGATTTCACCGTAACACGCTGATCAACCAAGAGGGCGGTACCGACAAAGAGCAATTTCGAAACGAATCCGTCGTCGACAGAGTGAACACGACAGGAGCCGTTTGGTTGGGGCTCACAGTCGGCTGTGCCCAGTGCCACACGCACAAGTTTGATCCCTTGACGCAACACGAGTACTACCAGTTGTTCGCATTCTTCAACGGCTCGCAGGACGCGAACAGCGTCGCGCCAACGCTGACCGTAACAACGGAATCGAATCAAAGACGGCTCGCTGCGCTCGACAAACAAATTGCAAGCGCCAAGGCATCCCTGGCACAACACGAAAAAGATCTAAACGAGAAAGCTCCAGCGGCGGAACGAGATGACGGCCGGCCAGTCGTGTGGAAGGTTGTCGAAGTGACATCGGCCGAGTCAACCGCCGGAGCAACTTTCGAAAGGCTTAGCGACGGATCACTCGTTGCGGGCGGAACCAATGGCGATAGCGATACGTACTCGATCAGCTTCACATCGCCTGTGGAACGGATCACCGCTGTGCGATTGGAAACATTGACCCATCCTTCTTTACCGCTGGGCGGTCCGGGGCGAGCTGGTAACGGCAACTTCGTTCTGAACCAAATCGAACTTCAAGCCGGTGATGTGAAGCCGACGTGGCTCCACGCGACAGCCGATCACTCGCAGAAAGACTATGACGTCGCGAAAGCGATCGATGGAGACGCAAAGACCGGCTGGGCGATTAACGTTGCTTCCGGGAATCCGAACGTGAATCGAACGGCTAAGTTGGTTTCCTCGCCGCTGGCTACGAAGAGTAACGCACTCACGAAAGTCAGGTTGGTCTTTGGTGCATCTCCCGCCAAGTACAACATCGGACGACTTCGACTTGCAGTGACGGATGCACCGCACATGAAACTCGGTCTTCCGGACGCTCAAAGGACGAAGCTTGCCGCGAGTCTTAAACGCGCTCAAGACGAAAGAAACAAGTACGCGAAGGGCCTTCCCGCGACGATGATCATGCGAGATCTAGACAACTCACGTGAAACCAATCTTTTGATTCGAGGCGACTTTCTGCGGAAAGGTGACATTGTTGTCGCCGATGCGCCGGCCTTCCTGCCCACGATGCCTGAGGCCGAGCCGGCTCGTACACGTCTCGACTTGGCAAAATGGTTGGTCAGTAACGAACACCCGCTGACGGCGCGCGTCACGATCAACCGCGTTTGGGGAAGGCTCTTCGGAAAAGGACTTGTCGAAACAGAAAACGATTTTGGGTTGCAAGGGACGCCGCCTACGCATCCCGAACTGCTGGATTGGTTGTCCCACGAGCTGATCGCGACTGGCTGGTCGATGAAGCACCTACATCGCCTGATTGTAACCTCGGCTGCATATCGTCAGTCGTCACATCAGCGTGAAGATTCGCAGCGATTGGACCCGCTGAATAAGTTCATTTCGCGACAAACAAGACTGCGTGTCGACGCAGAAGTCGTACGCGATCTGGCACTCGCTGCAAGTGGGCTGCGCGATGGTCGGATCGGCGGCAAGAGCGTCTATCCACCGCAACCGAGTGGCGTGTATGCGTTCACGCAACGCAACGCCGCATGGCCGACTAGCAAGGGCGCTGATCGTTTCCGCCGCGGGCTGTACACGTTCTTCATGCGGAGCGCGCCTTACCCCATGCTGACGACGTTCGATACGCCTCGATTCAACACGACGTGTACTCAGCGAGTAAGATCGAATACGCCGCTGCAATCATTGACGCTGGCAAACGATGAAGCGATGTTGGAAAACGCGGGAGCCTTGGGGCGACGACTGATGCTCGCTGCGGAAGCGGATGAGGATCGCGTCAGTCTAGCCTATCAACTCTGTTTCGCTCGCGCCCCGCGCCAGTACGAGGCGGATCGCTTACTCGGTTTTGTGCACGAGCAGCGGGCGGACTTTCTCGCTTCGGCGGCGGATGCCAAGTCCATCAGCGCCGCCGACGGCAACGACGAGCAATTGGCCGAATCGGCCACCTGGACCATCGTGGCACGAGTTCTGCTAAACTTGGATGAATTCATTACACGTGAATGATCATGGCTAATAATCACGAACAAATACAACTCGATTCGCTTCGCGAGACAACACGGCGCCAGTTCTTCGGGCGCTGTGGCGTCGGCGTCGGCGGTATGGCACTGACATCGCTGCTTGCCGGGGATCAAGCACAGGCGACGCCCGCCGTGACAAATCCGATGGCACCTCGCTCGCCGCACTACAAGCCGAAAGCAAAGGCCGTCATCTTCATGTTTATGGCTGGCGGCCCGAGCCAGCTTGACCTTTTCAATGACAAGCCGATGCTCCGAAAGCATCACGGTCAGTTGCCACCGCAAAGCTATCTCGACGGGAAACGCTTCGCATTTCTAAAGGGGACCGAACCGCTCCTGGCAAGTCCGAGGAGGTTCAGCCGCTATGGCGAGTGTGGCCAGGAGTTGAGTGATCTGCTCCCGTACCATCGACGTATCGTTGATGAAGTGTGCTGGTTACACGGTATGAAGACCGACGTGTTTAATCACGGACCGGCAAAAATATTTGTCAACACGGGATCGCCGCAGCCTGGTCGACCCAGCATGGGATCGTGGGTGACGTACGGACTAGGAAGCGAAGCGAGCGATCTACCGGGCTTCGTCGTGTTGCAGTCTGGACCGCGAGGCCCTCGTGCTGGATCGTCGCTGTGGTCTAGTGGCTTCTTGCCCACGACTTATCAAGGCGTCCCTTTCCGGAGCGGACCAGAGCCGATTCTAAATCTCAAAAGCCCCGCTGGCATGACGCGCGAACGGGAACGACGCTTCGTGGATATCGTGTCAGAGCTGAATCAATTGCGGCTCGATCAAGTCGGCGATGAGGAGATCGCGACGCGCATTGCCGCTTACGAGATGGCCTACGAGATGCAGAGCAGCGCGCCCGAATTGATGGAGTTAGCGCAAGAGTCGCAGGACACTCTCGACCTGTATGGGGCCACGCCGGGAACGCCCTCGTACGCCAACAACTGCTTGCTCGCCAGACGTTTGGTCGAACGAGGAGCCCGCTTCATCCAGCTGTATCACACCAGTTGGGATCATCACGGCGGACCTTCAGAGAATCTGGAGAACCATCTACCGGCAATTTGCAAAGAAATTGATCAAGCTTCTGCGGCATTAGTCATCGATCTCAAGCAACGCGGATTATTGGACGACACGATTGTGATTTGGGGTGGCGAGTTCGGGCGGACACCGATGGGTGAGGTTCGGCAAACGACAGGTCGCGACCATCACATCGACGCCTATTCCATGTGGGTTGCTGGCGGTGGCTTCAAGCCGGGTTTAGTTCATGGTAAGACGGACGAATTAGGATTGGGTGCCGTTGAAAACGCCAAACACGTGCATGATTTGCAGGCAACCATCCTTCATCTGCTAGGTTTCAATCACGAGCGGCTGACATTTCGTTTCCAAGGTCGCGACTTCCGGCTGACGGATATTCATGGCAAAATCATGCACGATGTGATTGGGTAATCCTCCGCATGGTACGTCACGTGCAACCGCTGCCAAGAGGCGCACAATCCTCCGTTCGAGTTCCGAAGGGAACTTCGTCCAGGTCGCCTTTAACAAGAATTCGCAACGGATCTCTCGTTTTGGGCGTGGTAGTCGTTTCCGGCGTCATCGGTTTTCGTTTGCTCGGCGGTTACGATTGGGTAAGCGCGTTTTGGATGACGACCATTACAATTTCAAGCGTCGGGTTTTCGGAAACGACTAACTCATCGCCTACGTTTCAGTTGTTTACGGTGGGTGTGATCGTATTTGGCATGTCCGCGGCTGCTTATACCTTCGGCGGCTTCGTTCAATTGATGTTAGAAGGCGAACTCGAAAGAGTTTTAGGACACAGACGTATGACTCGTGGAATTGAAAGTTTGAGCGGTCACGTGATTGTCTGCGGCTACGGCCGAATCGGTGAAGTTCTCACCAACGATCTAAAACACAGTCGTCGTGAGTTCGTCGTAATTGACGCAGATACAGACCGCTTCGAGGCGGCAAAGTCACAAGGCTGCCTCTGCATTTGCGGTGATGCGACGTCCGATGAAACGCTGTTAAACGCTGGGATTGATCGCGCCAAAACGCTGGTTTCGTCGCTGCCCAGTGATGCCGACAATGTGTTCATCACGCTCACCGCGCGGACCTTGTGCCCTCGCATCCAGATTTTTTCTCGCGCGGAACATCCGACGACAGAAAGGAAACTGATTCAGGCGGGTGCCAGCAAAGTAATCATGCCAGCCATTATCGGAGCACACCGACTGGAACGACTGATCACACGTCCCTCGACAGCTCACCTCATGGAATTGGTTAGCGAAGCCAGCTTTATGGACTTGGAGCTAGACGAGATCACATTGCCGGAGGACTGTCAATTGATTGGCGTGACCGTTGCTTCGACGGAAGCACACAGCAAGCACAAATTGCTCGTCGTTGCGGTGAAGCATGCCGATGGCGAGATGAGTTTTAACCCGGAAGCGAATTACAGTTTCCAAGCAGCAGACATCGCGATTGTAATGGGCCGTTCCGAAGACATCCAAGGCTTTCGAAACGCGTACGAGCTTTCAGTTGGCTGATTTTTCCGTGGGCCGAAAAAGGCTTAGCACTGGTTAGAGAGTGGTAGGACGTTTGATTCATGCCGGAACTGCGAAGACTTGTTCCGGCCTACGATTGACGTCACCGCTTGAGTACGCCCTTCATTGCCGCCCGCTTGATGAGGTTCGTAAACAAAAATAGCAGGTCGGGTATGATAATCCCACGACCTGCTTCGTATTGTTGACGAGGCCTCAATTTATGAAAGGTCTTGTTCTACAAACTTGCACGGCGAGGGGAAATCCCCCTATTGGGGAGAAATCGAAAAAATCTTGACACTGATTTGTGGAGACGACCTATGACGATGAATCCGACTGGACGCGGCGAGTGCTTCTCGAAATTGATGGTCTACTTTGGGGTGATTTGGCTGTCTGTGTTGGCACCACTCAGCTCGAACGTCGCCCGGGCGGAGACCTCTAGCGATTGGGTCGAGGAGAACGTCGAGCAGCTAGTCGAGTTGTACCGGCACTTCCACATGCATCCGGAGTTATCGTTTCAGGAAGAGCAAACGGGCAAACGACTCGCTAAAGAATTGGAGGATGTTGGCGCCGAAGTAACAACGCAGGTCGGAGGCTTTGGCGTCGTCGGTCTTTTGAAAAACGGCGATGGTCCCACGTTGATGTTGCGGACAGATCTCGATGCGTTGCCAGTCGTCGAACAAACGAATCTCGTGTACGCATCCAAGGTGAAGGTGAAAGGCACCGACGGCACGCAAGTTGGCGTCATGCATGCCTGCGGGCACGATGTTCATATCACCAATCTTGTCGGAGTTGCTCGGTATCTCGCGGCGAACAAAGAACGGTGGCGAGGAACGGTTATGTTCATTGGTCAACCCGCCGAGGAGCGTGGAGCGGGTGCCGCAGCCATGTTGAAAGATGGCCTCTTCGAACGATTCCCCAAACCGGACTTCGCGGTGGCGATGCATGTCGATTCGGGGCTCGCAACGGGGCAAGTTGCCTATCGAGCCGGTTACGCACTCGCGAATGTCGATAGCGTCGACGTAACGATGCAAGGTCGTGGAGGCCACGGCGCGTATCCACACACGACCATCGATCCGATCGTCCAGGCGGCACAGTTTATCGTTTCGGTGCAAACGCTCGTAAGCCGTGAAGTTAAACCGATCGAACCGGCGGTTGTCACGGTCGGCTCGATTCATGGCGGCACCAAACACAATATCATCGGTAATACTTGTCACATGCAAATCACTGTTCGCAGTTACGACGAAGGTGTGCGCAAGCTCCTTCTCGAAGGAATCGCCCGCAAGGCGAAGGCTGTCGCGATCGGAGCTAACGCCCCAGAACCGAAGATCGAAATCTCGGAAGGAACGCCTTCGCTTTGGAATGATGAGGATCTGGCTGCGAGACTCGATCCCGTACTGCGGCGAGTCGTCGGCGACGAGAACGTTGCCGATGCGGAACCGTCGATGGGCGGCGAAGACTTCAGTCGCTATGGTCGCGCTGGCGTGCCAATTCTCATGATTCGACTCGGTGCCGTGGATGGTGAACGCCTGAATCGCTACGAGCAGCTTCGCCAACCGCCACCTTCGCTTCACTCACCGCTCTTTTACCCGGATGTCGAACACGCACTGAAAACGAGCGTTCCTGCCATGTCGGAAGCCGCCATCGAGCTACTGAAGCCAAACGATTAGTACCCTCGCTTGCCAGAATCTAACACGACAGTCATTACCGGGCAGTTCACTGCACGACGATTTACTGAAATTCGATGCCAAAGTCTTTGAATTCAACCGTTGTCATCGGCACGCTGTACACGGTTTTTCTCTGCGCGCTAGTATCCGGGTCGGTCGTTGCGCGGCAGCACGTGCTGAAGACCGAAAGTTCAGCCACGTCGCAAGAAGACTGGCAAGATTGGCGCTCGGAGGCGCAGCGACAACAAGCGGGCAGCGGCCCGGTGTCTCGTCGCGTTCCGAAGAGTTCCGAGCCACCGTCACTCGTACTTCTGCGCGACCACTTTGCGACGAGCCTCACGATCCTCGTGGTGCTCTCGTCCGCCCTCTTCTTCACCATCGCAATCATGGTCCGAGGAGTTCTGGTCGGCCCTAGCTTCCAGCCGGATTTCAGAAGCGGATCCGAGGAAGTACTGCATCGCAATTGAAGGACATCACGGGCCGGTGATTTCTATCGCAAACTGACACAATCGTTTTATCCTCGTGACAACCTTTCCGTGAACGCTTGGTATACGGAATATCCTTCCTCCAGATACTTGCGTAGATCGTCGGTTGATTGCGTTGTTCCGCCGCGGAAGTAGATAAACCTTCCCGCAGTGCCTTCGAAGCAGATCCCGGCGCGGTCGGCGAAGAAGTCTAGAATCTGAGGATCGAAGAACTCGCGAATCGCCGCCTCGTCCTTTCCCTTAAGAACAAACGATTGCGAGAACTGCGGATGATCGTCGAAGTCAATGTCTTGAAATCCAAGCGCGGAACCAACGCGGTCGAAGAGATGTTCGGGACGCATCGTAAAGTTCGGAAGTGCCAACGACTCGGACTCCATTGTTACGACTGTCTGGTTGTGAGTGCTCTGGTTCTTCCCGCCGCCCGTTGTGTAGCGGTAATCGAAGATCGCTATGGAAGCCAGTTCCGTCTTGCCAATGATTACGTTCTTCATTCTGCGACTGTGGCCGCTGTTAAAGAGCTGGAACGTTGCCAACCTAGACAATAGCTCTTCGTGGCCAGACTCGAAGAACTCCAATTCCAAGCCAGCCGCAAAGTCACTCATCGCAGCCGTACGTTCTTTCGCCATGCGAATACTCCAACGAATGAGAGTAATCACGAGTACAACGACCGCGAGAACGCATCCGGCGACGATTAGAGCAACTCCCATTGTGACTCCATCTAATTGAGGCGTGGCAACATTCGCCGTTAGCGAATCGAGCGCCAACGAATACGCTGGCCCGACAGTTATAAGGCTGCAGCTTTCGGAAATCCATCACGAAGTGTGGCTAATAGCGATGCCCAATTCGGATACTTCTTCGCAGCGTCGTCGTGAAGTCTGTCTGCCGAACAGCCTGACGGATCGCAAGAAAATAGGCGAGCCGACGTCGAGGGGCAGCTTCGACGTCGGCTCTAGCGAGTTGCTTCAAGAAACAACCCACCAAGGACCTAACGCGTCACCGCAGAAAATATTGCAGCGCCGCGGTTACTTCTTCCAAAGAATTTTCGCCATTCGGTATAATTCACGCCAACGCTGCGATTTGCAGGTCGGATTGGTAGTCGGCATCGAGATTGGTTTTGTGATAGATGTAGCGGGATTCGCCAGAATTCTGGCGAATCCCGCTACCACAGCGCCGCTACGTTTGTGGCTAAACCGCGCTAGTTATCGCTGTGATACTCATTCTCGGACGACTGGACACGAAGAAACGCTCACATATTCTTTCGTAGAAATCGCCGACGCGACTCTCGATCCACGCAAACCGCGTCGAAAGAAGTGACCCAGCGATAGCGGCAACCGCGCCGCAAGTGAAGATGCTCCCCGCTGCCGGTAACTTGCAGATTCGTCGAGGCAGCTCAACGTACTAAGATTGAGGTCGATCAAGCCGGCTAGCTGGTTCTGGTCGGCGACAGCCTTCTTTAATCATCCGGTCTTTGATTTCTGCGAGCGGCGTCTTGCTAAGTTGCTCACGATTCGTTCGGAGCCAATGCGCGATTCGATACAGGGCATACTTTTGGACCATCGCTCGAACCCTTCATGCTTGGTGACTCAAAATCTGATTGGTGTTATTGACGTCCAATTCGAGAGGCGCGTTCCATTATCCGACAAGAAAAGTCGTTCTTGGCGAAGTGCTCAGTCGGACGAGCACGGCGTCTAACCGCATGACGCGCAATGGAGCGATCGCCATGTGGATCTTTCCGATCATTTTTCGAGAATCCTCGGAACTAAAGCTCGCTGACCAGCATCCAATCAGAACGAGGGGCGAGAATTGAGATGGCGAATATAAAAAAAGTGACCACGCGTTGGCGGTTGTGGGTTGGGATGTTGTCAACTCTAACCCTTTCAGTTGGGTTGGCGATTGGATGGTGGCAAGACCACCAATCACACTCGGCTGACGCAGAAGCTCTGCGCGCCGAAATCGAGCGGCTTTCGTCCCCGGCCAATGCCGAAAGTCTCGATGCCCAAAGAGTGGATGATCTCAGCAAGTTCATCGACGAGGCCTACGCGCTACTAAGAGCAGAGGGTATTCACGTCAAGCTCGATCTCGATGTGGATGAGAATGGGCGGTATCGTCTCCGCGCAGATTCGGTCGAACTGATGGAAGACTTGAAGGCCAAGCTACGAGAACTCGCTGGTCCACCCGCGACCGCACGGGCTGACAATTGACGGAACGTCGATCCTTAAAACGTGTTTTGAAATGTGAGCCGACGGCGCCAGCCGCGGGCCATGGCTTGGAAATCGCTCGCTTCGAGGCCCGCGGCTAGCGCCGTCGGCCATGCCTCCCGTTGCGCGGGCTCAATTGAATGTGGGACTTTCTGCCGATTGGTGTCGCTATTGTCATCTTGTTGCCATTCCCGATGCGCGCGAAGAACCGCCGACAAGAGCGGCTCGTTTGGCAACTTTATTTGCTGTCTTTTGCCGGCTGGCTGATCTACCTTGGTGGTGGCTTCCAGCCGCCACCGTCTATGAACTTTCGTGGCGGCTGGAAGCCACCACGACGACAAAACGCGACAGTAACTGATGGGCCGATGCTAAGCCACCGTTTGGTGCTTTCATGTCTTCCGGTGAACTTGGCTCCGGCTGGCGAGTTCGCTGTCTGACTTGTGGACGTATTCGACCCTACCCAAGCTGCACCTCGAGCCGTTTGTAAAGACCAGCCACACGCGGTCCCAATTCGCAGAATCAAGAAGCGGATGGGCTGGGATTCGAACCCAGGGTACCCTTACAGGTACAGCAGTTTTCAAGACTGCCGCCTTCGACCACTCGGCCACCCATCCGTTACAACCGCTTTGTCCGTCCGGTTGCATCCTGGCGAAATTGCCAGCGCTATGCCAACTGTAACGGCTGAGCGGCGGGTGTGTCAAAGGGAGGTCTTTGATCGCAAACCGCTTGATACTAGATGGTTCGGTGACGCGATGGTCGACCAAAATCGCCGCTCATCGACCGCGATTCATTCAGCACACTTGGTGTGCGTCACCTGGGCGAAATCACCGCGCTCGTCCACCTTGTAACGTAGAGTTGAAAAATAGTCTGTGGAGCGGGGAAATGCAGCAGGTAACCGAACGAACTTTCCAAATTACGCAATGCGTGACGTGCGATGGGCCACTGCCGACTTTGGTCGTTGGCGGAGCTGGCGCCACGCGCGAATGGGAATGTCGCAATTGCGGAGCGACTTACCTGGCGAGCCTCTCTCCGTCGTCTCCCGCTCATCTTCGAGACTCGATCAAGCTATCGCATTATTTTCCGGAACGTCGCGAGACGGCGACGACCCTACGAGAGATCGATCTCGAACACGAGTTGCGTCGCCATCCACGCCGCCCCATGATGATGAGCATCCCGGTCGTGCTATTGGATGACGATCTTTTTCCCGTCGGGCAAGAGTTTACGGTGATCTCGCGAAATCTATCCGCAAGCGGCATCGCAATCGTTCACTCGATTCCGTTAGAAGGGAAGCTGGCTGTACTGATCGAGTTGCCTGTGATCGGACATGTTCAATTGTTACTCGACATCGTGCGATGCACGCAGGTCGGCGACCTGTTCGAAATGGGCGGTGCGTTCTTCGAGCGGCGCTAAGTTGGGTTAAATTCACCGCAGCCATCGCTCTCCGGGCGACAAAGTAGGAGTGGCCGGCCTACCGTTGGGACTTGTTTCGCGCGGCGCTCATTCTCTACGGCGTTTCGCCAACTCCTCGACAAATCGTTCCATCCGCTCCAAGCGTTCGTGCAATTCGTGGACGTGCTTTGTCAACTCTTCAACGTGACGCTGCAAGCCTTCGTCATGATGACCTTCGCGTTCACGTTCCATCTCGTGCTGGCGGCGCTCGGCTTCACGCATCAACTCCTCGGCGTGATCGTGAATCCCTGCCGCATGCAAATGCTCGGCCGCTTCACGTATGTGTTCGATCTGTTCATGGCCACCGTCGTGTCGCTCGCGCTCTTCATGCCGTTCACGCTCTTCATATTCCTCTCGTTCTTCATTTCGTTCGCGTTCTTCATCTTCGTCTCGCTCGCGATGCTCCGCCAACTTTTCCGCTTCGGCTCGCAGCCCATACGCTCGCTTCATCAATTCGCGCGCCTCGTCGGCGTGTCCTTCGGCGCTATGCTCTTTCGCTTCGCGCAGTAGAGTCGCGGCCTTATCTCGCAATTCGTCAAGTTCGCGTTCATCAGCCCAGGATGCCATAACGAAATATCCGACCAGGCATACCGACACGGTCAATAAGGTTGCAATTTTCATCTTCATAATTGTGAGTCCCATTAAAACTTCGGTTAATTCATCACACGTGTTGGCAAAGTTGTCGCGGATGACCGGTACCCTTACGTACGATCATCCTGCCACTATCATAGTGCAAACGTCTGCCCGCCCCAAATAGATCCCACCAACACACGAGATTTCATCAGGGAACGCACAACGCAAGCGTCCATCTTGCTGTGATTGCGGCCAAGGAAGATGAAGGAACGATAGGTTGTCCGAAGTCGCCACGGTTGCTGCACCCTCGAAAGAACCCAAGCGTTCGTACCGGTTCTTTCCCGGATGGACCATGCTCGGCTTTGCCGCGGCCGCTCAGTTCATGTCCGCTCCGGGGCAATCCTATTCGGTGGCGGCGTTTAAGGGGCCAATGATCGAGGGGCTCGGTGTTCTCGAAACTCCATTCTCACTAGCGTATGCCTTTGCGACGATACTCAGTGGAATTGCGCTTCCATTCGTTGGCTGGCTCGTCGACCGACTTGGCGCGAGGTTGCTACTCCCTATCATCGCTTTGCTGCTGGGCGGAGCGTGTATCTGTATGTCGCGAGCTGAGGGAATCGTTGGGCTCTATATTGGATTCATGTTGATTCGCCCACTCGGCCAAGGCGCGTTGACACTCGTCGGGACATGGCTGGTCGGCGAATGGTTCGAGCGTCGACGAGGCTTTGCGTCGGCGATCTCTGGAATCGGGGGCAGTGTCTCGGTGATGACCATTCCATTGCTGAACCTATGGCTATGCACGCAATACAGTTGGCGCACCGCTTGGTTTGTTCTGGGCTGCCTCGTTTCGGCATCACTCGTTTTGCCCTCGTTGCTATTTATTCGTGACCGTCCAGAGGACCTCGGTCTGCAACCAGATGGGCTCGATTCGTTGGCGCACTCTCGGGAACCGAAGGGCGGGACCGTATCAGGTTGGAGCGTGGCGCAGGTTCTTCGCGATCCGACGTTCTGGAAGTTGCTGGCCGTGCCGGCGACAAGTGGCATGGTTGGCACGGGTCTGATTTTCCATCAAGTCAACCTGCTAGGCAGCCACGGTGTTTCAAACTTTTGGGCCGTGGCATTGCTCTCGATTCAAGCGGCCATCGCTACACTCGCAGCTTTCGGAGCTGGCTGGCTGACAGATCGCTATTCGAACCGCCACTTGCTAGTCATCGCCATGTTGATGCTCGTGTTGGCAACCGTCATCGTCATGGTGATGCCTCATCCCGCGTTCGCGGTGGTTTATGCAGTATTGCTCGGATTGCACGGCAGCGTTATGCGAACGACGGGAAATGTCGTGTGGTTGAACTATTACGGGCGAGCACATCAAGGTGCGGTGCGTGGACTAGCCTTTGCCGTGATGATCCTGGCATCTGCCGCCGGCCCGGTGCCGTTTGCTTTGGCGAGCGATCGGCTCGGCTCGTATGACGTGGCGTTAATCGCATTTGCCATCGTTCCGCTGTTTGCAGCAACACTGGTCATGAGCGCGAAACCGCCGCACACTTCGGATCCGCTCGCAACTTAACCTCACGCGACCAGCTAGGGTTACGTAGAGTGCATTTCAAGATTTACATTGGAGTACGTGGCTGGGGCATGTTGCCGCAGCTTCCACGACACCAACGGCGGCTCGAAGACCCAGCCACGGTGTTACATTATGCCTTCCCAAGCATTGAGTTGTCGCCCAGCCAAATCAGTGATTCGCTTCCATGCGCGAACCCACACAGACGAACGACGTGTCGGAGAAGATACATGAGTGAATTCGAGCAGCTAGATTTCACGACCGACTATTTGGGCGATGGCGTACGGTACAAGTTGCCGGCGCGGCAGCTTGGTCGAGCCCGGCACCTTGGTTGGGCGGTCGTGGGCGTCGGACTGATCATGTCGTTGATGATGCTTGCTTGGATGTCCGGTCCAGTTCTTGGCGGGATCGATGACTTAAAGAAAGACGCTGGAATCGGCTTGTTTTCGATCGCTTTTGGATGCTTCGGATTGATCGGGCTGATACCGGGACTAGGGCTACTGTTCGGTGGCTTGGCAATCGTCTGTAATCGCACTCGCTGCGAGGTCGAAATTCGGGGTGGAAGGATCTCGGTGAAGGAGCGATTCTTTCTCGCCAGACTGAAACGCAAACGCAAGACTTCCGGCATTCAACAGCTACGAGTCGTTGATTCCAGCGAGCACATTAGCGGAGATAAGGAGCATCAATTACGGAACACAAAAGTGTGGATGGGAGACTCTGCGACCGCGTTGATGGCAATAACCGGAGGCAAGGGCAAGTTTCTGATCGCAGCAGCCTACCCTCGCGAGATACTTGTGCGACTCGCCGAAGAACTTGCACCGCGACTCGAAGCAGACGTCAGCGTTCAGTCCACCACGATCAATCGCCAGCCAAGCCAACTTACTGAGAGCGAATCAACTGCACGAATAATCGAAGTCGTCGAAGGCCCGATCGAGAAGGACGTGTTACCGACCATTCCCGATCAACCGGCGGACAGTACAGCAACGATCGATCGGCGACCTTACGGTATAACGATCGAGATTCCACCGGTCGGGCTCTGGAAGGGATCGAAGGGCTTGTTCTTCTTCGCCATGATTTGGAACGCGTTTATGAGTATCTTCGTCGTGGTGGGAGTACTGGGAGCCGCCGGCGTGATCCAGGTGGAAGGTGATGGGCCGCCGTGGATGATGTTGCTCCTCAGCCTTCCCTTCGTCGCCGTCGGTGTCGCGCTATTAACCAGCGCAGTAAACATGGGGCGTCGCCATGCGACGATTGCCACCGCCGACGATCTCGTGATGGTCATACGCCACTCGATCTTCGGCAAGTCGACTCGCGAGTGGTCGGTCGGTCAAATCGAGGAAATACGTTGCGGCAACAGTGGCATAGAGGTCAACAATACTCCTGTCAAAGAGCTGCAAATCCTCCCGACGAGTGACAAGAAATTCGGCTGCCTTAGCCAGTTGGACGACGCAGAAATCGTATGGATTGCCGCCGAATTGAATCAAGCCTTGGGACTACAACGATTAACCGGTCATGGGAAGTTTCGACCTGCAGTCGTCAATCGTGACGAGTCCGGTCTGGCGACACCAACTCAAAACAGCCGAATCACCGTCGAACGGGTCATCGGCGGCATCCGCATTGATGTGCCGCCGAGAGGAGTGTTTCGATACGCCGGAATTGTGATCTTCGGCTTAATCTTCGCGGCGATTGGGGTTGGCATCGCGATTGGTGTTGGATGGGACGCACTTCACCACGGATTTAGGAAAGCTGACGTGAGCCAACTGATGATTGCTTTCGTATTTCTTCTAAGTTTTGGTGGCATGGGAAGCGTTGGCGTGCTCATCGGATTGATCGCCGGGCGAAGACGGTTTCGGATAACGGCCGAACACAACGCGTTGACTCTACTGCGTCGTGGTCCCTTCTTCCGTAAGACGTTTCGTTGGCATCGCTACGACCTGGAGTCTGTGGACGTGACGGGCAGCGGAACTCAAGTTAACAATCGCACGATCTATCACGTCTTGATCCAGTCCCGCAAAGGGACTTCGGTCGGTATCATGACGGGACACGACCGAGCCGACCTGACGATGGTCGCAGCGGTCGTGAATGAATTCCTTGGCCTCACGGAAAACGATCCTGCTGCCGCATGAACGACGTCGTCAACATCGCCGCCTATAAATTCGTCCCCCTCGATGACCTAAAAGAACTTCGCCGCCGCTTTCGAAAGCGGTGCGTGCGATGGGGGCTGAGGGGAACGATCTTGATCAGCACCGAAGGGATCAATCTGTTCGTTGCCGGTAGCCGTGCCGCGATCGATAAGCTGCTTGTCGAAGTCCGTAATATCCCGGGACTCGAAGATTTGCCGATTAAGGAAAGTTTCAGCGACCACCAGCCCTTCAATCGCATGCTAGTGCGGATCAAGAAAGAGATCATCGCCTTTGGCGTCGAAGGGATCGACCCAGGCACGCGGCCGTCTCCTAAACTCCCCGCCCGCGAACTGAAACAGTGGCTTGACGAAGGCCGCCCGGTCACACTGCTTGATACGCGCAACGACTACGAAGTCAAACTCGGCACGTTCCGCAATGCACAGACGATGGGTGTCGATCACTTTCGCGAGTTTCCCGACGCCGTTGGACGACTGCCAGAGGAATTGAAAGAGCAGCCGGTCGTTATGTTTTGCACGGGCGGCATTCGTTGTGAGAAGGCTGGGCCGTTCATGGAACGCGAAGGTTTCAAGCAGATCTTCCAGTTGGATGGCGGGATTCTCAAGTACTTTGAAGAGTGCGGAAGCGATCATTACGACGGTGATTGCTTTGTGTTCGATCACCGCGTCGCGCTCGATTCGCAGCTGCAAGAGACGGATGCCGCATTGTGTTTCGTGTGCCAGGAGCCGCTCACCGTCGAAGACCAACAATCGCTGAAATACGTTCCCAGTCAATCGTGTCCGTTTTGCTATAAAGAGCCGGAAGAGCGTTTAAGCATCACCATCGACCAGCGCCAAGAAGCGATTCGTGTCGCCACGACACCGCTCCCTGGTAGCACGCCGTACCAGAACAGACGACCTATCAAAGTGCCACAACGGTTCGACGGTTTTGAGTTCATCGAGTTCCTTTGTAGCTGCTTGCCGCACGTCCAACGTGAACGGTGGCAGGGAATCTTCGACGCCGGCGACATGGTCAACGACGAGGGGCCCGTTTCGCCGACACGGATCGTCTATTCGGGCGAACGCTTCCACCACATCTTGCCGCGCATGATCGAGCCCGAAATCAACGCGGACATCCAGATCCTGTTTGAAGACAAATCGATCATCGTGGTCAACAAACCCGCTCCGCTGCCGGTTCATGCCTGCGGTCAGTTCAATCGCAACACGTTAATGCACATCATGGCCGAGGCGTATCGCCCGGAACGGCCGCGGGTCGCACATCGTCTCGACTCGAATACGACAGGCGTGATCGTGATGAGTCGTACGAAGCACATCGCAGGATTGCTTCAACCACAGTTCCAGCGTCGTGAAGTCGAGAAGGCGTACATCGCCCAGGTCCACGGGCATCCGGCGCATGACGAGTTTGCTTGCGACGCTCCGATCAGCGCAGAGAACGGAGCCGTCGGTGTTCGCACGATTGAGTCAGGCGGCTTGGAATCGCTCACCGAATTCAGCGTGTTGCAGCGGCTCGATGATGGGACATCATTCGTCGAGGCTCGGCCAATCACTGGACGGACGAATCAGATACGCCTGCACCTTTGGCATCTAGGTTTGCCCATCGTCGGTGATCCGCTCTATTTACAGGATAAACAAGTCGGCCCCAAGCAAACCCTTTCGCTGACCGATCCGCCACTCTGTCTGCACGCACGGCGAATCGCCTTCAATCACCCGTTAACGAGCGAGCGCGTGAGCTTTGAGGCACGGTTGCCAGATTGGGTGTCGATAGCGACTGTAATCCGGAAGTGAAGAACGCGTTCCGTTAGCCTTGTCACGAACGAAAACTGAGACGCGTCGGTCCACATCGCCAGTGCGGTCAGGTTGAGCATGGTTTCGACTTGATCGTTCGACTCGTTAGGTGCGCACGGCCCGGTCACGCAACTGCTGCCGGTCAGCTTCCAGTGGATCGGGCCAACGTCATTTTCGGTAAATATCGTGATGGGGCTCGTCGTCGGCTTGTTGCTGCCGACCGACGAGCGAGCGGAAGGCGCATCTGTTGAATAAGCGAGTTCTCCATGACTCCAGGGTGGCGACTTACTCAGTCATCCGCATGCTCCGGAACATCGAGACGCAATGCCTCCTCATAATCGCGTTTTGCCAATACCACATCTCCTCTCGCGGCGTATGCGGCACCACGACTGAAAAACGCTTGGCTCGAATGCGCGTTTTCCTCGATCAGCGCCGTAAAGTCGTCGATCGCGGACTGATGATCGCCGATCTCCAAAAAGCTCTCACCGCGATGAAAGCGAGCCAAAGTGAAGAGTTCGCGATATTCTAGCGAGCTTGTATACTCGGCGATCGCTCGTTTCAGCTGTTGCCTAGCGCGGAAGATGTCGCCACGCAGGAAGTACGCGTCGGCCAATTCGGGTTGGACCCGGATGGCGTTGCTCAAATCTTGCAGTGCGCGTTCAAAGTCGCCGCTCGCGATGAACAAGAACCCGCGGTTGTAAAAGGCAGTTGACGAACCGGAGCCGCGCGAGACTGCCTCGTCCAGGTCGCGTCTGGCTTCTTCATATTCCCCTCTCGCGAGTTGCGCGACGCCTCGATTCTGATAGGCATTTCGCAAATTGGGATCGAGGCGGATGGCCTCACTGAAGCTGCCAATCGCGTCATCATAGCGGCCTTGGCTTGCCAGCGCGATGCCCAGGTTGGCGTGCGCCAGCGCCAGTTCAGGGTTGAGTGCGATGGCATGCGTAAAGTCCTGAATAGCAAGATCTAGCTGGTCTCGGGTCAGATAGGCGTAGCCGCGGTTGCTATACGCTGCGGCGAGTTGCGGTTCGCACTCGATTGCCGCGGTGAAGTCGCTGATGGCGAGTTGATACTGCTTGAGCCGCATGTGCGCGACGCCGCGCAAGTGGTATCCGCGGCCTGCGTCAGGGGTGGCCGCGATGACTCCGTCCAGAATCGCAATACATTCTTCGTAGGCTCCCGACTTGAGCAGACGAACTGCAACACGAAACGGAACATTGAGCGTGTCCGACGGCGACTCGTCACTCGGCGTCGGGGCAGCTATATCCTCCTCCGACGGGAGAGACGTTGACTCTGCAAATGCAGCCATTAGGCTGTCAATCGCCGACACATCAAGTTCCGCAGCCGCACGTTTAATACGGAGTTCGCCGGTCGCATCACGCTGCGGATGTCGTGGCATGTGACCTTGTCCTGCGTTAGGACAGCATGCGCGTGAGTTCACCGGTTTCGACATCCATTTGCAACTCTGCGTCGCCTCCCAGCAACAGATCCAATTCGTCATCTGCACCGCCGCCCGAATCCACAGTCGCTGGAGGGCCGTTGTCCAGCAACTTGACATCAACGACTTCCCGAGCAAGTGGAGCGACAAGTCGCTTGCGATCCGACAATTTGTCATTTGTCGGTGGCAACAGTTCTACGTCAGACAGGCCCGATCCCAGAGTGGTGCTGCGCTGACTTGCGAGCGGCAGGGCCGCGCCGAAGTAGCGGTCGACGGCGAGGACGGTTAATTCATGTTGCCGATGATCCGCTTCCGGCATGCTGCGGGTGCCGAGAGCCAAGTACTCGCCCATTGGCCCGTGATCGTCATGATGCCGGCCTGAGACGTGGCCCAGTTCGTGCGTCAGCGCGGAAAGCAAATCGACACGGCCAGCCATCGCCGCGGCTGTACGATGCTCACTTGCGAACCAGCCGTATCCCGACGCATCCTTGTCAACGAATATCGTGCCCGAATCCGGATTCGCGGCAGCGAGCCGCCCATGGGGCAGATCGACGATTCGAATCTTGACCGGCTGGAAAGTGACACCTGATGATTCTTGCCAGTACTCGACGGCGTGCGGCAGCATTGCTTTGACGGCGTCCATCGAGATCGCGCCGGCTAGCGGCGATTGAGGTCCAACACCGGGATCGGCGAGGGTCAAAAAGGCCCCGCCGCCACCCAGGCTGACAGTCGCTGTTGTCGACGCCGACCCGGAACCGCCGTCGTCGTCGTCCACCGTTACGGAAATCGTGTACGTGCCCTCCATCATATAGTCATGGTTGAATTGATAATTGTCGAAATACAGATAGGGATGGGACTCGCTGAACCCGTCGCCCCAGTCGATGTGGTACGAGGGAACATCCGTGCCAGGATCGTCGATGGTGACATCAAGCGTTATCTCAAAGTCGCCGGACGTGGCGAGCGTCACAACGGGGTCGACGTTGTTGACGGTGAGCGCCTGCGAATCCGTGTCGCTGCCGCCATCGTCGTCGGTGATGGTGATGCCGATGCTGTAGCCATCGCTTAGCGTTCCGTTGCCAGGCATGCCGTCCACATGGTATCCCGGTCCATCATCCTGATAGGTATAGCTTCTCGTAAAACTTCCGCCGCTGACTGCAAAAGTATCGACAACCGGCGTGCCGCCGAAGGCACCGTCATCCCAGTCGATTGCGACGGTATGCGTGTCGGCCGAGCCTGGATCGGTATACGTTCCGCTAATTGTTACAGAGGATCCTTCATTGATGACACTGGTTGATAGGGAAGCCGTCAGGCTGGGCGCGACATTCGTTACGGCCAACGACGTGCTGGCGCTTCCCGAGCCACCGTCTTCGTCCGCCGCGGTGAGCGTGACAACGTAATTGCCATTGTCATCGGGGGTAAAGCTGAAAGACGGCCCGCTGCCTGCGGCGTAGGCGGTTCCACCTTTGGTCACTGACCAATCTAGCGAGATAATGGTGTCATATGGTGCCGCCGGGTCGGTGGCGCTGCCGGTCAGCGTGATCGCCGTTCCTTCCGGTCCGCCGACACCGCCCGTGATGACAGGTACAGGTGGCAGGTTGTTGACGATGTGCGTAAAGCTTACTGCATCATCCCGGTCCGATATATCCGTGACGGTCACCTGCACCGTGTACGTGCCGTCGTCCGCATAGGTATGTCCCTCCGTAAACGAATACACCGTTACGTCGTCCTGGGTGTCGGTGGCACCGTCGCCCCAGTCAATGACAATATCGTAGATGCCGTTGGAGTACGGATCGTCGATCGTGCCAGACAGCGTCACGGCCGCGGCTTCATTCGAGGGCTCGGGATCGATCGAGGCAGTTACCTCGATTCCATCACATTCGATATCGGGATGGCCGTTCTCCAAGTCGCAGTCGCCATCCGCCGGGTCTCCCGTCCCTTTGACATCCATAAACGCAGGGTTGCCGCCAATCCCGTTATAGGGTTGGTCGGGGTCTGTGATCACATCAGCGCCGTCCATTCCGGCAATTTCGTCATTGCCAGTTCCACCGTCGATCATGTCCCCGCCATTACCGCCGTCGATCCAATCGTCGTTGTCGCCGCCATTAATCGTATCTACCCCCGACCCTCCTGAGATCGTGTCATTCCCACTCTCACCCTCAATTTCGTCCATCCCACCTGCGGCGAAAATAATATCGTTGTCAGGGCCGCCATTAATCTCGTCGTCGTCTTCGCTGCCGAAGATTGTGTCATCTCCTGGGCCTCCGTAGACCACGTTGGCCGACCAACCACCAAGTTGGCCGCCCGCTACCGCGCGACCGCCTTGCGCAAAAATGAGGTCATCTCCGGGACCGCCTTGACAAGAGCAACCGCTTCCCCCAGCTTCGCCAACGAGTTTGTCATTTCCTTCGCCACCAGACGCAGTCTCAGCGTCCGGAGGCAGCGGGCTGTCATTCCAAAAGGTGATGTATTCAATATACAGTTCATCGTTCCCGCCATTGCCAAATAGGTCATCGATTCCACCGCCGCCGTGTATCACATCGTCACCGCTGTCCCCGAACCCGTTGTCGCCGTGAATGGTGTCGTTATCGTCGCCCCCGTGAATATCATCATTGCCACCATCACCGAAGATCGTGTCGTTTCCTCCATCACCATAAATTAGGCTCTAGGGAAGAATTAGTGGGTAAACGGAAGCGGGCTGCGGTTTGAGCCCTCA
>JACKQG010000618.1_pt1 | contig 51541 bp, 28 predicted proteins | sample 8237621 | NCBI WGS metagenome assembly JACKQG01 (sample SAMN15677084, study PRJNA649215) | marine metagenome | biome: marine; feature: Black Sea; material: saline water; isolation source: suspended particulate matter (SPM) from the Black Sea western gyre | collected 2013-06-09/2013-06-10 | depth... | reverse complement strand
AGTCTTTCCGGGGCAGAAGCCAGAGACCCCGTAGCTTGGATGGCAGGAAGGAGAGAAATCGAATGACCTGAAGCCCATTGACAAAGCCATCGTAAGGGATGGTGAGCGAGTCACCGGGCCGTAACATGCGTGAACGTAGGAGCTATGAAGCGAGGTAACGCTCGCCGAGCAAAGGGACCCTACTATATGTAATTTCTCTGACAAAAAGGGAGGCAAGGTCGACATGATAAAATCGGCCATAAGTTTGCAGGACCTGAGACGGGGAATATATATCAAGGTGAAGGCTGAATCGGCTTGGCGCTGATGGTAACGTAAAGTCTTTGGCTGGAAGAAGTGGAGTAGTCAATGGTTTATCACTGGCGAAAGCAACTCCAGCGCGATAAGTCACATAAACCTTGATATGAAGCATATAGGAAAGCGTAGTGTGGGAAATCCACATGCTGCGTTTGACGAGGCGGGGACTGGAGACGTGGTATGGTCGAGATATTGTGACACTCGCAAACGAAAGGGCGAGTAAACGGTGAAAACAAAATTCGACCTACACTAACGCGCCAGTCCTCGACCCGACTATGGATGAAATGAACCATATCACTCATATAGCTTTTTAAAAACTAACATTACCAAAATGTAATCTTAAATCTCACCTCAAGCCAGCCCCAATCTGCTATAATAAGATCCATAAGAATACTGTTAGTCGAAGACGATCTTGGAATTGCCTCGTTTATAGTAAAGGGATTGAAGGAGGCCGGGTATGTTGTTGTACATGTTGCTGATGGCCCCGCCGGTCTTGATCTACTGCTTAGAGAGAACTTTGATGCGGCGATAATTGATATTATGCTCCCACTCCTCGAGGCCTCTCCGTCATTCAATCAGCACGTCAAAAAAATGTCACCACCCCCGTGCTCATCCTGAGTGCCAAGGCCTCTCTTGACGACCGGATCAAAGGGCTGCAAAATGGAGGGGATGATTATCTGGTAAAGCCTTTTGCCTTTACAGAATTGCTGGCCCGTCTCCAGGCATTGATTCGCCGAGCAAATAGAATTACCGAACCTACCACCCTGACAGTCGGCTCGCTCACTATAGATTTGATTCGCCGCAAGGTAAAACGCTCCGGGCAGAATATAGAACTCCAGCCGCTGGAATTTGCATTGCTCGAATACCTCATGCGCAACACCGGCCGTGTGGTCTCGAAGACCATGATTATGGAGCATGTCTGGGATTACAATTTTGACCCTCAGACAAACGTAGTTGAGGTCCGCATCTGTCGTTTGCGTGATAAAATTGACCGGGGACATAATGATAAGCTCATTCATACGGTTAGGGGGCTCGGATATGTGCTCGAAGAAAAAGTATAGTTTACTCGGTACGGTGACATTCCGTCTCACCCTGCTCTTCGTTGTTCTTTTTACTCTCCTGCTGGTTGCCGTATTCGTTCCCATCGATTTTAGTCTGCGGTCCATCATGATAAGCCGCCTGGATGCCAAAATTGCCGCAAAACTCGCGGATTTCTCATACTACGATTCACTCTTCGAACATAAACCACAGGAAGCACCCGGCATAATCACCGACTCTATCACATGGGCAGCGAATAGTGAGGGAAACGATAAGGTACTCTGGCTGCTGTTTTCTGCCCAGCGGGATGTGATTGTCTCTTCCGATATCGAACCGTGGCAAAACGCGCTGACCCAAATCAGCGAGAGCCTAACCGAGCTTCCCTCCAGGGCCGACTTACCGAAACCGTTGCCCGCGAAACTGCCCGCGTATCCGTCACTGACCCTGATCAAGACAACAGGTGTAGAACAAATTGCCGCGCTGAAAACAAGAACACTGCATGACCCGAAGCAAAAGGTGCGTATAGCTTATTTAATATACCCTAATGGAATGACAATGATAGGAGTTTACAGCCTCAGGGACATCAACCGACTGATGCGGCAGTACCGACAGGTCCTGGCAATTGCCTTTAGCGTCGTGCTCGTACTCGGCGGTGGCCTCGGCTTCTTCATCACACACAGTGCCATGTCGGGAGTGCGGCAGGTCACACAAACGGCCATGAGTATAGACAAAGGCGAGCTGGGCCGTCGCGTCACTGCCGGACTACATGGTCATGAAATTGCCGATATGGCTTACGCTTTTAATCGCATGTTGGATCGAATCGAAGCACTTGTAAAAGAGCTCGCAGAAACCACTAACAACATCGCCCATGACCTGCGAAGCCCGATTACATTTATTCGAGGTCTCAACGAGACCACACTTGCCTCAAACCCCTCAAATAAGGAGCTGCAAAAAATGGGGGCCGAGACGATCAACGAATGTGACCGTTTGATTGAAATGATTAATACAATGCTCGAGATTGCACAAATCGATTCCGGTCTCACCCCCCTTGGTAGAGGTCGCGTTGACATGGTCGAGTTGGTAAAACAAGCTGTCGATCTCTTTTATCCCGTTGCCGAAGACAAAAAACAGACGTTGGAATTCATACATACCCATCCTCATCTCTTGGTGCGTGGCAGCCTCAACAGCCTACAGCGAATGGTTTCCAACATCCTTGATAACGCTATCAAATTTACACCACACAATGGAAACATAAAACTATCGCTTAACTCTCAAAACAATTCCGTCATTCTGCAAATTCGGGACAATGGCATCGGCATCGAACACGAAAAACTGCTCCGCATATTCGAACGGTTCTATCGCTGTGACGAAAGCCGTTCCGCCGCTGGTAACGGTCTTGGTCTGAGCCTGGCACTTGCCGCAGCCCGTTTACATAAAGGTAATATCGACGTCGAATCCACACCACAGAAAGGCAGCACGTTTACAGTGACCCTTCCATTAATATAGCGGTCAGCTACCCTTTGATTTATCATTCTTTGGAATCACTGCCCATCAATCACCGAATTCAAAATCACCGGCTGGCCCCCGATTATACTGCCATCACTATTGCCGACAATATAGCAGTTCTCAATTACCGGCTCGCAAAGCAAATGCCATCGGCCGCTCATCGTTTCGTGCATTTTGATACCTGCTTGGCCATTGGCTGTGATAAGGCAATCAAGTAAATGTGGGCGGCTAACCGGGGACAGTTCGATGCCGTGGGTAAGGTTGTCAATAATACGGCAGTTATGGATTGTAGCATCCGTGCCGGCTCCCATAATTCCGACCAACCCGGCCCGAAAAGTCACTCCTGCTATTTCACTCGCATCGCTGTTCTCCCCCAGGCTCAGAACCGGCTCATTCACATTACCCTCGATAATAGTCCCACCTACATAATAAGGATCATTAGGGTCCACCGATTGGATTATGATGTTTTTGTTAAGGATAATGGTCTCCTGATACACACCAAACTACATTACCGCAGCCTTACCCGAAGATTACGTTTAGATAATCTTAGGCAATTGGATAAAAGTCATTGTGGCAGGCCGGCTAAGAGATAAGAGAATAGGCCCAAAAAAAGAGGGGAAGGCAGTGATACACGAATCCGTTTAACCAATTTTCTCAGCGACGGAATTAGTGTTCTAAACAGATTCTTGACAAATACCATAATGTTTTTAATACTAACGGCGTCAGTCTTAACAAAAGTCTCATCAGTGGCGGATTGTTACGTAAAGATACATCTATCAGGAGTTAAAAAACACCTAAATTTCCAGGTGACATGATGATTCCAAAATGACACCACGAATGTTGATTTTGCCCATGTCGAGTCCTAAAAAACATCAATTATTTGCAAAAATCCGAATATTTTTCAGAATTTTTTGTGTGATATCGGATTAAGTAAACGGTGACGAGGAAATATATCAATAATGTAATTTGTAAGCATCAATCGATTTATCGTCAAATTTGAAAGAAGATCGAACAAACATGTCAGGCCGAAGCGTTTAAGGGATCCTCATTCTATTTCCGAGAGATTCGGCAAGATTTTCGGTTCACAACCTTGCAAGGAGAATATCCTGCGAGCAATCAAAGATCATACGTCGGCCAGCCTGTCGGCTTAACTCCAATTGGTCGGGAGTTACCTCGGCCGCGGAAATGCTAATGGTGTTGGCAATCAAGGCAATTTTGAGGAGGGTATGTACATAATTCAGTCCTTATAAAAAGATGTGTTTAGTTGGCTCAGTATTGCTGCAGGCACCTCAGTGCTCAGAGGAATCTCGCCGCGAAACAGTTTACCAGCCTCTCCGGCAAGGCGAAGATAAAAATCGCTCGGAAGGCCGTCCAGCGTCAGGAATTTTGACCCATCGCTGGTGGGCGGGTTGTTTGTACACTTGAAGATGGCGGTCCCTTCATCGACTTCGTCGAACATGGCGATATAGAGCATATCAGCGCCAGCCTTTTTATTGGCTATGACTTGAGACCACAAGAACCGTCCATCGAGCCGCGGGATCGAGCCGAGTTTGGCGCCATTCAGGTTATGCCAGCTAAAGCCCGGAAACACAACCGGCATATAGTCGATATCACGCTTGCGCGCCCAGACAACATACTGTTCCTAGTATTTCTCTGCGTGGCGCTGAACGCCCGGCAGATCGCCAAAACGCCCGACACTCCACGGACTCAGCACATCGGCCATGAGCAGCACTTTATGGAGCTCCGGATGCTGCAATGCATCCCTGTCTTGCATGCGCCATCCGGTTGCAATCCCCAGCATCACGCTGCATTCGTCTGCTTTGAACTTTTTAATCAGTTCTTTGCACTCCTCAAGACCGGCACGCCGCTTGATCTTATTGTTGAAACCGACCCCCCAGATGGCCACTAACGGCTTTCCCTTATGATGCTGAAAGGCGGAATCATCGGTGATGTGCATTTTGTCTCGCAGCATACGCCAGTCATCGAACACCTCAATGATGTTTTCATCCGGTATGCCGGTAAGGTCATACATGACTGTGTAGGTTCGCCCGTAGCGGTTGGCCCCTTCACGCGCACTTGATAACACCTTGTCCTTATGGTAGCGCATGGTCTCGTTATGCAGGCTATGGGTAAAACGCTGCACGAAGGCACCATCGATCCCGTAGTCAGCCATCCATTTAAAGTGGCGGATCACGGTTTTACGGTTGTGCGAGCTAAAGGTTTTGGCCGGGATTCCGTCTTCATAGGTGAACGCGGTGACGTAGAGTTCATCGTCATCGTATTCAGACACATCAGGCCAAAGGTCAACGGTGACGTTCCCCGGCCCAAACGTTTTACTGCGGTCCCTGGCCCAGTGTGTCCAGCCAAGATTGGCTCCGTCGCCTTCGCAGTTGAACCAGCCCTGATAGCCGGTCATTACCTTACCTGCCAGCGTGCTCGGGTCTACACCGAGGACGGAGGGACCGTTATAGGGCTTAAGCACATCGGTCTTCAGTTCCGCGAATGCTGTCTGCAAGAGGGTGAAGCAGATAAGCGTCAGGATCAGGGCACTGTTCGAAATTTTCATTTCGCTTCTTTGTTTAATTCATATCAATTTATATTTTGACTGTACATTACGGTTTGTTAGCGCTGGTCCGCGTTATCCAGGCCTGGAAGCAGTTTTCCAGTTCGGTCATCTTGACGGCATATGCTTTTGAATCAGCGCCGTCTGCCAGTAAATTCTTTACCTCATGCGGATCGTCATTGAGATTGTATAAGGCCTTTTTTACTTTTTTAGCTGAGGGATCTGGACGCATTAACTTCCAGCCACCTTTTAATACCATGTGAGAAGGCTTGTCTTGCAGGTCGCTAAGCCATTCCGTAACCACATACGTATCATCTTCATTAACGACACCCTCAATCAGCCCGCGAAGACTGCTGCCATCAGAGGGGTGAGCAGGCATATCCAGGTAATCCAGGATAGTTGCGAACAAATCCATGTTTGAAACCGGAGCCTTCACTTTTGTTCCCGGCTTAATTCTTCCGGGAAACCGAATCATCATAGGGACATGAGACGATTCCTCATAGAAACAGAATTTGCCCCTCATCCCGTGGCTTCCCAGCATTTCACCATGGTCACTGGTAAAAACAACCATGGTATTGTCTGTTAATCCAAATTCATCGAGTTTGTCTAAAATCTGTCCAACCCAGTCGTCAACTTCTTTGACCAAAGCGTAATATTCCGAGATGAAATGCTGAATCATTTTCGGATCGGAATATTTTTCATCGGTTCTTCTTTTAACCTTCAGATAAGGCGAGTTCACCATGTCATCATCAATACTAACAGGAGGAACCATTTTTTCCGAGGGATACATATGAGTATATTTTTCCGCAGCCAGATAAGGAGGGTGCGGGTGATGAAACGAACATGTAATGCTGAAGGGTTTATCCTTTAGTCTTTCCAATGCTTGAATCGTTTTACTTGCTTCAAACGCTGAAATGTGATACGCAGCTGGAATGGTTGTAACCCCGTGAATGTCCGATTGTCCAACTTTGATATCTGATTCCAGCCCTTTGTTCTTCAGGTCCAAACGCCGGTCGATCGGATCCGGTACATATGGCCTCTCTGTCAGCGTATCTTTCAGTTCCCCCTCTTTAAGCTCCCTGTCGGGATACAACGGATCGAGGTATTTGAGATAAGCGCCTTTTTTTCCGGGGCCCAACTCGGTTTTGTGGATACCCGCAGCCGTCACCGGATTGTTATAGACCCTCGCACGGAAAACCGGGGTATGCCACTTGCCATAATACTCGCATTCGTACTTATTTTCCGATAGAATTTCGTCGTAGGTTTTCATCGGCATCACGCCGGTGTCCTCCGGGACATAGGCCTGTTTGTTTGAAATGACCCTGGTGTTTGCCACCGTGTGACCTGTAAGCATTGAAGCCCTGGCAGGAACGCAAACAGCGCACTGTGTATGGGTGTTTTCGAACCAGGCGCCTTCTCGTGCAAGCCGGTCCATATTCGGCGTATTCAGGATGTTATTGCCAGCATAACTCAATGCATCAAAGCGCTGTTGGTCCGTCATGATAAACAGCAGGTTAGGCTTACTACTTTTGTTCCCAAACTCCTGCAAATCTTCCGAGCATCCGGATAAACCCGTAACCGCTATGGACATCGCTGTCGCTTTTAAAAACTCTCTTCTGCTCTGTAATTCCTTTTTCACCAATGTGCCTTTCTCATATCTATCTTGGATAAGCGTGAATGCAACGATATTTCAGAGTAGTTGTATATTCTTGGATTCCACATAATCATATTACTATAGCAATTGATATGTTTCATTACCAGAATCATTTGGGAGCCCCGATTATGAAGTCAAATGGCAAATCCCGGCTTTTACAGGATTTCCCTTGACGCGTATGCCACAAATCTGGTACATTGCATCTTAGTCAATATGTGAGATTTGGTTGAAGGTGGATTCCGTAGGTTTTGCAGGCTTGACGATATGAAGATTCACCGTAATTTTCCTCTTCTTCTGGAAGGATGGTAGCAACAACGCGCAGGTGAAAAGTCGTCGTGAGGGGCTACTGGACTGTCATAAGGCCCGAAATACCTGCAGGCTGCTTTGGCGCTTGGTTTAAGCAAAATTCACAATAATATATCTTTATAAGGAGACGAGTTATGTTAAGAAACGCTTCAATTCTCATTGTGCTCGCATCGATGCTGGCGTTGAGTGGAACGTTGCAGGCGGGGCGCGACATTACGAAGCCGGGGGACGCCATCATTGGCGTTCCAAACGACGGCCTTAGGATACCGGGCGATACTAACTTTGGCTGGCCAGCCACCGAATTGCCGCAGTATATCATTGATGATCAGGTACTGACGAAGTATCTGCACTTCAAGGGGGAGATCGAGCCCACGGGTATCCGGGTGACGCCATCTGTCGGTCCGACAGTAGTGACCGGGATCAGTTTAACCTCGGCGAACCGTCGTGAGGAGCGCGATCCCGTTGAGTGGGAACTGTCCGGCTCGAACGACAGTATCAGCGGGCCTTACACGCTGATTGCTTCAGGTACCGTTGACGACTTCGCCGGCGAGACGCCCTGGCCGCGGCATACGAAGAACGAAACGCCGATCACATTCGCCAACAACGTGGAGTACAAGCACTACCAGCTCATGTTCCCGGCCGTTCGCGATCCGGAAGCGGCCAACAGCATGCAGATTTCCGAGATAGAGCTGCTGACCCCAGTCTTTAAGGCTGCCGATCCCTTCCCGGCCGATGGGTCCGTACATGCTGAAACGTGGGCGGACATTATCTGGACGCCCGGAGAAGAAGCACTCTCTCACGATGTATATATCAGCGATAATCGTGACGATGTTTTTGCCGGTACCGATGCCGCATTCGTAGGCAATCAGAGTGCGGCGAATATAATTGTCGGATTGCCCGAATTTCCCATCCCGGAAGGTCTAATTCCCGCCACAACATATTACCTGAGGATCGATGAGATCAATCCATCCAATCCGGATAGTCCCTGGGTGGGTGATGTCTGGAGTTTTACTGTTCCGCCCAAGATCGCATGGCAGCCCAATCCGCCCGACGGCGCCCGATTCGTAGATCCGGGTGCGGATCTTAGTTGGAACGCTGGCTGGGGTGCGAGGTTGCACTATGTGTATTTCGGCGACAATTTCGACGAAGTCAGCAATGCCACCGGACCAACCTCACAAATGGGCACGACATTCGCCCTCGACACTCTCGAGGCCGGCAAGACCTATTACTGGCGGGTCGATGAGCTTGATGAGGCCCCACTCGAGCACAAGGGGGAAGTCTGGAGCTTTACGGTTACCACCGGTGAGGGCGGCCTCAAGGGCGAGTACTTCAACAATGTAAGTCTGAGCGGAACACCGGCCTTTACGCGGATCGACCCGGAGGTCAACTTTGACTGGGGTGCCGAAGGTCCCGGCGCACCATTGCCGGCCGATGGCTGGTCGGCCCGGTGGACGGCGGACCTGTTGACTTTGGTCGATGACACGTACACGTTCGATGTCAACAGCGAAGGTGGCACGCGGCTGTGGATCGATGGAAATAAGATCATTGACGTATGGGCGTCCCACGTCCCCGCGAAGTATCCCTCGCAGCCGACGCCCCTGAAAGCGGGCATACATACGCTGCGCCTGGAGTACGCCGACTGGGACCGCGATGCCCTACAGAAGTTGTCCTGGTCGACGCCAACAATGGCCGAGCAGATCATTCCCGCCGGCCCGCTGCAGCCGCCTATGCTGGCCAGACAGCCGAGTCCGGCTGATGGGATCATTGGTGTTAATCTGGCGTCTGCTCTCTTGTGGAAGGCCGGAGATGCCGCCTCTTCGCATGATGTTTATTTTGGCACCAATGCCGATGCCGTGGCTAACGCCACCAAGACTTCGCCCGAGTTCCAGGTCAGCAAGCCGCTTGGCGAGGAGAGCCTTGATATCGGCTCGCTTGACTTCAACACAGTCTACTACTGGCGCGTGGATGAGGTTAACGATCTCAATCCCGACAGCCCGTGGAAGGGCAATCTCTGGACCTTCGATACGGGTGATCTACTTATCGTTGACGATATCGAGGGTTACGACGATATCGATCCTCCTGACGGTGAGCCCGGCAACAGGATTTGGGACAAGTGGTTCGATGGTTTCGGGACTCAGAATAACGGAGCCCTTATATCTAATGATGTGCCACCCTACGCCGAGAAGACGACCGTTCACGGCGGAAACCAGTCGATGAAGTTGCGTTTTGACAACACCGGCAAGTTCTCGGAGGCGACTATGACGCTCGAATTCCCGCGCGACTGGACAGCCCACGGAGTTACTAAACTCAGCCTGTGGCTTGTTGGCGCTCCCGGTAGTGAACCGGATAGGGTCTTTGTTGCTGTCGACGGCAATCCGGAATACCATGACGATCCGGCCGCGACGCAGACGCCAATCTGGCAGGAGTGGGTGATCGACCTGGCGGCGTTCGGAACGGATCTTACCAATGTCAATACGATCACCATCGGTGTCGGCACAAAGGGTGTTCCGGGTACGGCCGGAACCGGAGCGGTGTACATCGATGATATCCGGCTGATTCAATAATAAAGAACTTGATTTCACATTACATGATAGACAGGAACATAAGTAGCTATGTCGATGTTAGATACTTCGGACAAGGACTTCAAAGACATTTGATCTATATTCTTTAAGTCTTCTCAGCTGTTTATGAGAATTTTTTGTAAGACGGTTTGTAATCGCCTTTTCTAGATATTTACAACCTCTGTCAATACAACAAGTTGAGATTTTAGAGCATCGGATTGTTAGTCCGATGCTCAGTCATTTACTAGGAGTTAAGTACGTATACTTAGTACATATGAATTGAATAATTTCTATAAATGTCTAGTTATTTGGCACTTAACTGATCTTAAGCATCGGCCATGCAGGCCGAAGGTCCTGTTTTCAACGTTCCTTCTTAGTCTCAGCAACTAGAGCTTATTCATCAAAAAAGGTTAAACCTTCACTTTTCGTAAGAAATATGAATGATCCTGCACTATGCTTTCGGAAAGAAAAAATTCCATAAGTCACTTCTATCTGCTACTAAATAATACCCACATTTTCAAGTGACATCTTGTTACCATTTTGACACCACAACTATTAAATTTTCCTATGTCGAGTCCGAAATAATATCAGTTTTTGATGAAAATAAAGATATTTTTAAATTTTAATCGGATTAAGTATACGGCGAAAAATATCCTATTAATCACATAACCTTTTGTAAAATATATGCTTATATTCAACTTAGCTTAAGAAATATGTTTCCGGATTGGATGCTAAAAAAAACATATTTAATAATAATTTCAGCCGGTACAGATGGAAACAGATACGCCGGAAACTTGGCTTGGATGATTTCAAATTTCATGATTTACGCAAGACCTTTGGTTCTGTACTTGCTCAGAATGGTGTTTCTACAACTGTAACACAGAAGTTATTAGAGCACTCTTCTCCAGATCTGACAAACAAAGTATATACGAATGTTGATCCTGTTTTGCGGCATGCAGTAAATCAAATACCGGCTGGTGATTGGCTGTGACCTTATACATTATAGTAGTAATAGTAGTAAGGTCAAAAGGTATCAGTGGGACAAAAAGGCGTAGACCTTATCTGATCCACCCACATCTTGCTCATTGTATAAATACATCAAAAAACATTCCATATTATACATAGTACAAATGTCACATAGACTTTAAAATATAAACCACTACAAATAGTACTTCAATCGCTTTTACGAGGGTATTAAAAAGTGCAAGTCGTAGAGCTTATGCGTCTCAGGCCGCCCCAAGTCTACCTCATTTGTTAGAAGCTTCAACCTTGAATGGCAGAATTCACAACCTCGTTCTTATTTGCCATCATATAGTGACCAGCCGAAAGCGGAAATGAGGAACTCACGTATCGGCGCATCGTTTTCGTTTATGTCAATATCCGCAGCCTTTTGAAGTGTTTCACTAGCCTCCTCGGCTTGACCCAACTCAGCCAACATTCTGCCCATAAGTATGTAGAGATGCCTTAGAACAAGATACCCTGGCCCCCATCCTAATCGCCGACCCCAGGGGCTTGATATTGGGCAGGTACGAACAAACTCTTCCTGGAGTTTCATCGCCTGCTGAATTGACTTCAAGGCTTCCTCGTGATGGCCCGTTCTTTGCTGAAGGTTGCAAAGCCCGATATGCACACTTACAAGTATGCCTTTCTGTTCAAAGTAGTCCGGTGTCTCTAATGCGAGTTGTTCACATAAGCTCTTTGCTCTGACATAGGTTTGTTCAGCCTCATCAAATCTGCCTTGTTCGGCCAGAAGAAAGCCCAGACGGAAGCAGTCTGCGGCGGTACTGCGAAGGTAATCGTGGTTGTGAGGCTCTAGTGCAATGGCCTCCTCTTTGTGTTGATTCGCTTGCAGGAATATCTCGAGGGCTTCATCAGTCTGACCATTGGTTAGTTGGAAACATGCTAACACCATCTCATTCCAACTCCGCAACCACAAATGGGATGAATCTTCGACTGGTAGAGACAACAAGTGTTCATGAAATTCCTTGGCCCTAGCATAATGCTCGGCGGCCTCTTGTGTTCGCTCCCTGCGTCGAAGCAGATCTGCTAGTATAATTCGCGCACGGACATGGGAGTATTGAAGATTAAGCTGATCTGGACATTTCGAGGCAATGTGCTCCATTCGCTCGACAGCTTCATATGCTTGTTCCACGGCAGTGTTTCGCTGGCCTGTTACCCAGATGATCTGGGCCAATTCGGCTTGATGAATCGCCAGTTCCGTCTGGTAGAGAATTTGGTCAGGATATCGACCGATGAATTCCCTCTCAAGTTCCATAACCTGCTCAGTTGCCTGAATGACCTGCTCGGGTTCTTCCATCCACTTAAGTGTTTCTGCCAGACGTTTGTATGTATTGAGCAATTTATCTTGATGGTTCCGATCATTTGGCCTCTGAACACAAATCTGCTCGAAGATCTCAATGGCCTGCCGTTGCCTCTCCACGCTCTCGGCCAACTTGCCTTGTTCCCTTAAGGCCTCACTAAGAGCCTCGATGCAGTCTCCCAGAAGGCTTTGCATATGTGGATGGTCTGGTTTTATTTTGTGGACTCTATTGCCTATGTCAATGGCTGAAGTATAGGCCTTCTCAGCCTCGTCATATTGGCCCAACTGCATATGGATGGAACCGATGCGATGGTAGGATTGGCACATTTCATTCATCACATTAGGTTCTTGGCTGTTCGTTTCAAGCAAGCCTTCATAGAATCGTTGAGCTTTCTGGAGCAGTTCTCTGCGAGTTTCCTTTACTGCCGCAAAATTTGTCGACTGTTGCTCCACGATATAAGTTATTTCATCCATCGCCTCGCGGGCCTGTTCATAATGGGTCTGGGCCCTTTGGCGTTCCGCCTCAACCTGTGTCAGAGCTGCCTCTGTACGAGCCTTCTCTTGCCAAATAATCACTGTACTGAGAGATAAAGCAACAACAGCCACTACCAGAACTCCCGCAACAGCATTTACGAGTGCTCTATGTCGACGAGCCCATTTGGCCAAACACTCGCCCATTGAAGGGCGTCTGGCTTCAATTGTTCTATGATCAAGAAATCGTCGTAGATCTTCGGCTAATGCCTTACTGCTGGTATAACGACGGACCGGATCCTTGGCCATTGCCTTAAGCACAATCGTCTCTAAATCCTTTGGTACCGCCGGATTAAGCAGGTGCAATGACCGCGGTTCATCCATCTCGATACTGTTCATGAGTCTATGACGCTCCTGATGTGCGAAGACAGGCTCAAGGCTCAGCAACTCAAAGAGCGTGGCTCCCAGCGCATAGATATCCGTACGATGATCCACCATGGTGGTGTTTCCAGCAACCTGCTCGGGACTCATATAGCGTATCGTTCCGAGAACATCTCCTGGCCTGGTAAGGACAGTAGCCGTATTCGTTCGATACTGGGCCAAACCAAAATCCGTAATCCACGGATGACCTCGCTCATCAAGCATGATATTGGATGGTTTGATGTCACGATGGACTACTCCCATGTCATGTGCATATTGCAAGGCTTCAGCAACCTGAATGCATAGCTGGGCGACGGAACGTACAAATTCAGAACTGTGGGTTGAGCGGACGGTCAACAAACACTTAGCGCAATCGCTCAAGCCTGTCTTCAGGAAACGGCTTTTTTTCTCATTTACGGGTGTCTTATTATTAGCATACTGACGCAATTCGTGAATTATTGAGGCCAGAGAGTGTCCCTCAATATATTGCATAGCATAATAGTAAACGCCTCGCTCACACCCAACAGAAAACACGGGTACAATATTCGTATGGTGCAGGCATGCGGCTATCTGTGCTTCCATTTTGAAACGCTTGAGCTGATGTGGATCGAGGACCGCCACAAAGGGCAGCACCTTCAACGCGACACGCCGTCCCAAGGACAGTTCCCGCGCTTCATAGACCACACCCATGCCACCGCGTCCGACTTCCCGTAAAATCTTGAAATCACCCAGAATCCGCTCTTGCGGCATGCCTTTATCACAGACTTGATCCCTTCCAAGCCAAACGTCTTGCGAAGCGCCTACCATTGTCAACACCGGCAGAATCTGACGCAGATTTTCGGCAATCGACGGATAACGTGCGGCATAATCGGCCACCTCCGGGTTTTCTCCCTGTTCGATCCTACGTAGAAAGTCTTCGGCTACCTCTGCCACGAGCAATTCGGCATCTTTGTCGAAAAACGAGGACTCTTGTGTCATAGCTGTGACTCCGTCATGCCCATGTCACGCATTACGTTACCAAGTCGGATCAGTGCTCGACCGTAGCGTTTGCGTGCTGCAGCCGATTCTAAGTGTAATATATAACCAATCTCCTTGTAGGACAACTGCTCAAAATGACGCAGCAACAGGATTTCCCTGTCTTCATCAACTAGCTGCCCCAAGGCTGCACGGATACGTCGAATCTGCTCGGCCCGAGCAACCTGCTGACTGGGTGCAGGACCGTGTGCGGTCAGTTGCTCAGCTAAGGCCACAGAGGACTGTTCGGGCAGCGGAATTTCACGATGGACCGTACGTCGATCAGCACGCATGTGCCTGCGGTAGGCCATCAGCAATTGATCCTGGACAATTTGGCGCAGCCACACGCGAAAGGAAACCGGTTGATGCTCCAGGTAGTCGGGGAATCTCTGTGTCGCTACTGCATGCGCGTCTTGGATAATATCCGAGGCATCAACTCGACTACTGAGGCGTGGGTCCATACGTAGGGCTACGATCTGCCGCAAGGTATTCCGATGGCATTGGAATAACTGCTCGAATGCTTCGGCATCGCCAGTTCGCGCCTTTTGTAAAAGGTCATGTAACTCTGCTGATTCACTATTCTTATTCATCATTCCTATGCAAATTACCTAAAAAAGCAGAGAAAACTTCTGTTAATTTATTATATAAAGGGAGATAAGGTGCCTCAACGGTTAAATTAACAAATTAAATTACTGTTTATCTTTTATCGCACACATAGAGTTTCTATTTTGATGCTCCTTGACGCGGCCTTTGGTTAGTGTCAAAGGTCCATTATGGCTCGTTGTTTTCTATGGTGTCTTACATTCTTAGATAACACTGATCAGTCCAATCGACCTTTTTTCACGTACATTCCAGATCAAACATGCTTTTTTTGAGAAACTTGAGAATTTTTTCAGTCACAACAGGTGTTCTTTTACAGGTTAATAAATAGCGAATGGATATGCTTAAATGGACCGCTGGCGTCACAGGTTGAACCTGCTGATCTAACAAGATATGGAAACAAAGGTTCTTTAGAAGGATCCAGAGGGCTTTCTATGTTGTTGATTGCCAACTGGCAGAGAAGGGATCAAACGGAGCTATGGCATCCCACGGGGACGGAGTTTGCGCGATCGAAGGCGATGATTTGTTACGTTCTTTGTAAGCACAACTGTTTTCCAAGGTGATGCCCATTTGATGAATAAAATGCCCTTTAATCAACACGAATCAACAAAACCAATCTCAAGAACAAGGCAACTTCTTGCTTTAACTCTTGCCATTATATCAATAGGTGTTGATTTCTTACTCATCCATGATAAAAGCCAATACTTTCATCTTTACAGAATAATGTTTTCGGTCTTGGCAGTTTTTTGTCTAATATGGTTTGCTTGTGATGGTAAGTACAAGCTAACAGGTTTAATCATTCGTCCAAATAAGGGCTTAAGATATTGGATAAAAGGCACAATGATATTTGTCATCTGTGATTTGGTTATAATAGTTCTCGTTTTTTTGATATCTCTGAAATTAGATGTGAAGTTTTCAGGCATGTCTCCTATATCCTTGCTAAGAGCTATTCCTGAGTTCTGTATTTGCCATGCTATTGAGGAAGAACTACTATATCGTTTTGTTTTATGTACTTCCTTTCTATGGCTATTGGGGCATCGATGGGCAATAATTGTTTCAAGCATTGTGTTTTCAATCCTACATGCAGTTTACGGTGCTGGAATTTTCACAATAATCATTAGCTTTCTGTACGGATGCATTTTTGCATGGGCTTATATTGAGAGTGGCTCAATACTGACTACTATTGTCTGGCATTCGTTTGCCAATCTCATTGCAATTGGTAGTTCTCTAGTCCAATGGTATCTCATCAACTGAAGAAAAGGGAAATATGAGAGAATAAGAATGCACGCGAACGTATTGAGAAAATTAAGGCTGAGGTCAAGTAGTGTCTTAACATTAGAACAGGAGGTAGAAGATAAAGGCGAAATGAGATAATGTCCTGCAATAAGACACTATGCATTTCCCTCTATCTTCTTGCCTTCCGGCATTCGGTCCGCCTTGAAGGGAATTGAGGATAGCTTTGGAGATAAAAAACCGTACAATTGAATCGTTTCTCAAGAGCCGCAACTTTAGCTTTTTGTTATGTTTGTTTTGGGGATATTTCACTTTTATTCATATACAGGCACTTCTAAAAGGATTTGAGTTTATTGAATTGTTATGGCTTATCTATAATGTAACAATTTCGTTTCTTTTCCTGATTCGAGTAAGCCCCTCCGTGGTAAGCATGAATCCCTTTCATTGGGCGGTGGCTCTGATTACATCGTTCTCCGGCTTCTTTTTCATGGTAGGTGCTGACAGTAAGCCGATATTATTGCTGACAGCTGAAGTTCTCATAGTATTTGCGATTCTTTTAGGAATTGTGACAGCAATCATACTTGACAGGAGTTATGATTTTTTACCTGCGTTAAGGCATGTAAAAACGAAATGTGTCTATCAGATTGTCAGGCACCCCATGTACGCATCGTCAATTATCATCAAACTGGGATATGTCCTGAAGAATCCTTCTGTTTACAACTTTGCGCTCTTAGTTGCTGTTATAATTCTTTACGACAGACGAGCAAGGTTTGAAGAAGATATTATGTCATACGATGATTCATATGTGGAGTACATAAAACAAGTGAAGTATCGGTTTATTCCGGGAATTTATTAACTGAAATTCAACCCTCATTCGAGTGTTTGTAGAAAGATGAGATCATGATCACTTGTGAAGTATGCAGAGATTATATTGAGCAATACAAACAGGGCACTATAGCCGATGTGCAGTTAACTGAGTTCAATAGGCATACAGAGATATGTGATGCCTGCGGCTAGAAATTCGAGCAGTGTTGTCTGATGTGGGGTATCATCAAGAAAGCACTTGAGCCTGCGACGGGCGCTGAAGAGGCCAAGAAAGCACTTCTGGAAAGGCTTTCTGAAGACGACTTGCCCAGGTCTTTGATCTCCGGATATGGGTGGAATACTTTAACATGGTAGCATTGTTACATGTAAATATGGTAATGTAAGATAAGGAGTAATATCTATGGGGAAGACGAAAACAACCATACGCAAGAAGAACTTATGGCGGAGTATTATCACAGGGATTCTGGGATTGTTAGCATTAATGGGTCTTCTTAATTGTGTGGGTTGCCAGGCATTTAGGACTATACCTCAGACAGGCCAGCAGAAAAGGGAGGACATGAAATCCGAACTGGCTGCGCTCATAGACGAGTTTCGTACTTCCGTGCCAAAGCTAATGAAGAAAGCCATGATTCCCGGAGTCGCAATTGCTCTTTTTGATCGTAAAGGTATCATTTGGACGGAAGGATTTGGAACTACAGACCTCAAAAGAAAGATTCCAGTGACACCCGATACCCTTTTTCATATCGGTTCAATATCCAAGACATTCACAGCCACAGCCGTTTTATTGGCTGTCCAGGATGGCTTGCTGGATCTCGATGAACCTGTAACAACCTACTTGCCCAACTTCAAGGTATATAGTCGTTATGAAGCAAATCCTGAACAAAAGATCACGCTGAGACATCTATTGAGCCATTGTGCCGGCATACCTCACGAGACATCTGGCTGCAATATGTTGGAGGTCACTGACTCCTTTGAAGATCGGGTCAGAAGTCTGTACGGGACCTGGCTGAAATGTCCAGTGGGACAAGGCTATAGCTATTCCGGTGCTGGTTATGATCTGGCAGCTTATGTTTTACAAACGGTCTCAGGTATTCCGTTCCAACAGTATATGACAGAGCGTGTCTTTCAATCATTCGGTCTCTTCCAAAGCACTATTGACCACAACGACATACACGATAGCGCGAATCTAGCTATCGGTCACACAATAGGCATTGCAGAGAATCCCCCTGCCCACGGTATGTTAGGTGCCGGTGGTATCTGGATGAGTGCTTCAGACCTGGCACAGTTCACACGACTACTCATGAACAGGGGGACATTTGAGGGAAAGCATTTACTTGACGAATCCCTGATAGATGCCATGCTGACACCTCATGCGGTTGCTTACGAAGAAGACCAATGGCTCTACGGTTTGGGGATTATGCTTGGCAAGAAGCAAATAGGTAAAAGGGATGTTCACATTCTTCAGCACGGTGGTGGAGGCGGTGGCTATCAAACGCTGTATGAGTATTATCCTGAGTATGGCATTGGCGCCGTTGTCCTTACCAACAGAGTACCTCACTCCGTCCTTAGCGATCTCATCATTGGACGTAGGCTGCTTGAGGAAGGCGTTCTTGAAAACCGTTATCCTGCTCCCGCATGGGACATCCAGCAGTGCACACTAAAGTGGACGGGCTGGGCTGACCACACACCATCGGCGTACAAGTCCGAGTGGAAGAAGTACTGCGGCAGGTATAAATGCAGGTTCAGTGGGTATAAGATCAAATGGTGGGCTAAATTGGCCCTGGCACTGGATCTCGATAAGTATACACCTCGTATCAAAGTCTTTGAAAAGAAGGGATATCTCTGTCTCACGGAATCCAAGCTATTGCAATCAATGAATCACTATCCTTATCTTCAGGTTGATGAAAAGCTTGAGGAAGTCGAACCCGGTCTATTTTTCACGGCATCAGGATCAGCCTTGGATTTACGCGGTGAAATTCCAACTTGGCGCAACTACCGACTTAAGAAGCGATAAAGATGACAACTATAAAAGAACATCGGAGTTGGTTTGAGATCGATTTGATCAGAGCCGTCAGCGCAGGAAGAATGGGGATGATTATGAGATTTGCAGAAACGTATCGATCGTATAAACAAAAGGTGAGAAGGTTTGGCCCGATATGGCTGTGGGTTGCCTTGTTCTTCATAATCCTGGCTCTGGTTGGGTGTGTGACTACACCGAAACTAACGCCGGAGGACAGAATGCGAGACATCCAGTTTCTGGCAGATTGGGCGAGAGATTATCATCCTTTTGTCGAATTGAACGAGAAATATAAGAACGCTCCGAGCTATGAAGCTTTGTTGCCGCGGTATCTGGAATTTGCAGAAAATGCAAAAAATAATGAGGAATTCTTCCAGGTAGTAAACGGTTACTTTAAAGTGATCAGCGCTACCTGCCACTTCTACCTGATCGGCGAAGAGTCGTTAAAATCGTTCAAGCTCGCCTCATTCTTCGGATTCATTAAGTGGGTCATCACTCCTGGGCAGTTTGATCGGGCGCCGTATTGGGCCAGGCTCTCGGACAAAATCTCTACTCGTGCCCATCCTCCCTTCCATATTGTTCACAGAGAAGGTAAATACCTCACAGATGACGACTGGCAATATAACGGAACGACTGTACACCGGGGCTCCGAGATACTCAAAGTCAATGGAATGACTTGTTCGGCCTATCTGAATTTCATAAATGAGAACACTTCCTTGCGCTATGATGCTTACGCCAAGGATTGGACCAAACAGTATCTGCTGATCATCGATGAAGGTTCTACACACAAGGGGTGGCAGGTCGATTTTAGCCTGCCCGATGGTAGTGTGCTTCGAGCCTTCGTACCCAAGGTAAAAGACTTTCCCGCCCCGAAGGCAGAAAAAGTTCACACTACAGAGCCCAAAGCCAATTGCACGTGCCTGGAACTGACGAAAGATGTTGGCTACATTCGGGTCAAGAGCTGCATGCCGGGAAAGCTTAGCGCCTTGTTTAGGGGATTCATCAAAAAAGACCGGAACAAGATCAAAACCTTCCTTGAACGTTCTCAAGGAAAATATAGCAAACTTATCATCGACTTCAGAAATAACGGTGGCGGACTCCCCCAGTATGGCTACGATGCGCTCATCAGTCCCTTCCTGGACGAGCCCGCGACGTATAGCCAGGTTGTTGGAGTAAAGAAGAAATTCCTGGCTGATACGGATGAATCCGTTCTGGATTCCCTGCGGGACGAGGTGTCAACACAGAAAGCCCATGTTATACGTATAACAGAAACGAAGCCCCCGGAGGAGCTTGATCCGAATCAATGGACCTTCTACGAAGTCACCCGAAAAATAGAGCCTCGCAATCGCTACAACTTCAAAGGCGATCTCTATATCCTCATTAACGGAGGCTGTTTGTCAGCGGCAGATGACTACCTCAACGCGGTCAAACGGATCGGACTTGCCACACTCGTAGGCCAGAACACTGGCGGCGGTGCAGCAGGTTACCTTGCGCCACCCATTATTATGCTGCCTGCCAGCGGCATGGCATTCAGGGTGGAAACCGATTTGGTGATCAATCCGGACGGGAGCATCAATGAGCTATTCGGCACACCACCAGATGTGGAGCTTCCTATCATCTGGCCGCCCAGGAGCATTACCAAGGAAGACTTGCTAAAAGATGAATGGATAAGAACGGTTATCGATGAATTGTGAATAAAGATATTGTGTTTATGGGAGATGAAATTGCTACAATGAGAAAATGACAACTGTTAAGTAACAGTAGATTTCGAACATACTCTTTTCAGACGTAAACAAGGAACATTCGTACCCGGAGTACTACCACTGGGCAGAGCCGTTAGACATCAAGGACGGTCTGGTTTTTCAAATGGCTGCAAAGGACAACGCTTGGGAAATTGACGTTTATGGTTTTTCTTAGTTCAGAGTAAGATTACATCATCGAACGAGGCAATGCCATAGACTCGGGGACGCTGGTTGTTGAGTCCGACGTTGGCTGTATATAGTAGGACATCATGTTAAATCGTAAATTGAGACCAAACCTGTCTGGGGTACCGGAGACGATGCTGTGGACGCTGCACAATCGCGTATCGGAAGCAAGTCGCGATGACGGCATTCTGCGTGATCCCGAGGCCGTACGAATTTACCAGATACTGGACTACGACTTCGAAGAGACCTTTGGTCCCGGTGAGCCGACCAACGCAGTGAGAGCTGCAATGTTTGACGCCGAACTACGTAAGTTTCTCGGTCATCATCCGAACGGAGTTATCGTTAACCTCGGAGTGGGTTTGGAAACACAACGTTTTCGCGTGGCTGGTGATGAAGCACTGTGGCTGAGCGTTGATCTGCCGGAGGCGATAGCAATTCGGGAGCGATTCATCGCCCCGGATGACAAACACCGGCACGTGGCATTGTCGGCCCTTAACCGTGCGTGGTTCGACGAGGTCCCGGAAGAAAGGCCTGTCTATATTACTGCCCAGGGACTGTTGATGTATCTGCCTGAGGAGGAGGTGCGTATGCTGTTCCAAAACCTTGCGGAGCGGTTTCCAGGTGCGTGGTTTATGTTTGACACGATCCCGAGGTGGTTATCGCACAAGACAGTCAAACGCGGCTGGAAGAAGACCGCACAATACACAACACCGAAGATGCCTTGGGGTATCAACCGTCACCAAATTGCTCTTACCCTACGAGCCTGGGTGCCGACGCTCGATGAGGTAACAGAGCTTCGGTGGTGGCGATTCCCGCACGGTGTGGGGCGATGGCTGTTTCCCTTAATATTCGCAACGCCAATCTTGAACCACTATGCTCCTCCAGTCATCACTAGGGTCCGTTTCAAAAACAAAAGGGTAACGTTGTAGTGTGTAAAAAGTAAAGGAACAAGGAGGCAGGCCTTTAATTTAGGTGTCACCAACATTCTTCAGGGATAGCGGCCTCGTGAATATATGCTTGTATGATGACACAATTGAATCACTGCTGGCCCAGGTAGGAGATCGATTCAGTACCCCCGTAAGAATGCATGCGAACGTATTGAGAAAATTAAGGCTGAAGTCAAGTAGTATCTTAACATTAAAACCGAATGGAGTATGAGCCGTGACAACTAAAAGCTGTAATATCTGGAACAAGTGTACTGCACAATTAATCGTTGTTTTCGCTATTCTGTTGGTCTTGTTTGGCTCGGGCTGTAACACCATCAGTCCGAAATTACAGGATGAATACATAAGGCCTGGCTTAAGTCAGGGTGTGTGTAGTGTATTTGAAAAATACCGCCAACTCATCCCTAAGAAAATGGCCGAGGACAAGGTACCTGGCCTATCGTTTGCATTGGTCGATCGTGACGGCATCCTGTGGGCAGTCGGATTTGGCTATACCGATTATAACCGAAAGACACCTGTTACAACCGACACTATATTTGCAATCTGCTCTATATCCAAGACCTTCACGGCCACGGCGGTGATGGATGCGGTTCAAGATGGACTGGTTGAACTGGACGTTCCTATCATCGAGTATTTGCCACAGTTCACGGTCAATAGCCGATTCGAAGAGGATCCGGAGAAGAAGATAACCCTGCGTCACTTGTTGTCTCACACGTCAGGTATTGCGTTTGAAGCCCCTGTCGGCAATGGCAGGGATCCATCTTGTGGTTCGCTCGAAGAACATGTTCTGAGCGTCTGCGATACATGGCTCAGGCACAAGGTCGGTGAAAGATGGAGCTATTCCGGCTTGGGGTATGATCTGGTGGCGTATATATTGCAGGTCCAATCAGGCCAACCGTTTGCCAAATACTTAGAGGACAAGGTTTTTACTCCCTTGAATATGACCAACTGTTCGGTAGATCCAGAGTTCATCAGGAACCATCCCAACAAGGCCGTGGGCCATATACCCTATGTCAAGCAAGTGCCCATGTTGATGGATATACCTTATGGTGGAGCCGGCAGTGTGTATGCTGGAGCTAAAGGATTAGCCAAATTCGTGCAGTTTTTTCTCAATGGAGGCAAGGTGGCCGGCCAAACAGTTCTTGATGAAAGCCTCATTACGAGCATGTTTCCCCCATCGATACGTAACAAGGAATATGGATTGGGAATCCAGAGTTTCCCAAATTTCAAACAGTACGTATTAGGTCATGGTGGCGGAGGGTTTGGCTTTGGGGCAGGTATCCATTGGCTTCCTGAATATGATATAGGTGGTGTGTTTCTGTTTAATTATGATCGATATGGATGGGCTTCTGGTTGTTGTGATATCTTTTATGATCTGATGCGTGAGAATCTCATTGAGAAAAACGAATCATTCGAGATACCATCCGGCGAATATCAGGCCTGGCAGCCACCTGATCCCAACACCTTCACACCATTCAAACCAGAATGGAAAAAGTACATCGGTACCTATAAATATTTTATGAGCGGCTGGAAGTTTAGCACCTCTCTGAGGATCGCACTGGCCCTTGGTTTAACGAACAGGAATCTGCATGTAAAGGTTTTCGAGAAAGATGGGTACCTTTATGTCGACAGCCACGTATATCACGATGATGATGGTGGCCGACTTGATGAGTATCTGCCGGGCCTGTTCTTCACTCCCACCGGAAAGTGTCTTGACCTTCGTGGTCCCAAGCTCACCTGGCAAAACTACAGAATCAAGAAAGTTGACAATGATACTGATAAGAATTTTGATCTGAACTAATAGGGCGCTTTTGGAGTCTGAGCTGGATCAGTAATTGAGAGGACTATATAGAACCAGAAGGACTGTCCTGTTTTTGCCAAATTGTCAGAAAGGACCGAATGAAGTGCGGACTATGATGAATAAGAGCGGCAGGATCTGGACAAACAGTACCGGAAAATTAATCGTTACTTTGTCCGAATCTACGGCAGGGCGGTATCGCAGAATGAGATAAGATTACTTGATGAGCAGCCAAACGCCTCTCCAGGCGGGCTCCGGCTGATCGAGGCATACATGAAGATACGTGGGCCAGTATGAGCTGGAAGGCCGGACTTATGGCTGTCTCACATGAATATACTTCGGTGAGAATGCTGCCGATGTAGAGGCCGGCACGGAAGATACGTTCAGGTGCAATCAGACCTCGACGTATTTTGCTGCCGGCATCACCGGATTTCCTTAATGGAATTTTTTGAACAGTTTAGACTAAAAATTCATTTGAATTGTAATAACTAAGAGGAATGATCATTCTTTTCAAAGGATCGTTGTGATAGAGGATATGCTGCTTATTTGGAAACTGAAGAACGGACAGGAACAGGTATTAGTACGCACCTATGTTAAGTATAAGAATTACCTGCTCAAAATTGCCTATGCCCTGGTGAATAACAGTGAGCAAGTAGAAGATGTTGTACAGGATATCTTTGTATCCCTGGCGGAATCTGCTCCGCGCTTGCGTTTGGACGGTAATCTCAAGGGCTATTTAGTAAGAAGCCTGATTAATCGAGTGCACAACCTAAAAAAAGCCTAAAGCGCCAAACCAACCAAAAGGCTGTCTGAGTGTCAAGAAGTGTGCTCACCTGAACACAGGCCTGATCAATGGGTCCTGCTTAATGATGAATTAAGGCATGTGCATCAGGTTTTGTATGAGTTACCAGATGAGCAGCGTATAGTCATTACCTTGCACTTACGGGGCAATCTGAAGTTTAAACAGATTGCAAAGCTACAAGGTTTATCGATCAATACAGTACAAAGCCGGTACCGGTACAGCTTAGAGAAATTACGAATTTTGCTGAATGGTGAGGTTTAAGAAATGATATCCAGAAAAAAGCAACAACTGGAACAGTATCTCAGAGGACCCGAGCTTCAAACCTGTCCTGAAAGGGATGACCAGGTTCTTGAGACTGCATTAGAACTATTTCGAAAAAACCAACAAAATGTTAATAACTTAAATGTATGGAGAATAGCCATGAATAGCCGGATTATAAAAACAAGCGTAGCCGCCTTAGTCATTTTGACTGTAACGCTGGGAATTTGGATGCATGGGACTAATGAGGTTTGGGCGGTCGAACAGACAATAGAAGCGATTCAGAAACTTGAGACGCTGCACGTAAAGGGAGAGTGTTTCTGGGGTTCTGACTCCGATCCTGAGATTTTGGATTTTGACTTTTGGGTCCAATTTCCCGCCGAGGACTCTGAGGAACTCAAGATGCGATTTGAATGTGATAAACGGATCGTCATAGTCGAGGGGAAAACAGCGTATGAGTGTCGACCTAAAGAAAAATCCGTCAACATCGTAAATGGTTCTGACTTTGCCGAACTGCAAATCTGGTACAAGAGTGCAGAGTTCAGTCCCTGGCTGACTGGTAAGATGTTCTGGGTTCTGCGACAGTTTAGTGACGACTGGAAGCAGGTAGTTCAATATGATCCAAGCACCGGTAAGAAGCAGATCCTTGTGACCTGCAGCTATCCCTCTGATACATCATATTCCATTGTCGTTGATGATGAGAGTAAATTGATTCAAACAGCGACGATGTTGTTGAAGGGGCACCCCTGTGTGAATGCACAGGCATTTACATACAATCAGGAGGTTCCCTCTGATGCCTTTAAGGTGCCGGCGGATTATAACATCGTCGACGAAAAAGCCATCGAGGAAAGCCGAGCCCTATACAACCGTGCCGGACAGTTGTTCGTGGAGAAGAAATACACCGAAGCATTGAAACTCTATCAACAGGGCTATGAACAGTATGGTTCTCTGGACAACGGCCGGGTTGGCGCGGAGATGTTATACATGGTGGGAATGTGTTATCCGGAGATCGGGCAATTCGACAAGATGTTGGACACTTTCCTGAAACATATCAGCGAATTTAGCCATCTGGAGGGATCCGATGATGCTCATTATTGTCTTGGACGTGCTTATGAAGAATTAGGGCAAATCGAAAAGGCCCTGGAGGCTTATGAGAAATGTCTTGATATATGTGAAGGTATACGTGAGCCGGATCAGTACCGGCTTAAGAACGTACGCAAACGTATGGAGAAAATCAAGGCTGAGGTCAAGTAGTATCTGAAGATTAGCAGACAGGCGGTAGAAGATAGAAGGCGAAATGAGATAATGTCCTGCAATAAGACACTATGCATCTGCCTCTATCTTCTTGCCTTTTTTTAAATTCGAGCTACCTGACAGGATATTTGGTGAAATATCAGTATTTTGGAAGCAGTCATATTGATAGTCTGAAGGAATATTCACCTCTTTCAGAAGCGGAAAAACACCCCCAATTTTCAAGTGACATCTTGTCACTAAAATGACACCACAAATGTAAGTTTTGCCTATATCAAGTCCGAATAAATGTCATTTTTTTACAAATATCTAAACATTTCTCAGAAATTTTTTACTTCTATCGGATTAAGTATACGGCGAAAAATATTCTATTAATCACATAACCTTTTGTAAAATATATGCTTATATTCAACTGAGCTGAAGAAATATGTTTCCGGATTGGATGCTAAACAAGAAAACATATTTAATAATAATTTCAGCCGGTACAGATGGAAACAGATACGCCGGAAACTTGGCTTGGATGATTTCAAATTTCATGATTTACGCAAGACCTTTGGCTCTGTACTTGCCCAGAACGGCGTATCCACAGCTGTCACACAGAAGTTATTGGAGCATTCTTCACCAGATCTGACAAATAAGGTATATACGAATGTTGATCCTGTACTGCGCCATGCGATGGATCAAATACCGGCCGGTGACTGGCTGTAAGATAAGCTTCCAGTTAATTACACATAGGATGCTATAAAAATATTCGCAGATCAATTCTCAGGGATTAGTTCCCACTACAGTCTGAGATAGTCCCGGCCTTCGAGAATCCACCTGACGTCTTCGGTGCTTCTTCTCGCTACGGTAATCTATACAGACGAATATCATCGAAGTACATCATACCTGAGCCTCCTGCAATCGGATTATTCCTATTACCAAGACCAAGAGTAATCGAATTGACATTGGCAAGATTTACGCTCTGGTCGGCAAATATCTGTAAGTCGATATTCCATTGGGTCCACTTATTTATCTGTGCAGCATCAGGATTATCATGATTGACCGCAGCATTGCCATTGAGAGCAACATACAGTGTCTCAGATGCATTATCTGAATTACCTCTGAACCAGATTGTCAGGGTGTTGATACCATTTATAGTCCAGTCACGATTGGAAGTCAGTGTCAAAGTAGCCTCGGATTTGCCGACAGTGTTGTCGTAGGCAAAAGGCATCGACTGATTACCGCTGTGAATAATGGTCCTCTCTGCAATGGGAGGATCTAAATGACCGACTGTAGAACCATTTATTGTCGGATTGTCGAATCCGTCAAGCCACGCCAAATATATCCTGTTAGAATCCGGCTCACCTTCATTAATGTCATTGTAGCTCTCCATATCATCAATAATAAGGAAGTTGGCAGTGGTAAAGCTCCAGAGGGGGCCTGTCCAGGGACTGTCAGCGTTTGCATTATTAGCCTCATCAATCCGCCAGTAGTACATAGTATTCCACTCAAGCTGTCCGGGTTCAAAGCTCTCGGAACCAAGGTTCCCGGTGCCCTTAAGTTCAAGTGAACTTGCATCGCTGCCGAAGTAAACTTCATGTGAAGCACCAAATCCGGTTGTCCAGGTTAAAACAGGCGTTTGAGTGACATCCACTGCACCTTTAGTCGGACTCGGGTTTCCGACTGCACCTTCGGTTGTAAAGCTCCAGACATCGCCTTTATATGTTTGGGCAGCATCAAACTCATCAACTCGCCAATAGTAAGTCTTAGCCATTTTAAGTTTTCCGGGATTATATGTCGTTATTCCCTGAGTAATCCCTTCGACAGTATTTTCCGCCTGGTCAAAATTGTCACCGAAGTAAATAGTGTGCAATTTGGAACCGTAACCCGCCGTCCAGCTAAGAACACCGTCCAAATCTACAGACTCGGCTCCATCAGCCGGTTCAGGGAAATAGGCAGTTTTCGGTGGTACACTAAAGCTCCAGACTGGGCCCTTCCACGGACTGTTAGGTTCGGTGTCATTTACTTCATCAATTCTCCAGTAGTATGTCGTACCTGGAGCCAGGCCATCAGGAAAAGCGAACCCGGGAAAACCAACAACTATAAATGATTCTGTCTGATTGCCCTGGAATGTGTCACCTTTTCCATTATCTACATCGTCGAAATTCTCGCCTATGTAGATATCATGCGAAACGGCAAAATCTCCCGGCCTCCAGCCAAGGGTTACCCATGTATCTGCAAGTAAAGCACCATCAGCAGGCTCAGGACTCCGAGCCATTTCTAAAAAACCCCCAATTTCACCCTCAAGGAATGAACCGCCCTCTGCGTGCTCCCTTGAACGGACGATTAACTGATTATTCTCTGCACTTGCTGACAATAAAAATGTCACAACCCCATCCGAATCGCTGTTGAGAAAATCTGCTAATGCATCGCTCTTATCGGTTGAGAATCTTACGCCAATTTGTCCAGGCCCGCTAAATGTTAATAAGACATCTGTCAGGTCAGCGAAGTCCAGTTCTATCGGGGCGTCAAGAGCCGGAGTAGGATTATTCTGAACACCGGGTGCAGTGTTCCAGGTCAAGGACTCAACTTCGAGGAGATCTAAGCTCTCGATGACACCATAAACATTTGTTTCTCCATGCAGGTCATGACTGAAATGTGTGAAACTCACATTTGAAAATATTCCTTCGTTTTTAAGCTCCGAGATATCGTAGCTAATTAACACCACGTGGCGTCTTGAAGGGATGTTGCGTGCTTCCAGACCAGAGCCATTGCTGCTTGAATCCGGTCCGTATCGCGCATCGTTACCAAGCGTAATATCTTCCATGGCTCCCAAGCTGAATGGCTCTGCCTGAACTCTACTTGCTGCGCTCAGCACTAAAACAAAAGAAACCAAGTAAATTAATTTTTTACACATAACAATCCTCCTTATAAAAAGCAAAATTACCATACTTTGGCCACGTGCCAAAAACCCGATCTCTCGGGATTTTTTTCAACAGGTATAAAAACCTAACCCTTCAAATTGTGAATTTGCTGCTTACGGGATTTCCAGCTCCGGTGCATACAGACGGATATCGTCGAAGTACATCATACCCGAACCACCGGCTACAGGATTACTTCTGTTACCAAGGCCAAGTGTAATCGAATTGATATTACCAAGGTTCACACCTTGGCCGGTAAATGCCTGGAGGTCGATATTCCATTGGGTCCAGGTAGTTACCTGTGCCGCGTTAGGATTATCATTGGTGACTGCAGCGCTGCCATTTAGAACAACATACATCGGCTCAGGAGCATTAGCTTCATCGCCTATGAACCAGATAGTCAGTATACCAACACCTTCCCGGGTCCAGTCTCGCCGGGAGGTCAAGGTCTTTTGGGTTTCAGATTTCCCTACAGCGTTATCGTATGCAAAAGGCATCGATTGATTACCACTGTGAATTATAGTTTGCTCGGTAAATGGAGGATTAGGGTAACCAACGACAGAGCCGTTTATCGCCGGATTGTCGAATCCGTCCAGCCAGGCCAGATATATCCTGTTACTGCCGGGTTCACCTTCATTAATGTCGTTGTAGCTCTCCATGTCGTCTACAGTAAGATAATCGGCTACTGTAAATCTCCAGATTCTGCCTTTGTTGATAGTTCCCGCGGCATTAACCTCATCGATCCGCCAGTAGTAAGGCCCACCGCCCCATTCAACACCTTCCGGCGGATTATAACTTGCAGCGCTCTGTTGGCCGCGGTATATTCCGGTTGTGTCTGATGCATCGGCATTATCCACGGCATTTTCATCGGCACCGAAGTACACATCATGCTGTGATGCGTTATCTCCCGGTGACCAGCTAAGGGGCAATACTTCATCGATGTCCTTTGTTGACTTGTCAGTTGGGCTGGGATCCCAGGCAAGTGCGACGTCACCTCGCATAGTATCCTGAACCTCATCCTGTGACAGGGCATAGTTGTAAATTCTAAAATCATCCACAGAACCGCTAAAGTACGCATCAGCGGCGTACTGAGAACGACCAATCCAGTTGTTGGAGGTTGTTCCGAGGGCTTGCGGATTGAGCGTAGCAGAGTTGTTGCTCGCAACAACAACACCATCAAGATACAGATTAATGTCGCGAACGTCCGCATTAATAGTCACGGCCACATGGTGCCAACCACTGGGCAGAGTATTCGGTGCAGTAGCCAGTTCCTCGGCTCCACTACCACCAGTTGTAATAGCGAAACGCATCTGGCCGTCCGTACCTATTCGGGGAGAAAGGAACATGTTGATTGTGGTGCCGGTACCGAAATCGAAGATGCGCTGCCAGGCCCCCCCGGCATTCGAAAAGTCAACCCATATTGTGAAGGTCGAGCTGGTCAGTGAATCGATGACCGAGCCGATGGGTAATGCCACATAGTCATCAGAGCCGTCGAGCTTCAGCGCACCGCCGTCATAGCCAAGCATCCATTGTGGCCGGCCAACGAGATCGGCATGATTGTTCTGTCCCGACCAATCAAGGGCCTTAGTGCCAAATCCTTCATCAAATTTCCACCAGCCGACAAGGTTGGGATCAGTACCGGATATAACAGGTATCGTCTCGAAACTCCAGAGGTTACCTTTATATGTAGTGACGGCATCAAACTCATCAACTCGCCAATAATAAGTTTTCCCTACTTCGAGTGGGCCGGGGACATAGCTTGTAGTACCTTGAGGTAGCCCTCCGGTGGCATTGCTGACATCGTCAAAATTATCACCGAAATATATGGTGTGTAATTTGGAACCGAAACCGGCTGTCCAGCCAAGTTCCGCATCTGTATCCACATATTTTGTACCATCAGCCGGCGTAGGATTATAGGCTTTCCTGGGTGGAACCGTAAAACTCCAGATATCACCTTTCCATGGACTGTCCGGATCTAAATCATTGACCTCATCAATCCTCCAGTAGTAAGTTGTGCCGGGAATCAGACCATCCGGATAAGGAAATCCGGGGAAGCCAACAACAAAGAAAGTTGTTGTCTGGTTATCCTGAAATGCTTCTTCAGTGCCGTCATTGATACTATCGAAATTATCACTGAAGTACACATCGTGTGAGACAGCGGAATTTCCCGGCGACCAGCCAAGGTTCGCCCATGTATCCAAGTGTATGGCGCTATCATCCGGCGTGGGTTTCTCGGCTTTAAGCCACGTAGGAAGAATACCTTGAAACAAATCCTGTACTTGAGCCGCTGTCAAGCTGCGGTCGTAGATTCGCACTGATGAAATCGATCCGGTAAAATTAAATTGCGAAGCCACGCCCGCACCGGTATCGTCAGCCTGTGCGGCAACTCTAATTATATTGCCGGCGTGGGTATTCAGCTCAACCACAACGACACTTTCCTGTTCACCATTTATATATACACGAGCGGAAGAGCCGTCATAAGTATAAACCAATTGCCACCACGTGTTGGCAGCGGGGGCAGGTGAATGGCTTCCCCACCATCCCATGTCAGGTGTGCTCCAGTGCCCAACTGCGCCAAATGAACCGTTATTACCATAGTTGAAGGCGATATTGGTACCTGTCGGGCCTCCCCGGTGACTCCAGGAAACAATTGTTTCTTCGCTGGGTATTTCCGGATTGTATGCCCACACTTCGATCGTACGAGTGCCGGCTCCCTCTATGCCTTCAATGGATGTCGGCCCTTCGAACCAGCTGGTTCCGTTGAATGTTACAGCTTTAATTCCATCAACCTCCTCAACAACAGGTGTACCTTCAGCTATGAAATCATCGAGTGCTCCACGATTGGGCCAAATCGTCACACTCGTGCCATCTTGTAAATCCTCTGCCCTTAAATCAACCAGCAGATCCTGGGCAACGGTCACGTTAATCCCAACAATACCACCGATCAGGTTAAATAGTAGAACAAGACAGAATAAATGAGTCAATTTTTTACACATGTAAGTCCTCCTCCATCTAAAAACTACTCATATTCCTCAACCAAAAGGACCAGAATCCGCACATTAAATTCACTTCCTTTGTACCAAATTAGCCAGTATCGCGTCAAGAATAAAATGGGCTATAAGAGTGTATTTGTTCTTGATATATTTGTGTATAAAACACCTCGCATGCTATATTAACAAAGTCTCTATAGGATTTTTCATTTGAATGATGAAGAAAATAAAGAAGTTTGATAAAATAACTAAGCGTTTTATATGGGAAATATCGGTTTTAGGAGGTTCAATATGAAGATGCGATTTATTTTCTTTCTGTCGCTTATTGTAATGCTACGTATTCAGGCATTGGCTAATGTGGAAGATCCTCGAATGAAGGCTTTTGAGGAAAAAGCTCTTAAGGTTAAACCATTTGATTTATCTCAGGTGCGATTGCTTAACGGCCCATTCAAACACGCCCAGAATTTAAACCGCAGGTCTCTATTAAACTATGAGACTGACCGGTTGTTATCAAAATTCCGTACAACAGCCGGCCTTGAACAAAAAGCAGAGCCTTATTCAGGGTGGGAAGCCCAGGGCATTGCCGGTCATTCTCTTGGGCATTATCTAAGTGCGTGCTCAATTATGTATGCCTCAACTGGAGACAAACTTTTCAAGGAAAGAGTTGATTATATTGTTGATGAGCTTGAAGCCTGTCAACAGGGAAATGGCAATGGCTATGCGATGTGTGTTCCCCGCGGCAAAGAGCTTTTCAAAGAAGTTTCAGAAGGGAAAATTACAACGCAGAGATTTAATCTTAACGGCTGCTGGGTACCTATTTACACCCTGCATAAGGAAATGTCAGGACTCAGGGACGCATACCGTTTGTGCTCAAATAAAAAAGCTTTGCAGGTTGAACGAAGGCTTGCTGATTGGTTTGATACTATAATTGATGACCTAACAGATGAGCAGATGCAGAAAGTTATGTATTGTGAGCATGGTGGAATCACCGAGGCCTTAGCGGGCCTTAGTGCAGATACAGGTGAGCAGAAATATTTGGAAATGGCTAAGAAATTCCACCATAAAGAAATTATGGATCCGATGATCAATGGGAGAGATGTCCTGTCCGGTTATCACGCCAATACACAAATACCAAAATTTGTGGGCTTAGCAAGAATCCATGAGCTAACGGGTGACATTTCCAGTAAAATAGGCACGGAGTTCTTTTGGGACAGGGTAGTCAATCATCATTCCTATGTTACCGGCGGCCATTGCTTTAATGAATATTTCGGTTCGCCTGACATGTTAAACGAACGTCTTGGTACGAACACAACCGAGACCTGCAATGTCTATAATATGCTTAAACTTACTGGCCATTTATTCTGTTGGAACCCCCGTGCAAGCGTAGCAGATTTCTATGAACGTGCTCTGTATAATCACATCCTTTCATCACAGCATCCCCGTGATGGACGATTAATTTACAATTTGACGCTGGAGATGGGCGGCTTCAAAAACTATCAAGACCCTTTCTGGTTTACCTGTTGTGTCGGTAGCGGCATGGAAAATCATTCACAATATGGAAATTCCATTTATTACCACAATGATAAAGAATTATATGTCAATCTGTTTATTGCTTCAGAGCTAAACTGGAAAAATAAGGGCTTGAAGATAACACAAAACACCGGATATCCTGACGAGGACAAAATAAAGCTGACATTCAGCTGTAAAAGTGCTATCGAGTTGGCCCTCAATATTCGTTATCCCTACTGGGCACAGAAGGGAATTGAAGTAAAAGTAAATGGTAAAGAACAGCAGGTGACCTCCATATCCTCAAGTTACATCAGGCTATCACGTCGGTGGAAGGAGGGCGATGTTGTTGATATACGTATTCCGATGACTCTTCGGCTTGAGACAATGCCCGACAATCCCAAGCGCGTTGCAGTTATGTTCGGACCGCTTGTTTTAGCAGGCGAATTAGGCCCTGTTGACGATCCTAAGGCTCGAGAGTTGGTGTATGTTCCGGTATTGCTTACTTCCCATAAACCGATCGAGCAATGGATCGTTCCTTTTTCCGACAAGCCGAATACCTTTAAGCTGTCAAATGTAGGCCAACCCAGGGACGTTGTACTCTATCCATTCTATAATATGCATGACAAACGTTATACGATTTTTTGGGATATCTTTACTCTTCAGGAATGGAACGAAAAGAAAAATGAGTATGAAAGGATTCAACAGGAAAAACTTAAGATCGAGGCCAGAACAGTTGATTTTGTTCAGCCCGGTGAGCAAGAATCAGAAGTGGGCCATAATTTACAATTCGAGAGTTCAAACGCTGACCCCAAGCTTCAGGGTTTCGGAAATCGGAGTGCATTTGATGGCGGTTGGTTTTCTTATGATTTTACAATAGTGCCGGATGGGCCATTGATACTAAGGGTTTCTTACGTGGGCGACCGTAATGAGGCTATATTTGACTTAGAGGTTGACAGCCAAAAAATCGCTGAGCAGAAACTAGAGAAGCTTGAGCGTGATCAAAGGCGTGTCCTTTTTAATATTGATTATAAGCTGCCTAAAGAACTTATCAAAAACAAGAACAAGATTACCGTTAAGTTTGCAGCAAGGGAAGACCAGAGGACAGGTAGCGTATGCGGGGTTCGTATATTAAAAGAAGAGAAATAGCGGCCTACACAAAAATATATGCACTTTGTAGCCTTCCAAGGATTAACACAACATCTGCCCTGCGTATCTAAGGAAGCGCACCTGTGATATGTGTCAGCTCATCCGACCAAGCAATCTTTTTACCATCTGAAAAGATGCTAAATCCTTTACCCCTGTGATATTTCTGACCACTTCTGTCCCACAGAATAGTGAGTACCCGCCCATGATAAAGCACATTATCTAGGCAGAACCAGTCCCAAGCATCCCGCGGGATCAAGGGATTAACCGTAATTGTCTCATCTTGTCGAGGCACAAGTCCAACAAGCCCGCTAATAACCAAGTCACAGAAAGTCGAATGATTGTAGTATCGGCTCCTATCTGAGTCCGGCTTCAACCACTTACCGCTTACCTCATCGAGATATTCCCCGATATACGGCTTACCTCTGTACCGATGAGATCGAGCGTATGTTATAAGCGCATCGAAGTAGTCTGTCTCACTAACATACTGCTGCTTGTAGTTTCGCAGGACGTTTGCCAATCCGACCAGTGTCTGGCTCGTCGCGTATGGCCAGACTGCACCGTCCCACTCACACGTCCCAACGCCGTGACTTCTGAACTGAGGGTGCCTTCGTTCTGCAGTGGTGATCCCCATTGGGGCCTTGAATACTTTCGGATCCATGAGCTGTTGCCAAGCGTGTTCGTGCCCAGGCTCCGGCAGATTGAAATACCACGGGATGAATCCAATCTCCTCACGCACGTCGGCCAGTTCACCATTCGGATGTCGTACTTTAAAGAATTGGGCCTCTTTGTCCCACATTAGCTGTTGAATGAGCGACTTTAGCTCGGCTGCCTTTTGAGCATATTCCTTCGAAACCGCCGGCCGGCCGGCCATTTCTGCAACCTTAGATATAGCCACTGCATTTGCATAAATATAGCTATTTAGAGGAGGCCGGGCGTTCTTAGTTTTTCGTGAACCACTGATAGATTCCTCCATCCCATCCCGTACGTCGTATTGCCAGTATAATCCGTTCTTAAGACTCTGCTCCTTTGTCCAAGCCTGGTAATCATGTATAAAAGCATCGAGCAATCCTGTCACAAATGCTTTATCCTGGTTTACCAGATACCTGCGATAGAGTGCCTCTGTCCCCCAGTTGCTGTACTGATGAAAATGCGGCTGCAAATCGCCCTCGTTACCGACAAACCAGAATCGGGCATAATCATCAATATAACGCTTGTCATGCAGCCATGTACCTTCATAGATATGATGCCCCAGCGCACAGCTTATTGTGTTGTGTTTGCCGCTATGACCAACCTTATCGAGAAACTCAGTAAAAACAAATCCGTCCGGTGTTTTCTTTATATGCTTACGAAACGTCCACCATCGAAAATAATAAATCTGCTCGAAGCTTTTGTCGGGACACTCAAAGAAAGGAATATTTGTGGTCATCCATGCCCACGACCGTTTATTCGAGATATAATTAACGATGTTTTCCGGTTCCATCGTGTTGAAAAAATCAACGTGATATTTAAAAGTACCTGCATCAAGGACAAACATCGAACCACTTTGGCTCTGTTCATTACGTGCACTTACGGTCCCCACTAAGACCATGCCAACTATCAGATAAATCAATCTCCTGGACACAGAAGCCTCCAACTGATTACTTGTATTTTGCTTTTCATCCTGTTGGCCGCATCTTAAAACACAGGACGATATCATACCTTTTGCAGACCTCTTTATTACCTGCTTTGTTTTCGTTATTCAAAACCGATTGACAGAGTGTTCATGTTATTGTCAGGCTTACGGTAATTCACAAACTGCTTTGGATCAGTGCCATTAAGCCATTCCTCGACATTCGTGTAGCCATCACCATCTGCATCTGTAGTACCATCAGATGGATCGTTCCATTTGAGGGAGAATTTCTTTTCCCATGTATCCGGCATTCCGTCATGGTCGCTGTCGGCTGGCGCAGGTGAGGACTTATACTGCGGCCAACCACCAACATCGGAGGGGATCTCGATAATACCGTTCTTGAAGGTGGGTTTGCCGGTGCGAACGATACTGATAATGCGTCTGTCAACAGGATCACGCTGTGGCAGAGTGGCGCCGGCATGGGCCAGCACGAGTTCATAAGCCTGCTCGGCGCTTTGCTGGATGATGGGTGGTGCCGGAACTGGAACACTTGCTCGCACCTTCGTTATGAGAGCTTTAATCTTTGCCTGCGTTGGGGAGTTGTCAAACTGCACACCGCCATCCCAGTTGTCTGCTGAGACCTTTGGGTTACCAACAACAAAATTATCCGCTACATACCATTTACCTTCGCGATTAGCCTCGCTGTACATGTCAAGGTGTTGAGGTCTGCAAATGCGGTAACGAATAGCACCTTCGTCAACAGCGGGTCCAGGTTTATAGTAGTTGGCTACTATATTGACCATTGAGCTTGCATCACCCCCATCGACAGTACGGTGTCGCCAGTTGAACAGGACGTTGTTACGGAAATCAAAATGGTCCCCCCAGCCGATACTGGGATTCCTGCCCGTATTGCATGCAAACAGATTATGGTGAAATGAGCAGTTTTTCCCGCCCCAAGTTGCACCGAAGGCGTGATTGTTCAAGTCGAGAGCTTCGCTGGATATGCACCATTGAATGGTCAAATTTTCGACGGGCATTTTTTTATCCGGGCCTTCGGGCATTTTCTTCATATACCGGTAAAGGGAGAGATTTTCATCCAATCCCCAACTTGCGGAGCAATGGTCCACGATAATATTGCCCACAGGGTAGCCGCCCAGCGCATCGTTGCGGTCTCTTATATTGCCTCGACGAAAACGCAGATAACGCAGCACCACATCATGAGTATTGATTTCAGTTGTCTGGCCGCGTATGCAAATGCCATCGCCAGGGGCGGTCTGGCCGGCAATTGTTATATATGGATTGGAAATTGTAAGAAGTTTCTCCAGTATTATAATACCCGAGATATGGAAGATTACGATACGCGGCCCTTCTGCTTCTATGGCTTGCCGAAGACTACCGGGGCCGCTGTCTCTTAGATTGGTCACCTCGAAAACTTTCCCACCGCGGCCTCCGGGTGTAAACGCTCCGGCACCTTCGGCGCCTGGAAAGGAAGGAATTGCAGCTTTTTCCAGGATACCCGTATCTGCTCTGGTACCGGGGAACACAGTAATCACGACGACAGTAGCCAATAGGCTTAAACAAAAGCGCCGATATTTCCAATGTGAGTTCATAAACAGTACTCTTAAACGCTGCGGCCTATATAAGTAGCACAATATAAATTGATTTCAACGCCCCTGTAGCATCAAGCGAATGTAGTTGTAAAATTCGACAAATATTTTAATCACGAGTTTCTGCGGCAGAAACTATACGTCTAAAAGATTATCGCAAGAAAAATGAGTAAAGAGTTACGCTTAGTGGAACAGCTTCCAACCGGCCCAAAAGTCCTGTAAATGAGGAAGGAGTAATTTCAACCTGAGGCGATTTTCCAGGCGCGTTGTATGACCATTTGTTCGGGCCTGTAAATGTCCACTTTTGCCACCGGCCGGTCAGCTCTCCACCACTCAACTTCAAAGTAATGGGCTGAGATTTTCCGCCCGGATTAACGACGGCAACAGTCAAAACGTCACGATCCCCTGACAAAGCAGCGGCAACGTCGAGTGGTTTGAAGTCACCGCTTACCTTAATCGGTATTTCGCCGAAACATTCCCGGTAAAGCTTTAATACAAGACCTGTGGTTTCGAATTCGGCTTGAGTCTTTGTAGTTTTGATGGCACCAATAACATTGACGGTCTGTGCGTAGTTGGCCATGAAATAAATGTCGCTATTACGGAAGAACTCATGGAGGCCAACCGCAATTCCAAGGCCATCCTGAAGAAAGTACCTCACGCCCAGCTCTCCATATTCGTTCGGACCATACCAATAATTCCACTCGTCCATTGCAATACGAATGTCTTTGCCTGCAAGCGAGGCAATCGTCTTGCGATATCCACGATGAGCTTCGGCCACATCACGGATTCTGTCGGAAATTTGCGTAACATGTGAAATCACATCGTCTCTGTCCTGCCAGTACAGGTGCTCGCTGATAAGACTCATGTGATCGGCACATGTAGTAAGCATTTGTTCGCTCCAGCGTCCCCGGGCCCCGACCGCGATGGGTTTGAATGTCGGATCCACTTGGCGCATTGTGTCAACCACGCTATTGTGCTTTTTCATATATTCTTCAAGCGGCATGTGGCCAAGCTGCCAGTTGCCGTACATTTCATTACCGATGGCCCACCATTTAACACCGAAGGGTTGGGAATGGCCGTTTTGAGCCCGCAATCTGCCCATAGGGGTGTCCGGGTCGCCATTGACATATTCAATTTCCTCGGACGCAGCCTTAGCATCTCCCTGCCCGGTGTTCACGGCTATAAAGGCTTCGGTATTGATTTCACTGCATAGCTCCATAAATTCATGGATACCTACATCATTATGTTCGATGCCCTTCCATGCCGGATTTTTACGAGGAGGACGCCGGTCCGGATCACCAATACCATCTTTCCAGTTGTAACCACTGACAAAATTGCCGCCCGGCCAGCGGTAAACCGGTGAATTAAGCTGCTTAAGCAGTGCCACCGTATCCTCACGCCAGCCCAGAATATTATCCGCAGGCATGAGCGAGACGGTGCCAATCATAAAGTACCCTTTGCCTCTGCTTACAATCTCAAGACGGCCGTTATCAGTTGAGCCTTTGGCTGCAAAACGTAACGGAAACTTTGTGTATGTTTTTCCGATTTTATCAATCGTCACAGTCTCGCGGTCACTCGCTCCACCACCCCATACGAGACTGACTTCAATGGGCGCAGCTTGCAGATTCCCCGCCAGTACGATTCGACCCGTATATTTTTCGCCTTCGAGAATTCCCAGACGTTCCTGAAGCAAGCCGGCTGGCTGGCCGTTTCCGGTCAAAGTGATTCTCGGGGTGTGTTCACCCACATAAGAATTTTCCATCATCATTGATACGGCCTTCTTGTCACCGATAATCATCCAGGGTGAGCTGGTCAACAACTCATAAGGATGGCCTTCACCATCATAAGATCTCATACCGGGTTTATACATAGTCCACGCCGGGGCCTGCCCGTCAACGGGGTAATAAAACTTCCGGTCCTCCAGCATTTCCGCCCATATACCTCCATAAATACACCGGCCTAAATGCTCGATGAACTGGCCATAGATATATTTGGAAATGGGCTCACCTGTTTGATTGAGATTAACGCTGACTGTGGATCCTTGCACCTGAACCGGAATCAAGACAAAAGCCAACACTACAAACTGAATAGTAGATACAATCAATATTTTCTTCATGATTGTCGATTCGTTTTTCTTTTGACCGAGTTGTGCTATATTTATCATTTCATAACCTCCTTTAGGCTGAAGGCAGGTTTTTCTGCCTCATATCGATGGTATTAAAAGCCCGGTTACAAAGCCAGGCATTCCATTTAGACCATAATACCAAAACCTTCTTCACATTGCAAAAAACTTAGGCGTTCATACAGGCTCTTTTGTTGAAATCAGCAATCGCAATAATGAATCAATCAGTATAAGTCACGTTCTCATGAAAATTCGTCTGTCATTCAGGCAGAAATAATATCTACTCAGAGTTTTGCCATTGTGGCGCTACTATACCCGGAAACGATTAAGCAGGCCTATTTTGAAGACCGGATTACAATATCCGCTCCACGCAAGCCGACACTTTTTGCACTAACTCGTATTTGACCACCTCGACCCTCTTTCGTTCGCACGACCAACATCGCTTTACCATAGAACAGCTTTCGATAATCCGCCTGGAAAGGTTCCAATGAAAGGGGATTGCCATTGCCAACCGCGATAATCTCTGCCGGGCCATCAATCTCGAAGTTAACAAGATTGATAGCCAAGGGGCAAAATGTGCCTTTCTTGTCCTGAGCTTCAACCAAGATATAGCAAAGGTCTTCTCCATTAGCAGAGAGTTCTTTTCGATCGGGTGTTAAGTGAATAACAACAGGTTCACCCGCCGTGCGCATGATCGTCTGACCAATCTTTTGGCCGTCCTTATAGGCAATAGCCTTGAGCTCGCCTGGCTCATAGATCACTTCGTTCCACCGTAGTCGATACTGATAGGTCACATCGTAGTATGTTGATTCCACTTTCTCCGGGTAGGCACCAAACTCGCGAATGCCGGCCTTTGTGTCTTCTCGCATAGCAGTGAACTCAATACGTAAGAATCTTGCCCGCGCGTTCACTTCATGAAATACATGTCTTGGTCCACCCCACCTGGGAATTCTGCTTGTATTCTTGGTCACAAGAGTAGTCCAATTTGACTCATCAGGTGAGGCTTTGATCTGATACCCATAGTTCTTTGCCTCTTTTTCGAACTCGATCGCCAAATAGCCGACAGGCATGACCTCACCAAGATCAACCTGCCACCATTGGCCGGAGTCCGCGGAGCCGGCGCACCAATGCGTGGAATTGTCGGCATCATTGGCGTTGGCAGAAACATTGCTTTTGTCCGTTTCCACAGAACTGGCAAACGTAGCTTTTGCGAGAGCGAAGTTGGCCGGCTTTTCTGGTAGCCGGCCCTTTGTCCGTCGGCCAAGCGATTTACCATTCAACAGTAGTTCTGCCGAATCGCCATTGGTGTAAACAAACACTGGAACTTTCTTGCCAATGTTGTCGGGCCAATTCCAATGGGGCAGGATATGCACGGTTGTGGTGTCGGGCCGCCAATAACTGCGATACAGGTAAAACCGATCTTTGGGGATACCGCATAAATCTACAATACCGAAGTATGAACTCCGAGCTTCCTGTGCAAACGGTGTCGGCTCACCCAGATAATCAAATCCTGTCCAGACGAATTCCCCGGCGACAAAGCTGTCGTCCTCCATCAGTTTGAATTCCACATCTGGTATGTCAGACCATGCCGCGGAATTTAGGTCATAGGAGCATACCTGCAAATGTTTCGAAAATTGAGTTTTTTCATTTGGAAGCATCGGTTCGTAGAAACCACGTGTGCTTAGCGTCGAAGCTGACTCGCTGTAAATAATGGGTTTGTCGGGATAGCGCTGCCTGTACCGGCTATACCTGCGGGCGTAATTCCAGCCAGTAAGATCCATCGAATCAAGGATAGGCTCGTCAGCAGTGCCGGGGATATGACAGGAGATTCCAACTGGTCGCGTCGGATCGTATTTTCGCACGAAATCACTCATATATTTCACTCTCTCGGGTGATTTGCCTTCTCTATCATAAGGTTGGTTGCCAATCTCGTTGCCGATGGACCAGATGACAACACAGGGGTGATTTCGGTCGCGCAATACCAGATTTCTAATCTGTTTTTCTCCGTACTCTTCTAGCGGCGGCTCACCTCTAATGCGGCCGGCCTTGTCATCCCATTTGTCAAAAACTTCATCCCATACGACAAATCCCATCCGGTCACACAAATCAAGCAATTCCGGCGCCGGAGGATTGTGGCTTGTACGAATGGCATTTACACCCATGTCGCGCATGATTTCCAACTGACGCTCCATCGCACGAGTATAAAAAGCGGCTCCGAGAGGTCCATGGTCATGGTGTAGATTCACGCCATATAGCTGAACCCGCCGGCCGTTGAGGTAAAATCCGTCATCGGCGGTAAACCGGAATGTACGGATTCCGAAGGGAGTGATTTCTGAATCGACGATTTTATCACCAATACTAACAATTGTCTTAGCCGTGTATAACTTCGGACCGGTAATGTCCCATCGCTGAGGATTGGCAATTACGAATGACTGATGCAGCTCACACGAGCCGTGGGCAGGCACAGTGTTGTCTTGTTTTATGGTAGCAATTTTTCGGCTGTCAGGATCGTGCAGTATGACTTCAACGCCAATTTCAGATTCGGCATCGAAATGGTTCTCAATCTTTGATTGCACTCGAACCGTTGCCGAGGAATCGCTAATTTCCGGGGTGGTGACAAATGTGCCCCAGTGTGCTATGTGTGCTTGTTCACAGATAGTCATCGTTACTTTGCGATATATCCCCGCGCCGGGATACCAGCGGGTACCTTGTTGACGTGTATCAACGTAAATCGCAATCACATTTGTGCCACTGAAATTCACATGTTTTGTGGCATCGATGCGGAATGACATGTACCCGTAGTCCCATTGGCCCGCCAATTTGCCATTTATATAGACCTTAGGGAAGGCCATCACTCCGTCGAAATCAAAGTAAATTCGATGGCCGCTATATAGACTATTGAGCGTGAATGTCTTTCTGTACCAGCCCACTCCTTTCCACGGTAGTTTTCCGGCGTAGCCATTCTCCCTGGGATTGAACGGCCCGGCTATCGCCCAGTCGTGCGGCAAACGAACTGCCTTCCACGACGAGTCATCGAAATCCGGCCTCTCGGCTCCATTCATATCACCCTTGGCAAACTTCCAGTGATTATTGAAGTTCAATACTGTACGACCGGATGGAGAGGATACTTCTGCACCTATTGACATAGAAGTTTCTACGTAAACACCGGCAGCCAGGAGACAAAGTCCAAGCGTAGTCAAAGGCCAAATCTTCTGAAATATATTCTTCATTCTCATGGCATCAAAATCCTTATTCGCAAAGTTTGGTTATAGTTTGTTTTTGAACATCAGAATATGTTTTCTTCATGATCCCTTTCCGATTGGGTGCAATCGGATGTATGTCGGCATATCACGATCGCAGGTTATTTGACCGTTAGTATATGTGAGCTCGACAACCTGAATCGAGCTGCGCCGCTGATCGTAAAGATCACTTTTCGGATTGTCATTACGCCTTCCAGGATGCGTAAAGTAAAACAGGTAGGCGCGGCCGCCACTTACAACCACATCCGGATGCCCTCCTTTTACTTTATCATCGGGACCTTTTCCAGGCTCTTCGAGTAAATTCCTGGACTGTCGAGTCCAGGTCACACAGTCATCAGAATCATAGACCCCGAGGCCCTGCCAGACATCCACAATCATCCAATATCGGTTCTTCCAGTAAAAAACCTTTGGACCCTCGCCGGGACGTTCGCCCATTGCTTTGCCGCGGTCATGCCACTTGTACAGGTCGGAGCTGTCGGCATAATAGATTGATTTACGATCAACCTCGTTATTATACCACATGCGCCAGGTGCCATTCGACAGCCGAATTACGCAGGCATCAATAACTCTGTTGGATGAAAGCTTCAGAGTGGACTCGAATTTCCAATCCAGTAAATCTTTGCTTGTCAGATGGATGATATCACGTGGATGCGACCAATCGGCAAAGATACCCGGTACGAAGGTCAAGTACATATGATAAGTCTCGTCGTGCTCAATCACCTCCGGCGCCCAGTAGCTATACTCGCCCTTGCCGTACTTAATGCTTGCTGTGTCCCGATATTTCCAGCTGGCGCCGCCATCTGAAGACTCTGCAATGCCGATCTTTGTGCCGTGGACCCAAGTCACACCTGATGTTTCAGGTATGTTTGCCCTTCGGTTAGTATAAAACATAAACCATTTTCCTTCGGCATGATTCCAACAGAGCACTGGATCTGCAGCGCCATCATGTATCGGATCGCGAAAAAGCGGCTTCGAAGCTATATTACCCAGTGACAGTGGTCCATCCGGTGCCAGTTCGTTTGTCAGATGCGGTTCAATTTTCATCAACTCCTGCATGACCAGATGCGCCATCATGCGGGCGCCTTCCTCATTGAAGTGCGTGCGATCATGTGGAGCGTTTGCTACTACTTTGTTAGGGGCGGTTCCCAGTTGCTCATATAACCTTCCGCTTGAAGCATTAAGGTCAACAACGTCCACCTTTTTCTCCAGGGCCATGGCTTTCATTGCATTTGCATACGGAAGTAAACTGTTATTCAACTTGCCGTTCGAACCATAAGTCCGCCGTTGCACAGGTGTCACAAGGATAGGTGTTACACCTGCCGCTCGTGCCTCGTCTATATACTTCCGCAAATAGTCGTGGAAATCTGTGTCGGCATCAGTTGACTCCGGTCTATCCGGAGCATGCGAATCATTATGACCGAACTGAATCAGCATAATGTTTGGCCTGGCCTCCAGTGTCTTACCCCAGAGACCTTCGTTGATAAATGTTTTGGTGCTCTTGCCGCTCTTGGCGAGGTTGATCACTTGGACTGTGTCCTCGAAGTAGCCCTGGATATATTGTCCCCAGCCACGGCAGGCATGTTCAAGGGGATATTCACAAACAGTGGAATCACCAATGATTGCCAAACGCAATTGTGTCCTTGCCGCACTCAGTGTCGTAGCACAACCGAGCAATAAAACCAGGAAAGTAAACCGGCTCTTCAAGGTAGTTCGTGTATTCTCCATCTTCTATAGCTCCTTCGGTTCTAATGTTCTTACTCAATCAACCGTACGACTTTTGCTCGTAGCTTGTGTGCCAACAGTGCTCCATTTGTGCGACCATTCAGGGCATACGCTTGAGTCCCTCCCAGCGTATATTCCATTTTCCGTTGTCCGGGAATCCGGGTGACGGACGGTCGGGACAGCCATCCCATCCCGCCGTCATCATCGCAACGGCGGTTAGCAAGCCGCCGTTGCCCGGCAAATATAAAGGCAGCCGGTATGACTGAAAATTATGTCCGTTAGCAAGATACCGGTTCTTCGGTGATTTGATAAACAACGCATCGACCGCTTTCTCCGGTTCATCGAGTCGAGCAGCAGTCATCGCGAGCATCGGGTAGTCCCAGCCCCACGTGCTCGCCCAATCCCATGTCCGTAGTACGTGCTCCAGAGTTCGTTTCATTGTGTTTGGATCGATTAGTGGAGTCTCAGGGACGAATCCGAGCGCAGCCACCATAGTAGGGTGGTCACGGAAGATTGTATAGGGAGGTGTTTCTATTCCGGTATAGACGCCGTTTCGAATCGTCGGCCGGGAAAGGAATCGCATTACCTTGTCCCATTTGATGTCACGTTCCAAGCCGAGCCGCTCTCGCCATTTTTGTGCGATCTCCAGTCCCCAGTACCAGTAGGCGAGTTCGAAGGTGGGATTGAGGTTTCGTGCGCGGTCGTTTCCATAGCTTTCCTGCGCCGGGATCAACGCCGGGCCAAGCACAAAACGTTGGTTGCTTTCATCCCAGACCGGATACGAAGCCATAAACTCTGCTGTCTCAAAGACAATCTGCCGGAATCGCTCCAGGATTACCCGATCTCTGTGAGCACGGTAACAAAACTCGGCATAGTAAATCGGATGTGGCTGCTGCCAGATAAGGAATACGCCGACCGTACTCGGACTATCCCGTCCATCCGGTGAAACCATTTTTGGCCAACGAACACCTCTATAGCCCTGGAGTTTTGCAGTAGCTTTCGCCACAGGGAGAATCGATTCGTACCAGGGCAGACTGCGTTCCAGAAGCTCCAATCTATCCCACAAGGCGAAATGAACTGCGTGCCACCAATGCATTTCCAGGTGAAACTTACCGTACCAACTGTTGCGAACTAATCCTGTCTCCTGCGGTGGGCAGGTTCCCGAACATTGGATGGCAGTCAGATACTGTGACAGCACTACTCTGCGCTCGAGTTCGGCAGCACGCGGATCGGAGCACTCAGAAAAATCTATCGCACCGCCGCTCGTCCAGAACTGCCTCCAGTGATGACTGGCTTTTGCACGAACTGTCTGAAAATCAGGTAGCAGCTCGGCAATCTCTTTTGGAGAAAAGTCAAATACAATCTCCAGAGGTTGACCGTCCTTGCTCAAGATATCATATTTATGCTGTGATTCGATTCGGATATTGTCTCCCGATGACCAGCTAATACGTACATAGTATCGGTCATCATCGAGTGTCCGGACAAAATCAACCCCTCCGTGCTCGACCCGATGTCGCGTTGTATGGCTTTGCGGATTGTTCCAATCCGCTGCATCGCTCCAGTCGCTTTTGCCGTATGGAAATGCAAGAGATACCAACAAGTGTTCATTTCGCAAGAGTGACGATTCAACACGGATCGCAAGGATGTTGCGATCCGGATGACACACGGCCTGTACTTTCACCGTCTGGCCTTCAATTTCGAATCTGCTCGTAAGCAATCCCGTCCACAAATCCAAGGTCTGAAAAGTATTTGTGAGATCATCTATACCTACTAACGAGCCGTTGGCTTTGGTAATTCGAAATCCGATTTGTCCAAGGTGTAAACGGTGAGGATTTTCACGAAGCCAGGTTGCAGCAGGAGAATACACGCGGGAATAGTCTTTGTCCGAGGCATAGGGGACCTTGCGCCTTGCCACTGCATAGTCGTCAAGAATATCTGCCAGCTTGTATCCATTTGGATTCGGCATCGAGTGCCAGCCCCATTGAGACTGCGTACCCAGAGCCATGCCCTGCTGATGGTATTCTGGAAATGTCTGAAGTCCCGTGATGTCAGCAGTAAAGGCGAACTCACCGTTTCCGATACTGAGTGGTGTCAATGGGTCGGGTTTGTTGAGGGTAATGTTATGCCGCCTGACTAATGCCCGGCGATCTATCATGTAGTCTGATGGTGCCTCAGTCTCGATGGTTCGGCCAGCATTCGATGGGACGGGTACTGTCGTGTTCCTTGCCATTGTTGTAGAGGTGAAAGTAGAACACAGCAATGCTCCAAGTAGAATCTGTTGGCTTAATGTTTTCACAATATCTCCTTCTGAGACGGCCATGGCTGCATCCTATATCTTTGTTATAGTGCTTTTCTGCTAAGAGTCAGCTCGCGATAAATAAATCCTACTACTGACTTAAACATAAATCACCGGATCCAGCTTTCTAAACCATGTATGCAGATCAGTATTCTGACCAGCACAGTTTAATCAAAAAGCCTTTTCATATCAAGGATTGCAGATACAATTTGATTGTGTAGAGCTATCTCTACAAATATAGAGGATTTTTAGATTGATTATTGGGTATTTCATATCTCAGATCTCATATTTCATATTGTCTCGGTGGGGGCAGAAAAGTAGTCCCTCTATAATTAGACGAGTGTGCACTTTTGAGCCGAAAATTCGGCCATTTTTTTGGGCTTATTATTCGTAAGTCGTTGTTATGGAAGGAGATAAAAATTTTGGAAATATTTTATTTTTGTTTTTTACTATGCGCGTTTTTGGCTGAAAGTTCGAAGAATTTTCAGCCGTATTGAGTATTGCGTGATGCGTATTGCGTATTATTGATGGGGATATTTGGTGGTTTTGAGTGGTTTTTGCTGGAAATTGGGGATTTTGGGTGAAAATGTGGTTGATTTTGATGGTTTTTGGTAGTTTTTTTGGGTTTTTGAGAGGTTTTACGACGGTTGAGTATACAATTGTAAGAAGAAATCTATATGTTCTTAATTAGTCGCTGTTTTTCACTTCAGATTTGACTGGTTCGACACCATCAACTTTTATCCACTCTTTGAACTCTGTTTTATCATCCGACGTCTTTTCCATTATTTCTATGCGATCACAACTTTCATTTATGATCATATAACCTGTTGCGTTATATATTTTTCCACCACCAAGTATTGTAGTTTTTTCTGTATCATCAATTTGTATGCTGTATTTACTGGTTAGGCCAATTATACTCCCATTGATTACAATATACCTTTCTTTGTATATCTTAGCTGGTTTTGCGAAACCATAAGATGAAGAAAGAGAATGACTCAAAGCGGATGCGATTTTATCTTCCTCTTTTGTATGAAGGTTGATTTTAAAAGACTCTGATTTCTCATAAAGGATTATTTTAGCTTCTCCCCAAGGAGTATCCCAAGGCCCTTGCAAGTCACTTTTGCTTATGGTTTTTTCACTCAATTTCGCTTCTGAATATTTAAGTCTGAATTTTCTTTCTCGTTCTGCTTCTTTCAAGAACTTAGTCTCGCCTTTTTCCTCTTCTTCTTTCAAATCTTTGAGTTTCCCTGAAACACTTCCGATTCTAGGATTTACTTCAATGCCTTCCGCTGATAGTTTGTTAGCTCTATCTATTAGTTCTTTAGCATTTTTTATAAAACCAGCATCCAAGTAATTAAAAGCCAGGTTGCTCATAGCAAGAGTTTCTTTTTCTTCCGCGGATCTAAGATAGCTGTTAATACTCTTTGCTTTCAGCTTCAAATTGCTGTAACAAACGCCAAGGTTATTCAATGCAACAGCATGATTTGTCGATATGTCTAATAATTGCTTATAGTGCAATAGCGCTAGTTTTCCATTGCCCATTTCATTATAAACATAAGCAATACTGAATCTAATATCTATATCAAGCGGATTTGTATTCAATGCAAGTTCAGCATAACAAATAAAGTCATCCGATTCATTATTATCTTTTGCAATATTTGCCATTGCTCTTAATATCTTAGCTCTTTGAGCCTGAAATTCATTCTTTCTTAGTGTTTGCTTAAGCATATTTATAGCATCAATATATTCATTGTTATTAGCTAAACACATGCTTGAACCAATATAACAATCAACTATCAAGTCTCTTTGGCTTTTGTCATTAATATCTAGGTTATCCTTTGCGAGTAAAAACTGTTCTTTAGATTTTTCAAATAATCCCATGTCTCTATACCGGAGCGCAAGTTGTCTAATCAATTTCGGATTTGTTTCATTTTCCTTAACGATTGTTTTAAGTTTATCAAGTGCGTTTGAATCACCTATTTCACTTGAAATCCTCAAAATAACAGCTTTCCACACAAGTTTTTCATCCTCATCAAGTTTCGGTTCTACCTGTTCATGAAAAAACTTTTGTGCCTCTTGGTAGTTATTCTCGGCGTATAATAGATCGAAAACCTGATTCAATAGTGGTTTTGCTTCTTGCTCGGTAACGGGAGTTTCTGTCTCTTTTGAGCTTTCGGGTTCTGGCTCCTTGGATTTCGGTACATCCCTTTGGATTTGCTCAGGCGGTTCCTCAAAATCAACTTCAACAGGCCCGAACTTAGCCTTGCCACGTCTAGATGTGATTAGTCGTTCAGTGAGACCATTTATAGAATTCCGAAGGATAATCAAGGTCGCGCAGATAGCAATAGTTGCACCAGATGGTGATATTATAATTCGCAGAATTTCCTTTACTCTCTCCATACCTATGACAGAACCTTTCTTATCCGCTTGATCATTGCTTTATCCATTTTTGTAATTCTACTGGAGATTGTCTTAAAAGACAATATTATGTAACAAAAAAAAGTTTTAATCAGAGTATGTGACTCAGAAGAAATCAAGTATAATACAGGTTAATAAGCAGCTTATCTGTACATAGTTACATAAAACCAACCACGGTTCAGTAAACCGTCGCCTATTATTTTTATGTTTGACAGATTTTAATGTGTTTATATTCTGAATGTATGCAAAAGCGGCTAGGATTTATCTGAATGACGAGAAGTTATAGATGTTATAAGGAAACCATATAAGCCCCATAATAAGAAGGAGAACTGATTTAAGTCATTGACAAGGAATTACTTATGGACTTTGAACAAAGGGGTGTTATACCGACAATCAGGCGCTTGTGGGTTCTTATCTGGAAACCATATATACATAGTTATGAGAAAAAATAATTAAAAAATAAGGTTAAGGTGGATTATGTTGACATTTATAGAACTTATCGAATTAAAGGAAAAATTAGCTAATGGAGAGATTACTCAAGACCGTGCAAAAGAAATATATTGGAATGATTATAAAGATGGGGAAAGATCGTGGCATACAAAAGATTGGAAAGAAAGAAGAAATAAAATTATTAAAAATAAATGCGAAATATGTGGAGGCTTAGAAACATTAACATTACAGCATCGTTCCCACCCAAAAAAATACAATGAGTACGAACGAGAGGTGACCCAAAAATATACTCGACTTTTTAGAGATCTTAACGCTTCTGTTGAATAACGAGAATTTATTGACCACGTGAGAAAAAACTTTGATTATGCTCCCGTCCCATTATGCCCGAAATGTAATTGCAGATATCCTAATAAGAGAATGAGAAAAAAGCCACAATATCTTTGCACAGAATGTAGACTAGAATTTGATGAACCAATATATAAAACAATTGAGGAACTTATTGGAATATTTTACTTAGACGAAGATGTCGCGGCGGTTCATGATAAATGCTTTATATCAAAAGACAAATGGAAGAATCAGCAAAATTTATCGCAAGTGAAGTATTGGTTGCAAAGAGAAAAAGCTAAAACTAAATTTAGTGATAATATTGGGAAAGAAGCGTTCTTGCTCTACTTAAATGACAATATAAAATATCTCTCATTTGATGACACAATCACGGCATGTAAAAAATGTGCTTTTAACTTTGACTTAAACAATATTGAACTATGTCCAAAATGTAAAAAATATTATAAAGGTGTAACTTATCCAACTTGTATCAATTGTTTACCTGAAGACAAGCGAAAAACAGCATTAGAAATAATTGAATTTGGAAAAGCATGGCGAGCAATGCATCAAGAGTTAGGAATCGATTAAATATCTTGAAGACATTAATAACAAAATAAAAGCTCATAACAATTCACTCCACCCGACTAAAACCTGCGGTTTTAGCGGGTGAGTTCAAGTGTTAGAAGGTTTCAGCATTGAATTTTGCACTAAAACAGACAACCCATACGCAACCATCCCCAGAGCAGGTTTTCTAACCACATTGTCTGCTCTAATTTACACAATAACAAAAACGGTTAGAAAGACTGGCACATAAAAAAAACGCTCCGTGTCGGCCAAAGGCCGCGTATCTCGCATCTCGTGAAGCCCCCGACCCCCGGCAGAAAAACAGGTAAGCACACCCGAGGGTAAACGCCAAAGCATGTGAGCTAACATTCCCCGGCAGAAAAGCCAGAGAGCAATCACCGGGGATAAACTCAGGGTAAACTCCAAAAATGGCCCGACACCGGCCTTTGGCCGGAAATACGAAATTCTAAGCTCTAAATCCGAAACAATATCAAAGGTTCAAAATCATAAATTTAAAACAAAAAAAGCCCTGCGTCGAAACGCAGGGCTTTTAGTATCAAGAACAGTTAAGCCATAGCAGCGAAAGGCCTGACTAATCGCTGCCTGCCTCGAAAAGCAGGCATCGTTCTAGTTATCCCTAGAAAGGAGGTGATCCAGCCGCAGGTTCCCCTACGGCTACCTTGTTACGACTTAGTGCCAGTCATCGGGCTTACCGTCGGCAGCCGCTTCCCCTAAGGGTTAGCAAACCGACTTCGGGTACTCCCAACTCCCATCACTTGACGGGCGGTGTGTACAAGGCTCAGGAACACATTCACCGCGTC
>JACKQG010000617.1_pt1 | contig 51612 bp, 54 predicted proteins | sample 8237621 | NCBI WGS metagenome assembly JACKQG01 (sample SAMN15677084, study PRJNA649215) | marine metagenome | biome: marine; feature: Black Sea; material: saline water; isolation source: suspended particulate matter (SPM) from the Black Sea western gyre | collected 2013-06-09/2013-06-10 | depth... | reverse complement strand
TCCCGATTTTGGCAGCCAGTTCGGCCATGGTCCAATTGCGCTGCCTTCTAAGATTACGGATGTTTTTTCCGATGAACCCCAGGTCGGTTTTCATAACCGTGATATTACCTAATAGTTCTTATTATGTCAACGCATCTTTTTTTTTAAGAACAAATAAAACCAGAAAGGTTCATACTGACTCCGCTTTTAGCGAGACAGGGAAGATGAAAATGATAATTATCTCTGTGGCCTCAGCGTCTGCGGTTTGAATATGGTTGGAGGGACAAATTGGGGCGTACTCAAACATTAAAAACAAAAGATATTTTATCCTCTTTTAAAATTTGAAACGCTTAGCTTAGGAAAGGGTTAAACAGCGCTCTGAAACGAGAGCATCGGCTTTAATACATCGCAGGACCGGCAAATCTTCATCTTTTCGGGCCAGTCCTTATGAACAATGCCGTCGCAAATCGTGCCGTTGATAAACCAGCAGAGGCTGCCCGACTGAAATTCCCAGGCCGGACACCGCTGTTTATACTCAGGAGGGCATTTTTTTATAACCCAGCAGGGTTTGCGTCTTTTTCTGTTCTCGCGCATATTGGTAACCAGAAAAAACACCTGACGCTCCACATGGGACGGGATGGCCCGCCAGCCTTGCTCGTAACTGTGTACGGCTTTGACCGACGTTCCCAGCAACTGAGCCATCTGCCGCTGTGTCTTTTTAAGCTTTTTACGGCAACTTTTAAATTCAGCAATGTCCATGGAGATCTCTGTTTTCAAGTTATCGTAAGTGCTTCGCCTGATAACACGTTGTGGCACCTGTGTCAAGAATTATACAGGTATGTTATCCCTGGGTGGTGATAGCGGGATTTACGCCTGAGGCGCACAAGTCCGCTGCGCTCCAATCCCGCCGTGGCGGGACGAGGTTAGCGCTCGCTGTTGCAGTTCAATTTCCGGGTTGACATTCGATATGATTCTTCATAATAAATTAGACCTTAAAAAAATGTCTGATTTTAAGGTGTTCGGCTTTTTGCAATCTATAACCCGGATTTTTCACGAGATTGAGACGTTCATTTGCAAGGCATTCAGAGGCGCCGTTGTAGTTTTCTACCGCAAGCCCCTGACCCGCCTGCCAAAGTCTTGTACGGCGGGCAGGTAACAAAGCAAATGGGCGCCTCAAGCTCGCCCGCGGGGTGAAAATTTTTGAGAAATAATAACTAAATTTCGTTAGACAAAGTCTAGCCTTTTCATTTTAGACAAACATTTAGATAATACACTGTTTTATTAGTAAGAAATAGAATCTTCTTAAAAATTTTCATGAAATATTCGGGCTAACCGGGGAGAACACAGACAAATGCCTGACTGGGAACCGAAAATTATAGCCTTTTTATGCAACTGGTGCAGCTATGGCGCTGCAGATCTGGCCGGTATCGGCAGACTGGAGTATCCGCCGAACATCCGGGTCATCAGAATCCCATGCACCGGAAGGATGAGCCCTAAAATGGCCCTGACCGCCCTGCGCGAAGGGGCCGATGGGATCTGGGTGTCCGGGTGACATCCCGGGGAGTGCCATTACCTGGAAGGTAATTACTATTTCCGCCGCAAATTTTTGCTGTTTCAAAACCTCATGGATTATATGGGCGTTGAACGCGATCGTCTCCATTTTTCATGGATATCCTCATCCGAAGCTACTAAATTTGTTGATGTGGTAAAAGAGGTTACGGCTAGGATAAAGGCTTTGGGTCCAAATCAAAACTTTAGAAAGTCCATGGCGCAGGTAGCTTAATATGTTAGGTTATATCAACAAGATACGGGAAACATCCGGACGGCTTTTAAAAGAAGGCAGTGTCGATATGGTCATCGGTTTCCGCAAAGGAAGCCTACCCATGATGAATGAGCCTTGCTTTATAAAACGTGCCCAGGATGTAAACCGGTTGGTATGGGACGGTAACTGCGGGATTAACCTGGCGAATTACCTTACCAACCGCAAAGAAAAAATCGGTGTGGTGGCCAAAGGGTGCGATGCGCGCAACATTGTTGTCCATATCACCGAAAACAAGATCAAACGGGACCAGCTTTATATCATCGGCGTGCCCTGCAAAGGAATGATCGACCGTCACAAGGTCGCTTCATTGTTTGCAGGCGAAGTCATGGAAGTAGTTGAGAATACAGACAAGATCATTGTAAAGGGTGAAGCTGCCGAAAAGATCTTCGAAAAAAAGGATGTGTTCCAGCAAAACTGCGTCCTATGTATCTATCGCAACCCTGTGATCTATGATGAGCTGGCATCCGCAACGGTCCAAGAGCAAAAAGAGGTTGATCGATACGAGGATGTCAGGCGGATTGAAACCATGACGCCTGCAGAAAAATGGAATTTTTTTGACGATCTTCTGTCGCTCTGCATGCGCTGCTATGCCTGCCGAAACGTATGCCCGCTATGCTACTGCCCCACCTGCTTTGTGGATGAATCCCGGCCCCAGTGGCTCGGGAAAGGCCCGGACCGGATCGATACGCGCACATTTCATTTCTTGCGGGCATTTCATTGCGCCGGCAGGTGTACGGACTGCGGGTCTTGTGAACGGGCGTGTCCGGTGGGAATCAACATGCGACTGTTTACAAAGAAGCTTGAAAAAGATTGTCTGGAGCAGTTTGGGTGGACGGCGGGGCTTTCAGCGGAGCAGCGCCGGCCGCTTGATACGTACAGACCGGACGACCCGGATGATTTTATTAAGTAAAGGCAAAGACAATGAAGGTCCTAAAAATCGATAAGCAGAACTGGTCCGAAGGTCTGGGCAAGTTACGGGCGTCTTACCGCTTGTTCGGCCCGGTAAAAAATGACCAGTTCCATATTTTTACGCAACTCCATGAGGGTGAACTCCCGGACTTTAATTATTTAAACACGCGTCTTTCGCCAAAATCGATTATTTATCCCCAGTCCGAGGTGATGTTCAATTTCACGTTGGATGAGCAGCAAAAAGATCACCATATCTTAAAAGAGATCGACAAGGATTATGGGCCCCGGGCCGTTATCGGAATTAGACCCTGTGATGCGGCCGCTTTTGAGCTCGTCAGGCAAAACTTTGATACGCCCGAGTATAAAGATCCATACTGGATACGTTCTTACGAAGCAACCACCCTTGTGGGGCTGGCATGCAGCGAACCATGCAGTACCTGCTTTTGCACCACCGCAGGCTGCGGACCTTTTTACGAAAAGGGTCTTGACGTGCTCCTGATTGATGCCGGGAATCATTTTTTGGCCAAGGCCGTCACTTCAAAGGGACAGGACTTTTTAAACGCCGGCGGCTGGCAAACCGAAGCCGATGGCGGGCAAATCGACAGCCTGAAAAAATCCGCGGAAATAAAAGTAAGAACTTCGGTTGCTACTGATAAGTTAAAGCGTAAACTTGCCGCCCAGCTTTATAACGCCGCGTTTTGGGAAGACGTTTCATTTGCCTGTATTAACTGTGGTACCTGTACCTATGTTTGCCCCACCTGCTGGTGTTTTGATATTCAGGATGAAGTTTATAAAAATTCGGGAGTTCGGATGCGGAACTGGGACAGTTGTATGTACCCGCTCTTTACGCTGCACGCATCCGGGCATAATCCCAGAGGGGCCAAACTGCACAGGGTCAGGCAGCGGTTTATGCATAAGCTCAAATATTTTGTGGATAAGTATGATGCCGGGATACAGTGTGTCGGGTGCGGCCGGTGCATTCGCTTATGCCCGGTGAACATCGATATTCGCAGGGTATGCGAGTTGATGAACGCTTACGAGCCGGAAACATGACCTGGCAGTTTTACGAAAAATCGAAAAGGGACGAATCAACTTCGTGAAATATCCGTTCCGGCTTGCCCGCTGAAGTCCTAAAAGGGGGGTTGACCTTGGAAAATCCATATCTGCCTTATCCGGTTCGCATCGATGAAATCATCACTGAAACCGAAGACAAAAATCTGAAAACCTTTAAGCTGGTCTTTCTGAATCCTGGCGATGAAGAAAAATTTGCTTATAAATCCGGACAGTTTGCCGAACTGTCGGTAACCGGCAAGGGTGAAATACCCATCGGCATTGCTTCATCCCCCACGGAAAAAGGGTTTCTAAAATTTACCGTCAACAAGGCCGGAGTTGTGACGACAGCCCTGCATGCCATGAAACCCGGCGATATCATGGGAATCCGGGGACCTCTTGGGAACTGGTACCCCTGGGAGAAAATGGAAGGAAAGGATGTGGTCATTATCGGCGGAGGATTTGCCTTTACGACCCTGCGTTCATCCATTGTAAATATGCTGGATCCTGCCAATCGGTCCAAATTTAAAGACATCCATGTGATCTACGGCGCCCGGACTCCCGGTATGCTTCTTTACAGAAATGAACTGGCTGCATGGGAAGCCCGCGATGATATTCACATGCACATTACGGTAGATGCCACCAATGATCCGGGCTGGAAATATAACATCGGTTTTGTGCCCACCATTACGGAACAAAAAGCCCCGCATGCCGACGCCGATACCTACGCGATTGTCTGCGGGCCTCCTATCATGATCAAGTTTACCCAGCCGGTTCTCGATAAACTTGGCTACAGCCATGATCATATCATCATGTCTCTTGAGAACCGCATGAAATGCGGCATCGGCATGTGCGGGCGGTGCAATATCGGACAGGAATTCGTATGCAAAGACGGCCCGGTTTTCACCTTGTCTCAGCTAAGTCACACACCGAAAGAATACTAACCCGGATATTTTCTATGAAAAAGGCTTTTGGGTCTAATTATCTTGATTTATATCAAAAAAAGGATGAGGTGGAACAATGAGTTACGATTTCAATGCCGAAGAAATATTCGCAATGGCCGCACAAATCGAAAGAAACGGCGCCAGGTTTTATAAAGACGCAGCCGCAGGTGTTTCTGATCCGGAATCCAAAAAGCTTTTACTGGATCTTGCCGGAATGGAGGAGGGACACGAAAAGACTTTTCAGGAGATGCGGAAGCAATTAACCGCAAAGGACAGACAGCCGACGGTTTTCGATCCTGATGGCGAATCAACGCTATATCTAAAGGCCTTGGCCGATACTCGGGTCTTTTTTGAAAAGGAAATCGATCTTTCATCCATGAGAGAAATTTTAAAGGCCGCCATTGCAGCCGAGAAAGATTCGATTGTTTTCTATCTGGGCATGAAGGAGGCGGTGCCGGACAATCTCGGCAAGCAAAGGATTGACGGTATTATCAAGGAGGAGATGTACCATATCCGGATACTTAGCAAGGAACTGGTTGCTCTCAAATAGCCCGCGCTTTAAGCGATGATCATCCCTTGCGCCCATAAAGCGGGTTTTATAAAAAACTTCCCGACTGCCGATCTAGTTATTGCATTTATAAAAAAAATAGTTTATACAAACATTTCTAATATATTAGGAGCAAACACAGCGTTAAGGGCACTGACGCGCTTTTGTCTTTTTCCGCCGGAAGCGGAGAAAGTGAAGTCGTCCCGCTCATCGAATGGGATGGTCGTTGAGTCTGTAGATTTGGCGGGGGCTTGGCAGCCTCCGCTTGTGCTTTTAAAATAAGGTAAATAAAGGTAAATAAAGGAGATTAGTGGGTTATGGGAGGAGAGAAAAAGGATGTGAAAGAAAAACCCTTGGAAAAAATGACAGCCAAGGAACTAAGGGAGCTTGGCAAACAGATTCCCGGAATTACGGGTGTTCACGGTATGAACAAGCCGGAGTTGATTCGTTCCATTAAAGCGGCCAGAGGGATCGTCGATAAATCTCCCAAAAAAACAGATGCCTCGGTTCGGGAAATAAAGAAAAAGGTTAAGGAACTGAGAGTTGAATGCGACGCTGCCTTGAATAACAACGAAATGAAAATGGCGCAAATTTATCGGCGCCGCATTACCAGGCTCAAGAAAAAAACTCGAAGGGTGGCGTAAGTGACAAATAACGAATGACAAATGACAAGTGACCAATGACAAGCATGAAGATCGATCCGGCGTCGGTGGCCTTTGATATCGATGGTGTCTTTGCCGATACCATGACATTGTTCCTGGATATAGCCCGTGACGAATATAATGTTAACGGCATCAAATACGAAGATATCACCTGCTATCAATTAGAGGAATGTATCGACATTGATGCCGGCGTCATAAAAGCGATACTATCCAGGATAATGGATGGAGATTATACCGCGCTTTTAAAGCCCATAACAGGAGCCCCCGACGTCTTAACCCGGCTGGGCAGACAACACAGTCCGATTCTTTTTGTAACGGCCCGACCCTATTTGGGCCCCATCTACGACTGGGTTAAAAGTGTCCTGCCGCTTGATCCCGGATCAATAGAAGTTATTGCAACAGGCTCATTTGAAGCCAAGGCTGATGTGCTGGCAGACAGAGATATATCCTATTTTGTAGAAGACCGGCTTGAAACATGTTTTCCGCTTCAGGCGGCCGGCCTGGTGCCCGTGCTGTTCAAGCAGCCCTGGAACAGGAAACTTCACCCGTTTACGGAAGTCAGTACCTGGCAAGAGCTAGAATCTTTGATTGAATTTAAATGATTTCGGCTTCTTTGAAAAATCTTATCGAATCTTTTGTAAAATCCCTTTCCTCTGAAAAGGGGTATTCCGAGAATACCTGCCGTGCTTATCTGCATGATCTTAATGAGTTTGTATCTTTTATATTCGACAGCTGGTTCTCAGGGGAGATCAGTCCAAAGGATAAAGACGTTTTCAGGGCGGATCAGGTCAACGGTTTGATCATAAGGGGTTACCTGGGATTCTTGCACAAAAAGAATAAAAAAGTTACCATCGCCAGAAAGCTATCGGCCATTCGCAGCTTTTTCAGACACCTTGTCAAACATGAGGTTATGATGGAAAATCCGGTAGATTCGATTCTGACGCCCAAGCAGGAAAAAACGATCCCCACTTATCTTCCTGTCGATGATATGTTCAGACTGCTCGATTCCATCAAGACCGATACGCTGGCGGGTCTTAGGAATAGAGCCATTTTTGAAACCCTTTATTCATGTGGAATACGTGTGTCGGAACTTTCCGGTATGAATGTGTTTGATCTGGATTTTACCAAAAGTGTCGTTCGTGTTCTTGGAAAGGGAGATCGGGAGCGCATGGTGCCCATCGGTAGGAAAGCGCTGGATGCCATCAGGGCCTACAGACAAAAACTGCAGGAGGAAACAGGCATACCGCCTGATAAAAATACGCCGCTTTTTTTAAATAAAAACAACGGTCGTCTGACAACACGATCAATTGCCCGCATTCTTGAAAAAACTGCCAGAGAGTGCGGGCTGCTCGCACCTGTTTCGCCGCACGCGCTGCGTCATACTTTCGCAACCCATATGCTGGACGCCGGTGCGGACTTAAGGGTGGTTCAGGAGCTTTTGGGACATAAAAGCCTTTCGACGACCCAGAAATATACCCATGTAAGTATCGACAGATTGATGGAAGCGTATGATAAGGCGCATCCAAGAAAGTGAATAAGCGATGAAATTTCACGGAACAACGATTCTGGCCGTCAGGCATAAAGGCAAGGTGGTGGTGGCCGGTGACGGCCAGGTTACCCTGAACAATACCATCATTAAGCATAAAGCCAAAAAGGTCAGAAGGATTTACAACAACAAGATCATCGTGGGATTTGCCGGCGCCACCGCCGATGCCTTGAACCTTTCCGAGCGTTTGGAGTCCAAGCTGGAACGTTTTAACGGCAATCTGACCCGCAGTGCCGTTGAATTGGCCAAAGACTGGCGAACCGACAGATATTTGAGGCGTCTTGAGGCCATCATGATCGCCGTCGATGGTGACAATATGTTTCTTATCTCTGGAAACGGTGATGTGATTGAACCCGAAGAGGGTGTCATCGGCATCGGGTCCGGCGGAACCAGTGCCCAGGCAGCAGCGATGGCCCTTATCAGGCATACTGAACTCGATGCCAAGGCGATTGCCGAAGAGGCGCTGAGAATCGCAGGTTCCCTGTGTGTATTTACGAACCAAGTTTTGACGATAGAGGAATTATAAGTTGGAATTGGTTAATTGGTTAAATCGTTAAATAGTTAAATAGTTAAATAGTTGAATGGTCGAATGGTTACAATTGTTTAACGATTTAACCAATAAGCCATTTGACGGAGTCTCGCTTTTAGGTATTTCAATTATGAGCAGTCTTAAACCAAAAGAAATTGTTGAAGAACTTGATAAGTATATTATCGGCCAGCACAAAGCCAAGCGGTCGGTTGCCATTGCCTTGAGGAACAGGTGGCGCCGGCAGCAGGTGCCGGAGGATCTGCGGGATGAAATCGTCCCCAAAAATATTATACTTATCGGCCCCACAGGGGTGGGCAAGACGGAGATTGCCCGGCGGCTGTCAAGCCTCACGGATTCTCCGTTTACCAAAGTTGAGGCCTCTAAGTTCACCGAGGTGGGCTATGTCGGGCGAGACGTTGAATCTATGGTGAGGGATCTGGTTGAGCTGACTGTCAATATCCTTAAAGCCAGGGAGCAGGAAGCTGTCAAGGAAAATGCCTGGCAGATCGCTGAAGAAAGAATGCTCGACCTTTTGCTGCCAAAGTCGGACACGTCTCAGGTGCGTAAGGCCGACGATACAGCCGAAACGCGGTTTGAGCTTTTATCGTCCGGCGGTGATGAGTCATCCTCTACCAGGGAAAAGCTTAGAAACATGCTTCGTCAAGGAAGGCTCGATCAACGCTATGTTGATCTCGAGGTATCAGAACGGTCTATGCCGGTAGTGGAAATATTTTCCAACGTCGGCATGGAAGAGTTGGGGATCAATTTTAAAGATATGCTGGGCGGCCTTTTGCCCAAAAGTACGAAACGGCGGAAGGTTAAAGTGCCGGAAGCCATGGAGACGATGGCCGCCGAAGAGGCCCAGAATCTTGTGGATATGGACAAGGTGGTCAAGCAGGCTATCGAGAAGGTGGAGCAGTCAGGAATAATTTTCTTGGATGAGATTGACAAGATCGTCGGCAAAAACGGCACCCATGGACCAGATGTTTCCAGGGAAGGTGTTCAGCGCGATCTGCTTCCGATCGTTGAGGGGAGCACGGTAACCACCAAATATGGTCCGGTGAAGACCGACAATATCCTCTTTATCGCCGCGGGTGCATTTCATACGGTAAAACCATCTGATTTGATTCCGGAACTCCAGGGTCGATTTCCCATCCGGGTGGAGCTTGATTCTCTGGGCTGGAAAGAATTTATCAGAATACTGACGGAGCCGAAAAATGCGCTTCTGCTTCAATACGTGGCCCTCTTAAGGACCGAAGGCGTTGAAGTGGTCTTTGAAAATGAGGCTGTCGAAGATATCGCCAGAATTGCCGAAGAGGTTAATAACATGACTGAAAATATCGGCGCCAGAAGACTCTACACCCTTATGGAGTGTTTGCTGGAAGACATTCTTTTTGATGCGCCCGACCTGCAGCAAAAGAAAATCGTTATCGACCGGCAGTATGTGATCAATAAATTAAAAGACATCAAGGACGATGAGGACCTGAGTAGATATATATTGTAACCGCTGGAGCTGTTGATGAACTCGAATGTAGCTGACATACTCATTGAGGCGCTTCCGTATATACGCCGCTTTTACGGCATGACTATCGTGATCAAGTACGGCGGACATGCCATGGTCGACGAACAGTTGAAGGAAGATTTTGCCCGTGACATCACTTTGATGAAATTCATAGGACTGAACCCGGTGGTTGTACACGGCGGCGGCCCCCAGATCAATTCCGTGCTTGAACGTATGGGGATACACCCCAAGTTTGTCAGAGGGATGCGTCTTACGGATGAACCGACCATGGACGTAGTGGAGATGGTCCTTGGCGGCAAGGTCAACAAATCGATCGTGGCTCAGATTAATCAACAGGGGGGCAAGGCGGTGGGTTTGAGCGGCAAGGACGGAGGGCTGATTCTTGCAAAAAAGCTCCATATCGTTTACCAGGAAAATGACAATACGCCCCCTGAAATCATCGACCCGGGGCTGGTGGGGCAGGTTGAAAACATCAATCCAAGTATCATTAACACGCTCACTCAACAGGGCTTTATCCCCATTATCGCACCGGTTGCTCCCGGTGCTCACGGGGAAACATACAATATCAACGCGGATCTTGTGGCCGGCAGGATCGCCATGGCCCTTTCGGCCGGGCGTCTTATTTTCCTCACGGATGTGGATGGGGTCCTGGATGATTCGGGCAAGCTTATATCTTCCATCATTTCTCAGGACATTCACAGGATGGTCGCAGCCAAAACTGTCTCAGGGGGCATGATTCCAAAAATCGAATGCGCTTTGGAGGCCCTTAACAACGGCGTTGGAAAGGTCCATATTATCAATGGCAAAAAGCGCCATGCGTTGCTGTTGGAGCTTTTTACCGACAAGGGTATCGGAACGGAAGTGACCATATGAAAAGCAAGATAATCGATCAGGCCGAGAATGTCATCGCCAAGACCTATAAAAGATTTCCCATTGTGATCACCAGGGGCAAGGGATGCACGCTGTGGGATGACGAGGGCCGAAGTTATACCGATTTTGTAGCCGGGATAGCCGTATGTAACCTCGGTCATGCCCACCCGAGGGTTTCAAAAGCGCTCGTCAAGCAGGCCGATATCCTTTGGCATGTTTCGAACCTCTACTATACCATGCCGCAGGTTGAGCTTGCAGAGTGGCTTGTGAAGCACAGTTTCGCGGACCGGGTTTTTTTCTGCAACAGCGGGGCTGAGGCCAATGAGGCCGCCATTAAGCTGGCAAGGAAGTACTTCAAGGAAAAGGGTGAAAAAAGGCGCTTTAAAATCATCGCCATGGAGAGATCTTTTCACGGGCGTACCATGGCCACCCTTTCCGCTACCGGTCAGGACAAGATCAAGAAGGGATTCGAACCTGTTCTGGAAGGTTTTAATTTTGTGCCGTTCAACGACATTGATGCCCTGAAAAACCAAATCGGTGCAGAGACATGTGCTGTTATCCTTGAGCCGATTCAGGGCGAAGGCGGCGTGCGCTGCCCTGATCCCGAATATCTCAAGGCGGTCAGGCTGTTGTGTGATCGGACCGGAACGCTCTTGATCTTTGATGAGATCCAGACCGGAATCGGGCGCACCGGCAGGCTCTTTGCGTATGAACATTTTGCCGTTGAACCGGATATTATGACCTTGGCCAAGGCCCTTGCCAATGGATTACCCATCGGTGCCATGCTGGCCAGAGAAAGCGTAGCCGATGCGTTCGGAGCCGGTTCGCATGCTTCAACGTTCGGTGGTACACCAGTTGTGACCGCAGCGTCGCTTGAGGTTCTCAAGGTACTTGAGGAGGAAAATATCGTTGATCGTTGCAGCAAGATCGGCGCCTATTTTAAGGAGCGGCTTTTGTGGCTCAAAAGCAGGCACGACGCTGTCGTGGATGTCCGCGGGCTTGGTTTGCTGCTGGGGATGAAGCTGAAAAACAAGGGAGAGCCTGTTGTCAACACCTGCATGCAAAAAGGATTTCTGATTAACTGCATCCAGGAGAATATCTTGCGTTTTATTCCTCCGCTGATCATTGAAAAAGAACAGATCGATTCTCTGGTGGCCTGCCTGGATGAAATCTTATAACTTGGTGCCTTAGTGCCTTAGTGGCTGAATAGCTGTGGTGTAGCTAAAAAAGGAGAATCTGTTTTGAAAAAAGACATATTGACGCTATTAGACCTTAACAAACAAGACTTTGAGCTGCTGTTTAAGCGGGCCTTCGAACTGAAAAAGCGACATAAAGAAGGGGTTGCGGACAGAACCCTTGCAGGAAAAATCCTGGGACTTATTTTTGATAAGCCGTCAACGCGAACACGGATATCCTTTGAAGCGGCCATGATCCAACTGGGGGGCGCTCCGATTTTTATCAATGCCAGAGATACGCAGATTGCCCGCAACGAACCTGTAAGAGACACCGCCAGAGTACTTTCAAGATACCTGGACGGTTTGGTCATTCGAACCTATTCCCAGGATCTTTTAAAAGAATATGCAAAATTTACCGAAATACCGGTTATCAACGCCCTGACCGACCTATATCATCCCTGCCAGGTGTTAAGTGATCTTATGACCGTAATCGAGTGCAAGGGCGGATATGCGGGACTCAGGATCGCCTGGGTCGGGGACGGCAACAATGTGTGCCATTCATGGATAAATGCCGCGTCCATTCTATGTTTGGATCTGATGATAGCCTGCCCTGAAGGATATTCGCCTGATGCCGAGATCCTGAGAAAAGCCCGGGAAAGCGGCAATGGCCGGTTAACGGTCACCACGGATCCGGTTGAAGCGGTTAAATCTGCCGATGTCATTTATACCGATGTTTGGGCCAGCATGGGCCAGGAGAGTGAACTCAGCAAAAGAAGGCGCGTGTTTGATCCTTTTCAGCTCAATGAAGATCTTTTGAAGAAAGCAAACCGAAAAGATGTCGTTGTGATGCATTGCCTTCCGGCTCACAGGGGTGAAGAGATAACTGAAGCGGTATTGGAAGGCCCGCATTCAATTGTTTGGGACCAGTCGGAAAACAAACTTCATATGCACAAGGCCGTGTTGGAAGTATTCATGACCCGCTGATGATGGCCGTATACAGGATAACATCAAACAAGGAACAAGGAGACTTGCCGTGTCTGATAAGGTAAACAAGGTGGTTCTGGCCTATTCGGGGGGACTGGATACATCTGTCATATTGAAATGGCTGATTGAGACCTACAACTGCGATGTGATTGCATTTGCAGCCGACATCGGGCAGGGGGAAGAACTGGGTCAAATCAGGGAGAATGCCTTAAATACCGGAGCCGTTAAGGTTTATATTGATGATTTAAAGGAAACCTTTGTCAAAGATTATGTTTTTCCGGCGTTTCGTGCCAATGCCATTTATGAGGGGCAGTATCTTTTGGGAACATCCCTGGCCCGCCCCCTGATCGCCAAACGCCAGATGGAAATTGCAGCGCTTGAAGGGGCGGATGCTGTCAGCCATGGTGCCACCGGCAAAGGGAACGACCAGGTGAGGTTTGAACTCAGCTACTTTGCGCATGATCCCCACATCAGGATCATTGCACCCTGGCGTGTGTGGCAGATGAACTCCCGCAGCGAACTGATGGCATATGCCCAAAAACACGGGATCAAGGTGCCGGCAACCCACGAGAAACCTTATAGTACCGACAGAAATCTCCTTCATATCAGTTTTGAAGGGGGCGTGCTTGAAGACCCCTGGAAGCAGCCGTCCGAGGACATGTATGTGCTGACCGTTTCTCCCAAGGATGCGCCCGATGAAGCTGAAGTTATCGAGATAACGTTCATCCAGGGTGACCCCGTGGCCGTTAATGCTAAACGTTTGTCTCCGGCGGACCTTCTTTTGGAGTTGAATCGTTTGGGCGGCCGCCACGGAATCGGAAGGGCCGATATTGTCGAGAACCGATTCGTCGGTATGAAATCCCGCGGTGTTTATGAAACTCCCGGCGGCACCATTCTCAGACTCGCCCATATGGCTGTGGAATCGATTACCATGGACAGGGAAGTCATGCATCTGCGGGACACGTTGATACCGAAATATTCGGAACTGGTGTATTACGGATTCTGGTTTTCACCGGAGATGAAACTTTTGCAGGATATGATCAACCAGAGCCAGAAGAATGTTTCCGGGACGGTACGACTTGAACTTTACAAGGGCGGCTGTCGTGTTCTCGGTCGAAAATCCGACGAATCCTTGTACCGGGAGGATTTCGCCACCTTTGAAGATGACGATGTTTACAGCCAAAAAGATGCTGAAGGGTTTATCCGCCTGATTGCTTTGAGGTTGCGCATTCAGAAGATGTTAAAACAGAATGGATAAGAGGTTATATATGCCTGAAAAACCCTGGGATGGCCGATTCTCCGAAAAAACAGATAGAACTGTTGAAGCCTTTACGTCTTCAATTGATGTTGATAAACGGCTCTACCCTTACGATATCGAAGGCAGTATCGCTCATTGCCGGATGCTTGCAAAAGTTTCGATTATTTCGGAAGAGGAGGCCTCCTTGCTGATCCAGGGCCTTGGCAAAATAAAACGGGAGCTCGATCGGGGAGAGTTCGCTTTTGACGACGGCCTTGAAGATATTCATATGCATATTGAAAACCGTCTGGTTCAGGAGGTGGGTAAGGCTGCCCAGAAACTTCATACGGCCAGGAGTCGTAACGACCAAGTTGTCCTTGATGTCAGAATGTACCTAAGGGATGAAACCTTGAATACAATCAGGAGGCTGGTGCGGCTGAACAGGGTTGTTGTAGATCTGGCCAAGATGCATATCGATGTTGTTTTGCCGGGATACACGCATCTGCAGCGAGCTCAACCGGTCCTGCTGTCACACCATCTGATGGCCTATTATGAAATGTTTTCGCGAGATGCCGACCGGTTCAACGATTGCTTGAAGCGTATTAACGTGATGCCGCTGGGAAGTGCGGCCTTGGCCGGAACGACATATCCCATCGACAGAGAACATACGGCCCAACTGCTTAATTTCCCCAAAATATCGGCCAACAGTCTGGATGCAGTTTCAGACAGGGATTTTGTGATCGAATTTCTGTCATCGGCAAGCCTTTGCATGATTCATTTAAGCCGAATGTCCGAAGAAATTATTCTGTGGTCGTCAGCCGAGTTCGGTTTTATCGAGCTTCCGGATTCCTTTGCTACCGGAAGCAGTATCATGCCTCAAAAGAAGAATCCGGATGTGCCTGAACTGGTCCGTGGAAGAACCGGCCGTGTTTTTGGAGATCTGATGGCCTTGCTGACGCTCATGAAGGCCCTGCCGCTTTCTTATAACCGCGACATGCAGGAAGATAAAGCCGCATTGTTCAACACCGTCGACATCCTGAAAGAATGTATTGAAATTTACATCCATATGCTTCCGAAGTTGAAAATAAACAAAGAAGTCATGCTCAGGGCGGCAACTTCGGGATTTTTAAACGCAACCGACATGGCCGATTACCTCGTAACCAAAGGAATGCCGTTCCGCCAGGCCCATAGCTGTGTGGGCAAGGCGGTAAGCTATGCCATCGAACAGCGCAAGGAACTTCAAGAGCTTACTCTCAAGGAACTGAAATCCTTTTCCACCCTGATTAAAAAGGATTTATACGATGTCTTAACTACGGAGCAGATGCTAAACCGCAGAAAATCTTTTGGCGGAACAGCAAAGGAAAACGTAATGGCCGCCATAGAGGCGGCTGAAAAAGACTTAATAACGAGTTGGAATGTTTAAAGATATCAGCAAAGGTCTGCTGCTGCATTTTTTAATCGCGGCCATGGTTGCAGTTGTATTGTCCGGATGTGGCCGGAAGGCGCCGCCGGTTGCGCCGCGCTCGGAGAAACCGCCGCTGGTTAACGATTTAAGCGGGCAGATGGATGGAAGTACCCTCAAGCTGGCCTGGACGATTCCAACGCACAAGGAAAGAATCCCTGCGGGCCTGGTCGGTTTTTTTGTTTATTGCTCAAAAAAACCGCTTTCAGAAGCTGAGTGCAAGGATTGCCCCATACGTTTTAAACGCGTTGCCACCGTTTTAATAAAAAGAGGTTTGGAAAGGCCGAAAAAAGACATCATGACTTACGATGAGATTTTGGAAAAAGGCTACCGATACATTTATAAGGTGGTTCTGTATTATGATACCGGGGTGACAGGCACCGATTCCAATTGGGTTGACTTTATTCACAGGTGATTTATGCATCACTTTCATTATCGTGACCATGAGTTGTATTGTGAAGACGTTCCGATTCAGGCGATCGCCCGAGAGGTCGGGACTCCCTTTTATTTATACAGCCATGCAACCTTGAAGCGTCATTTTCTCATTTTTAATGAGGCCTTTGAAGGGGTGGATAGACTGGTTTGTTATTCCGCAAAGGCAAATACCAATCTGGCGGTTTTAAAACTGTTTGCAAATCTGGGGGGCGGTCTTGATATCGTTTCCGGCGGAGAGCTGTACCGCGGGCTGAAAGCCGGTTTCTCTGCGGACAGAATTGTTTATTCCGGGGTCGGAAAGCGCGTTGATGAGATCGACTACGCCCTGGAAGCCGGTATTCTGATGTTCAACGTGGAGTCCCTTGAGGAATTGGCAGTCATCGACACAAGGGCCGGCCTGCTGGCAAGACGGGCGCCGGTTGCCATCCGGGTAAACCCTGACGTTGATGCGCGGACCCATCCGTACATTTCGACCGGTTTAAAGAAGAATAAGTTCGGCATCGACACCAAGACAGTGATTGAAGGCTACAAGCTGGCGAGCAGGCTGGAGAATATCGATGTCATCGGCATCGATTGTCATATCGGTTCACAGATCACCGAAGCAAAACCGTTTGAGGACGCCCTTGAGAGCTTAAAGCACCTGATCACTGAACTAAAAACGCTTGGTATTGAAATCAGATTCCTGGATATGGGCGGGGGGTTGGGTATCACCTACGATGATGAAGCGCCCCCGCATCCTCGTGATTATGCTCGGGTCATCGTTGACTCCCTTAAGGGGACTCATCTTCAACTGATCTTGGAACCCGGCCGGGTTATTGTCGGCAATGCCGGGATACTGGTCACCAGAGTTCTGTATCGAAAATCGGCCCAGGTCAAGGAGTTCGTGATTACGGATGCCGGCATGAACGACCTGATGCGGCCGTCGCTGTACAAGGCGTTTCATGCCATTCAACCGGTTGTTCAAACCGACCGTGAGCCGATAAAGGCAGACGTCGTCGGACCTATTTGCGAAAGCGGGGATTTTTTGGCAACCGATCGCAGGATTTCCGATGTCAAACAAGGAGATCTTTTGGCGGTGATGAGTGCCGGTGCCTATGGTTTTAGCATGTCGTCCAATTACTGTTCCCGGCTCCGCATACCTGAAGTGCTGGTCAGCGGTAACCGCTTTTATGTGGTTCGGGCCCGCCAGAACTACGAAGATCTGGTCGCGGGAGAGTCGCTGCCCTCGTTTCTTAACGATTGAGAACAAGAAAGGGATTTAGTCCCTTAATCGTGAAACTTGTTCATTTTGTAGGAAATTTGTTTTCGGCCACGAAGGCACAAAGGCACGAAGAAAAGTAAAAAATATTATTTCCTTTGTGTCTTTGTGCCTTTGTGGCCAATCCTTTTTGGTTTCGGTTTATCCGGGTGGGGAATTATGGAACCGATTACTTTTTTCAAAATGAGCGGCAGCGGCAATGACTTCATTATCATTGACAACCGCAATAAAGTCGTCGAACAAACGGACCTTTCAAAATTTGTCGCTAAAGTATGCCGCCGCAAAATGTCCGTCGGTGCCGACGGATTCATCTTGGTGGAAAACACGGATAGTGCCGATTTTAAATGGCGATTTTTTAATTCTGACGGCAGCCGGGCCGAAATGTGCGGAAACGGTGCCAGATGTGTCGCCCGGTTTGCATTGTTAAACAAAATTGCAGGGCCGAATATGTCCTTTGAAACCGAAGCCGGCATTGTCGGTGCCCAGGTTGCTGGCGACCGGGTGAAGATCACGATGCCGGACCCGGCCGATCTGAAAATGGATTACACCCTTGAACTCAAAGACCGTTCAATGTCGATCTCCAGTGTCAATACCGGCGTGCCCCACGTGGTGATTGCGGTCGACGATATTGATGCTGTCCAGGTCGTCCCGATCGGCAGGGAAATTCGGTTCCACCGGACGTTTGCTCCGGCCGGAACCAACGTGAACTTTATATGTCTTTTTAAAGACGGCATCATTGCGATCCGGACCTATGAACGCGGGGTTGAAGACGAGACGCTGGCCTGCGGCACCGGGGCGATTGCCGCTGCAATTGTCACGGCCTGTGCCTCTCAAATCAAATCCCCGGCAATCGTGCTGACAAAAAGCGGGGAGCATCTGAATATCTATTTTCGGGAAGCGGGGGGTAGATTTTACGATGTTTGCCTTGAGGGTGACGCCCGTCTGATCTACAAGGGTCAGCTGTGGGAAGATGCCTGGAAGTAGATTTTAAGTAAATCCTAAACATCCTTTACGAGAAGGCCGGGTTCAAACTGGTGGAACAACACAGAGGAACCCAGTGGGGCCGGGAGGTCAATGAACAGCGCTGCGAACTTCTACTCGGGCAGCATCACCCCGCAAAGGCAAATTACTCAGGCGTTGGACAAGCTTCGTTGGAGAAAAAGCCTCACTTTAGATGCTCTTCCGTGTACAAGGAGAGTTCGATCATGCGCTCCAGGAGTTCGTCTGTCTGCAGCCCGGGGAAATTGTGACGAACCAGTTCTTTGCAGAACAGGCGGCAAATATAGCGAAGCTTGCGGCTTTTCTGCTTGCCGGCGTACACGAAGTCTCTGTGTCCGTTGTTGATTACGATGACGTTCTTGTCCACATCGAACTTTGAACGCCACATCTCCCCCGGAGCCCGACGATACGTATACCCCGGCAGCCCTTTGCGCGTCCCGGTCCCGGCTGTTTGATCCACGAGTGAATCGGTAATGGTTATCAGGGCCTCATCCATGCATTCGGTCTCCTTCTGGCGGACGATGACCCTCAATGTCGTCAGGCATGGCTCTGAAGGCGCAATAAAAACGACCGATTCGCCGTCGTCGCCCTGGAGTTGGCCGTCGCCGTCCGTTATTTCCCAGCGATATGCCAGACCTTCACAAACGGTCCGCCGTGAGCGATCCCGGCATACAGCACGATATTTCTTGCGTCTGTCAACCGGGACCACACTCGACTTCGGGGAGATCAGCACACTGAACAGTGGTCCGGCAAACTCAAAGAATTCCGTCGGCCCTTCTTCCCGGTCGTCTGATTCCGTGGCGGTCTCGTGGGCCTCACCTTCCCGGCGATCCGCCTCACGGGCGCCCCCGATGATCGATTCTGAAGAAAAAAGAGGATCTTTCTTTTTTTGAGCTTTTGCGCCATGAAGGTCGAACCAGTCATATTCCTCCTGCGGAAGACGCAGAAACGCCTCCTTGAGGGCACGCTGAACCTTGCGCAGAATCTGACGGCTGGATCGTTCCTCTTCCGCCTTGCGCTGCTCCGCGATCACCTGCTGCAGGTGCTTTTCAACCGGCTCCATTGCCCGGCAAAAAGCGTCAAAGCGATCATCACGAATGATTCCCTGACGGGTCCCCGGCGTAAGATTCAGGAACGGGGCGTCCAGAATGCCCTGCAAGTAGCCCGCGGTCCACGGCTCTTTCTGAAAATGATCGAGTTCGATAATCGACGGCAGGACCCGCGTACCGCGTCGATACAATCCGACCTGGTTACCGGAACCGGGATCGCTGAGGTATAGTTCCAGATCGATGTCACCTGGTGCGGTCTCAGCAGGTCTCAGGTCATGGAGCAACCGCCCGGCAAACTGCCGTGGGACGACAACATGCTCTGTCCGGCTGGTCCGATCCACAACTTTAATTTTTACATCCGACTCCTTGATCCGATCCCTGAGTTCGGCTGCAAGATAGCGCTGGATCTTCTCACCCGTCAAGGGCCGCAGCCCCGGCAAAAGGGGATATACCATCAGGTCTGTTCCCTTGAAGGGAATCAACACACGTCTCTTGAAAACCGCGAATTCCGGTGAATTCTTGGCCATGGTCATCTCGTATGTGTTTCCATCAGCCCCGCAACAGGTGATAGCCAGGTTCTGGCCGACAGTCCAGAAACTGAGGAGGCCTATGCCGAATTCGCCCTGGATTCCCTCGGCACCCTCGATCTTCAACCGTCGCTTGACGGAATCGCAAATGTGCGTTGCCACGTGCCGAAAATCAGGCAACCCCTGTTCATCTCTAGGTATGCCCTCACCATCGTCGCTGACCTTCAGATAGAATTCGCCCTTTTTCTTTCCCCTCGTAATCACGATTTGCCTGGCCCGTGCATCAATGCTGTTTTCCACAAATTCGGCCACTGCTTTCAGTGGATTGGCTTGCGAACTGGCAATGATGCTGATTGCATTCCAGTGATCTGCGATGCGCAGCTTCCCGGCATGTGTGTCTTTTTTTCTTCTTTTTTGAATGGATCTGGCCATTACTGATCTCCCGGAGCATTATGGATTGTCCCTATGATTACGTTAAATGCCTGATCCTAAATGATAAAGTTTTAAAAAGCAATGCTGATTTTTGTTTCGCAAAAATACGCGCAGGCAAGCGGCATCCTGAGCCGGAAAGGGCTTTTGCTGAAAGAAAGAATGATTAAAGTTGGGGTTTGCGGAGGCAGGGGCCGGCCAGGCAACATCAGGCAGCCTTGGGGAATCGGCTGGTATCATGCCAGGAATCCGGCGACAGGGGCTTTAAACCCCATACCAGGCGCGCCTGGTTGCATCTCGGATTGGACTGGTGGTTCTGCCAGGATGGCTCGAATTCCCGGCAGACTGAAGCGCGCCGGTCATAGATATTGCAGCAAACTTTCCGGCCGATTTCACCGATAAGGGCGGCGCAACGAGGCGGCTGCCGTTCGGTACCTTTCATGGCAACGCGAAAATCGTTAAGCTTATACGTCATTTCCGCGGGAACCCCGCCAGGGGTAAATTCATCGGTTTCCGCCCAGTAAAACGACGCCCGAAACAGGGCACAGCAGGCGCCGCATTGCAAACACGGATTGTGTTCCATATCCCATAACCTCTATCTTATTGATTTTATATCATATCGAAACAAGTATCGCGATTTTGGCGACAGGGCAGGGTTTATAGGGCAAGCCGCAATGGAAGTCAAGAGGGAATATAAGATCAGGAAGAAGAACTTAGGGGCTTCGCCCCAATTGGAATGCTGGAAAATTGGAATGATGGGTAAAAGGTATTCTGTCAATTCATAAAAAGGATCTATTCCGCTTTTATTAACCAATATTCCACGATTCCATCATTCCATTATTCCAAATTGGCCTGGGGAACCGGTTGCGATTACAAGCAAAGTGATATCAATAGGTTGTAGAAATTCCGAGCTATCATTTACCGCCGGCTTCCCCGCCGGTTAAAGACGGGCGGAATCTGATCCGCCAGTTCATGGTAAGCCGAGCGACTGACCGCGCGCTGTTCATAGTTCAGGGTTTCCCATATGTCGATTTCCCGGGTTTCCGACAAAGGGATGATTTCGGCCGGATTATACCCGGAAAAAGACCGGCGGCCGGATGCAGACGAACCCCGGCCGGATTTGCGCACCCCGACCATGTGGCGGAAGACAGCCGGTCCGTATCGCGCGTACCACAAAAGGGTGTGAGCGGTGGACAGGGACCCGGCCCAGGGGTAGTTGTGCAGCCAATAGGACGCCGACAGTTCCGCGACGGCCTCATCGATTTTGGCCTGTTGCCGGGGGGTTTTGGAAGCGGTTTTTTCCCGAAAGAAAGGGGATTTGATAAATTCGTCCCTGGACACCTGCCAGACTTCGGCCAAGCCGAAGTCCTTTGGATATCGGGCCGTTCGGGCGCCCGGCGTCAAACTGAACTCGCCGCAAATAAACAGGGCAATCCGGTTGCGGAAAGTCCGCAGGAGTCTGATGGTGGCCATGGCTTCCTGATAGGTTTCTCCCGGAAAATCGGTGAAGCACATGGCTTCGGTGGCGATTCCGGCTTCGGCCAGATGGGACAGGGCGGCCTGGATATCCGCCGGATCGATGCCTTTTTGCATCAGATTGAGAATCCTGGGCGCCCCCGATTCAATGCCCAGGGCCAGGGCCAGGGCGCCCCCGTCGGCCAGATCCCGGCAACACGCCGGCGACAGCGCCGGCTCAGGCCGCATATCCGAAGCCCATTGGATGGAGAGATTTGCGGAAACAAACGCGCGGGCCATCTTTTGGGCGGTTCTTGGCGCCAGGGTGTCCTGTGAAAAGTGAAATGTCCGGCAGTCGTATTTTTCCGTCAACAGTTTCAGGTGCTCGCAGATCCGGGCAATCGGTCGTTCCCGATAGCGGGCGGTTCCGACTTCAGCCAGCCCGTAATGGCAAAAGGCGCATTTGCCCCAGTAACACCCCCGGGTCGGATCATAGGGCAGAACCAGGCCGGGGGACAGATAGCGGTCCAGGGGCAGCCCGTCGAAATCCGGAGCCGGCAGGGCTTTAAGATCCTGACAGATTTCACCCCGGTGGACACCGGCCGGGCGTTCTCCTTTTTCAACAGCCCGGCTGAGTTTAAGCAGCGCCTGTTCGCCTTCAAACAGCACCGCCGTATCAAACGGTCCCAGTCCCCGGGCCAATTCGTCAGGGTTCAGACGGACCAGGATCTGGGTAATGGCCGGTCCGCCGACCGTTAAGTGCAGCTCGGGCAATCGGCGCTTGAGCAGGTAGGCCAGGGCGTAGGCCGGTTGAATCTGACCGGGAAAGGCAATGGAAATCCCTGCCAGCCGGACCTGTTCCCGGGCCAGACGCTCCCCTAATTCGCAGAAATAGTCGTGAAAGGGATTTCTGTTCGGTCGGGCGTCTTTTTGTATTTCGGATGCGTTCAAAAGGGCAAAGGGCGTCCGGTAGGAAATGAAATCCATGCTCAGGGGAGCATAAGCCGCGCTGATCAGGCTCAGGGCCGCTTCGACGGTGATTAGGGCCGATTCATAGCAAGCCGGATCAAAGAACAGATCTTTGGACCGGTCCCGGAGAATTTCAAGGGCTGTCCGGATTTCTTTGATGGCTGTTCGGCCGGCTTCGCGTCCCCGCCATAGCCGGCCAAAGAGAAGCTGGTCGGTATGGTTGAGGCGCGGTTTTTGCTGGAGCTTTGTCAGGCGCGCTTGCACCCGCTGGGCCAGGGCTTTTAAAACGGAAGGCTGCAAAAGCCGGTCGTAGGCGCCGATGTTGGCGTCGATGGGGACGACTTCCACGCCGTTCGATCGCAGGTAGCCGGTCAGAGCGGGAACGGAGAGATAGGGGGCCGTCGGATTGGCCGAGGGTGGATAGATCAGCGCGGTTTTCATGAATCTTGTTCTCCGGTACGAACCTTGCGGCCGGGCCTTTCAGCGGATGTCCGGCGAACCTGGGAGCCGTGGGACACCAGAACTTTTTTCTGGGCTTCTTTTCGCCCAATATTTTTTTCAACAAAAAGCGGACGTCCGGTGTCCGGGTCTGTTGCGGTATAATACATCAGGGTGGCAATCGTGGCCGGAGACGGTGTAAAAATCTGGACCTGCTGGGGTCGGAGGCCAAGTCGGCGGCGAATGATCCGGCGTAATTGCGCCATGTCCTTTAGGGTACAGCCGGGATAGGCGGCGATGAAATAATAGGTGAGATACTGTTTTTTGTTAAGTTGCTGGTTCAATTGGTCAAAACGGCGCTTGAATTCCAAAAGATCCTGAAAGCCCGGCTTTCCCATCAAGTGCAGAATATGTTCCTCGGAATGCTCCGGCGCGACCTTGAGCTGCCCGGAAACGTGGTGCCGGACAAGTTCCTCTATGTAGCGCTGCCCGTATTTTTGATCCTTGAGGACCAGGTCGTGGCGGATTCCGGAACCGATGAAAACCTTTTTGATTCCCGGCAGTTGCCGGAGGTTTTCCAAAAGATGGATTTGGCGGTGATGGCTGACGGGCAGGTCGTTGCAAATCACCGGGGTCAGGCAGCCTTTATTCCGGCAGGCCCCGTGTTTGCCCTTGCGGCCGCATTCGATGCCGTACATATTGGCGGTGGGACCGCCGACGTCCGGGATGATCCCTTTGAATTCGGGATGCCGGGACATCCGGGCCGCTTCTTTCAGGATCGATGCCTCGCTGCGTGAAATCACGATCCGGCCCTGGTGAACCGGAATGGAACAGAAACGGCATTCTCCATAGCAGCCCCGGTGGGTGGTAATGGAAAAACGGATGGTTTCCAGGGCCCGAACCCGGCCCGCGGCCTTGTGGAAGGGATGGACGTCCCGCTCATAATCCAACTCATAGATCCGGTCCAGCGCTGCCGGGCTCGGCGGCAATTGGGGCGGATTCTGAATCAGATAGCGGGTGTCCTGCTTTTGGCAAAGCCCTACGGCGCTAAAGGGATCGCTGTTTTCATAAAAGACCCGGAACATTTGTTCAAATTTGTTTTTGTCCCGGGCAACTTCCTCATGGGAAGGCAGTTCGATATACCCTTTCGGCTTTTCGGAGGCGATATGGCAAATCCCGCGGGTGTCGGCAACCGGCCGGTTTTCTAATAATTTTCGAGCCAAATCGAGAACCGTCTCTTCACCCATCCCGTAAACCAGGATATCGGCCTTGGCGTCAAAAAGAATCGAGCGCCGCACGGAATCGGATCCGTAATCGTAGTGAGAGATGCGACGCAGGCTGGCTTCAATTCCACCAAGGACAATCGGCCTGGTGTTCTTGAAATATTTTCGAATCAAATTTGGATAGACAATTCCGGCCATGTCCGGTCGCTTGGTGTTTTGCCCTCCGGGGGTCAGGTCGTCCGTGCGGCGGCGTTTCCGCGTCGGCGTATAATTGGCGATCATCGAGTCCATACATCCGGCCGTAACGCCCCAGAACAGTTCCGGCACTCCCAGGCGACAAATATCGAGGTCGCTGTGGATATCCGGCTGGGAAATAATGCCGACCCGGTAACCGGCGTTGAGCAGCACCTTGCCGATGACGGCCACGCCCACATGGGGCGAGTCGATGTAGGCGTCGCCGGTAACCAGGATGACGTCCAGAGATTTCCAGCCGAGCCGGGAGAGTTCTTGTGGGGTGGTGGGAAGGAACATGATGGCAGCCTAAGTTGTTGGTTAGATTATTACAGTCAGGATGACCACGAAAAATTACCTTTCGCTCCATTAACCCGGAAATTTCATGCAAATGAACGCCTCAGTTGCATGAAATTTCCGGGTTAGGGAATAATATAATTCACAAACCCGGATTGTCGAGTGGTTTATGGCAGGTGATCGCCGCTTGGAATTTTAACAATCAGACCAGCCATTTGAAATATTATTAAGGGATAGGATTGCGCTTTTAAAATACGCTGCTAAAATTTTCCTAGACACCCAGACCCGCCCAACTGCTCCATTTGCTTCTCGATCCAGTGCGCTCTTTCTAAGACATACGGCGACGGAGCCCTCACTTTCAGCAGCTTCGGATTCGGAAGCACGGCCGCCAAAAGGGCCGCCTCGCTGGGCGTTAGTTGGGAGGGGTTCTTTCCTAATAAAGTCTTTGCGGCGGTATGAACCCCATAGATGCCGTCTCCAAACTCCGCCACATTCAAATAAACCTCAAGTATGCGCTTTTTCGGCCACAACAGTTCCAGAAGTGTCGTAAAGTATGCCTCAAGCCCTTTCCGCACGTAACTGCGATCGGACCACAGAAAAAGATTCTTGGCGACCTGTTGGGTGATTGTGCTCGCTCCCCGGAGGCGGCGACCCTTCTTGTTTTTCTTCACCGCCTGCTGGATCGACTCAAAGTCGAAGCCCCAATGGTGGGGGAATTTTTGGTCTTCAGCAGCAACTACCGCAATAAACATGTAAGGCGAAATCGATTTCCGATTTACCCATCGATAGCGAACGGGGGGGCGTTGCTCGTTCTGGAAAAGATTGGCAAGATGTCTTTTCATCATAAACGCGCTTGTCGGCGGTGGGATCCAGCGCAAAAAGATGACCAATACAACGGAGAGGGCCACAGCGGCAAGGATTGCGCCGGCGATAAAGACCAGGAACCTGGAGATCTTACTCTGGAGAATATGTTTTTTTTTGCGCATGAATGTTATTAATTCTAATAAATTCAAAAATATACATATACTATTACCCCTGTCAGGTCAAGAAAAATCTGAATGCTTGTTGGAGTGCAGCGGAAATCTAGCTTCAGCGCGGCAGCGGGGATCTTCAACATGTGCATATCCTGATCTGCGCTTTTCACAAAAAAAGGGCTTACAGCGTTTTATCGCTGCAAACCCTTGGCAGTCATGGTAGGCACGCGCGGATTTGAACCGCGGACTTCTACCGTGTCAGGGTAGCGCTCTCCCCCTGAGCTACGTGCCTGTAATTTGAAAACCTGTTAACACCTCATTGTAAAACTGTCAAGAAAAATGCCTTGATCCGAACAAAAACGCCTTGTTTTCCCCGCCAAACCTGTCCCGTCTGACCAGCGGGAGTCGGCAGAAAAAATGGTCGGTGTCAATCTGCGTGAATCTGTGGCTGCTTTTATGAAATATCCGGGTTAAGATATTCGGATAGTCCGGTTCGCATATGTTCGGGAACCGGAATCGATGTTTCGGCCTTGTAATCATAACAAACCTGCACCGACTCACCGGCTGCATAGACAATCGATTCATCCATGCGGTCAATCAGCTTGTAGCCATAATCAAAGCTTTTGTTTCCGATGTCTTTGACCCACATTTGCAGGCTTGGGCGGTCGCTCAATTTTACCGGTTTCAGATAATCGCAACTGATATGTGCCATGATGAATGTAAATTCCGAAGGCTCTTTTAAATTAAAGATCTTGTGGGAAAAATTTTTCCGCCCTTCTTCAAAATACGTAAAAAAAACCGCGTTGTTCACATGGCCCATGGCATCGAGATCACGGAACCGGACTTCAATATCTATGGTAAATATTTTGTTGCGTGCCATAACAGACTCCCAAGTAATTGAATGTGCTAAAATTATGGTTGGTATTCATTTATGTCAAGCGATAATTACATCCATACGCTTGATGTATTCGGCTTGTTGTTGTATTGTGAACATTGCAAAAAAAATTAATCCCTGACGTTGCATAAACAACATGGCAAAATTGACCCCCCATCCTTTGACCGGAGCGCTCCCCTTGCCCCCTTCCTTTAGGACGGGGTCAAGGGGAGCTATATAAAAAAGATTAAAATCCTTACCGGAAAGCCCCGCCCTAAAGGGCGGGGAGCTTTAATTCACCAGCGGCTGGAAATTCAAACGGGACCTGTTTACATGATTTTCGTTAGAATATCGAATTGTTAATCACTTTTTGCCATGTTGTTTATGCAATGTTAGGGTAAAGGAGGTGGCAGCCATGAAAATAAGAGAAGCAACTTTTGCAGGAAGCTGGTATCCGGACAGCGCTGCCGGATGCAAGCAAGAGATTAAGGGTTTTCTTAAACAGGCCAAGGTTCCGTCCGGTTCGGGCAAAACCTTTACCGGCGGAATCGTTCCCCATGCCGGTTGGTACTTTTCAGGCAGTATTGCCTGCAACGTATTCCATTGCTTAAAAGAAGAGAAAGCTCCGGATGTTATTGCGGTTTTCGGGATGCATCTCCATCCCGGTTCACCATCCTATCTGATGACCGCAGGCGCCTGGGAAACCCCTTTCGGCCCGATTGAAATCGAAAAAACACTGGCTGGCGAGCTGGCCAAACAATTTCCTTTTAAGATCGAGACTGCTGAAAAATTTACCCGGGACAATACCATCGAACTCCAGCTCCCTTTTATTAAATATTTTTTTGAAGACGCGAAACTTGTTCCCATCGGTGTGCCGCCGACAAAAACATCTCTGGAAATCGGAAAGGCTGTGGCGGATATTGCAACTCGGCTCGGCCAGCGGGTAAAAGTGATTGGATCGACAGACCTTACCCATTACGGTTACAATTATGGTTTTGTCGTTAAAGGTACAGGGCCGGCGGCGGTTGAGTGGGTGCGCAATGAAAACGACCGCCGGGTTATCGATGCCATGCTGGCCATGGACCCCGACAGTGTTATCAGAGAAGCACTCGAAAACCAGAACGCCTGCTGTGGCGGTGCCGCTGCTACGGCAATTGCCGCAGCCAAACAGCTTGGGGCCCGGCAGGCCGAAAGCATTGCTTACGCCACCAGTTATGATAAAAGCCCCGGTGACAGTTTTGTGGGATATGTGGGGATTGTTTTTTAAATTATTAATCCTGAGATGGATCTTTTGCAGGCCATCAATAGATTGCGTTACTTGGGATGGACAGATTCAACAGCAACTCGTGGGGTGGTATCGCAATCATTACCGCAAGCTGCCCTGGCGCGAGACCGCCGATCCCGATTAAAATTCTGCTGGATGTATTTTCCTGCCGATATGTATCTGGAGAGGTCAAACTAAACGGCTCGGTCGATTATCGCTGGATAACGCATGATGAGATCGATCAATATCCGTTTCCCAAAGCCAACCATAAATTCATCCCCTTGCTTCTGCCAGGCAGGTGAAAATTTACAGCACCTGGTTTAAAACATTGGTATTCAGAGTCCAAGTTCCTTTGAAATGTTTTCCCAAACATTTAGGACGGCCCGGCAAACGGTTGAATTCCCGTCAAATTCAAATAAGGTCTGGGCCTGTATCATGGCTTTGGTAAAGATCGGATCAAACGGTATTTGGCCCACCCGGATTAGATGCTTTTCTTTGGCATAATTTTCAATATTTGCGGATAGTGCTAAATTAATATCATATTTGTTGATGCAGACCATGGCCGGTACATTAAAATGGGCGGCCAGTTGAGCGACGCGTTCCATATCGTGTTGGCCGGATACAGTGGGTTCGGCCACAATGAGTATGGCACTGGCACCACCGATGGATGCGATTACCGGACAACCGATCCCCGGCGGTCCGTCAGTTAAAATGAGTTCCAGGTCTTCTTTTTCAGCAAGTTTTTTGGCCTCCTGCCGCACCAGGACAACTAGTTTGCCTGAATTCTCTTCGGCAATGCCGAGTCTGGCATGAACCATGGGGCCGAAACGGGTTTCGGAAATAAACCATTCCCCACAGGTGTTTAGCGGAAAGTCGATAGCCTTTTCAGGGCAGAAATAAACGCAGACACCGCAGCCCTCACACGTAATACCATCAATCTCAAAATTAGCGCTTATGGCTTCCCATCGGCACAGATCCCGGCACAGACCGCAATCCGTGCATTTATCTTTATGAATAATCGCAGTATGCCCGCTTTGAAAATCATGGCTTTCTTTCACCCGGGGAGCGGTGATCAGATGAAGGTCGGCTGCGTCCACATCGGCGTCGCACAGCACCTTATTTTCAGCCAAAGAGGCAAAAGCGGCAACTAAACTGGTTTTTCCGGTCCCTCCTTTGCCGCTGATGACAATTAATTCTTTCATTGAAATTACGCTCCACCATTTAATATTTTTTTAATCCCACGGTATAAATCAAGAAACTTTTCTTTCCATTCAGGCATAACTTCCACAAGAACTTCACCCCTTGAATAGGCCTCGGCGATGCGCCTGTCAAAAGGTATTTCCATAAGAATTGGCAATTCTTCCTTCTGGGCATACAACTTAACGCTATCATTTCCTATATCCGAGCGGTTGATGACCAATCCTCGCGGGATCTTAAGGATCTTAACCGCTTCAACAGCCAACTCCAAATCGTACAAGCCGAACGGTGTTGGCTCCGTGACCAGTAAAACAAAATCGGTACTCTTCATGGAAGCGATCACAGGGCAGGATGTACCCGGAGGCGCGTCAATAATTGTAATTTTATCGGGATCGGTAAAAGAGCGAACCTTTCTTATCAAAGGCGGAGACATGGCTTCGCCGACTCTTAATTTCCCATGGATGAGCTCTAATTTTCCGCGAAAACCCCTGTGAATAACGCCAAGTTCTCTCCCTTTTTCGGTAATGGCATCTTCCGGGCAAACCACCATGCATCCGCCGCAACTGTGGCAGAGTTCAGGAAAGGACATAACGATTTCGCCGATGAGAACAATGGCCTTAAACTGACAGATTTCGCCGCATTTTCCGCAACAGTTGCACTTCTTTTGGTCTACCTCGGGGACAGGGGTTTTAACTGTTTCAATACTGTCGTAAACTGGATGGATAAATAGATGACAATTCGGCTCTTCTACATCACAGTCCAGTAATTGAACGTTAGCATCAAGTGACAAGGCCAGGTTGGTCGCTACTGTTGTTTTGCCGGTTCCACCTTTTCCACTGGCAATACTTATCATCATAATAATAGGCCTTTTTCATATAACTTATTTATTGTTTGTTAACAAACCGCCCCGCTCCGATCATTTAACCCTCACTCTCGACCCCCGGCGGGAACGGAGGTATATTGGATTGGAGGTGATCAATCCTTTTCACCACCGGAGGCGAGAGAGGGGGGAAGGTGAGAGAGGTATAGTGAAATGAAATTATGCATATATTTCGTTGTTGTTCATGAAAAAAAACGGATTAATGATAATCGTGTGTGCCGGCGACATCGGTATACGGACAACCCAGCTTGGCTTTGGCCAGGCAGGAACTGAGGTAAATCTTTATCCAGAAGCGGTGAAATTTTGTCCTCCCAGACTGAAACGGCTATCCGCATGAACGATTAGCTTTTGCCACGAGTTTGTTTGTTTCTTTTGAGACCTTTTTTCCCAGCGGTGCTCAAACCCATGCCGCGGCCCATGCCCATACCTCGGCGCGTGCCTATACCACTGTGGTCAGGAGCATTGGCGTTATCCGCGGACGTCAGATCCCCGTTCAAATAGGCTTCCAGAGCTTTTCTTACAGTCCCGGTATTTCCTAAAAACACTTCAATTCCGGCGGTGGAAAGGGTTTGAAAGGCATTGGGGCCACAGTTGCCCGTGATGACCGCTACGGGACCTTTGGTATTCACAAACTGGGCCGCTTGGATCCCGGCACCGCCGCCCAAAGCGATATTGTCATTATCAAAAATTTCAAAGCTCATGTCATTTGTATCCACAAGCAAGAAATAGGCACATCTGCCGAATCGCGGATCAAGCATTGAGTCGAGATTTTTCCCGCTGGAACTTATCACTATTTTCATAATTGAACCCCCTTATCTGTTTATACTCTATACTTACCTCAGCATTGTTCACACAAAGAAATTGATGCATCCTTTATCCCTGCTATACATAATTCATGCCATCCGGCAAAAATTGCTGCGGGTTAAATATATCTGCTTGAATTAAAAACATAAAATCAGAAATTGGGGGGCTGGCGAACGGTAGGTGCGCCCTACATCATTTCAGTATTGCAACAGTATGTTCCATATAAATTGCAAATTTGCGATATTGATCGGTGTTGCTGCATCCTCCATAAAGCCACTACCCGATCGTATCAAATAACAACCTATTGAATTATTAACAATTTATTAGAATACTGTCAGCCTTGTTTTTTTGGCACGTTCAATGCATTGGATCGGGTTGCAGAAATTGGGGGTTTAATTTTATGCGAGTGGCTGTCGCGGTTTGGAAGGACAGAATTTCACCAGTTTTTGATGTTTCCCGGGATATTTTGGTTTTAGACATTGAAAACGGCATTATCACCGGCAAGCATGGAGAGAGGTTCGCAAGCGATAATTCGGCCCACAAACTTACAAGACTGGCGGAGTTGAGGGTACAAAAACTGATTTGCGGCGCTATTTCGCAACCGTTGGCCGATATGCTCACCTCCAACGGAATTAAAACCCTCTCCTTCATTGCCGGTGGCATAGAGGAAGTAATCGCTGCCTATCTCGCCGGAAACCTGCCGAATCCGGCACTCTCCATGCCGGGATGCTGCAGTCGTCGCCGGCGATCTCGAAGAGAGGTAGGTTTAGGCCGGTATCGAAAAAACACTTGGGATACTGGAGAAACCACGAACCAAAAAGATAAATGAAAAATATAATATTAAAGAAGGATACTTCGAATTATGAAAATCGCCATAACATCCACTGGAGCGGAATTGATGTCCGACATGGACCCACGTTTTGGCAGAGCTGCATATTTTATAATCGTAAATCCGGACACCTTGGAATACGAGGTCGTTGAAAATAAAAAATCGTTAAATCTTGCCCAGGGAGCCGGAATCCAAGCCGGCCAAACCATCATCGAACACAAGGCCGATACCTTGATTACAGGCCATTGTGGTCCCAAAGCTTTTAAGGTTTTGGAGAAAGCCGGAATTCAGATACTGCTGGGCGCAAAAGGGCGGGTAATTGATGCCGTTCAGCAGTTTAATAACGGCGAACTGAAAACCGCTGGGGAGGCCAATGTTGAGGGCCACTGGATCTAGACCGAATATTTCATGAAAAAATTCGGGATAGACTTTTTACCATAAAAACCCTTAATCTAAATTAACTACGCAGGAGAAATGCTTTATGGAAAGTTGCAACTCCCAAACTTGTAATTCCGCAAATAAGGACCAGAAAAAAGTCGATCAGGATGCTGCGGTGAATGCATCTCTGCGAAAAATGACCCATAAGCTCCTTGTCATGAGCGGCAAGGGCGGTGTCGGTAAAACGAGCGTGTCCGTCAATCTTGCCATAGCACTTGCTGACCGGGGTTTTAAAGTGGGGCTTATGGATGTGGATATCCATGGCCCTGACGTGCCCAGAATGCTCGGACTTACCGGAATGCTGGAGGTGAATCCGAGCAAGAAGCTGCTGCCGATGAGTTACTCTGACAATTTAAAAGTCGTTTCGATAGAAACATTCATTCCAAATAAGGATGATGCAATTATCTGGCGTGGCCCGATGAAGTATTCAGCAATAAAGCAGTTCATCGGGGATGTGGAATGGGGGGAACTCGATTATTTGATTATCGATTCCCCTCCAGGTACCGGTGATGAACCCCTGACCATTGCCCAGACAATTTCTGATGCCAAGGCAATTATCGTAACCACGCCTCAGGAGATTTCCCTTGCTGATGTCAGGAAATCGATTAATTTTTGCAAAACCATGAAAATGAAAATCTTCGGACTGATCGAGAATATGAGTGGATTTACCTGCCCCGGCTGCGGTGAAACGATTCACCTGTTCGGATCAGGGGGAGGAGAAAAAACCGCCCTGGCTACCGGGACAAAATTTTTGGGAAGGATTCCGTTCGATCCCAATATGGTGATATGCGCTGACAGCGGTACCTCCTTCCAGAATGCCTATTCTCATTCGGAAGTAGCCCAAGCCTTTGCCGATATTGCAACAAAAATATCTGAAAAGCAAAATAAAAAGCACGTTGATCAACCCAGCAAAAACAGGAGAAAAGAGACCATGAAATTTGCAATACCCTTAGCCGACGGTAAGCTAACCGCGCATTTCGGCCATTGTAAGGAGTTTGCGCTCATTGATGTTGAGGAAAATACGATCACAAACAAAGAGATTCTGGTGCCGCCTCCGCACGAACCCGGAGTCCTGCCCAATTGGCTCAACCAGATGGGCGTCAGCGTTGTTATCGCTGGTGGCATGGGGCACCGGGCCATTCAACTTTTTGATCAGGCAGGTATAAAAGTTGTCACAGGTGCCCCTATCGAAGGACCTGAAACGCTTGTCAAAAGTTATCTGAACGGTGCTCTGGCCATTGGTGACAATCTTTGTGCCGGTGGCGACCAGCATACATGCGGTCATTAACCCGGACATCTCATGAAGAATTTTAACAAATCAATTATATGCCAAACTTTATAATTGGCAGCAACTTGCAAGGAGGGGAACAACCATGCCGTTGTTTGAATATTTGTGCCTGGATTGCGGGAAAACCAGTGAAGCCCTCATTATCGGTTCAGCCGATCAGCCGCAATGCGGGTCCTGCGGGGGCCGCAATCTAAGAAAACTGTTTTCCGCGCATTCATCCATATCAGGTCCCGGCAAAAGCAGCCTTCCCGGTCCCGGCGACACGGCCTGCTGCGGGACATCTCCAAGCCATGCCGATTGCGCCGGACCCGGCAGTTGCTGCGGAAAAAATTATGGACACTAGGGATTTTGATTTTTGGCAGGACCATTCCCTGTATTATCTAGAAATGGCTTTTCGCAAGGATAAGCGAAAAATACTGGAAAATCCTGATGGATACGGCAAAAGAACGGGAGCATGCGGTGATACCGTAGAAATATTTATAACCGTTCGAAACGGACGTATCCAAGGGTTTTCATACCACGCCAATGGTTGTCTCAACACCCATGCCTGCGCCAATACGGTTGCTTTTCTAGCAGAGGGGAAAACTGTTAATGAGGCCTGGGAAATCACGTCAGAGAATGTGACCGATTATCTGGAAACCTTACCAGCGGCGGAAGTGCATTGTGCTGAATTGGCGGTAGGTGCATTATACCTGGCGTTGTCCAACTATCGGGAACTCCAACATTTTCCCTGGAAGAAATTATATCAGAAAAAATAAAATGCAGGCCGTAAGCATTATAGCTTTCTATAGCGGCCGTCCTGTTTTGGAATTTCAAGATTGAGTCGCTTGATTTTACGCCAGAGGGTCGAACGATCAATACCCATCTGGGCGGCCGCGGCGGCCCGGTTCCAGTTGTTTTTCCTTAAGGTCTCATAGATAAAGTCTTTTTCGAGGGCGTTGAAAGAGAGCGCTTCGGCCCGGGTCGGTTCCGATGATAATTGAAGCTTGCTTTCGGACTTCCGGCGGAGATTCTCAGGGAGGTGATCCATTCCGATCAAATGATTTTTACAGACCACGGAGGCATATTCAATGATATTTTCCAGTTCCCGAATATTACCCGGGAAATCGTGGGCCATCAGAATATTCATAACTTCGGGCAACAGCCCTTTAATTTCCTTGCCTCGCAGGTTGTTAAACTTGCGGATAAAGTGTTCCGCCAGCAGGGGAACATCTTCTTTTCGCTCCCGCAAAGGGGGGAGTACAAGTTTAACGATATTGATGCGATAATAGAGATCCTCTCGAAACAGACCTTTGTTAACCAGATCTTCCAGGTTTTTATTGGTAGCCGCTACGAAGCGGACATCGGCCTTTTCGGATTTCGTGCTGCCGAGCGGTTCATAGACGTTGTCCTGGAGCACTCGCAGAAGTCTTATCTGGAGCAAGGGTGAAATATCCCCGATTTCGTCCAGAAAAAGAGTGCCGTTTTCGGCCAGGGCCAGGCGTCCTGGTTTATCCTTTTTGGCATCTGTGAATGCGCCGGCTTTATATCCGAAAAGTTCGGATTCCAGGAGCGTATCCGGCAAAGCACCGCAGTTAACGGTGATCATCGGCCCTTTTTTTCTATGACTGAGCGTGTGGATCGCCTTTGCAAAAAGTTCTTTTCCCGTACCGCTTTCGCCTTCAAGAAGGATCGTGGTGTCATTTTCAGATATCAGTTCCAGCATTCCAAAGAGACGCTGCATTTCCCGGTTTTTGCTGATGATGTCGAAAAACGTATGTTGCCCGGACAATTCCTTGCGCAATTCTTCCACAACGCTTAAATCCCGGAATGTCTCCACCCCTCCGATGACTTCTCCCTGATTGTCCTTCAAGATAGCGGTTGAAATGCTTACGGGAATACGATCACCTTTTGAAGTAACGATAAATATGGCTCGATTTACGATGGGCTGGCCGGAATCGACCGTTTGTCGCAAGGCGCAACGCTGTTCACATATACTGGCTTTGAAGATTTCCCAGCAATATCTTCCGATGGCCTGATCTCTTTTGATTCCGGTAATCTCTTCGGCAGCTTTATTAAAGGAAGTAATCTTCCAGTTAAGATCAACGGTAAAAACGCCGTCGGCAATGCTGTCTAAAATTATGCGCGTCTGATTTTCGATGGATTTTTTCATGATTTTAAATTAGTTCCGGCAACCCGGGTTGTCAACATGATTAATTTTTATGCGTTTATGGGCAAGCTTGCTTTAAAATGATATCATCAGCAACCCTTTTAGAAGATGCTCACTCCGGCGGGCGCGGCAGTGGCTCGATGTGGCGAGCCGGTGAGGGACAGGTCAAACCGATGCTGGTCATTAACGGATCTATTCTTGATTTTTGAATACTTTTATCATATTTTTATTGATAGAAAGCCTCCGCCTTAGTAAGCTGTAGAAGAATTTTATCGAAAAAGTTTCTTTCACGCTTTGAGAGTTTTGGATTTTCAGGAAAGGATCATGACAATAAAAAAAAATGAATCCGCCGAAAAAGTTCCGGAAAAATCTTCCTTTCTTGAGGACATCATGGTTCTTTCCATTAATCTGGCAATCGTGGGCGGCGGCCGGGCCTGCAAATATTTTCTCGAACTTCTCAAAAATGAACCCTTTCCTTATCTGAACATCAACATCGTGGGTGTCTGCGACATCAATCCTGCGGCTGAAGGCCTCGTAATGGCCCGGGAAATGGGAATATACACCACCGATAGTTTCCAAAACCTTTTTAAGATCGACAATCTGGATAGCATTATCGAGTTGACGGGCAGGCGGGACGTCTTGCTCGAAATCATCCGTCTCAGGCCCAAAAGGGTCGGCGTGCTGGAACATAACATCGGAAGATTATGCAGGAATCTTTTCGAGATCAATAAGCGCCTGAAATCTGTGGAACAGAAACTGGTCCTTGAAAAAATGTCTTCCGATTTTCTCATCCAGCAGAGCACTGCTAAAATTGCCGTGTTGAATACCGATTTCACGATCGCTGAAGCCAATGAGGCCTACATACAGGCCGTAGGAAAACCCAGGGGGCAAGTCATCGGTGCATTTTGTTACCAGGTATCCCATGATCTCAAAGTGCCATGTTCGAGTTCGCTGCCCGGGATGAACTGCCCGATGGTGGAGACTCTGAGAAGCGGGATTTCCTCCCATGTCATCCACGAGCATCGTAATTCGGCCGGCGGTCCGACATACTGCAATATCGTCACCTATCCGCTAAAGGATCAAGATGGTGAAATTTTTAAGGTTATCGAAATATGGCGGGATATCACCGAGGAATTTTCAACCCGCTGGGAAAAGCGGGTCAGTGAATTAAAGTCCGATCTTCAGAAACTGGTCCAGGAAGATCGCATAATTTCCCTGGGAAAACTTGCAGCCAGTTGTGCCCACGAAATCAACAATCCCATTCAGGGGTTGTTAACGTTCAGCCATTACATGCAGGAAATTCTGGCCCAAGGTGAACCGAGCCTTGAGGACTTGAAGCAGTTTAAAAGCCACCTTGCGCTCATGTGCAGAGAATTGGAGCGCTGCGGCAACATTGTTTCCGGTCTGCTTTCGTTTGCCCGCGAAAGTCCCAAGGAATACAAGGGGATAGATCTTAACGGAGTCCTTGAGGCTGTGATTGCCCTGACAAGCCATAAAATGAAACTTCGAAAGGTCGATCTGATTACCCGTCTGTATCCGGGTTTATTAATGATAAATGGCGATGACCACGAGTTGCAACAATGCTTTCTAAATCTGATTTTCAATGCTATTGAAGCCATGCCAGGCGGCGGAAAATTACGGATAATTTCCAAACTTGAAACTGACAAAAAAAATATTCGAGTAGAGATCCGGGACAGCGGATATGGAATCTCTAAGGAAAACCTTGAGCATATTTTTGATCCTTTTTTTTCCACAAAGGGAGAAGGTCAGGGCACAGGGCTTGGATTATCCATCGTTTACGGTATTGTTAAAAATCATAAAGGCAGCATCAAACTAAACAGCACGGTAGGAAAAGAGAGTTTATTCATTTTAACTTTTCCAGCCCTATAGATTCTTTTCATAAGCAGTGGAGGAAGGCTATGGATAAAAAAATGAGTATCATGGTCGTGGATGATGAAGAAATTGTCCGGGAATCCCTTTTCCACTGGTTTAAAAAGTACGGCCATGTGGTGGAGACAGCTTCATCGGGCTTTGAGGCTTTGGAGAAGCTGGAAACATATCCTTTCCAGCTTCTTTTCGTCGATATCAAGATGCCAGGGATGGACGGCATCGAACTGTTGGAAAAAGTGAAAACGGAATATCCGGATACCATCGTTGTCATTATTACCGCATACGGATCCATTGAGTCGGCGGTGAAAGCCATGCGGATCGGCGCCACCGATTATTTGCTGAAGCCTTTTAAACCGGACCAGCTTTCTCTCGTCATGGAACGGATATCCGTTCAAGAGAGACTCGTATCACAATACAACTATCTGAAAGAACGTTTGGGAAAAATCACCCGGTTCGATAACATTATCGGACATTCACCGGAAATTGAGAAAGTTTTCAGTCTAATTCCAGAGGTTGCCCAGAGCGATGCTTCTATTTTGCTTGTCGGAGAAACCGGTACCGGCAAAGAACTGGTGGCTAAAGCCATCCATGCGGAAAGCCGCCGATCCCATCTTCCCTTTATCGCCATCAACTGCGGAGCGATGCCGGAGTCTCTTTTAGAGAGTGAACTTTTTGGCCATCAAAAAGGGGTGTTCACCGGTGCGACTCGTGCCCGTAAAGGCTTTTTGGAAGTTGTTTCCGGAGGAACCCTCTTTTTAGATGAGATCGGAGAAATCAGCCCCAAAATGCAGGTCGATCTTTTGCGTGTGCTGGACGAGAAGAAAATAATAAGCATTGGCAGCAGAGAACCTGTTGATATCGATTTCAGGCTCATCTCGGCCACCCGGCGGGATTTGGAAAAAGAGATCGCAGAAGGCAGATTTAGAGAGGATTTTTTTTACCGCATCAATGTCATTATGATCGAAATTCCGCCGCTGAGAAAAAGAAAGGAGGACATTCCTCTGCTGGTGGAGCACTTTCTCAAAAAGTACTGCCAGGAAACCACCAAATATGTCGATTATGTCACCCGTGATGCAATGGAGTTGTTAAGACGTTATGATTGGCCGGGAAACGTGCGGGAATTGGAAAATGCCATTGAAAGGGCGGTGGTTCTTTCTAAATCCCGGACCCTCAAGGCTGAAGATCTGTCTTTCATTCGACCACCTGACAAACCGTTTTCAAAAAACCTGTCTTTACGTGAAATGGAAAAGGCGTATATTCAACAGATTCTTGAAGAGAACAACTGGAATGTGACCCAATCCGCCAAAATTTTAGAAATCAACCGGGTCACACTTCACAAAATGATGAAACGGTATCGTTTGGAAAGGCCGGAAGGTTGACCTCAAAGAAAAAATCCGTTGGTGTGGTACCGCTGGGAAATGTCCCTGAAATCGATTTACAAGTTATAGCAGACCATATCACCGGATGTTTCAAACTTAGGGCTCATATTCTTCCTCCCGTTGATTTGCCTGAATATGCTCTTGATGAAAGAAGGTTGCAGTATAACGCCGCTATCATCATTGAGGCGTTTGAATCCATGCACTTTGGCAATCATGACAAGGTAATCGCTGTTTTGAATCAGGATATCTTTATCCCCATTTTTACCCATGTCTTCGGTGAAGCCAGACAGGGAGGAAAATGCGGCCTGGTTTCATTATTTAGATTGACGAAGAACCCCGACGGTTCCACCCCGCCAAAATCTCTCATTCATGAACGTGTGGCAAAAGTGGCGCTTCATGAGCTGGGCCATCTTTTAGATCTGCTTCATTGCGAACGTAAAAGGTGCCTTATGCACTTCTCAGGAGGTACTGATGAAGTAGATGAGATGTCGCTTGAGCTTTGCGAGTATTGCTCAATTTATCTTAAGGATAGACTTCGTTGAGTAGCGTTTGGAAGCTGAAAAAATGGCTACAACAGGTGTAGCCATAAACAACACGTACCCATCCAATTGATTTTAATATATTTTTACATGAAACATCCTTTCAGGCCTTTCCATGATGTAGCCAAAGTTTTCACTTTTCCCTTTACGCTTAAAAGCGGCTTTAACTCCCTCCCTTTTGTGATTCCCAAAAAAATGAATAAATTCAATAGGTAAATATTTAAAATAACATTTTATCAATCTCTGGCACCCTCTTTGCAAATTAAATTTAGCAAAGCATAAAGATAAGTGTGTTTTCCGATCGTTGCTCGGGAAAGTACTAATATCTGATTTCGACTTCGCAAAACTATTACCGCGTCATGAAAGGAGGCTCTTATCATGAAAAACAATGCATCTAAATTGAATAAGGAGAAAAAGAAAGATGTCGGCTCAAAAAGACTCATCGGAATAGATCAGCCCTTTGATTACGAGGAAGTGGTTGCGGCAACCGGTCCGGAATATGTGCGGAACCTGCAACATGACGGAGTTGCTTTTGTCCCTTATGAAAAACTGAAAAGAAATATTCCCGGTTATTATTTGTCCGAAGATAAATGTGTCTGGATGAGGGCCGGAGTCATCAATTTCAGGCTCTGTGATTATGACTATGATTGCTACAACTGTCCGTTCGACCAGGCTATGATGACTGCTATGGGCGATAAGATCGCTCCAGATCAGAAAGAAAGGCAAGCATACTGGTTGAGACATGTGAAAGAAAGATATCAAATCGCTGCAACACCCTGCATCCACTTTTTATCAGGACGGATAGAATCACCTGAGGAATGTTCCGGTAATTACAAGTGCGATCATTGTACTGTTCATGAGCTGCTGGATAAGGAAATCCAGGTGGAAACCTCTGAAAGGACAGCATACACAAATGTATCGGGGTATCGAATGGTTGAGGATTATTATTATCATTTCGGACATTCATGGGTACACATTGAAGATGATGGGCGTATCAAAGTAGGAGTAGACGATTTTACCTCCAAGGTTTTAGGGTCGGCGGATGCCATAAATCTCCCTCCGGTCGGCGCATTTTTGAGACAAGGCGAAATCGGGTGTGTATTGACCCGTGATGATAAAAAAGCCCCCATGCAATCTCCTGTGTCCGGAACCGTGTGCGCTGTGAATGATAAAGTTGTAAAGCAGCCTGCAGTCGCCCACGATGATCCATACCATGATGGCTGGTTATTCATGCTGGACCCTGCAAACATCAAGCCTGATCTGGAAGGGCTCTATTCCGGCAAGGAGTGCTTTCAGTGGATGGAAAAGGAGAGTCAAAATCTCCATGAACTCCTGGGACCCAGTTACAAGCGACTGGCAGCCACAGGCGGTGAACCGATTGACGATATCTTCGGGCATTTTCCCGAGATTGCCTGGGATCGGCTGGTAAGGACTTTATTTCGTACAGCAGAAAAGCACTAAAGCATTCCGGTGAAAGAGAGGCGACCATGAAAAACAATGTAATTGAATTTAAGAAGAAAAAGGCAGATGGGAAAAAGAACGGCTTTCATCAAAAAAAGCTTATTGGCATCGATCTGCCCTTTGATTACGAAGAAGTGGTCTCCATAACCGGTTCCGAATATGTGCGGAACCTGTTCCGGGACGGAAGAACGGTCCTCCCTTACGAGGAGCTGAGGAGAAATGTTGCCGGTTTCCTTTTGAAAGCCATTGAAAAGCCAAAGTACATGAACATATCGGGGTTTCAGGTTGCTGATTATTATTACCACTCTGGCCATTCCTGGGTTCATCTCGAGCATGATGGGCGCGTCAGGATCGGAATCGACGATTTCATCTCCAAAGTTTTCGGACCGGCGGATACGATAAATCTCCCTCCGGTCGGGGCCTTTTTGAAGCAGGGCGAAGTCGGGTGGGTATTGACCCGCAATGGTCACAAGGCTCCCATGCAATCCCCCGTGTCCGGAACCGTGTTCGCTGTAAATGATAAAGTCAGAAAGCAGCCTGAAATCGCACAAGGAGATCCCTACGAAGAGGGTTGGTTATTTCTTATAGATCCTGCCGACCTGAAGCTCAATTTAAAAGGGCTTTATTTCGGAAAGGAGTGCTTCGAATGGATGGAAAAGGAAAACCGGAATCTTCTGGAGTTCCTGGGGGCCGAGTATGAACGGCTGGCGGCCACAGGCGGTGGGTTGATCGACGATATCTACGGGCATTTCCCTGAAATGGACTGGGATCGGATGGTGAGGACTTTCCTGCGCACTAAATAAGGTGTGATATCGAGGTTTCGTACAATTTGAATTTCAATAGGGTTTCGTATTTTGTGCTTCGGATTCCCGGTATATCCGGAAAACTTATGGGGGTTATTATGACGAATAGAATCTTTGGGTCGGTGATGGTTGTCGGCGGGGGAATTGCCGGAATGCAAGCCTCCCTCGATCTGGCCGATTCAGGCTATTATGTCTATCTGGTGGAAAAATCACCGGCTATCGGTGGTGTAATGGCTCAGCTGGACAAGACCTTCCCAACCAATGACTGTTCCATGTGAATTATTTCACCCAAACTGGTCGAGGTCGGCCGGCATACAAATATCGAACTTTTAACCCTTTCCGAGATAACCGCCGTTGAGGGTAGGAAAGGGGAATTTTTTGTCACAATAAAAAAATCCCCTCGTTATGTGGACATTGAAAAATGCATTGCCTGCGGGATATGCGCTGAAAAATGTCCAGCCAAAACAGCCGATGAATTCAACATGGGGCTGTCCAAAAGAAAAGCGATTTATGTCCCTTATCCCCAGGCAGTACCTTTAAAATATGTCATTGATGCAGACCGGTGTATCTATTTTAAGAAAGGAAAGGGTAAATGCAAAGCCTGTGAAAAGTTCTGTCCCTCAGGAGCTATTAAGTTTGATGATAAGGAAGAATCGATTACGCTTCAGGTGGGCTCGGTGATAGTTACCGCCGGGTATAAACCTTTTGACCCGTCAGGCGTTGACAGCTATCAGTACAGTAAATTCCCCAACGTCGTTACAAGTATAGAGTTTGAAAGGATTTTATCTGCAGGAGGACCTTCCGCCGGGCACGTTATGCGACCGTCGGACAATAAAGAACCTGCAAAGATCGCCTGGCTTCAGTGCATCGGTTCCCGTGACTTGAACCGATGTGACAATGAATATTGCTCTTCTGTCTGCTGTATGTATGCGATCAAAGAAGCCGTGATCACCAGAGAACATCTGGGAAGCAATTTTGAGCCCACCATATTTTTCATGGACATGCGGACCCACGGAAAGGATTTTGAAAAATACTATGAGCGGGCAAAGGCCGAAGGTGTAAGATTCGTTCGCTCCAGGGTCCACACCATAACCGAGGCTGATGCTACGGGCACGCTCAATCTTCGTTATGTGACCGAATCCGGCGAAATCATAAACGAGGATTTTGATATGGTGGTCCTGTCTGTCGGTATGGAGCCGGCGGATTCCGCGATAGAATTGTGCAAGAAGCTGGGCCTGGAGCTTAACGAGTTTGATTTTGTTCAGACCGACGACTTGCTGCCGGTTACCACATCAAGACCGGGTATCTATGTGGCCGGTGCGATGCAGGGTGTTAAGGACATCCCCGAGTCGGTCATGGAGGCCAGCGCAGCCGCCTGCAGCGCCGGTGTTGACCTGGCATCCGCCCGAGGTTCGCTTGTCAAAAAAACCGAATTCCCTGATGAAAATGATGTAAAGAGTCAGGCCCCTCGCATCGGTGTGTTTGTATGCAATTGCGGGATCAATATCGGCGGATTCGCCGATGTCCCTGCCATCGTCGAGTTCGCCAAGGATCTGCCCAATGTTGTATACGTGGAAGAAAATCTCTTTTCCTGCAGCCAGGACACTCAGGATAAAATGGCGGAGGTCATCAGGGAACAGAACTTAAACCGGATTGTTGTGGCCGCATGTACACCCGTGACACATGAATCGTTGTTTCAGGAAACCCTGCGCAAGGCCGGCCTTAATCCTTACCTCTTTGATATGGCCAATATTAGAAATCAGTGCACATGGGTCCACTCAGGGGACAGGGAAAACGCATCGGAAAAATGCAAAGACCTCGTAAAAATGTCCGTGGCAAGAACAGCTTTACTAGAGCCAATTCCCGATATTTCGGTGGATATTCATAAGTCTGCGCTTATTGTCGGTGGCGGCGTGGCCGGCATGACCGCGGCTCTCAGCTTGGCCGACCAGGGTTTCCCCGTAACCATTGTTGAAAAATCCGCTGTCCTCGGCGGAGCGGCAAGGGATATTGCCAGGACCTGGAAGGGGCTCGATGTTCAGAAATTTCTTTCACATCTGGTGGACAGAGTCAAAAAGCACTCGAATATTGAAGTGCTGACCGATGCTGATATTACCGGCGCTTCCGGATTTGTGGGCAACTTTAAAACACAAGTCGCCCAAGGAGAAGAGACAAAGACCGTCGAACATGGCGTTACCATTATTGCAACCGGCGCCAAGGCAGCCGACACAGATGAGTACCTTTACGCTAAAAGTCCCAGGGTAACCCGATGGCATGACTTGGAACGTAATCCTGAAAAAATAAAAGACGCCGAAAGCATTGTATTTATCCTGTGTGTCGGTTCAAGGGACGAAAACAGGCCTTACTGTTCCAGAGTCTGCTGTACGTCATCCGTATTACAGGCGATGACGATAAAAGACATCAACCCTGCCATAGATGTCTTCATCCTGTACAGAGACATCAGGACATACGGCGAAAGGGAAGTTCTCTATAAAAAAGCCCGGGGAAAAGGCGTTGTCTTTATCCGTTACGATCTCGATCATAAGCCGACAGTTACCGAGGCGGACCATGGGCTTGAGGTGGAGGTGTTTGACCCAATTTTGCAAAAGAATTTACGGATAAAAGCGGATTTCGTAAACCTGGCAACGGCGATCGAGCCGGGCGATACCCATAGGATTGCCGAGTTCTATAAAATTCCGCTCAATCCGGAGAACTTTTTCATGGAAGCGCATGCCAAGCTGCGACCTGTGGAATGTGCAACCGATGGAATCTTCCTGTGCGGGCTGGCCCACCACCCCAAGGCGCTTGATGAAAGCATCTCGCAGGCCATGGCAGCAGCAAGCAGGGCGACGACCATACTGGCAAAGGATTCCATCCGGATTTCTCCCATTATATCTCAGGTAGATACAGAGCGGTGCATTGGATGTGGTCTTTGCACCGAAGTTTGTGCTTTTGGCGCCATTACCCTTGAGAGTTACGAAGGAAAAGGATATCGGGCAGAGAATATTCCGGCTGCATGCAAAGGATGCGGGCTGTGTGCTGCAACCTGCCCGCAAAAGGCCATCGATATGATGCACTTTCGCGACTCCCAGATTTTTGCGGCGACTCAAGCAGGCGGTGCAAGTGCTCTCGAAGTCAAGCACTTTCAAGGCCCTCTGGAAGTCCCCAAGCAGATTACCGTTTCCGGATTCCGGATTGCTGATGACTATTATTATCATCTGGGCCATACCTGGGTGCACCTTGAACGGGGGGGAAGGGTCAAAGTCGGAGTCGATGACTTTATATCCAAGGTGCTGGGGCCGGCCAAGGCGTTTGGTCTTCCGGCCAGGGGCACCACCTTGGCACAGGGCCATTCAGAATGGCTGTGGCAACGTGACGGCCGAGAAGCCGGAGTTCTGGCACCGTTGACGGGAAAGGTATTTCTGATAAACCGCCATGTTGTGGATAATCCGGAGATTGTCCATGACGATCCTTACGGAGAGGGCTGGCTTTTTGTCATGGAGCCGATGACACCCCAATATGCTTTGAATTTGAATGCGCTTATTTCAGGGGGTAAAAGTTTGCGCTGGATGGAAGAGGAATTCCAGGAACTTTTGAAGCTTATGGGGCCTGAGTACGAAAAATTGGCAGCCACCGGCGGCGAGTTCATTTCAGACTTTTTCGGCCGCTTTCCTGAAATAGGCTGGGAACAGCTGGTAAAAACGTTTTTGCGGACAGGAGGATAAATTGATTATGGATGCGGCATACGAACCTAAGATTTTGGCTTTCCTGTGTAATTGGTGTGCCTATGCAGGCGCCGATCTTGCCGGTGTATCCCGGCTGCAATACCCGCCGACCATCAGGGTAATCCGCACCATGTGTTCCGGAAGGGTGGATCCTGTTTACGTTATACAAGGATTACAGAGCGGGTTTGACAGTGTCCTTGTATGCGGGTGACATATTGGAGAATGCCATTACCAGGATGGTAATGTTCATCTGTTCAAACATATGCAGGTGGTCGAATATCTGCTGGATCTTACGGGTATCGGCCGCGGCCGGATGGCTGTCAGATGGGTCAGCGCTGCCGAAGGCCAGCTTTTTGCAGCGTATGTGAACGAATTTTCCGAAAAGACGCGACAACTGGGTCCGTTTGATCCAAGAGAATTCGAACTTCCCCTTGCAGCCGCCCGGGATGCTCTCAACTCTCAACGGTTACGCTGGCTCATGGGGATGGAACTCCAGATCATTGAAAAGGGAAATGTTTACAAAGAAAAGATAGAAGAAAAAGAATACCGGAATTTGCTTAGAAAAACTGCGCAAGATGAATACCAAGGAGCATTAATTCTGGAAGTACTCAGGGAAGGGGCCCAGCCGGTGCGAGAAATTGCGCTGAAGACAGGCCTGCCCGTTTATACGGTATCGCTTCGTCTGGGCGAGTTGGAGAGGTGCCATAAGGCGAAACTAAAAGGTTACGACGGGAATATCAGCTTATTTTCATCTTTAGTTACAGAGGCAGCTTAGGTGTGGAGGAAAAGCCATGATAGATGCGATAAAAAATGAGAAAGTGGGTGCCGTGATGGTTATCGGAGCCGGCATCGCGGGAATGCAGGCTTCGCTGGATCTGGCAGCTTCGGGCTACTATGTATATCTGGTGGACCGGTCGTCGACTGTGGGCGGCATGATGGCGCAGATCGACAAGACCTTTCCCACCAACGAGTGTGCCATGTGAACGATTTCTCCGAAACTGGTCGAGGTCGGCCGGCACAGCAATATAAACGTCATTACCAACACGGAAGTGGAAGCGCTAGAGGGTGAGGCGGGCCATTTTGTCGCCAGGTTGATAAATTATCCCCGTTACATTGATCTTCTAAAATGTACCGGCTGCGGGCAATGCAGCCTGGAATGTCCTGTAACCGCAATCAACGAATTTAACTGCGCTCTCGGTCTCAGGGGAGCCACATATATTAAATATGCTCAGGCTGTTCCTCTGGCATACATCATCGATCGAGATGTCTGCATCGGATGCGGACTGTGTGCAAAGCTCTGCTTGGCCGGAGCCGTGCGTTACAATGATGAGCCTCGCCGAACAGAGATAGAGGTGGGTGCGGTCGTTCTGGCTACGGGCAATGAACTCTTTGACCCATCCGGGATAGACTCCTACGGCTATACGGAATCTCCAAATGTAATCACAAGCATGGAATTTGAGCGTATCCTGAGTGCAGGTGGGCCCTATATGGGGAATTTGATGCGCCCCTATGATCTGGAAGTGCCCAAAAAGATTGCCTGGTTACAATGTGTGGGGTCCCGTGAAAATCGTAACGGCAGCAATCCTTATTGTTCCGCTGTTTGCTGTATGTATGCCATCAAGCAAACGGTTATTGCCAAAGAGCATGCCCACTGCGATCTGGATACCGCTATCTTTTACATGGACATGCGCACCTATGGGAAGGAATTCGAGGAATATTATGTCCAGGCGAAAAAAGAACACGGCGTTCGATTTATCCGATCCCGTGTTCATACCGTTGAACCTGCGGGTGATGGTGATCTGAAAATTAGATACGTGGATGAAAGCGGAAAAATGGAAACGGAAATCTTCGATCTTGTGGTGCTGTCCGTAGGTTTTCAGGTAGGGCGGGAAACCGTAGAACTTGCCCATCGTCTCGGCGTTGAGCTGGATCGATACAACTTTGTCAAAACAGACAGCTTTAAGCCTGTGGCAACAACCCGGCCGGGGATCTACGTATGCGGCACCCTTCAAAGCCCTAAAGACATTCCTCAGTCGGTTATGGAAGCATCTGCGGCAGCGGCGGCGTCCGGTATTCTTTTGAGCAGTGTTCGCTGGACGAAAACCGAAAAAGTCGAAATCGTTCCAGAAATCGACGTAGCCGGCGAACCGCCGAGGATCGGTGTGTTTGTTTGCCATTGCGGGAATAATATCGGCGGGGTGGTCAATGTTCCCGAAGTTCGGGATTATGCCAAAACGCTTCCTTATGTGGTGTATGTAGAGGATAATCTTTATACCTGCTCTCAGGACACTCAGGTAAAGATGGCCCAGGTTATTCAGGAACAGGACCTCAACCGGGTTGTGGTCGCATCATGCACTCCGAAAACGCATGAACTCCTTTTCCAGGAAACATTACAAAGTGTCGGATTAAACAAGTACTTGTTTGAAATGGCCAATATTCGCAACCAGGTTTCCTGGGTTCATAGTAATGATCCCCGAGCGGCCACGGAAAAGTCAAAGGACCTGTTACGTATGGCTGTGTCCAAAGCCTTACTTCTGGAGCCGCTTCTTGAAACCGAAATTGAACTGCACCCGGTTACATTAGTCGTTGGAGGGGGTGTTGCCGGTATGGTTGCGGCCAAAAGCCTTGCAGACCAGGGTTATGAAGTCCATATCGTCGAGCGTACCGCTCAACTGGGTGGGCAGGCTAATTTTCTTTACAAGACATGGAAAGGTGAAGATATCCAGGAATATGTTAAACATTTAATCGATGACGTTGACGCCCATCCCCGAATTTACCTTCATCTTTCTACGGAGATTTCGGAAGTTGAAGGATATGTGGGAAATTTCAAATCGGCATTAACCTCCCGAGAAGGTGAAAAGATTTCACTCCATCACGGCATTGCCATCATCGCCACGGGTGCGAGCGAACATAAACCCGGCGAGTATCTTTATGGCCAAGATTCTAGAGTGCTCACCCATCTGGAACTGGATGCGCGTTTTATCAAAGATGATCCTTTGCTGCAAAACCTCCGCTCGGCCGCTTTTATCCAATGTGTGGGGTCACGAAACCCTGAGCGTCCATATTGCAGCAGGGTTTGTTGCTCTCACACCATCGAGAGTGCGTTAGAACTCAAACGGCGCAATCCGGACATGGCCGTCTATGTCCTTTATCGTGACATCCGCACCTATGGAGAGCGGGAGGATCTATTCCATCAGGCTCGCCGGGAAGGCATTCTCTTTTTCCGTTATGATCCGGAAAACAAGCCTCTGGCAGCTGCGACGAATGACGCCCTTGAGATTGAGCTGACCGACCATATCCTGGGCAGGCCGATTAAGATTGAGGTCGATCTGCTTACGCTTGCAACTGCCATTGTGCCGCCGGAAAGTTTGCCGATAGCCAGGTTTTTTAAGGTACCGTTGAGCGGAGACGGCTTTTTTACCGAAGCGCATGTCAAGTTGAGGCCGGTAGATTTTGCGACCGATGGTGTTTTCCTCTGCGGACTGGCCCATGCTCCCAAATCGATAGATGAATCCATAACCCAGGCACAGGCTGCGGCAGCGAGAGTCGTAACGCTGCTGGCCATGGAAAAGATAAAAATAGGCGGTGTTGTATCTTACATTGCCCCGGAACGCTGTTCAGGCTGTTTGGGTTGCATTCATGTCTGTCCCTTTGGTGCCGTCACATTCGATGATGAGAAATGTGTGGCCGAAGTCAACCAGGCATTATGCAAAGGTTGCGGCGCATGCGCAGCGGCCTGTCCTTCTGAAGCACCGGTGCTGATGGGGTTTAGCAACAACCAGATTTACGCCCAAATCAAGAGCGCGCTGAGCGTATAATCGCTTGGTTTAAACCATCTTAATTCTAGCCTTGGTATGTTTTTTTTCGGCCCTGCATTTTTTTTTGGATAGAATGTTCCTGACCATGGTCAGCACTTCCCACTTTTCGTAAGGGGCAAGGATACAGGCGTAAACACCAAACTCCATGGCCTCCTTGATAAGGCTTCTATGATTTTCATCACTAAGCAAAATGACATTGCAGTCGGCGCCAGTTGCATTGATTCTTGAGTAGATCCAGGCACCGTAGGTGGTTACGGCTTCGAAGTCCACAAAGGCAATCGTGCTGTCCAGCTTTTTAATTTTTCTTACCAGATCTTCGGGACCAGTTGCTACAAAGAAATCATAGTTATTTTTCCTGCATAGACTGAGCATGTAATTGCGGATGGCGCTAGAAGCGACCAGCAAGATAATAACAGTATGTTCGCCTTGAGAATTCAATGGTTATCCGTTTTTTCGGTTTCCGACCAGGTTTTTGGATTTAATAGGGAAATTAGGGCAAGAAGTACTGATCAAACCTTTAGGATGGTATCGGGGCACTTCGGGTACAAGAGTTTGAATAGGGTGAGGGGGCCGTAAATATTTTGATGTTACTCATAGGGAGTTTGTTTACGAGACGGTCAACACGCACTCCTTAATGAGGAATTCAATTTATATTCTGCCGGCACCCCTCACCCGCAAACGGCCCTTACAGGTTATGGGACTATTCTGAATAATCCAGAACGTAATCGAGCTTCATCATATCTTCGGGCCAGAACTTCTCACTCATCTTCTCTTTACCGGGGTAGACGTCTTTGCCGTCGATCTTTTCAACAAGCAGTTCTATAAAATGAAATTCGGTGAGCTTGTATTTGGCGATGACTTCAGGTGGAATCAGAATAACAAGGCCTGTTTCCTTGGACGCTACCCATTCGAAGGGCTCATTGGGAACTGCGGCTTCTTTGCCGGTTTTGCCGGCGTAAACCTTCAATAGCTTACCAGAAACCTTTATTCCCGGCTTCATGTCAAACTCCTCGTACAGCTCGTCGGATATATGCCACCACAATGCTCTGGCTCCTGTCTTCAGATACCCTTTCACGAGCATGGGATCGAACCCGCAGACACCCACGCGACATTTTTCAGGCATGCTTACCTCCTTTTTCCAGGCCAAAGCATAAGCTTGTCGCAATGGTTACATCTTGATGTTTTGCTTACTCCCGCCAAGCCAAGCATCGGCGGAAAGTTTTACAGGCTTATGCTTCGGATCCTTTTGTGCTTTCTCCAGTCTCCACCTGCCTCAACAGGTCTTAAAGATCCTTTATCCTACCTCTTTTTTTTCGGCTCAAGAGCGTAACACTTCTTGACCACGTTGAAGTCCGCAACGCACCAGTAGTCGGGCCAGTGGATTTTCATGCACCAGCCGATGATATCTGCGGGCGGAAACTTGGAACCTTTGAGAACCGGCCTCAAGTACCTGCACTGCCAGCATATATGATCACTTTGTTTTTCCGGCACCAGAACAGTGTCCAGAAATTCTTCAGGTGTTAACTCTGCCATGTAACACTCCTTTCTTTTTTTACCATTCGCCTACTTCGCCTTTCGCCAGTTTCTGCTGATACTCCTCCCATACTTCGGGGGACAGTTTCTGAATATCCCATTCAAAGCCAAAGCTTCCGGCGATGCCGGCAGACGGGGGCTGCGGGCGCCAGCCTCTCACGGGCCGGCCCCTGGCGCTGAACTTGACCATGTCGGCTTTGCCCAGGTAGATATCCCTGGGCAGACATTGATACGGTCTGGTTCGGCCTTCGATGCCCGGCAAATAGTTCTTGTAACCCTCCAGAGGCTTATCCGCATACAGCGGGCTGGTGTCCGGCTTTACGCCTGGTTTCTCCTCAGGGCCCTTGTACATAAAACCCTGAATCATGTGAATGTAGTACACCGTTTTGCATTCGGCACAGTTTACGGTTCCCTCCCAGTTCCAGAAACAGTAAGGGTCCAGATAATTAACGGTGTTACACTTTTTGCCATTAATTTCCTTTTTACACCAGATAATATCACACACGGCGCTCTCCTCCTTTTATATCCAGCTCTTATTGTACCACTCTTCAATAGTGGCAGTCGGATAACCGAGCAGCTCATGGTAGATCTTCACGTTATCGGCACCCACCGGCCGCCAAATCCAGTTCTGTCTCCTGGGCGACTTGGACATTAATCCCGAGCTGTAACCGCTCTGGGTGAGGACGTCACCGAAGATGGGGTCATCCAGCCACCGGATGGTGCCTCTCTGCCGGTAGTGATCGCACTCGTAAACTTCCCTGTCGTTCATCACCGGTTCAGCCAGCAGTCCGGCATCTTGCAAGATCTTTACCACTTGCGACCTGGACTTATCCTCGGCCCACCTTTCCAGGGCAGCATAGATTTCCACTTGAGTCTCGGCCTCGACCCGGTCCTTGTGCGCCTTGTACTTATTGTAAAGATCTTTCATCCCGGTGATGGCGCACAGCTCTTTGAAATCCGCATCCTGGAAGGCCGAGACCATGACGTAGCGGGCATCATGTTTGTCCTGCGGGTTTTTAACATCCGGAAAGTCGGATTTTCCGCACAGAATGATGCCGTGCACACTTAGCTGCGTGTCCCAGTTGCCCCAGCGCTGGCGCACAATGCCGAACCGGCCGTACATGGGTGTGGTATAACCCAGGCAGCGGGTGGCCGCCTGCACCTGGGAAAACTCGATCATGGTGCCCAGCCCGGTGGTTTCGCGCCAGTGGATGGCCGC
>JACKQG010000616.1_pt1 | contig 51697 bp, 39 predicted proteins | sample 8237621 | NCBI WGS metagenome assembly JACKQG01 (sample SAMN15677084, study PRJNA649215) | marine metagenome | biome: marine; feature: Black Sea; material: saline water; isolation source: suspended particulate matter (SPM) from the Black Sea western gyre | collected 2013-06-09/2013-06-10 | depth... | reverse complement strand
CCCTTCACCTGGGACAGTTGCCCGGGATCGGAAGCGTACAATTGGAAGCGATTGGCATCAACGTAGGTGGCAGTTCGGACCAATTGCCGGAGGAATACAAGCCTCTGGTGTCCGAAGGCCCCGTGGCGTATCGAAGCGACCTGCCGCTGGCTGACTGGGCATTGAAGCTCCGCAAGGCAGGAATCCCCAGCCAAGTCTCCTACCACGCCGACGCGCGTCTGTGCAATGCCACGTTGTACCTATCGCACTATCTGGCCGAACAGAAACGCCTGAAGACGCGTTCAACATTCATTCATTTGCCGCTTGAGATTTCGCAGACGCTCAGCAGCTCGGAGGATTTCGCCGCCATGCCGGTCGGCACTCTGGTCGCTGCCGTGCGATTGATCTTGGACGAACTGGCAACTGCCCCATGAGGTCCCCGTTGATGTCGAATCTGATTGTCAAACCCGTGCAAACGCGGAAGGAGAAGTCTCAGCTATTCAAGTTCCCATGGAAACTCTACCGCGACGATCCAAACTGGATCCCCCCGTTGCGGACGGCGCAGCTCGAGTTGCTGAACTACAAGCCCCATCCCTTTTACGGCCACGCGGAAATTCAGACCTTTCTAGCATTGCGTGATGGGCAACCGTGTGGGCGCGTGGCCGGCATCATCAACCACATTCACAACGAACATCATAAGGAGCAGCGCGGCTTCTTCGGGTTCTTTGAATGCGTTGATAATCAGGAGGTGGCCAATGGATTGTTCGACGCAGTTCGCGACTGGTTTGCCCAACGCGATATCACGATGATTCGCGGCCCGGTGAACCCCTCGCTGAACTACGAATGCGGCCTGCTGATCGACGGCTTCGATAGTCCACCCACGTTCATGATGACCTACAACCCGCCGTATTATCCAACGCTGATCGAAAACTGGGGCTTCTCCAAAGTCCAGGATATGTACGCTTTCTGGGGACATGTCGACATGTTGGCGACGCAGGACAAGAAGCTCCGGTTCATCGCGGACGAAGTTCGCCGGCGATTCAATCTGCAGATGCGCCCGCTGGACAGGTCGCGGTTTGCCGAGGATGTCCGTATGTTCCTGGATATCTATAATCGAGCGATGGAAGGTACCTGGGGATTCGCGCCCATGTCCGAAGGGGAAATCGATCATATGAGCGCCGGCCTGAAGCATTTGATCGTTCCGGAGTTGACTGCCAAGGCTGACGTTGACGGCAAGACGGTCGGTGCGGTGTTCGGACTGCTGGACTATAACCCGAGGATCCGGCGGATCAACGGCCGGCTGTTCCCGTTTGGGTTCATGCGGCTGCTTATCAACAAGAAGGCAATCAAACGTGTGCGCATACTCAGCACCAACGTGGTGCCCGAGTTCCAGAAATGGGGGTTGGGCCTGGTGCTGCTGGACGAACTTGTGCCCAAAGCGCTAGAATTCGGCATCGAAGAGGGTGAGTTCTCTTGGGTGCTGGAAAGCAACCATCTGTCTTACGCCTCGCTGAAACGCGGCGGCGCCAAGATTATTAAGACGTACCGGCTGTACGACTGGGAAGCCGAGCCGGGCAACGAGTAACCAACAACCGCTGTGTCGCACTGGCATTTCGAACCCGTTTTGAACAGCTATGCCGTCGTGACTGCAGTTGCGGCGGTGCTGTGTCTGTTGCTGCTTGTTGGTCCCGGCTTTCGCAAGCTCACAGCGTGGCGGCGCGGGGTGCTGGTTCTTCTTCGACTGGTGGTCATCGTCCTGGTCGTCGTCGCCATGTTGCGGCCTACCCACATCAGCACGACGACCAAACCGCAAACGGCGGCTCTGGTCTTGATGTTCGACCAGAGCCGCAGCATGCAACTGCCACACTCGTCGGGCCAGCAGTCACGGTGGGCCGCCCAGCGGGAGATTCTCCTTCGCGCCCAGCCTATCTTGCGCGAGTTGGTGGACAAAATTGAAGTGAGCGTTCACGCGTACGATGCGGAGTTGCACCCGGTTGAATTGAACGAACGAGGTTTGACCCTGCCCGAATCGGCCGACGGAGAACAGACGGACATCGGCTCGACCTTGCACGACGCACTGGGGCGCGAACTGGGAAAACGCTTGGCCGCCGTGATTCTCTTGGGCGACGGTGCCCAGACAGCATTTGATCCGGCCGTGGAGATCCAAGAGGCCGGACGCGAGTTAGCGCGGCTTGGGTACCCGCTGTACACGGTGGCATTCGGCCCCGCAGGCGATGTCGTGCAGGCTCGCGACGTGGCTGTCGAGAATTTGCAGGACCAGTACACGGTCTTCGTGAAGAATGAACTGCCGCTGCGCGCGGCCTTGCGGGTTCACGGCTATGTGAACAGGACGATTCCGGTAGAACTGTTTGTCGAAAAGCCGAACGGAGAGAACGAGATCATTGGCCCCCGGATGCTCACGGCTCGCGAGGACGGTCAACAAGTGGCCGTCGAAATGCGATACGTGCCCGAGGAGCCCGGACGATACAAATTGACGCTACGCGCTGCCGAACAACCGGGCGAGCTGGTGACGAAGAACAACCAGTTGAGTGCTTTTCTGCGCGTGCTGGAAGGCGGGCTGAAGGTGCTTTATCTGGAAGGTGCTCTGCGATGGGAGCAGGAGTTCCTCCGACGTTCGTTGGACGCATCGCCCGACATCGAACTGGATTTCCAGTGGATCGACTCGCGACGGCGAGGCGGCTGGCCCGTCGTCCTGTCTAGAGAACTGAGCGATCCCAAGTACGACGCGTTCATCATCGGCGACTTGGATTCCGAGGCGTTGCAGGACGTGAATCTGAAACCGCTGGCCGAGGCCGTCGAACGAGGCAAAGGTCTTGCATTGTTGGGTGGTACTCACAGCTTCGGCGCTGGCGGCTATCTTGGCACGCCATTGGCTGACGTCATGCCCATCGAGATGGACCGCTTCGAAAGGCAAGACTTCGACGCGCCGATTCGCGAAGACCTGCACCTGAAGGGCCCGTTGCGCATGCTGCCGGTCCGTTCGCATCCTGTGACGACCTTGGCCTCTGGCGCCGAGAACGACTCGTTGTGGAAACGCTTGCCGCCGCTGAAGGGTGCGAATAAGTTTGTCGGAATCAAAGACGCGGCCGGCGTCAATGTTCTGTGCGAAACCGAAGACGGCCAGCCGCTGTTAGTGGTCGGCGAATACGGAGGCGGCCGCGTGCTGGCCATGGCCGCTGATTCGACGTGGCGCTGGTGGATGCAGGGGCATCAGGCGGCGCACAAGCGGTTTTGGAGGCAAGCTGTCTTGTGGCTTGTGCGACGCGACGATTCGGAAGAGAACGACGTCTGGGTCGGGCTTCAGCGGCACCGCTTCAATCCGGGCGCCAGCGTCAGTTTCACGGCGGGAGCGAACACGGCGTCGGGAGAGACAATCGACGATGCCGTAATGCGAGCCGAGTTGATCAAGCCTGGCGAGGAACGCCGCCCATTACGACTGGCGCGCGACGGCGATCATTGGGCCGGAGCGACCGAGTCGGTAGAGGAGCCGGGCGACTACGTTATCGAAGTCCACGCGGAAAAGGATGGCAAGCTGATTGGCACGGCGCGGGGCGAGTTCCTGGTCTTCGATCGCGACGTCGAGTTAAGCAATGCCGCCGCCGATCACGACCAACTGGCTCGTCTGGCTGCCCAGACCAAGGAGTTCGGGGGCCGTCCGGTGGCGCCGGAGCAACTGACCACGCTGCTGGAGGATTTGCGGGACCGTCCGCCGGAAATGGAGATCGAAGTACAGACCAAGTGGCAACTGGCGGACAGAGAAAAGAACGCTTGGGTGTTCTTCCTATGCCTGATCGCACTGCTAACCGTTGAATGGGTGTTGAGGAAACGGTGGTCGTTGGTCTGATCGCCCTACCTATTGCCAATTGGACGGTCGTCCCTAAACTGGTACGAAACCAAGTTATACCGCGCGCGGGCAAGTTTGTCCGTCTCGGAGCGAGGCCATCGTAACCCGAAGCGTAAGCGAGGGAGTGCGTTGCGTCCCTCGCTTACGCTTCGGGTTACAGTCAGATTCAGCCGTCGGCGGTATAGAACGCCTTTGAAAGTCGAGGAATTCGCATGGCAGATCAAGTCTTCAAGAAAATCGAACTCGTCGGTACTTCGCCCAACTCGTTCGCCGAGGCCGCTGCTAATGCGGTAGCCAAGGCCGGGGAGACCGAAGACGCAATGCGGTGGTTCGAGGTGGTCGAACTGCGCGGGGCCATCGCCGACGGGAAAGTCAGTCAATATCAGACAACCGTCCGCATTGGCTGCAAGGCCGAGTAGTCGACCGGGCCGACTTCGGTTTGACACGCCGCTGCTGTCGCAGTACAACTTGAGACGGGAATGGACAAGGGAATCTGTAGGTCCGCTTGGCCATTCTCGAAGTGGGATAAGGGCGGAATTCGTCGCCATTTGTCTGCTTTCCGCCCTTTCCATCCTTGTAGCCAATCCCCCTTGAGCAAGAAGAGCCCACCGGCCCTGTGCCGGTGGTGCGTCGCTTTGACAACTACACGCGGAACCACCATAACACAGATAATGCCGCTGGTTTCGAAACCCTTTCCCACCGGCACGGGGCCGGTGGGGAACTCGCAAAGTGGCGCTATCCATCTAATCAATGTCTGAGAAGTCTGCCCACCCACCCACGCCGCCACCCACCGATAAGCAGCGCCATCGCCGGGGGTTCCTTGCCGCCACGGCGCGTGTGCTGGTCGGTTCGCCCATGGCAATCGGCTTCTCTTCTCTGGTCGTGACGCACCTCCTCTGGCTGTTGGGGCTGGTTCGGTTCATGTTTCCGAACATCCTGACGGAGCCTCCCAGCAGGTTCAAAGTCGGCTTTCCCGATGAGTACTCGCCGGGACAGGTCGAAACGAAATTCAAGAACCGGTTCGGCGTTTGGATCGTGCGGCACGAGTACAAAGGACAGCCGCAGATCTACGCACTAAGGACTGTGTGCACACATCTTGGCTGCACGCCGATTTGGCTGGAGGCGGAGCAGAAGTTCAAATGCCCGTGCCACGGCAGCGGCTTCTTCAAGGATGGCGTCAACTTCGAAGGACCGGCGCCGCGCCCACTGGAACGCTACGCTGTCGAGATCGCCGATGATGGCCAGTTGGAAGTTGACAAGAGCCGCAAGTACCAGGCAGAGCTTGGGCAGTGGAAGGAGCCGGAGAGCTTCGTGCCGGTGTAAACATGGCCAAACTCGGCGAGATTATCCGCGGTTCGCAAATCTGGAAGAGCATCTTCCGGCATCCCGCGCCGCTGGACCGCCGCAACCGAATCCTGGTGGTGCTGACCAACTTTTTTCTGCACCTCCATCCTGTCTCCATCCGCAAACACGGCGTCGCCCTCGGATTCACGTGGTGCATGGGCGGCATCACGTTTTTCTTGTTCTTGGTCGAGACCCTGACGGGCGTGCTGTTGATGTTCTATTACCGGCCGACGTTGGAGTGGGCCTACCAGGACATGTTGACACTGCGCGATGCGACCTCGATGGGCGCCCTGCGCGAGTTGCACCGTTGGGCCGGCCACGCAATGGTGATTGCCGTGTGGCTGCACATGTATCGCGTCTTTCTGACGGGCAGCTACAAACCACCCAGGGAATTCAATTGGGTGGTGGGCGTGATTCTGCTGGTATTGACACTGCTGTTGTCCTTCACTGGCTATCTGCTGCCTTGGGACCAGTTGGCCATCTGGGCGGTCACGGTCGGCTCGAACATGGCCCGCGCAACTCCGCTGCTGGGGCACGAAGGCCCCGGCGCGCTGCTGCTGACCGTAGACGGGATCGACATGATCACCAACGCGTCAGATGCTCGATTTGCGCTGCTCGGTGGTCGATTGGTCGGCGAAGAGGCATTGAACCGATTCTATGTCCTTCATTGCGTAGCGATTCCGCTGGGCGCGGCGCTGCTGATGGCGGTCCACTTTTGGCGAGTTCGAAAAGACGGGGGCATTAGCGGCCCTCTTTGATCATGCACGGATACGTCGACCATGCCGAATTCCTCGAAGCCGTCTGCGGGCCGCTGGGGTGGTACTACGTCGCCGTAGCTTCGATCAACGCCATCGCCGCGGTTTACCTCTGGCGTTGCGGCAAGGCTGCGGCCTATTGCCGATTGGGAAGATTTGCGTTCACCAGCGCACACGTCTGGTTGCTTGTCGCAGCGTTGTTTGCGGCCATCTCATTGGTGCCAATGAGCGGTCGGCTCGATTGGTTACGGTTTGTGTCGATGCCGGAGGCGGTGAAGAACCTTGTGGATTGGATGTTGAATCCCACGCTGTTCATGTGCGGGCTTGTACTGCTTCTCGGCGTGATGTTCGCGCTCCGCAAGTTCTTCGTAAAGCCGACAGTGGCTTGGGCCGGGTTGAATGTAACGCTGCTGCTCTTGGGCCTGTCGCTGACCGATCCGCAGTTTGCCAAGATCGTGGCCAAGCCGGACAACGTGGCGATCGTCGGGATGCTCTTCTTGTTAGGCTATTTCACTTGGTTGGGGACCTATCGTGCGGTCCAAAACGACGAGCGGCTGAAGCGAGGCGAACCGACGCTCGAAGCGGCAGAGAGCGAGACCGTCCTGGTATGGCCGGATTTGGTCTACATCGAGCTGATCTGCATGGTGGGGTTGACGGCATTGTTGATCGTCTGGTCGGTCGGCGTCGAGGCGCCGCTGGAAGCGCCGGCCAGCACAACAGTCACACCGAATCCGTCCAAGGCCCCCTGGTACTTTCTCGGCCTGCAGGAAATGCTCGGGTACTATGATGCTTGGATGGCGGGCGTCGTGGTGCCGGGCCTGATCATTTTCGGTCTGTCGGCGATTCCCTACCTGGACGTCAACAAGGAGGGCAACGGCTATTACACGATCGAACAACGCAAGTTTGCCTATCTGACGCACCAATTCGGCTTCCTGGTGCTGTGGATCGCGTTGATCGTACTGGGGACGTTCTTCCGCGGGCCGAATTGGAGCTTCTTCGGACCGTACGAGCACTGGGATCCGCACAAGACGACAGATCTGTACAACGTGGATCTGTCCAGCTACTTCTGGATTCACATGCTCCAGACGGAACGGCCCGCCATCCCGGAAGGGGCGGGGTTCGCAACGAAAGCCGTTCGCATCCTTCTGCGTGAATCTCCCGGTTTCGTTCTGCTGGGTGCCTATTTCTTGCTGGTGCCTCCGGCGATGAGGATATGCAGTCGATTCTTCCGGGGGCTCTACCAACGGATGGGATTCGTACGGTACAGCGTGATGGTGCTCCTGTTGCTGATCATGCTGCTGCTGCCCATCAAGATGGTTGCCCAGTGGACTGTCAACCTGAAGTCTTTCGTTGCGATTCCGGAGTACTCGCTCAACTTCTGACAAGGGTAAGAAACACAGACGAATTGGACAGCGCCACTTCGGTGCGAAACTCCTGTATATCGTAACCCGAAGCGTAAGCGAGGGATCTGTCGTAACGTGTTCCCTCGCTTACGCTTCGGGTTGCGATGAGACATCAATCACCTCGTCACGTCAGGTAAGCAATGCCGGCAGCAGACGAAACTCGATACAACATGAAGCGGTTGCACAAGGCATTCGCCTTTGCCAGCATCGTGCTGCTGATCGTGACCATATGGCTGCTGGTCGACGACCACCAGCGCGAGTGGAAGCGATTCCAAAGAACGGCTAACGACATCGACTTGCGCGTAGCAGACTGGCGAAAATACCAATACGAAACGGATGAAGCCACAAAGGAACGTGACAGCCTCGATCAACAGTTGACGGCCGCCCAGGCACTGGGACTGGACACGGGGCACGTCGACCGGTTTCGCGCTGAAGTTGCTAAAGAGGCCAAACGTCGCAGCGTAGCGTTCGATTTCACTGAACTCGAACGGCGGAGCAATCGCTTAACAGATGCGATGGCCGAAGCGACCAGCGCCGAGCCGGATAGCGCGGACGTCGCTGCCGCGCGTCAAGACCTCCTTGACCGAATGCGGGAGATTGCGGGACGAGCCGAGTTTCGCGAACTGAATAGGCTCGAACAGCGCAGAGCCGAGTCCGTGAAACTGGAAGCGGCCAAGGCAAGAGTCGGGCTCGCCGTTCGCGACCGAGCGTCGCGGGCAGAACTGGATCGGCGCCAACAAGAGGTCGATCGCCTGAAAGAGGATCTGCACGAACTGACACTGGAATTTCAGGCGTTGAGCGACCATCGGGTTGCTCTTCACGATATCCTCAAACGGCTCACGGCCGACGAGGATGCATTGCGCAAGGCGTTGACCGACAATCGTGCGGAATTGGCTCGCCTTGAGGCCACGGTGGCGGAACGCCGTTCGACGTACATCAACCGCGACCACGGTTTTCCACTGCCCGGAAAAAAGCTGCTGGAGATGCCGATCTTCGATGCGTTCAACTCGCCGCTCAAAATCGACAATCTGTGGAACGAGGGGCTGACGCAGGACTACAACTTCCGCGAAGTCCGTCGCTTCGATCGTTGCACGACTTGCCACCGGGGGATACAGAAATCGGAGCCGGGCTCGGCAGATCGGCCCGCGTATCCGACGAGTCTGACATTGCTATTCTCGTTGAAGACGATCACGGACGGCGATGAGGAAGAACCGGCGCACGATGCCGGTCTGTCGGCCGCGGAGCTTGTCGAACAGGCTTACGGATTGCGAATCGCTGTCGAGGGGCTGATCGATCCGAGTGATGCGACCGTCAGTTACGTGCGATCCGGTTCACTAGCTGCTCAAGCCGAACTGGCTAGTGAACCGCCGTCAACTAAGACCAGCGGGCAAATTCTCGGTGAACTGCTCTGCCCAACGTCGGCCAAACAGCCGCCAGAGGCTCCGGCCGGACTGCGAATGGGCGATGTAGTGGTGGAGGTCGACGACGAACCCGTCGAGGACCAGATGCAGGCTGTTTCGCGATTGGCCGATGCGTGGTCGAAAGCGAAACGGCTGAACACTGAGGGCGAGGAAGACGAGCCCGGACCTCTCGTGCTGACCGTTCGACGTGGGCTGCCCGGTCCTTATGCCAGCCATCCGCGGCTGGACTTGTACGTGGGTTCCCTCAGTCCCCACAAGATGTCCGAATTCGCCTGCACGGTCTGTCACGAAGGCCAAGGCAGCGCGACGGACTTCAAGTGGGCATCGCACACGCCGGACACCGAAGCGGAACGTAACGAGTGGCGGGAGAAGTACGGCTGGTTCGACAACCACGATTGGCTCTACCCTATGTACCCGCAGCGGTTCGTGGAAAGCGCCTGCCTGAAGTGCCATCACGACGTGGCAGGTCTGCTCCCGAACGAACGATTTCCGGATGCATCGGCTCCGAAACTGATCCGCGGATACAACCTCGTGCGAATGTACGGCTGCTTTGGCTGTCACGATATCAACGGATTCGAAGGGGACAAACGGATCGGGCCCGACATGCGAGTCGAGCCAAACGCTTTGGCCGTTGGCCAGAACGGTGGCGACCACCCAGGGCAACTTCGCACGCCTGGGCCAAGCCTACGTTTCATCGGCCACAAGACGGGCGGCGACTTCCTGTACGACTGGATCCACAACCCGCGCCACTTCCGACCAGACACTCGAATGCCCAGAGCCTTCGGCCTGTGGAACCACTTGGTGCGCGAACGCGATCGCCGCGCAGTCCAAGATTTCGAACCGGTTGAAATCCAGGGAATCGTGGCGTATCTGGAGGATCGCACTGGGGATTTCTCTGTCCTGGAGAGTCCAGGGGGCATCGCTGAAACGACGCCGGCCGAAAAAGCGGAGCGCGGTAAGATCCTCTTTCAGACGCGAGGTTGTCTTGTCTGTCACGACCACAACGATTTCCCAGACGTCGCCGCATTCCGCGATGAAGGGGAAATCGTAGAAGGGCCGGATCTGTCCGCGATCGGCGATGTCCTGAAGGACGAACAAGGCCGCAAGTGGCTTTACACTTGGATCAAACGGCCAACGCTCTACGACTCGCGCACCGTGATGCCCGACATGGACCTGACGCCGATCGAGGAAAAAGACGAGCAAGGCAATGTGATTGCCGTTACCGATCCGGTCGACGATATGGTCGAGTATCTATTACAGAGTTCCAGCACAGGCTACCAACCGGTGGATTCGCCCGCCGTCGAACCGAGACAATTGGACGACTTGGTGTTGGAACACTTGCGAGACGCTTTTCACGAAGTCAAAGCCCGAGAATATCTGCAGAAGGGCATACCAGAGCGGCTGCGTGCTAGTTTGAAGACGGCGGAGACGGAACTGATTGTCGCTGACGCGGACTTCGACAACGAAACGCCAATTGCACAAGACCAGAAGTTGCAGTACATCGGCCGCAAGTCGATCCTCAAGTATGGCTGCTGCGGTTGCCATGACGTCCCCGGTTTCGAAGACGCCACGCCGATCGGCGCCGGGTTGGCCGACTGGGGAGGCAAGGACACCGACCAACTGGCTTTCGAACATATCGTCGAGTACCTGCAGGGCGAGGCGCGAACATCCGTAGCGGACAACGGCGACGATGGCACCAGCGATCAGGCGCGCGGGCCGCGAGAGACGCCCACCGATTACTACATGCGGCAGCTCCTCGCCGGGAATCGGATTGGCTTTCTGTACCAGAAGCTGACCGAACCGCGTAGCTACGACTATCACAAGATCGAGAACAAAGGCTACAACGAACGTCTACGCATGCCGCAGTTCCCGTTCACTGCCGACCAGCGCGAAGCGATCATGACATTGGTACTCGGCTTGGTCGCCAAGCCGCTGACCGAGAAATACGTCTACCAGCCGGACCCGCGGCGCAAGGCGATCGTCGAAGGGCGCGTTTTGCTGGACAAGTACCGCTGCGGTGGCTGCCACATTCTGCGGCCCGAGCAATGGCGTCTTTCTTTTCCACCGGACTCATTCGGCGAACAACGCCGAAAGCCGAATTTTCCCTTTGCCGCCCATTCGTTCACGAACGAGCAATTAGAGACTTCCGCCGCTGTGGACCAACTTGGCATGCGGCAGGCGACGCTTGAGGGGATGCCGTTGATCGGCGACGACGGCAGGCCCATGGTGTTCGACGACTATGGGGACGAATTGTTCGAGGACGAGGAGTACGATCCGCGCCTGCTGGAGTACGCCTTTCAATTGTGGGAACCCGCGGCATTGGATGGCTACGGCTATGAAGTAGGCGAATCGCCGCTGAGTGTCATGGCCGGATGGATCACGAGCAAGGAACCGGCGGACGGGGGTCTTCTGGCCAAGTACCTGCTGCCGCGTGTGGTCGAAACGGAGAAAGACGTCAATCCGAATGCCAGAGGATCGCAGGCATGGGGATGGCTGCCGCCGCCGCTCGTGGGGCTGGGGACAAAGGCGCGGGCCGACTGGCTTCACGACTACCTGTTGGATCCCGAGCCCATTCGCCCGGCCGTCGTGTTGCGCATGCCTCGATTCAACCTGTCATCCGACGAAGCGACGACGCTGGCGAAGTATTTTGCAGCAATGGACCGCGTCGGCTATCCCCACGAATTCGCACCGGAACGCCGGTCGACGCACCTGGCCGATGCAGAAGCACAATATCAGCGCCGTTTGAAAGAGCTATCCACGCCCGAAACGCCACTCAATGGAACTCGGCTCGGCGATGCGATGCGTCTGGTGACAGACAAGAACTACTGCGTCACCTGCCACATTATCGGCGATTTCGACCCGCAGACCAGCGATCGCGCGAAGGGTCCTGACTTGGCCGCGATCCACAAACGCATACGCCCCGACTTTTTGCGCAGATGGTTCGCCAAACCCGTCTCGGTACGTCCTTACACAGGGATGCCCATGAACATCCCGTACGACGCGAATCTGGACCATCTGGGAGGCGTCGATCAAAAGCTCTATCACGGCACCAGCGTCGAGCAATTTGAGGCCACCGTGGATCTGCTCCTGAATTTCGACGAGTACGCCAAGAGCCACAACCTAGTGACCCCGCTGGTAAAAGCGGCAGCTTCGGGCACGACAACAGATGGCGACGAATCACCACCGGCCAACGACGGTTCGTAGTACCGCCTTCAGACGCTATTCGTGCTGTCCTTGGCATGCGCCCCTCGTATCGCTACACATCCGATTCGTCAATAATTAGACCTGTCCCGTTTAATCGCGCTCCTTCTCTTCAATCTTCCTGCTTACCTCTAATGATCGGATGATTAACGATGACGAGTCTCGCACGGACGTCAATCGTGCAGTCGGCTAGGACACGTCGGAGAGAGGGAATGTCTTTCGCCGTCACAGACGTGTTGCCTGCGCGCACGAGACGAAGCTTCGGCAGCGTGTCAAGCTGCGCTAACCCTTTCACGGATAGTTGCGCGTTATCCTCAATGTGCAGGACCTCCAGTTTCTTGAGCCGCCTCAGCGCACCAATCGTCGCGTCGCTCAGATCTGTCCCTGAGAGAATGAGGGCTTTTAGATCTATAAGCTCACCCACAGTCGCAATTGCATCTTGGGACAAGTGGTTGTAGCTCAAGTCGAGCGCCTCGAGCCCCTTGATTCCTCTTAAGAGCTCGATCTTCTCCTTCGTAAGGTGAAGAAATCTCCCCGATATTCGGACATAGACGCGTGCGGTGATCCGGTCTGGACCGTGGTGGGCAGTCGGCCCTAGCTGTTCTGGATGCCACCCAACCGCCGGAGAGTCCTCTGACGTAATGAGCCCTCCCACAGTGTCTTTCTCGCGGTATTCAGACCAGCCGATTCCGCCGTTCCAGTCATAGAATACTTCTCCTCCTGGAGGTCCTTCCAGGAGCCGCCCTCGCTCAGCACCCTCGCACCAACCGCGACTTGAGGCAGTCAGAAGGAAACAGAGAATGGCCGCGAACACTCGGCAGTCTGGCCTTCGCCTTCCACATTCCCCAACGGTGCGGTCCATGTCTCACCTCCGCGGGCAGCTAAACAGGCAGTTAAACGGGACAGGTCTAATTTCCGCTCAGTCGTTGGCTTCTTTCTTCGGACGACCGCGTGATCGCAGGGTGGATTCCAGCCCCAACTGCTTGGCTGTCGCTTTCACCCAATGTTGCTTTCCATACGGCCGGCTTCGCGATACGCTGCGGCGGATCGCTTCCATTTCACCTTCCGTCTGCGGCTCGTTAACCAACGCCCTCCAAGAACGCGGCATCGGCTGCGGCCATTCACTCAGTAGCCGACGTTGCTCCGCCGAGCCCGACGTTCGACGCCACAGACTTGACCATCGCCACTGCTCGGCTCGCGCAACGAGATTCGCACGTAGCGCGTTCCGCTCCGCGTAGCGGACCACTTGATAGAAATGCTCGTCACTCTCTACCGGAAACGATTTGTACCGGCTTTGGTACAAGTGGCCATAACCAACGCGTCGGCGGTTCTCTTGCCAGTTCCGCACGTGCGTGATCGTGAGCTTTTGCATGAATGCTCCCAGATCCCCGTCGCGCTCGGGCCACAGTACGAAATGCCAGTGATTGGGCATCAGGCAGTAGGCGCAAATGCGCATCGGTCGACTTTCCAGCGTTTTCTCGATGTTCCGCTCGAAAGCCTCAAAATCGGCATCCTTGAGAAACAGCCGCATCCTACCCACGCCACGATTCAATACGTGGAAGACCATTCCTCCGGGCGTTATCCGTGCTGTCCTAGGCATGCACTCATCTTACCGTTCCACGCCCAATCCGTCAATAATTAGACCTGTCCCGTTTAATTGCCCCGTCCCCGATAGCCCTGGCGTGAACGGTGACATATAATCGCCATAAGATGCATCCTGGTTTTGTTTTTCAAGGGAAAGGATCTGAAATGCGACGTTCGACTAGCATCCTGATTGCGACGTTGGCAGTTTGCCTGGTAGGCACTTCCGTACAGGCCGCCGAGTGGGGCGATCTGAAGGCGACCTTCGTGTTCGACGGCGACGCGCCGGAAGCGGCACCGCTGAAAGTAACGAGCGACGTCGAGTTTTGTAGCAAGCATAAACCGGTTGACGAGTCGCTCGTGATCAACTCGGAGAACAAAGGAATCGCGAACGTCATCGCCTACATGTATCTCAGCCGCTCGTCCGCAAAGCCGCCCATCCATTCGTCCTACGAAGAGACGGCCAATGCCAAGGTGAAGCTAGACAACAATAAATGCCGGTTCGAACCTCACGTGTCGGTATTGCGCACAACGCAAACCCTCGTGATCGGCAACAGCGACGAAGTAGGCCACAATTGCAAAGTCGACGCTATCACGAACGGGGCCATCAATTACACGATTCCCGCCGGGGGCAGCATGGACTACGAGTTCAAACTGGCCGAGCGGTTGCCGTCCAAGGTCAGTTGCTCGATCCACCCTTGGATGTCGGGCTGGTTGCTGATCAAGGACAATCCCTACATGGGCGTCAGCGACAAGGATGGTAAGCTGGTCATCAAGAACATCCCGGTGGGAACGTGGACCTTCCAATTCTGGCAAGAGAAGTCCGGTTACGTGAGTGAACTGAAGCAAGACGGCAAGACCACGGAGTGGCGACGAGGCCGAGTGGACATCACGATCAAACCGGGCGACAACGACTTGGGCGAAATCAAGTTGGCACCACCTCTGTTCGCCGACTGATCCAGCCCATCCACAACCAACCTGAAATACGCGTGCGCGATTCATGTCGAGGTTTGTCGCCACTTTCTTGATCTTTGGTTCTGCGGCTGTATTGTCCGGGTGCGGTGCGCCCGGGGATAGTTTTCGCCCCAACCTGGTTTACTTGAAAATCCAGGAAGAAAACGCGCAAACGGATCTGACGACACAGCAGGAACAGGATATCCAGCAGGTGCTCGTCGCCCTGTTTGGCACGCCCGACGAGCCACGATTGCCTGCGTTTGATGGTGTAGACGTGGGCAGCGTCCTGAACATCAAAGATCTGCGTATCGCTGCCGGCCCAATCGGTAGGGATCGGGACAAGCAACTGCGCGGCCTATACCGAGAGCACTGTGCTCTGTGTCACGGCATATCCGGCGATGGCGCCGGCCCCGCGGCGGCGTTCATGAATCCTTATCCGCGCGACTTCCGCCGTGGCACCTTCAAGTTCAAATCGACCGAAGGGCCAGGCACGCCACCGACGGACGGCGATCTGAAGGCAATTGTCACCAACGGCATGCCGGGTACTGCGATGCCCGCTTTCCGCCTGTTGGGCGACGACCAGTTGGATGCGTTGGTCGAGTACGTCAAGTACTTGGCAATCCGCGGCGAAGTGGAGCGTTTTCTTGTCTTCGAGTCCGTCGACGTGTTGGAAAGCGCGGAGGATCGACTGATCGACTTGGCGCTCGAGGACAGTGATCCAGCGACCTACGCGGAGCAGATGGGTGAAGTGGAGACGCTGGTGTCCTTTGTGGTCCAGAAGTGGATCGACGCCGACACTCCCGGGCGAGCGGTCTCGATTCCAGAGAAGTCTGCCAAATGGGATTTGGCTGCTTCGATTCGGCGCGGGCAGGAACTCTTTCTTGGCAAGGTTGCCAATTGTGTGAAATGCCACGGCCCAGAGGCGTTGGGTGACGGGCAGACCGACGATTACGATGACTGGACCAAAGAGTTCTTCGATCCCCAAAACCCGGATGCGAGCGGCCCGTACCTGGCGCTCGGAGCCCTAAAGCCACGCAAGATTCGTCCGCGAAATCTCCGATTGGGCATATTTCATGGCGGAAGCCGCTCGGAGGATTTGTATTGGCGTATCCACAACGGAATTGCGGGTACTCCCATGCCGGCTGCGCCTATGAAGGCCGAGAATGCGGAAGCTGACGACATGCGGCTGACATCGGCCGATGTCTGGCATCTTGTGGATTTCGTCGAACACCTGCCTTCGGCGCCCATGATTGGCGCCAAGCCAGAAGAACTGACTTATGTCGACTGACAAAAAGAATCCAGAGAGCCCGTGGCCGCATCGGTTTGCCGTGCTGTTGGCGTGGGCCGTCTTTCCGTTGATTTGGGTGGGAGGATTGGTTACCACGTACGACGCTGGCATGTCGGTCCCTGATTGGCCAAATACATTCGGCGACAACTTGCTGCTGTATCCTTGGACGACGTGGATCAATGAGATTAACGAGCGATGGGATGTATTCATCGAGCACGGCCATCGCCTGCTGGGCGTCTTGGTGGGAATTCTTACGATTGCCTTGGTCGTTGCCGTTTTCCGGCGGGACCAACGCCGGTGGATGCGGTATTTTTCGCTGGCGGTCTTGGCTGCGGTGATTCTCCAGGGCTGCTTGGGCGGCGCGCGGGTACTTCTGGCTGAACGGACCCTGGCCATGATCCACGGCTGTGTGGGGCCGTCCTTTTTTGCCGTGTGTGTGATCGTTTGCGGAGTCACGGCACGTTGGTGGAAGGACCCGACGGCCATTCGACATGTGGAATCGGCTCGAAAACTGTATATATTCGCGTGGAGCACGCTGGTGCTTGCTTACATGCAGTTAATTCTCGGGGCTTTTTTGCGGCATATATCTACGTCGGCTTCGCCCGGTTGGTTTAGTCTGGTTGTGTTTGCTCACCTGATACTCGCAGGCTTGGTGACCGTAACCGTGTTTCTGCTGGCGTGGGTCGCTTGGCGCGGCCGGGCCAGGCATGAATTGTTGCGAAGGCCGGCAGGAATCTTGAGTATCTTGATCGTGTGTCAATTGGTGCTGGGAGGCGTCACTTGGCTTGTAAACTACCATTGGCCCAGCTTGATTGTGGATTGGGATGTGACGGCCAGTTTCAGCACGATCGTGGCAAAGGGCCGTCTGCAGTCGCTCGTAGTCACCGCCCACGCGGCCAACGGCTCGTTGATCCTGGCGGCGTCCGTTATGCTCGTAATGCGGTCGCTACGCTTAGTTCGTGGCAAGAGCGCGGAAGTCGCATCAGTAGCTTGACGGGGAGTATGGCCGAATGAGCATGTCGACGGTTGCCATCGAACGACGCGGCGCCGGCTGGTTGAGTAGATTGAATGACTACGTCGAGTTGACCCGACCAAGAATTGCGACCTTGGTTCTGATTGTCGTTGGCGTATCCGGGTACGTTGCCGGTTCGGGAAGTCCGGAGTTTCTGCTGCTCGTTCACGCAATCGTGGGCACATTGCTGGTCGCGGCCAGCGCAAGCGCGTGGAATCAACTCCTGGAGTGTCAGCGCGACCGCCTGATGGCCAGGACAGCCAGACGCCCGTTGCCATCCGGTCGGCTCAGCGCGGGTCACGTGGTCGCCTTCGGGACGATTACTCTCGCGGTCGGCACAGCGTACCTGGCACTGGCTGTGAATTGGTTGACGGCGGCCTTGGGGCTATTGACTTGGGCCTTGTATGTCTTGGTGTACACCCCGCTGAAATCTCGCACGCCGCTGAACACGCTCGTTGGTGCGGTGCCCGGGGCCTTGCCTGTTCTGATGGGTTGGTCGGCCGTGCGCGGCACACCGGACGTTTTTGCCGACCCACGCTGCCTGGCGATGTTCTCGATCCTCTTTTTCTGGCAATTGCCTCATTTCATGGCCATCGCGTGGATCTACCGCGAGCAGTACAGACGTGCGGGTCTGCGGATGCTGACGGTCGTCGACCCAACGGGGCGTCGTGCCGCCGTGCAGGGCGTAGTGGCCGCGGCGGGTCTTTTGCTGATCAGCCTGGCCTTGGCGATGGCGACGGGCGGCGACGGCGCGGTGGTCTACCTGTTTGGCGCATTCGCCCTGGGAGCAGCCCAGCTTGGATGTGCGGTGTTCTTCCTGATCAAACGCAATGGGTATTCGGCGCGACTGCTGCTTCGTGCTACACTGATCTACCTACCGTCCCTGTTCCTGTTTCTGGTTTGAGCGGGGTTTGATCAGTTGGAAGAACTCGTTCCGCTTCTGCCGCATGTGAACGCAACGCTCAATGCGTTGGCGACCGTGTGCCTGGCTACCGGCTTCGTCCTGATCAAACAGCGACGCGAATTGGCCCACAAGCGAGCCATGCTGGCCGGCTTCTGCGTGTCCATTCTATTTCTGGCCTCCTACCTGGTATACCACGCAAACACCGAGGCGGTCAGAAGATTCCCGGCGTACCCGCCCGATGTCATCCGTTACACGTACTATTTCGTGCTGGCATCGCATATGCTCTTAGCCGTGTTGGTGCCTCTGCTGGTCGTGGCCACAATCTACTTAGCCCTGCGGGACCGCCGAACGGGACACGCGCGATTGGCGCGTTGGACGCTGCCCGTATGGCTATACGTTTCCCTCACGGGCGTCGTTGTTTACCTTATGCTGTATCAGTTTTTCCCCGTTGTAGAGAGTTGAATCGGCGTTGAACATGGCAAACTCATCTGTTACGCGTGAACAACTCACGCGGCTGAAGGACGCGGCAATCGCCTGCATAGATACGGCAAGCACATTGTCCGCAAATCGCTGTACGGAAATTCGTATGGCCCGTGAGCAAGGCAACGAAACCCAGGTGGCGGAAACCGTGGATGCAATGCTACGGGATGCCATTGATCGGTGGGAGCAGTGGGGCGAACTGCTGACCCAAGACGCAACCGACTTTCTGCAGTTGCATAACGCTGATAGTGCCGATCCAGTGAAGATAAATGGGACTGTTTACACGACGGCAAGCGAAGCGGCTGGGGCCCTGCTGGATCCAGTCTTGTCTACATTCAACACCCTTGTTGACGTCGGGGATCCGACTAACGACGAGGCGGCCGCCGTGGCTGAAGCTACGAAAGCTGGTACCGTTGCCACGCGGCGATGTTGCGCCAGGTTGGCTGTTGAGCGAGTGAAACACGATGTTGACTTTGCCGATCGTATTGCTGACCTGTGGAGTGACGAAACCGAAGATATCGACGCTCAGGCGCTACGGGTCGCAGTCGAATCCGAATGGGCTCAGGCGTCACGAGCGATCTACGATGGCAAGGCCCCATCGACGCTCGAAGCTGTCTGTGGGGGGCTGACAGATGGAATGGAACGGATCGTCCGTTTTCTTTGGGGCCGAAGGTATCCGACTAAGTGGGACGCCCTTGCCGAGTCGTGTTGGTCGGGTGGCGAAGCGGCCGACAGCGCGATCACGAAGCAGCTTCAACGACTAACGGAGCGTCTCTTGGAGAATAGCATCACCGACGTGTTCCTCGACGTAGATATCGACCGCCGCAGCGTCAAGGTGGTAAGGCCCCGCTTGATAGACGAATAGCGGTCTGGAGCATTAGTTCCATTTTACGGTAGGCAGATCCGCAATACATGGAGGATTGTGCGCCGCGGGAAATCAAAAGGAAAAAGATGCTGCCCCCGCTCGCAAAGGCCCTCTTTCCTTGTTAGACTGACCGCCAAAGTTGCGCTAGCGGTATGTGACGCTGGCTGGCTTTCCTACCATATAACTTCCTTCCCCCGCGTGTACACACCCACCCACGCGAGCCGCCTCGAATCGGAAGAGTAAAGGCGAAAAGCTTGCGCCCTGAGATCGGGTTAGACAAGTCACGAGTGTGGCTTGATTACCGTCTGCAGTTTCTGTTTCCACCACCGTTACGGAGGGCACAACGATGCGTTTTCTTCTTGCTGCAGTCGTCGTCGTGACGACGTGCCTGACCTGTATGGCTGCCGATCCGGCCCAAACCAAGCCGGATCAAGTCAAGCCAGATCAGGCAGGACCGGTCCAGGCGGCGCCGGATCAGGCTAAGCCAGATCAGACCAAACCTGATCAGGCGAAGCCGGACCAGGCAAAGCCCGATCAGGCCAAGCCGGACCAGGCGAAGCCCGACCAAGTGAAGCCTGATCAGGCCAAGCCCGATCAGTGCTGCCAGAAAAAGGCGAAACGCGCCCGGCGCCGCAAGTAACCCTTGCCGCGGAGGTTCGTTGACGCAGATTCTTGGAAAGATGTCCCCCCGTGTTTCGCGGGGGACATCCTTTCCGCTGCTGATCTCGGGCCGTTCAGAGCCGCGAGATTTCTTTCGCACGAAGTCAGACACACCCATGGATGGTAGCAGGCTCGCTCCGTGAGCCGTTCGCGAACGGAATGCGTAGAGGGCCTGCTATTCTCGTTTCCGGACCCCACCGGCGGAGGATGATATGCGACGGGTCTCCCCAAACCTCCCTGTAATATGCTGCGCGATATTGTGCTGCCTTGGTGAAACGGACGCTGCCCAGCGGCTCGCAGAAAGTAATGTTCGCCAGCGAGACGTTGGTGGGCGAGTCGTGCAAAGCGAACGGGACGAACAGGAAGCACTGTTCAATTACTACTTTCGCGACCAGGAACTGAAGTACGAGACCAAACTGACGAATTTGGACACGGAGGCCACCGTGCCGAAGTGGAGGATTCCCTACGCAGCCGCGATCCATCCGGAAGCTCGCGGCGGACTGAGCAGCACACGTGGCCTGGGGGGACGCACCGGGCAGATCGGGCGCCGAAGACCAGACGATGCACGACCGCGTGGCGCTTCGCCTCTGAAAATCTATGACCAGGCATTCAACGCCGGACAGGACTTGGCCAATTCCTACGAACGTCGGAGGATCATGGGCACGGATCGAGCGCTTTTTCCGGCGCTGAGAATGCGTTTGGCTTCCGAGTCGTGGGAAGGATATTGCAGCGGGTTCACTGGATCCACCATCAAGCATCCGGAGCCCATCAAGCCAGTGGATGCGAGCCGGGTTGGCGGAGCGTCCGGAGTTGTGTTTCAGCCGTCGGACATCAAGGCGCTTCTCACCTGCATCTACAACCGAACCACCGACGACAGTTATCTATTCCTGGCTCCCCCGAGCGCAAGAGACGAGGGGCCGAATATGGGCACATTCCATCTGGCTCTGGCCAATTACATCGGCCAGGCGGGCCACCCAATTGGCATCGACAGGACCAAGGGACGAACGTCCTGGAACAATCCTGTCTATGCGTACAAAATCAATTCCATAGAAGACGCCGGAGGCGACGGCGACGTCCGCTACAAGACGCTTGAGACGACGATTACCTACACGAATTACGGATCGGACGCAAGCAGACAAACCGACCTGAGCACGGGTGCCAGAGTGGGAAACCCAAAGCAGTCGATGACGTGTCGATACACGTTGGCGTTGGACAACGAAGGGAGAATCGTCGGCGGGCGGGCGTTGAGTTCCAGCGGGCATTTCCTCTGGATCCCTCTGTACGCCGTGCAAGGCAAGGAAGATGGATCGGTGCCGGGCAACCCCTACGTTGACGTGAGGAAAGTGATCGCTTTGGCGCGTGAATCGTCGTTTTCCGAAATACAGCAGAAATTCGACGCGGCCACGATCGGCCCGATGATTGATCCGGCGTTGGGATCCCCCGCGGATTGACCTGATCTAAGCACGCGAATCTCTGACGCGGGATCGCTGCAAGTACCTGAGATCTAGAACGAAAGAGGGCAGAATTATGTTTCATAAGAATAGAATCACATTCATCTTGTTAGTCGTCATAGCGTCGATTCTGGTCGACTCGGCGAATGCATGGCCTCGGCGCCGAGCCCGCAGAGTCTACTCCGGAGGCAGCAAGCAGATTGTCGCGAAGTACGATAAGGCTTCAGCCGAGCACCGATCGCTGCAAGTGTCTTACGACTACGACAAAGCCAGTACGCCGGAGTTGGCTCTCACCGACCGTATCCGAGTCTTTATGCGGGTGCAGGACCAGGGGATTCTGGGAGCCAAGGAGCAGATCGTTGCCGAGGTGAAGATCACGGATTTGAGTGATCACGAGAAGAGCTACGTCAGATACTGTCCCGTATCGCTAACCGGCGTGACGCAGAAGGAATCTAAGATAGGCATATTCGATTTGACGAACGAGGACAAGGAAAACCCGGTCGTGGAACCGGCGAAGGTCTACCGGCTGTTCGTCAACCTGCATCGCAAGTCGAAAGAGTACGGTAAGGAATCCGTCTTGGGGCGAGTTGCCTTGCCATACTACGTGGCAACGTCCGGTGAAACGCGGATCGATCAGGCACGCCAGCACATCGTGATGCGAACTTTCAAGGAGTACTACTACGCACGACGAGGGTGGCGGAGCGGCGAGCGGTATCCGATGGACTGCTACGCGTTCTACATGTGGGCGACCGGCTCGGTTACCGTGGGATCGCAAAACGGTCGCACTATCCTGGGACGCCTGTTTGGCGGCCGGACTCCCTATAACAACGGAGGCGACGTTCGCGAATTGGTGAAGAAGAGCCGAATTCACGGAGACTACGTGCGGATTCCCGGCCACAGCTTCATGCTGCTGGCCTACGATCCAAAGGCTCAGACGGTGTGGACCATCGAAGGCAACTTCAACCGGACAATTGAAGTCGTGAACCGCTCGTTGGGTTCTGGCTGGACCGTGGGCCATTTGGCCGACCAGCACATTCGTGCAGGGCTTTTCGACTCGACAGCGGCCGCGGACTCGGAGACTCGCAGCACGACTACGATGGCCAGCCACGGTCAGAACACGCCATCATCTTAACGCGGCCTCGGGCGCGGCCAAGTCGTTTAACCCGAAGCCGGAGGCGATGGCGCGTGCTACGTGTCGAGGATCCACCCCGCTGTCCGCCATCGCCTCCGGCTTCGGGTTAAACGGGGAAACATGCGCGCATTCCAGAGACGGAGGCTCTGACGCGGTCTCCGCCGCACCCGGGAAGGGTGGTCCACATGAATCCTCACATAGCCAAGCACTGCATCGAAATCGACCGCTGCAACCAGCGCGGTGGTCGGATGCTTTCGATCGTGGACCTTATCGACGCCGGCACGGTGTCGATCGAACTTGCGGCATACTGTCTGGCTGCGATCGGAAATGGCGCGTCGTTCCTGGTCGGCGCCATGCCGGGCGGTGCGGGAAAGACCACTGTGATGGGCGCGTTGTTGAACTTCGTGCCGGCCGATGTCGTGCTGCGCCCTGCCGACGGGATCGAGTCCATCCGCCGCGGGCTGGCCGAGGCCGAGCCGCGATCCTGTTATATCTGCCACGAAATCGGCAGTGGCCCTTACTACGCCTACCTATGGGGCGAGGAGTTGCGAGCGTACTTCGAGTTGCCTTCGTCCGGCCACCTGTTGGCGACCAACCTGCACGCCGACACTTACGAGCAGGCTCACAGGCAGATCTGCAGCGACAACGCCGTCGCGCCGTCGGCGCTGCGTCGGATGAGCTTGATGCTCTTTTTGACGGTAGGCCATTCTGGGTTTCGGACTCATCGCGAGATCTCTACCGTCTGGGAAAGCGACGGCCTCGACGAGCATCAACTGGTCTTCACGGCCAACGGCGAGGAGCCCAGACTGACAGAGTCAATGCTGGTGACGCACGGCGAATTTGCAGACGCCCGAACTCGCATCGAACAGATCATGAACAGCGACGCGAGAACGATCGAACAGGTGCGGTCGGCATTGGTGGATTAGCTGCGTCGAGCCGACGCTCCGGGCACCGAGTTACAGGGTGTATCCTCTCGCGATTCAGGATTCGGCTCACGCCTGCCAGGGCGCTCGCATGGCCCGGCAGAGCATGCGGTTCGCTTGGTCGTCGTCGACGAACCGCTCGGTCTCCGGATTCCATCGCAGCTTGCGTCCCAGCCTCAGGCAGATGTTGACGCAGTGAGCGATGGTGTGGGAGCGGTGAGCGATTTCGGGGTGCGCGCGGGTGAGCTTCCGGGACTTGATGCAATCCAAGAAGTCCCGCACGTGTCCCCCCATGAACGCCCAATTCACCCGCGGGGCCGATCGTTCGCGAAGGATCGCCTCCGGTTCGGCCGTTATCTCTCCTCCGTCCGTCAGATGGATCCAGCCGCCATCGCCATCGAAGCGGACGCCCTTGGCGCCGTTTTTCATCAGCAGCCGGACTCCATCCTCATATCTCGCTTGAGCATCTACGGAGAACGGCACATTGGAGAATCCGCCGTCCGGCCACTCGGCCGAGCCTTCGAACTCGACGGGCCCGCTCATATCACTGCCGCGGGCCCATTGTGCGAAGTCGAAGTAGTGAGCCCCCATGTCGGCGGTCACACCGGCGCCGGTGTCCCAGTGATTGCGCCAGTACCTGACGCGGACACTCGAATAGGGTGCCCAAGGCGCCTGTCCCAACCAGCGGTCGTAGTCGAATACCTCCGGGTCGGGTTCGGGCTCGGCCGTTGCCGCTCCGTTGCCGCCCCATCCGCCCAGGATAGCGGTCACCGTGTGGAGCTTGCCGATCATGCCCCCGCGCACTACCTCGACCACAAAGCGGTACGAATCGTTGGACCGCCGCTGAGTGCCGCATTGCCACACGGTGCCATAGCGTCTTGTCGTTTCGACCAACGCCCGGCCCTCGGCGATCGTCAGGCTGAAGGGTTTCTCGCAGTACACGTCCTTGCCGGCTTTCGCCGCCAGGATCGACAGCACGGAATGCCAGCGATCGCCTGTGGCGATCAGCACTGCGTCAATGTCGTCGCGCCCAAGTACGTCCTCCTGGAATCGCGTCGCCACGCAGTCGTTCGTACCGTAATGGCCGTCGACCATCTGCTTGCCCGCGCTGCGGCGATCAGCGAAGCAGTCGCATACGGCCAGGCATTGGACATCTTTTTCCGCGAGGAAATGAGGAAGGTTGCTACGATTGCGTGCCCCCATGCCAATCACTGCAAGCGCAATCCGCTCCGAGGGTGCGACGCTCTCCTGAAGCCCAAGGGCCGATGCTGGAACGATACAAGGACCGGCGGCCAAGCCCACCAATGCTGACGCATTCCGCCGCAAGAACGAACGTCTTCTCATCCGCTCGCCGTTTCGCATGATTTGTTTCCTCGTATGTGTCGATGGTTGCGGGTGTTTCGCGCAAAACGTAGCTTTCAGACACGCATCGTGCTGTCAGCGAGCCTGCAGACTAATAGAATATCGGCGTCGGCGAGCCTTTGCCAGCGAGGCAGTCAAGCCCAGTCCGTCGAAAGCACCGTGGACCCAAAAACCGTGAGACACGATCTAACGTGTGTTTTGACAATTGATCATTCTTCAGGGGAGAAGCAACATGTCTACCCACGATTCACCGACCCGCCGAGAGTTCTTCAAACGCGCCGCCGCAGGAACGGCGGTCTTGGGTATGAGTGCTGCAAGCTACGCACGAGTTGTGGGGGCCAATGATCGCATACGAATCGCTCAGATTGGCTGCGGCAATCGTGGCTTCGGCGCCCACATGGCGGGCGTGTACAAACATGCCAAGGAACAGAATGTGGATATCGTGGCGATATGCGATGTCTGGAAAGAACACCTGGATCGGGCGACAGCCAAGGTCAACGAGTGGTACGGACGCGCGCCGCTTGCGACGACCAAATATGAAGAAGTCTTGGCGACGAAAAATGTCGACGCGGTAATGATCGCTTCGCCCGACCATCAACACTGCATGCACCTGGAAGCGGCGGGCAAAGTCGGGAAGGACGCCTACTGCGAGAAACCTCTAGCCATGAACATGGAGGAACTGAAGTCGGCGTGCAATGCAGTCAAGGCGGCCGACATCGTAGTGCAGATCGGCACGCAGAGCCGCAGCACTCCCGCCTTGGTCGGTTGCCGGAAGCTGTACCAGACGGGTGTGCTGGGCAAGGTATCACGGGTCGAGCAATACCGTAACGGAAACCGACCCAACTGGTACAAGCGACTGGTGCGACTGCCGATCGCCAAATCGCAACTCGATTGGCAGGAATTCCTGAAACCCCGACCGGACCGACCATTCGACGATCTGCTGTTCGCCGGTTGGTATGGCTATCGTGAATTCTGCAGCGGATCTATCGGCCAGTTCATGAGCCATTTTATCGACCTCGTTCACTTCATCACGGGCGCGAAATTCCCAACCAGCGCCGTGGCCATGGGCGACACGTTTGTGTGGGAAGATGAGTACAAGTTTGACTGTCCCGACCAGGTGGAAACGACGCTGATCTATCCCGAAGGGTTCATGGTCCAATATGGCACCAACTTTGGTAACGGCAGCGGCAATCGCACGGTGATGTGCGGCACGCAGGGGATAATGGACCTCAGTAAGCGTTCGAAACCCACAGTCTCCGGCGAAGGAGCCTACGAAAAAGGAACGCTCGGCGAGGCGGCGGCGGTCGAGCCGGTCGAATGTCCGGACCACTTCCTGGACTGGCTCCAGTGTCTGCGAAGTCGCAAGACGCCGGTAGCGCCCATCGAGGCCGGCTATCAGCACGCGGTGGCCTGTATTCTCTCTGACTTGGCCTGGGAAACGGGCCGTCGCCAGGTTTACGACCAAGACAGGCGGGAGATCCGCGAGGGATGACGCGCCGGGCGCGCGAACCCATTAGCCGGTGAGTTGTCTCTTTCGAACATGAGTCTCCAGCGTTGCCTTGACGATCACGAACTGTGTCTCCGCGCCGCCAGCGAAGTGCTGGGGGAGACGGCCTGCGCCATCGAGTTACGGTGGGATTGCGAGCAACTGCTTCGGCCTCGTCTTCGGTTCGAGTTTCGCCGTGGGGTGCGTGCCGAGGGGCCAATGCTCGCCTTCGATACAGAACGGCCGGGACATGAATTGGCTGCCGGCATCGAGCGATATCGCGTGGACTACGGCGATCGTTCGTTGCGTGTCGCGCGCGTTTATGTTCCATTCGGCAGTTATCCGGAGTCGACATACTACGACTTCTGGGCTGTGGGACAGACGCGATATCGGGACTTCTACCGTGTGCTGCGGCAGCTCGAACGCCAAGAAATGGCAGCACCGGCGCCATTGATGCGGGCTGGCGATGCCGAGCGGCTTTACACGAATACCATCGGTTTTCTTCGGCGAGGGTGCCAGACGCTACGGGAGCATGGCGTCCCACAACGGCGCGGTGTGTTGCTGCTTGGCCAGCCGGGCAACGGCAAGACAATGGCGTGCCGTTGGATTCGCTCAGAGTGCGGACGCCGCGGCCTTTGTTGCCGCAACGTTTCGGCCGAGGAGTTCTCAAGCGCGCTTTGCGACGGCCGAGCCCATACGTTGTTTCAACTGTCGCGCCCGGGAGTGATTTTCTTCGACGACTTCGATTCGGCTTTGCGCGATCGTGAGACGAACGGAACAACCACCGAACGCACGCTCTTCCTTAACGGGCTGGACGGAATTGACGTACACGTCGGAGTCGTTTACGTCTTCACCAGCAACGCTCGACTTGACGAGATTGACCCGGCGGTTCGGCGGCCGGGGCGGGTCGATGTGATACTGACCTTTGGGCCGCCGGCGACTGAATTGCGTCGTGCGCTGATCACGACGCGCTGGCACGCGGACCTGCGACGTCAACTTCCAATCGAGCGCATCGTACGGCAAACCGAAGGCATGAGCTTCGCCGAACTCGAAGAACTGAAGAAGCTGTTGGTCCTGCAACTGATCGATTTCGGACGCTGCGACTGGGACCAGGCGTACAGTGATTTCCACGCTGGACGAGCCGACAAGAGACCGAAGTCGATCCTCGGATTCGCCGCCCAGGCACCTTTCCCGGTCGAGCCCTCCGTGCCCCAGACATCCGCGTCCTTCGCGCACCGCAAGCATCTGTCTCAAGGCTAGGGCGCAAAATTGGAGAAAAGGTTGGCAGGAGTATTCGCGGCAGGAACATTCCAGTCTTCATATATTCCTGCTTTCTCCGGAATTCATCGAACCCAGTTTGGCCGCACGAAGTCCTGGTCGAACGCCGCGAAGGCTTGGCTCACGTGGTTGCGGTCCAAGGCCACGGTGCGATCTTTTCCGCGGCAATCTGGCAATGCGAATTCTTCGCATTTGCGGATTTGTTCCCTCCTGTTATACTAAGCCCGCCCTGTCTGACCGGTTCCGGGTCTTCTATTTTGCATGGTATCCCATGATGAAGTTCATCATCAGGGCCAAATCGGCGGAGTCCTCGCCCATCCACCTCGAAGGGACCTGGACCGTGGAAGCCGACAGCCGCGAAGATGTCGTCACGTTGATGGAACAACAGATTGGTCTATTGCCGGTGGGTGCAACGTGGACCATCCGTCCCTGGATACCGGACGACTGCAAAACGTCCGACAACCGCTCGGCTCCTGCCCTTCAGCAAGTCGCCAAAACCATTGCCGCAGCGTGATTGGGTGTTCCATTTCCGACCACATCAATTCAGCAGCGTCTTCGTTCTGCTCGCCGCGTTTGCCCGAAGACCGAATTGCGGTACGTCGAAGGCGAGGATAACATGAGGCATCAGGCAGTGCAGTGGAAATGACCTTTCTTCCCTGTTGGCTTATGTCTAATTGGCTGTCACCACGCGGGTTCTTACCAGCGTTCATAAGGAGAAGGAGCCGATGCAAGTCGTTGCTGCGACCTTCGTCGTGCTAGTCCTGACAACCTCATTGAGTTCAGCAGAAGAACGCGTCGTCGATGTACGAGACGATGCCTCTTTACGAAATGCGATCGACGAGGCCCAACCGGGAACGCGTATCCGCATAGCCGCCGGTAAGTATCGCCCCGGCATCTACGCTCGCAATCTTGCAGGAACCGATAGCCAACGAATCGTGATCGAAGGGGCAGATCCGGACAAACCTCCCGTCTTCGAGGGCGGAAGCCAAGCGTGGCATCTCAGCGATTGCCAGTACGTTACACTGCGAAACGTCGTTGTCCGCGGGCAGACGTCCAACGGCATCAACATCGACGACGGGGGAAGCTACGATACGCCGGCCCACCACATTGTGCTGGAGAAGATCCGCGTCGAGGACATCGGCCCGGCGGGCAACCACGACGGCATCAAGCTATCGGGGTTGGATGACTTTGTGGTGCGCGAGTGTTCGGTCGAAGGCTGGGCCGGCCAGGCGATCGACATGGTCGGGTGCCACCGTGGTGTTGTCGAACGCTGTCGTTTCTTGGGCAAAGACGGCTTTTCGCAGCATACCGGTCCGCAGACCAAAGGTGGTTCGCAGGACATCGTGATTCGGCGGTGCCTTTTCCGCGACGCGGGTCTCCGCGCGGTGAATATTGGCGGTTCAACGGGCCTGCCCTACTTCCGTCCGCGCGGCGCGCTCTACGAAGCCAAGGACATCACGGTCGAAGGCTGCGCGTTTGTCGGTGGTCAAGCGCCGATCGCCTATGTAGGCGTCGATGGTGCCATGGTGCGATACAACACGTTCGTTCGGCCCGAGAAGTGGGTGATCCGGATTCTTCAAGAGACGACGGAACCAGGATTCGCTGAGTGCCGAAATGGCAGGTTCGAACACAATTTGATCGTCTTCCGGCGAGCCAACGTCAGCACGCACGTGAACATTGGTCGCGGTACTCAACCCGGAACATTCAAATTCACCGCTAACCTGTGGTACTGCGAGGATCGCCCCGATGCCAGTCGCCCTCAGTTGCCGACGGAAGAGGTTGGCGGCTTGTATGGCATTAATCCGAAATTGGTGAGCCCGAATCACAACTCCTTCGTGCCGCAGAATCCCAAAGCCAGGGGCTTCGGCGCGCTCCCTCCGATCCGAAGGCGATGAGGAAGGCGGGAGGGCATGACGACCGAACTGGAGTCGCTTCGTCAGTTCGCGAGTACGGCAGCCATTCTCTGGCGGAGTTGGCGTAGGCGTTGCTCCTGTTCCTCGCTGAAAGAACCTCGCCGATGGGCGTACGTGTCCATCCATGTGATGAGGCGCTCCCATTCGTCAGGCTTCAGGGTGACGTCGTAGTGTTGTTCGCGCAGGAGTTTCGCCAGCGGGCTGGTCCTTGCCACGCAGCCTCCCGCGATGGAACGGCCTTGGCGATGGCGAGTTACCACGTGGGTCTTCAGATTCGGTTCGCCGTAGCTTGTCAGCGAATCGTACGAATGGGCTTCGGTCAAATCGCAGTCCGCACCTTCGGTACCGGGCTTGTGGCATCGCACGCAGTGGTTTTCGATTACCGGCCCGAGAAGCGTCGCGAAGTCGAGCGGCCAAGAGCCCTCCGGCCCTGGAGTAATTCGCGAGGGCTCGCGCCCGAGCGCGGCCACGCCAACGCTGGGCGGTGCTACGTTGCGCGGCTCGTGACAGCCGATGCAAGTGAGTTGCTCGCCCGGCTGAACGTAGATCGCGCTGCGCATCGTCTGTACGGCCATGCCGTCGGCATCCAACGCCTGGACGAAAAACGGCACGCCGGACGCGACGCGGAAGTGAGCCGAACCGTCCGACTCGACCGGAACGGTCCCGATCACGAATTTGCCGGGATCGTGACGCGTTAAGCCCATCACAGGCGCGTTCATCACAGGATGATCCTTGGCCGGCACACCGACCAGCCGAAGCGCCCGAACCGTGCCACGCGGGACGCCTTCTAATCCCTTGTGGACGTCTGTCAACAGGATGCGGCCTTCCTGCGGGCCGTCCCAATCCGCCTCGGGACCCAACACCGGAGGTCGTGGGCGCGGCCGGATTGGAATGGGGTACATCGAGGAGATGGTCGGATCACGGTGAATCAAGTTCAGATTGCCGAAAGAATCGAACAGATAAATCCCCAAATCGGCGGCACCGATCTCCTTTCCCGGATTCGCCAGTGGCTTGTCGCTCCATGCGACCAGATAGTGGTCTTCGGACAAGGGGTAGGGATTGACAAAGTACGTCTCCGGCCAAGCCTCGATTTCCGGAAATGGGACTTCCGGCGTCAGGCGTTTCATGGCTGCGTCGCCGTCAAACCCCTTGTGCGGGTCCAGCAGCACCAGGCTTCCGGCGGTGTTCGAGTGGTGCGCCGAAGCGGTGAAGATGATCTTCTGCGAATCCGGAATGGCCCGTGCCTCGAAAATGCAGTGGGGACTGCGCGTGTAATTGCCGAACACGGCTCGTGTGTTGGTGCCGTCCGGGCGAGTGGACCATAGGCTCATGTAGGGCATGGCGTCTCGATCCACGTAATCCCATCGCGCGTACAGAATACTGCCATCGTGCCCGATGCTGGGCGTCCATTCGAACATTTCGAACGGCGAGATTTGCCGCAAGTTGCCGCCATCGGCATCCGCGACATGCAGAGTGTACACGGCGACCGGGCGGTACTCGTCGCCACCGCAGCGGACGTAACAATCGGGCAATTCACCATCGCGACTGGCCATCGCGCTCGATTTGCCGCACTGCACGTATTGCCCGCGGCGCGTCGAGAGAAACACGATTTCGCCATTGGGCAAGTAACGGCCGTCGAAATCGTCGTACTTGCCGCGAGTTAGCTTTCGCAGGCCCGTGCCGTCGAGGTTCATCTCGTACAGGTGATAGAACGCGTTTTCGGGAATCTTGGATTTATCGAGCTTGTCTTCCAGTTCACTCACGCCGGGATGGTATCGGCAGTAAGCAAACAGCACTTTCTTGCCGTTGTAGGAAAGGTCCGGCCGAATGATGTTGCCCGGCGGCAATTCATCCGTCAGCGATCGGAGCCGTGGTGTGTCCGTTTTGAAGTCTTCCAGCACGCAGAGCCCACCCCCGGGTCGCGAGAACCAGCCGTAGTATTGGTCCGACATGTGCGTGTAAGTCCGCGAATTGAGTGCGGTCTGGAAGCGAGCAGGCACACGTTTGACAAGCAACAGATCGTCGAAATCCAGCAGCGGGTTGGCGAAGGCCATGTTTCGCACGTCTTGGCGGGCTTGGAGATACAACTGCCGTCTGGTCGCATCGGAAGCATCGCCGGGAAGCTGGTGCCATTGCTCCGCCGCCGCTCGAAGCGTGCTCTCGTCGTGGTCGATATCTGCCCCAATCCGACGCAGATTGGCTGCCAGCGACAACCCGCGTTCGACCACCTGAGCCACTGGGAATCTCGGTGGCTTGACGAAATGTGGGTGCGAGGACCATTTGCTTGTGCTGCTCTGTGTGGTCGGCATGCGGAGGGCGATGTTGCGATGATTCGTGGTGGGATAGATTTCCACCTCGTCCAGGTGCAGGCAAGCGTTGTCTTCCGAGAGTTGAATCCGCACGTGACGCGCCCTTCGGCCGCCCAGCGGGACGACCAGCGGCTTCTTGTCCGGCCAACCGAAAAACGTCACGCCGTCGTGCTGATAAACTCGCTCCCAAGTCTCCGCATCGTTGGACAACAGAACGACTAGCCCAGTAGCCCGCTCCGCGGAACCATCGCACCGATTGAATATGAACATCTCGTCCAACGGACCGGAGCGGCCGAGGTCGATCTGCCACCATGGCTTGTCCTCGCGACCGGTGTGAAAGCCGTAGGAACCATTCTTGATGCCGTCGCACGCTCCGGCAGCATCCTCGGCCGGTGTGACTGCGGTGCCGGAGGCGTCGACCACGCCTCGGACCTCGTCCTGGCGGAACCAATCGGCCTCGATCTGTTCGGCGCTGATAGTCTCTTCCGCTCGCGCCGTCTTTACGCTATCGCCTGACGGGACGGCCAGGGTATTGGTCGCTGACAGCGAAGCCAGAAGCAGAATGCCAATTGGAGGACAGGTTAGATGCTTCATCACAACACGCTCCTTCGGTTCGGGGCTTCGGTTCCTTCGAGGTTTCCACGCGTGTTTGGTTTAACCGCAGGGCCAGCGGCCCGCGCGTCGGCGAAGACGTTGCCTTTCTCACCGACGTGGACGCCGATGGAAGTCCCAATTCGACCCTCGCGCGGGCCGCTGGCCCTGCGGTTAAACGACTCTCCGACCTAACGTTTGGGCCGAGGGGGTTTCGGCTTTCCACGCAGGCGCCTGACGGTTGGGAACTTCTCTATAGTGTACTCGCCGCCATAGCAATCGCGAAGTTCATTGCAGCGCTGTCGCATTCTTGTTAGGACGTCGGCATAGGACGGATCGGCGACGAGGTTTTTCAACTGTGTCGGATCCTGCTGCAGATCGTGCAGGAATTCGCCCTCCGGCATGTTCTCGAAATAGCGAGCGTACACATAGCGCTCGCCGCGTACGCCTTCCCATTTGGGGATACTGGCGTTGTCGAACAAGTGCTCACAGAAGAAGTCGTTGCGCCATTCCTCTGGTTGTTCCCCGTAGACCAGCGAACTAAGGTCCCGGCCCTGATAGGACGCGGGCACGCTGCCACAGGCCATGGCTACCATGGTTGCCGCCGTGTCCACGTTCAACGCCATCTTGTCTACTACCCGACCTCGCTTGTCTTTCGGCAGGCGCGGATCGTATATCACCAGCGGCACGCGAAGTGATTCGTCGAAATGGCTCCATTTGCCGGCGAAGCCACGCGATCCTTTGTAGTAGCCGTTGTCGCCGATGAAAATGACGATGGTATTGTCGCCGAAGCCCTGCCGATCCACTTCGTCCAAGACGCGTCCCATCACGCGATCCAACCCGGTGATCATGCGATAGTAGGCCTTTACGTTCTTCTGGTATTTCTCCGGCGTGTCCCATCGCCAGAACCAGCGATCACGGTGCATGCACTTCTGCAGGAATCCCGGCAATTGTCCCCAGAAATCTGTCGAGACCAGCGGTGGGGGAATCGTCACGTCTTCGTACAGCCCGTCTTCCGCCTTTGGCCAGGGGAAGTGATTCGCTTTGTCGCCGTCCTCGGCGTGCGCGGCGTTGAAGCTGACCGACAGACAGAACGGTTTGTCCTCGCGACATTCCTTGAGGAACTCGATGGCCCGGTCGCCGACGATCTCCGTCAGATGCCGAAGCGATCCGTCCGGTTGTTTCTTAAAGTAAGGATTGCGACCGAGCGGCATGAAGGAGTCAAACATCCGCTCCTTGGCACCCTGCGGCACGCCCACACCGAACTTGCCGATGAAACCGGTACGATAGCCGGCTTCGCGCAGTAGAACGGGATAGCTCTCGTCGATGAACTCGTCGGCGATAGGCGGAGTGCCGAACGTGAACTTGTGTGACCGTTCCCACAGGCCCGTGAATATTGTCGCCCGGCTGGCCGCGCAAATCGAGGTTGTGACAAAGGCATTCTGGAACCGCACACCGTCTTTCGCGAGACGATCAATCGTGGGCGTCTTCACAATCGGGTGTCCTGCGCAACCGAGGAAGTCGGCTCGATGATCGTCGGAAAGGAAGAAGATGATGTTAGGCGAATCGCCCGCGGCATGAGCCGTCGTGACGGGGCACAGCCAAGCCCAAAAAGCTGCCGCGACGGCCAAGACTAGAGCCACACGAAAGAATGATTTGATCGTTGAAATCGGCATGATCGTCGCTCCCGATGTGTGGTGGTGGTGGGTGTCGGTGTTCGGGTGTCAGTGTTCTGATGCGCGTGCCAAGTGTCGAGTTTGGTGTGTCTCGTTTAGGTGTATCCAAGTCCCTGCAAGCCATTCCCGACACCTGAAACCCGACACCCGACACCTGACCCCGACCATAATGGCACACCGGGGCACGATTGACAATCCGCTGGTTATAAACCCACAATTCAGTAGCCCTTGAGCGTATTGTCGCACGACGAGGCCTCTATGCGAGTCAATTGTCTTCACTGTAACCAGCCGTTGAGCGTTTCCGCCGACCAAATGGGCGGCGAGGTCATGTGTCCGCATTGCCAGGGGACCATTCGCCTGCCGGAGGCGGAGACTTACGAGTATGAGGAACAGCGGCGCCCGACGAGCGTGACCGGTTCGTGGCTCAGTAACAGTGTTTCGGGGCTGGTCTCAGTCGTTGCGCATATGGGGCTTCTGCTGCTGTTCGCCGCGGTCACTTGCGACTACCGAGGCGGAGGTGGCGGCGAGGGCGAAGAGGTGTTGATCGCGGAAATGCCCGTGGAGAACCTCAGCGAGAACCCCGACGACGAACTGGACGCGGACGATGCGGAGGCCGAGGCAGAACAAGCCGAGGAGTTGGACGAAACGTTGGAAGTGGTCGCACCAATGGACGCTTCCGACTCCGACATGTCCGTGGAAGTCAATTTGGCAGAGCTCACGCCCAGCGGTGCGTCGGGCGGCGGTTCACCGGCGATTTCCGCGTTGGCCGGCGGTGGCGGGGCCTTTGGTGAAGGCGCGTCCTTCATGGGACTGCACGCCAAAGGCACTCGGTTCTGTATCATTGCCGACCGTTCGGGCAGCATGGAAGGACCGAAACTGACTTTCGTCAAAGAAGAGATACTAGAAACGCTCACCACGATGGGCGGTCGTGGACGGTTTCAGTTGATCTTCTTCAACACGCGTGAATTGCCCTATCGACAACCCGGCTGGCGTCATCCCCGCAGGGACCGGGCTGACGTGACGGCTTGGTTGCAGTCGGTGAACGCCGGCGGGGGCACGTATCCCACACCGGCCTTCCGCGTGGCCTTCGCTCTATCGCCACGCCCCGACGCGATCTTCTTCATGACCGACGGCCTGTTTCCGGAAAACGTCGTGGATGAAGTAGCCGACTTGAACCGTCGCGGTGGCAAACGCGTCCAGATTCACACGATCTCGTTCATGGATACCAGTGCGGAAGCCCTCATGCGGAAGATCGCCAACGATTCAGGCGGCAGATACCGGCATGTGTCGGGATTCTAACGGTGGGGCAATGACCAATGACCAATGACCAATGACCAATACCACGACACCCTTCTACTTGCATTTCGTTTGCCGCGTCGTCGCGGCAGTCTTTATGGCGGGTTTGTGTTCGGACCTGGGTCTTGCCGCCGACCGTATTGTGCTGCGTAACCTGGACATCATTTCGGACAAGAAGGTTGGGGCCTTTGACGAAGATGGGGTTCGGTTGGACGACTGGTCGCTGATCTCGTGGGACGAGATCGAGCGAGGCAAAGTCGCCGCGGAGCAACAGGCTGCGTTTGACCAAATGCTCAAGGACCTGGGGACGCATCTGTACCGGATTCGGCAGCGGTTGACCGTGGGCGACTATCGCGACATCCTGCCGCACGCCGAGGCCGTGTATCCGCGTTACGTTGGTCGCAAGAGCGAGACGGCTTACATGGTGTTCCAGGCCTTGATGTGGGCCCGTTTGGCGGCCGGGCGCAGGGAGGAGGCAGTCGAACCGTATTTGCGATGTTACAGCTACCTGAAATCTACACAGACTCCCAAGAAAATCTCTTTGCCGGGCGATCGGCGTTTGCGATACGATCCTCGAACCGGAATGAGCCCGGAATTGCAGCCTGTTTGGTTCGACATCGCGGCTGCCAAGTCATCATTGCCAGGGGTCCTGCGGGCGGTCGGCGAGATGCCGGAACCACGGCCGGAAGGAACGCGTGTGTACTATGGGACGCTAGCGTTGGCGGCGGGTGATTCGGACCAAGCGGTGCGAGTGCTGTCGGGCATCCAGGGCGGGCAGCTCGAGCTGGCCCAATTGAAAGAGATTGCAATGGCCCAGCGCGAAGTAACTGCGGGCGAAACAGGCCCAGCAATCAGCTCGCTGGAACAGAATGTGGGCAAGTTTGTGACGGCCAACAAGCCGTTGGCGATCTACTGGTTGGGCATGTCTGAACTGCGAAACGGCGACGAACTGGCGCGCCGCGGAGGCATCCTGCGTTTGCTTCACTTGCCGGCGATCTACGGTAAGGGGTTCCCCGAGTTGGCCGCAGCCGGGCTGTACCAGGCAATGCAGTCTTTTGCCACAGCGGGCGACGAAAGCGGCCGCGCCGCTGTGCGCAGGGAGTTGCTTGAACAATACGGTCAAACGTATCATGCTGCGAAGGTCAAAGCGGAACTCAGTCCGAAAAGCGATCCTTGAGGAAGAATCTAAATGAAGGAAATCATGAAACGGCTCCATTGGGTCCGGCCCCGGTCGGTGCAATTCCGTCTGCGTCCTACGATGGTTTACCTGCTACTCGCGGCTGTGGCCTTGGGGTCGATCTCGACGGCATCCGTTGTCTTAGCCCAAGCCGCGGACGAAACACTGGACGAAAGGTTGGCGGAGACCGACGCGACACCCTCGGGCGCAGCATCGGCCACAGATTCGGACACTCCGAAAAAGAAGCGAACCGTGCTGCGCACGCTTATGGACGGCGGGTTTGTCGGGGTATTGATCTTGTTGCTGTCGATGGTGGCCGTTGGATTCGTCGTCGAGCATGCGTTGACCATACGAAAGAGCGTGCTCATGCCCGAGTTGGTGATTGCCGAGTTGGATGAGTTGATTGGCCAGAACCGGATCGACGAAGCGATCACGGCATGTAACGAACCACAGAACCAGTCGCTGGTGGCCTATGTTGTGCTGGCAGGGCTGGAGCGATACAAGGGATCGGAGTTCGGTTTCGCCGAGTACAAAGCTGCGGTCGAGGAAGCGGGGGAAGATCAGACGGGCCGCTTGTACCGAAAGACGGAAGTGCTGGGCCTGATCGGCTCGATTGCACCGATGCTGGGGCTGACCGGTACGGTGCTGGGCATGATCACGGCGTTCAACACCATCGCCGCATCGGGCGGCATGGCCAAGCCGGACGAGTTGGCTGGCGGCATTGGCCAGGCATTGGTCACCACTTTGATGGGTTTGGTGGTGGCGATTCCCACGATGATCGCGTTCAGCTACTTCCGCAACCGCATCGACTCGATCGTCGCCGAGGCCGGCAAATGTGTCGAGCAGATCATGATGCCGCTGGGACGACGGAAATAATGCCCGGGCGGCGACGCGTTGGAAGATACCATGCGACTGACTAAACACAAACGTCCGACGACCGCCGGCATGAACATGACGCCGATGATCGACATTGTGTTTCTGTTGATAATTTTCTTCATGACCGTCTCGCAGGTGTCGGAGATCAACAAAGAGCGGCTCGAACTGCCGAAGCTCAAAGGCTCCGAGGACCAGAAGCGTGTGTCACTGACGGTCAATGTGGATCAAAGCGGGGATATCGTCGTTTCGGGCAACCGAATCACCAACTCCGAATTATTGACGTTCGTTTCGCTCGAGCTTGCTAAAGTGGGCGATGATCCCGATCGCCTCGCGGTGGTGATCCGCGGGGACGAGCGCGGTGACAGCCGGACGGTGAACGAGATCGTAACGTCGCTAGCCCGTTTGCAGGTGAAGAAGGTACGGATCGCAGTCCAAGTCCTCGAGTAAACGCCATGAAGCTGTCCAGTCGGAAAGTCCAACGGGAAACCAAGATCGAGCTGTCGATGACCAGCATGATCGACGTGGTTTTCCTGCTGCTCATCTTCTTCATGACGGCCGCCAGTTTCGTGAAGACCGAACGAAATCTGGATTCGGCAATCAAGGTAAGACAGCGGTCTGCCAGTGGCTCGGCCAATGACCTTGAACCGGCGATCGTCGATGTTACGCAGGTCGCCGCCGGTTTCGTGTACAAGGTGGGTGAACGTGAGATGGCGAAGGATACGGAACTGACGGATCTGTTAAAGCTATTCGACAACAAGGCGGACGGCGCTTTCGTTCGAGTTAGCGCCGAGGCACCATTTCGCATGGCCGCGGCGGCGATTCAATCCTGTAAGTCAGCGGGCTTCGTTGCCGTGTCTTATGTCCCGCTGGAATCTCGCGAGGAGTAGCGTGCGACGTCATCCGCAAAGCTTGTTCCTGCTGAGTATCGCCCTCTTGCAGTCTATGCTTGCGGGCACGTTGCCCGTATCGACCGTCCACGGTGACGACGACGAGGTGGTTACCCAGTTTTTGGATCGTCTGGGGCTGACCGATCTGGAGATCATTCATTTGGAGACGGTTATCGGGAAAGACCTTCCGAGCGAGAAACGTGTCGCCATGGCCAAGAAACTCGCGGACCTGTATGCGGCAGAGTTGTTGAACAATGCTGGCGACGAGCAGAAATCGGCCGATCTACTTCGCCGGGTCCAGACGCTCGTGCAGAAAGCCCCGGAAGCCGATACGCCGTCGCTTCAGGTGATGCTGCTGCAGGCCGACTACAAACACGCAGAATCGCTGGTCACCGAATGGATCGCCGATCCTGCCAACGTGGAAGCACGCGACGAGGCCGGAAGAATACTAGTCCGCGTCACACCAAAACTGAACGTCTACCAGGAACAACTCAATTCGCAAGTCGACACGCTCACGGATCAGATCGACGACCTGGAGGACGGCGGCGAGCGTGATGCCAAAGAGAAAGAGCTGCTGCGCACACAGGCCGTCGCAGGCAGGGCCACATACTACGCCGGTTGGTCCAACTACTATCTCGGTTTGACGAAACCGCAATCGGCTGGAACTGGGTTCAAGGTTGCTCGGGACGCATTCCGCAGATTCCTCGGCATCGAAAACGACTCGTACACGGATCTGGACGCCGAGTGGCTGGGATTGGAGTCGGGCTGGCGGTCGGGGGCCCTGATTGGATTGGGACTTGCCGAGGCCGCCGTAGACAACTTGGATGCCACCAAAGCTTGCTTCCAACTCCTGGAACACGCCAGCGTCCCGCTGGAGATCCAAGATCAAGCATCGTATTGGTATGTCCAGGGCATGCTGAATGCCGGCAAGTGCGACGAGGCGGGCAGCTATGCCAAGGAGAAGATCGCCGATTACGCGGCAAACGCTACCAAAGGAAAAGTCAGTCTTTGCGTCAGCCTGGTGCGTGCGACGTACGGCGACCGCAGTGAAACCGTGTCTCCGAAAGAAAACCAGTTGGGAATACTCGGCCTGGAGGGGCTGGCCAGGCTGGGAGAGCGGCGGACCGTTCGTCAACTGATGGAGAAGTATGACATCAAGCTCCCATCGGGAGGGGGCTTTTTTCTTCGGTGGATCGACGCCCGACGACTGCTCGCTGTGGCCGAACGGAGCAAAGCACCGGATGACTACCGGGCCGCAGTACGGGCCCTCACTGCGGCACTGGCCGCACCGGACGCCAACGAGCAGATCAGCTCGGCCGCCCAGTGCCGTTACGAATTGGCCTGGTGCCACTTTCAACTCGGCGAATACGAAGAGGCCGGACGTCAATACGGGCAGGCGGTTACCGGTTTGAAGGCTTCCGACACTCAAACGGCCGCCCAGTCGGCCTGGATGGCCTTCGCATCCTACCAGAAGGCAACCAAGGCCGAACCGCGAGCCGCCACCGCCGCGCTGGAAGCGCTGCGAACTCTGAAGAGCGGTTTCCCTGACCATCCGTACGCCAAGCGTGCCGACTACTACATGGAACGCCTCGAGCAGAATGCCGCTTCGCCCAAGGAGACGATCGCCAAGCTCCGAAGGATCAAATCGGACGATCCATCGTACCTCTCGGCGAGATATGATATTTGCCTTCTCAGCCACCAATTGTGGGCGCGTGCCACCAATGAAGGGAAAGTTGATGCCTCCAGGGGATTGTTCGAGGCGGTGAGAGAGTATCTCGCAGACGCAAGCGTCGATGTGGATGACAGTCGAAAACTGAAGTGTTGTCTCGTGGCCGCTGACGCGGCCTTGAACGGGCCTTCATCGGATGCTCGAGCGGCAACACACTTTCTGGATAGGGCAACGCCGCTGACAGAGCGTTTGCCCCTCAGCCACTCGCTGGTGGCCGAATACCACTACCGTCGTTTGCAGATGGCGGGCCAGCGGGACGACGACGAAGCCCGCCGCACTCACGCAGATTGGCTGGTGCAACATGCGACGGGGTCGATCTACGAACGGCCGGCTCTGGTCGTGGCGGCCAAAGCTGTGGACGAGAAGCTCAAATCGGCGACGGAGGGACAGAAGAGAACACTGTATGAAGAAGCGTACGCAGTGTACGCTCGACTGGCCGAACGTGAAGGGAATTCAGTGGAAGCGATTTCGTCCAAGAAAAACGCGAGAATCGCCACCTCAAAGCTTGCTTATTACGCGTTCCAGTTGGGACAGCTCGGTGAAGCGGCCCGGCACTTGGAGAAGCTGCTGACCGCGTACCCGAAGGACAAGAGCTACCTTCGTCGCGCGGGGTTGGCTTACTTCCACGCCGGGAACTACGAACAGTCGCTGCCGCAGTGGAGGACAGTGTTGTCGGGAGTTTCCAAGAATTCGGAAGAATGGTACGAAGCGAAGTACTATCAACTATGCTGCCTTTTCGAGACCGATCCCAAAACGGCGGAAAAAGTGCTTCGGCAGTTCAGGCTGTTGCATCCCGATCTGGGTCCGTCTTCATGGAAAGACAGATTTACAGAGCTGGTACGACGTAAGTTGTGAATCTTTCTAAAGTAATCCCCCCTTTCGATTCGAAACATAAAATCGGAAGGTTTGTTCCGAAGCGTAGTCTGCGACTGCAGTGTGCGTTTCAAATGCAGAACGGACTGAGTAGGGGGGATCCTACCTAGTGCAGATTGCTCTGCATCTGCGGCAATGAGCGTTGTTGCTCATTCCGCGGATTCTACGATGGATTTTCCCCTCTCAACCCTACCAGGCTGAAGTTCCGGCTTGTTGGTGATCGGGCTCCTGCATGATGGGGAAGCTGGAACAAACTTCTCCATTTTGCGGATTTTACCCAAATTCCGAAGCCTCCGATTGCCGATGGTTTTTAGTAAGGCGCAGATCAGAGGGAGCTGAGTCTAAGCCACGAAGAAGCTTTACGATAGTCAAGTCCCGACCCAGATGTTTGTGCGAAGTCGGTCCCCCACACCGGCGCTCGCTGACTCAAAAGGTCAGTGTCACAGACAGGGGGCATGACACTGTGTCGCGGCGATTATGTCCGGCGCAGTATAGGACGAGTCAACGAGAGAGTTATGGAGAACCTGCGATGAAGGTGTTCACAACTGGACAGGTCGCCAAGATCTGTAAAGTGGCCCCGCGCACGGTCAGTAAGTGGTTCGACTCGGGCCGCCTTAAGGGATACCGGATTCCGGGGTCCCAAGACCGACGCATTCCCAGGGAATACCTGATCAAGTTCCTCAAAGAGCACGGAATGCCCCTTGGGGACCTCGAAGACGAGGCGATGGCCAAGGTGCTGATCGTGGCTCAAGATCAGGTGTTGATCGAGAACTTGAAACGGGAACTACCGCCCGAAAGATCCTTTAAGGTCGCCGTTGCGGCCAGCGGATTCGAGGCCGGCATTCACGCGGAGAGTTTTCATCCAGATTGCATAATCGTGGATTTTTCGATCGGCAAGGTGGAAGCCCTGCAGATCTGTCAGAATCTGCGGAAGAACATGGATTTCACCGAGACGATTCTCATTGCGTTGCTGCCGGACGACGGTCAGCCGATGAGCTTCGATCGATCCGCGATCAACGAGACTTTCAAGAAGCCGTTTGACGCAAGACTCTTGGCCGAGCGTCTACGGACGTTGATCGGTGCGAGAAAAGAACTGGTATAACCATCAACCGCTCCAGCTACAGAGGTGGAGGGACATTTCAAGTCGTCGCGTTGCCCAAACCGTCGTGACTAGACCACACGGCGGATTCGATAAATCCGAATGGGGGGTCGAATGATTCGGCCAGTGGAGGCACCGGGGTTCCCGGCCCCGGTCTCCGCAATCCCATCTCTTGCCACAAACGCCCGTTACTGGGCGTTTTTTTATGTTATGATGGTTTCCCTGCCGCGGTTCCTAGGAGAAGGAGATGTCTGGACCCAGAATTCCAGCAAGCCTGGGTCAGCCGCGATCCTGTCACTCTCCCAACGCCACGCCAAGGTTCGACGAATCCAGATGAATTCCCACCTGTCCCATTTCGACGAGAACGGGGCGAGCCGCATGGTTGATGTGGGCGACAAGGATCCGACCGAACGGATCGCACGTGCCAGCGGTCGAGTCCGCATGGCGCCGGAGACTCTGCAATTGATTCGTGAGGGCCGGGCGGCGAAGGGCGATGTACTTGAAGTAGCACGTTTGGCTGGTATCATGGCCGCGAAGCGCACGGGCGATTTGATACCGCTCTGTCACCCGTTGGCTCTGGATGCGGTGAAGGTGGACTTCGATTTCCCTAGCGAAGATATGCTCGCCATCTCGTCGCAGGTCTGCCTGACGGCCAAAACGGGTGTGGAAATGGAAGCGTTGGTGTCGGTTACCATCGCGGCGTTGACCGTATACGACATGTGCAAAGCGGTGGATCGCGGCATGGTCATCGAAAGTGTACAACTGGAGGAGAAATCGGGAGGGCGCAGCGGGCATTACGTTCGTGCTCCTGAATAGCTGAAACGTACGAGAATGAAATCCATGAGTCCTGTTATTCGAAACTTGTCAAACGCCAAATCGCGTTTGAAGGATCTGTACAACCCGATCGCCGCCGAGATGGGCGAAGTGGAAGCCGTTCTGCGTGGGCAAATGCGGAGCGACTACGCCTTCGTCGATGAACTGGTCCGTTACGGTTGCCACCTGGGCGGAAAGCGTTTGCGTCCCGCTCTGCTGTTGCTGATGGGCAAGGCGGTGGGCGAACTCGACTCGGCCCATATCACGCTGGGTGCCGTGGTCGAGATGATTCACGCGGCTACGTTGATCCACGATGACGTCCTAGACGAAGCTACGACGCGACGGCATCTGGCAACAGTCAACTCGCGTTGGGACAACGAGGCGAGCATTCTGTTGGGCGATTTCCTTTTCAGTCGAGCGTTGTGTCTGGCGAGCACGTTGGATAACACGTACGCCTGCCGCGTGATCGGCGAATCCACGAGCGTTCTTTGCGAGGGGGAGTTGCGTCAGAAGGGGACTCGCGGCGACTTCGGCCTGAGCGAAGACGACTATCTGAGCATCATCGAAGCCAAGACAGCCGAGCTGTGCGGTTGCAGTTGCAAACTGGGTGCGCATTTTGCCGGAGCGAGTGAGGCCACCGAGGACCTGATGGAGGCCTACGGTCGCAACCTTGGTACCGCGTTCCAAATCGCAGACGATGTGCTGGACGTAGTCGGGGACGAGGCAGCCACGGGGAAATCGCTGGGAACGGACCTGGACAAACAGAAGCCTACTTTGCCTGTGATTCGCGTGCTGGAGCTCGTCGAAGAAAGCGAGAGAGAGAGGCTGCAGCAAGCTCTAGAAGGCGAGTCGGAATTACGGCACGAGATTCTGGCCGAGTACTTGGACCGGTACGATGCGATCTCTTACGCGCGCGAGAAAGCCGCTGCCTATGCCGATCGAGCTCGGGAGCAATTGGTCGACCTGCCGCCGGATGCGCCCGTCGAAACGCTACGTCTGCTGACGGACTTCGTGATCACTCGCTGTATCTGAGCGACCGCGGAAGCACAAGTGCGAATTCCGCGCCGTCAGACTTGCGATTTGCATCTAGGCGTCCGCCGATGTCTGCCGCCAAACGACGGCACAGAGCCAATCCCAGACCGACGCCCGGAGCCGAATTGGCGGCCTCGTGGGCGGTTTTCGAGAACGGCTGAAACAGACGTTTCATTTCCTGCTCGGTCACACCCGGTCCGTGGTCTCTGACACGGATGGAAACGCTGCGGACGTCGGCCTCAACTTGCAGATGAATACGGCCGTCCTCGGCACTGACGGCATACTTGCAGGCATTGTCGACCAAGTTGAACAGGATCTGTTCCACGGCGGCCGGGTCCGTGGAAATTGTCGCCGCCCGGACGTCTTCGTCGGCTTCGATCTGCAGCTTCATTTCGGCTTGAGCAGCGCGATCGGACAAACGCGTTGCCATCCGGTCGATCAGCGAGTCCACGGCGAGTTCCTCGCGACGTTTTGCGCCGGCACCGCGTTCCAATCGAGCGTATTGCAGGACGTTCTCGACCAAATGCGAGAGCCGGTCGGCCTCGACCCTTAACGTCTCCAGATACTTGTGACGCTGGTCCGCGCCGGAGACCATCCCTTCGGAGAGCATCTCGGCATACATGCGAAACGTCGTTAAAGGCGTACGCAACTCGTGCGTTACAGCAGACACAAATGCCGCCCGCCTTTCGCTCAACGCCACAACCCCCTTCAGCAGCACTGCCAGCGACGCTGTGGCCAGCAAAAGAAAGAACCAGGCGACCAGCAGCGAAACGCGAATCGGCGAGAATGGGTTGATGACGGCGACCGGCTCAGGGACGACCAGTTGGATGGGCAAACTCACCAGTACGCGGTCAAATCGCACTTGACTCATGTCCGTAACCGGTTCCAGGCGGGCGTCCGGCAGCAACGGGGCGACGCGCTCCAAGAGTTTCTCTCGGATTCTGGGCCAGTCGAGCCAGCATCCCTGGATCAACGTCTCGCCGCCCGATTCGACTCGGCGTGCCAATAGCAGATGAGAGTCGATCCACACCGGCTGGCTGACGCCTTCAAGCTCGAATCGTGGAAGAGTCGACACGTCGGGATTGAAATTCGCTCGTTGATCGAAAAACGCCTGCTGGGCGGCCGCCTGCAACGCTGCATTGCGGCTTTCCAGATTACTGCCCTGCCGGGATTGGACTCGCCGATTTCGTTCGACGGGATAGCTGTTAGACGACAGTGCTAATTGCGTGTCCTGCTGTTCCGAGTTGGGCTGTTGGTTGATCTGAATGTCCTCCAACTGCTGACGCACCGACCCATAATCCAAAATCGTGTTGACGACCTGCCCCTGCTGCGGTCCCGCCATAAACGCGTTGTTGTTAGCCCACTGTACCGCCGCCAGGAGATCGCTCTCCAACTTCCGTTCGGGGACTTTGTCCAATAGATCGGCGTAACGGACGGCAAGGGCGAGTTGGTTTAGTCGATCGTTGCTCAGCCGTATGTTGTCTGGCGACCCGTCGTTTGCCAACGCCAGATCGTACAGTGCCTTGGTTGGACATTGCGGCGAATGCCACGTGTTGTCGGGGCGAACTTGAAAATGAAGCCGCACGTACGGCGATGGTTGCATCAGCAGCGGGGAGGGCAATTGCTGCGCCTCGCCCTTGCCGACGACGACCGCATAGAACGGTCGGTAGAAAACGGATGGGCGAGCGATTTCCGGTGCCAATAGGCGAGTCAACTCGCCGTCCATTTGCCACAAAGCGCTGCCAACCGCCTCCTCCAAGTCGGCCTGCTGCTGGGCGAATGCCTCGGCGCGGTCCAATTCCAGCGCCGTATGCGTCAGCCACGCCATGACCGGCAGGACCATGGCGAGACACACCAAAAAGAGCAGCCAGATTTGCCAGGGACGTTTCATTCTTGGTCCCCGTCGCTTGCGAACATGTACCCTTTGCCGCGTACGGTCAGCAGCACTTGAGGATCCGTCGGATCATCGCGCAGCTTCTCGCGCAGGCGTGCCACGTGCATGTCGATCGTGCGTGTCGAGACGCCTTGCGGGCTGATCCGCCACACGTTGGCGAGCAATTCGTCGCGAGCAATCGCGCGGCCACCGTTCTTGACCAGATAACGCAGCAACTCGATCTCCCGTTCGGACAACTCGACACGTTCGCCGTCCGCGAACTGGACCTCGCGACGAGCGAAATCGGCCAGCCCGCCAGGAAAATGGACCTCGTCCAGGTCCGTCGGCCGTTCCGGTGAACGGCGCAGCACCGCTTCGACCCGCGCGAGCAACTCTTTGACGCTGAACGGCTTGACCACGTAATCGTCCGCACCCAGCTTCAACCCTTCGACTCGATCGTCCTCTTCGCCTCGTGCCGAGAGGATAATCACGGGCTGCGTGGGACGTGTCTTGCGCACTTCGCGCAGGATCTCCAATCCATCCTTGCCCGGCAGAACCAGGTCCAGAAGCAGCAAGTCGTAGTCGTGGCGCACGGCCATCTCCAGGCCGTCATGGCCATCGCCCGACTCCAGTACCCGATAGCCGGCATAGCCAAGCGCGTCGCAGATCCCTCGACGGATCGCAGGGTCGTCTTCGATAGTAAGAATCATTTGCTGGGGCATAGGATCCTCCGCCTACTATCCTAACACCGTCCGGAGGCTACATACGTAAAACGTTTGTAACACACCCCGCAGAAGGAGCCTATACCGCCCACGGCCACGTTTGTCCCGTTGGAGTCCAGGCTTCAGCCGGTTCTCGTAGCCTGAAGGCTGTACTCCAGCGACAGTCTCGCCTACGGGCGGCACAGGTCATTCCACGTCGCCGTACGATGCCAGAAAATCGGCCGGGATCGCGAACTGGCGGTCTTTCGCGTCAGGTGGGGCAAAGGGCCGGCGTCTCCGATCGGTTGCAGATCTGCAGCCCAGACTGATCTGGCGGAAACCGCGCTTTTGGCCGTCATACTGGTGAAGAACCTCGAAGTAGTAGGCCTTGCCACTCTCCAGCGGAATGGGCATCGACTGTGCACGCATGGCGTCGTTCAGAATGATTTGCGCAAGTGAATCCTCGTCTGCTCCAAATCGCTGCAGTGAGAATGTTGCGAGCCCGCTGGACCGAAGCAGAAACACGTACTCACCGTCGTCGGGTGGGTAGAGAAAGCCACGGATTCGATTCAGGCAGTGGCCCTCGGCCAGCGGCAACATGTCCCACAGCCCACTCCTCAGAGTAGTGGTTTCCGCAGGCGGGCCGGCCGTAATCCGGTCGATCTGTCCACGAGTGAGGCCGTCGGAGACGTCGTGCCATGTCTCGCAGGCCACTTTGCCGTTGGACTCGTCGGGCGCGGCCAAGAGCGGCGAGAAGTCGTCATCGAAGATCGCTTTGACGGCTACGCTGCTAAGCCGGTAGTCGAAGACCCGCAAATCGTCGATGTCGCCCGCAAAGTTGCTGATCCGCAATCGGCTCATCTCTGCCGGAGTGGATTGCGCGTATCGCTGGAATCCTCGGTGCTCGCCGTTCAAGTAATAGTTGACCTGATGCGACGGCGCTGAGTAGACCAAGCCAAGATGCACCCACTGGTTCAAGTGCTCCGTAATGTCGATGCCGGTGAACGCCTTTGTGTCTTCATCCGTGCTTTGGCCAGCGGCTGGTTCCAGACGCCCCACGCGCAGCTTCGGATGGCCCCCGTGAAGATGAATGTCCAGGGTGCCGCCGTCCACGATCGGACGGGTGGTGTCGGGAACCTTGTCCAATTTGATCCATAGCGTCAAAGAAAACTCGCTCGACTCTGCAAACAAAGGTCCGGGGACCGATAGTCGCTGAACTTCCGATAGATTCAATGCACGTTCCATTTTTCCATCAACAAATGCCAGATTGCCCGCAAGTGTCGCGTGGTGGTCTCCGCCCGAGCTGTCTCGTACGTCGTCGTCGAATTTCCAGTGCCCGACCATGCGCCCGTACCCGCCGGTGAGTCCATCGACGGCTGTGGACTGGAAATTGGGATCGAAGGCGGGCAACGAGAACCCTGGTTCGTCCGCGCCGCCACTTTGCGGATCCTGCCCGAACTCGGAATCGCCACCATCACCGAACACGATCAAAGACACGATGAAGGCGATAACCGAAATGACCAACAGGCCCACCAGAACGCCCAACAGACGGTGGGGCCGATTGCGCGGCCCTTGGTCGTTTTGGACAGCCGGCTTGCTCTCTTTTCGCTTCGCGGCAGGCCGTTTGACTGCGTCTTCGCTGCTGACCACAATCTTCAACGCCTCGCCGGTCTTGGCTTTCGGTGGCAGGGGTTCGAAAGCTGGAAACCTGTCGACCGAGGTCTGCGGCGGTGGCGTAATCGCGGGTAGCGGTGGCGAGGAGGCCGGCGGCTTGGCGGGTGGCGGTCCGGTCGGCTTCGGCGTCTTGGGAGGCGGTTTCTTCGCAGCCGGTTTCTTTGGCTTCGTGTCCAGTAAGCCCGCTGCCTTCAGCCTTTGGCGAAGCTGGTCGTCATACTCCGCCTTCTTCTCCGTGTTCAGTAGGCAGATCCTTGCCCGGGAAATCTCGTTCAGTAGGGTCTGCGAGTGGGCCGCATCGTCCCCGGGGGCCATGTCCTTCAGGTAGGACATAACACGGTTGGCCGCCGCGTCGATCACGTCACGGTCCTCCTCGAACAACTCAATGCCGAGCAGACGGTAGTGATGCGGAGGCTGGTCCCTGGGTGGTATGCCAAGCCACTTGTAGTAAGGGTCAAAAGTTTCTGCCATCAGTTGCTCTTCAACGCCACGAAGAATTCCCTGATATTTTGCGTGCGAACCGTACAACCGGCAACCGGTCAGGAATCCCGGACGGAGGCCATCGACACCAGACAGCCATCGCGGACCCCGTAGAAAACTACCCAAACTCTAGGTCGCGAAGTTTTCCCACGGGCACCGGCTCTGAAGAATCACGGCGACATTGCGACTCTTTCGGGTGGAGGGACTTGAGTTCTACCGGAAAGAGAGGTGGGTCCGGCGGCGAATCCCGCCAACCAGTCACTCCGCAGCGAACCGATAGATGCACGTACGTCGGTACGTCTCGCCGGGGCGAAGGATGATCGACGGAAAGTTGGCATGGTTGACGGCGTCCGGCAGCGCGGCGGTTTCCATGGCCAGCCCCGAGTGCTTTTCGTATGCGACGCCGCCTTTGCCCCGCAGCGTGCCATCCAGGTAGTTGCCGCCGTAGAAGATCAACGCCGGTGCGTCGGTCAGCACGTGCATCGTGCGGCCCGTGGTCGGCTCGTGCACGCTCGCAACGAGGGCTACCGTGCCGCTCTGATTACGGTTCAGGTATGCCAAATCGTAACCGCCTGTCTGCTCCGGGAGCATCGCCAGTCGCTCGCCAATCCGTTTGGGCTCGGTGAAATCCAATGGCGTGCGTTCCACGGGCAGAAGCGCACCGGTGGCGATCACTTGATCGTCGGTCTCGGAATAGAAATCGGCCGCGATCTCGACGACGTGGTCGTTCACATCACCCACGCCGGCCCCAGCCAGGTTGAAATAGCCGTGATGCGTCATGTCGATCGGCGTCGGGCGGTCGCATGTTGCCGTGAATTCGATGCGTAGTTCGCCCGCATCGGTCAGTGCATACACCGCTTCTGCATCGACGGCTCCAGGGTAGCCCTGGTCGCCGTCCGGGCTGTGGTAGGTGAACCTCACAGCCGGACCGTCATCCCGCTCCAGCGGTTCCGCGTCCCAGACGACCCAACTGAAGCCCTTCGTGCCGCCGTGTATATGATGCGGCCCGCCGTTGGCATCTAACTGATACGATCGACCGTCGAGTTCGAATCGCCCGTACGGAATCCGGAACGCCGCTCGCCCCACCGTGCTGCCAAAATAGGGACTCTTCGTCTCGTACGATGCCAAATCGTCAAATCCCAACACCACGTCCGCGATCCGGCCATCGCAATCGGGCACCTGCAGTTCCGTCACCGTTGCCCCGAAGTCGATCAGCCGGACCATCATGCCGTTCGGACCGCGCAACGTAAACCTGCCGACGCTTTTGCCCTCGGACGTGCAACCAAAACGGTCTGTCTCGATTTGAGTGGAGTTCATTGCATCTCCCAATGTCTACATTTCAGATTCGTTGCCGCCCTGAATTCGTTGGGAAAGATTTGAATCCCAGCGAATTCAGGGCGGCAACGAATGAGTTGGCTGCGGCGATGCGGCCATGTTATCCAAACGCCGTCTCTGACGACACGCGCCGTCCTACTGCGGCTCAAGTCTCGGCTCGCCCCAGCAAGCCCAATCAAAGCTGTAGGAGCCGTCGGAATCGGTTGTGAACGATAAGACGATCGGCTTGCCCTTCCACGACGAAAGATCCACTTCGATCCCTTCCCATCGGCCCGGCAACATCCGGCGTTGTGCGACTTGGTTGCCATTGACCTCGATAGCGAACACCACGCCGGTCGATTCCGAACCGTCGCGAATCCCGATCCACGTCTTCAATATGGCTCGTTCTGCGGGCAGCACGATTGGCAAGTGAGCGATCAGCTTTCCCTGGTTAGGCGGATGAGCCGATAGGCCCGATCGGACGACACCGCCGGCAGCGGCCGACGCGGGATGGACGTTCACAAATGGCGATACCGTGGCCTCGTGTGTGCCGTCGCTTGCCAGCATCATGTGCCATTCTTGGTCGCCAAGGTCCACGGGGAGCGACACATCGCGTGGCTGGTCGCCTAGTAGCAGGACGGTCCCCGGCAATTCGGCTTCTAACTGAATCGTCTTGCCTTGATCGACGATCGGCAGAACCCCCTCGCGGCCGAGAGCCAAACGCCACGGTCTACCGCCCGCCACGGCGATCGTCCCGCGTGTTCGTAGTTCGCGTTCGATTCTCGGGCGAAGCCATCGAGCCCAATCGAAACTGGGCTTCAGATTAGGGCCCGGATGAACGGACAGTTCAAGTTCAACCAGACGGCCCGAAAACGGCGTCAATTCCAGCTCCAGCTTCTTCAGTTGGTCGCCCGCGTTGTGCACCTCGCATTGCAGTTCTTTCTTGTCACAGTGAGCGATGCACGTGAAAGTGACGCCGTCCGAGTTCGGCTGGCCGACCGCACCACGGTCGATGAACACGTCGCTCACGAATCGCAGACGCCCACGTTCCGGCAATTGGAGGCGATAGCGAACGTATGCCGCGCCTGTCCCATGTTGGTGCTTCGCACCAGTGTCGGGATCGGTCCCGTTGGCCTTCCAGGGTGGATGGGCAGACAACGTCGTCTCGCTTGCACGATCGAATCCCGATCCGTCCGGGGCCGCGAAAGGGCCCTTCGCCTGGAACGGTTCTCCCGCAAACGGCCGCGATCCGCCATCGGCCGTGTCAAGCAACTCGACCAGATTCGCCACGATGGTTGTCGGACTCGATACGCGAATCATCGCCATGTCGTCCTGGCAGGTGACCGCTTCGGCGATCATCCCTTCGGGCAGAGTGGCCAGATGGAACTGGTCAAACGACCGTGGGTCCTCCACATACGGATACCACCGCAATGGATCCAGCCCGAGCAGGGCTGTTCGATCATAGGCCCTCCAGCCGGGGATACTGCCCGACGCTTCGATTCTGTCCACGCCGGTGATCGTGTGGCTGATCTGCCGTTCGCCGAGCAACAACCGTCCGTCCGTGGTCCGTTCGGCTCGACGGCCGTCGGCGGTTCGCAGCGGAAAGGCGACATCGTCCGACCAATCGCCTTCTACGTCGATGTCCACTCTCTCCTGTTGCCAGAACTCGACCTCGTCGAACAGTTGGCGGGAAAAACCTGTCGGATGACGTAGTTGTTCCAGCGACGGTTTGAGCGTCGGAATGACTCCCCAGTGTTCGTATGCCTCATTCCATGCCGCATACAATTGCCCTTCGGTGGGCGGAGCGCAACCGAGATAGCCGTTGATGATCGTGTAGGGTCGAAATAGATACGAACTGATGGGATGGGCCAGTTCGAGGTGCCGGCGGTCCCACGTTCCATCGGCGTGGTTCAGGCCCCACGCGTGACGTTGCGCAAACGCTTCGTAGCGATAGGTGATTTCGTTCAGTCCTTCGCCGCTCAAAGCCACGCTGGGCAGGGCTTCGCGTAATTGCCGATGCAAGGCGATGTTGCCTTCGAT
>JACKQG010000615.1_pt1 | contig 51720 bp, 41 predicted proteins | sample 8237621 | NCBI WGS metagenome assembly JACKQG01 (sample SAMN15677084, study PRJNA649215) | marine metagenome | biome: marine; feature: Black Sea; material: saline water; isolation source: suspended particulate matter (SPM) from the Black Sea western gyre | collected 2013-06-09/2013-06-10 | depth... | reverse complement strand
GGACTGTACCGCCCGCATCTCACCGGGGGCCGAGTCAGGCAGGCCCGCTGACTACCGTTCACGCATGGCAACCGGCCCAGAGGATCTGGACGTCTTCCCTCCACCCGAGGCGGCGGCCTTTCCCCCGCGGGCGGGCAACCTGATTGAGCCTCTCGTGGACGGCGCTGTCGCCTTCGACCTGATTGCGCATGCTGTGGAGGCGGCTACCTCGTCGGTCTGGGTGTGTGTCGCCTTCATCGAGATTGAGGCCTCGTTCCCGGGCGGCCGCGGAACCTTCGTCGACCTGATGGATGGAGCCGTCGCCCGGGGTGTAGATGTTCGGGTGATCTTCTGGCACCCCGAGGGCGAGGCGGCCGACGCTGACGACACCCTCCCGGCATGTGAGGCATCGACAGCCCTGCTGGCCGGTCGGGCCACCACATGGCAGGCCCGCTGGGACGCCGTCGGCATGCGCTGCCAGCACCAGAAGGTGTGGCTCATCGATGCCGGTACCCCGGACGAGGTGGCGTTCGTGGGTGGAATCAACATCGGAGCCGGTTCCATGGCCGGTTGTGACCATGCCGAACCCGACCAGATCTGGCGGTACGCCAACGTCCATGATGTGCACTGCATGGTCAGGGGGCCGTCGGCCACCGACGTGCACGACAACTTCGTGATGCGCTGGAACGGGGCCTCTGAGCGGCATCGCGAGCACGGCGTCTGGCCGCCAGGCGCCATAGACGACCTCGACCCACCGACGAGCCGGACCGGACCAGCCGGCGACACGACCGCCCAGATTGTGCGAAGCATCCTGCCCGGTCTCTACCCGGAACTGCCCGATGGCGAGAACAGCATTCGTGAGCAGTACTTGTCGGCGATCGGGTCGGCGCAGGACTACATCTACATCGAGGACCAGATACTGCTCAGCCGGGTGGTCCTCGTGGCGCTTGCCGACGCCCTCGCAAGGGGCGTGACGGTCATGGCCCTGGTACCGGGTGACCCCATGCCCGAGTTGGCGAGGTTCCGTGCGTTCCCCGGTATCGCCGCCGGCTACGACGCGCTTGCCGCACTGGGTGAGTTCCCCGGCTTCTGCCTGGCGGCACCGGCAGCACGTAGGTCATGGGGATACGAGGAGATCTACGTCCACTCCAAGACGATGGTCGTGGACGACCGCTGGGCCACCATCGGTTCGGCCAACCTCATCTTCACCTCGTTTCAGGGTGACACCGAGATGAACGTCTCGTTCTGGGATGCGGATGTGGCACGGGCATTTCGGGTCCGCCAGGTCGACGAGCAGGGCGGCTTTTCGTCGGATGGCATGACCGGACAGGTTGCTGTCCAGAAGCTGGCAGAGGTCGCTCGGAGCAATGCCGTGCTGCGTGCTGAGGGCGGGGAGATGGTCGGGTTCGCCTGTGAGATCGACCCGGTTCGCTGGGCCACCTGACCCCCTGTTCCACCCGGTGGATTCAGGTATGACTGTGCCTGTCACAGCGGGTGCGTACCCTCCGGTTTATGGAACTCGTGACCCTTGCAGCCGTGATCGTTGCCGCCGTGGCCGTCATATGGGCGGTACAGCGCGGTAGTTCGCCGTCCGCCGCTGATCCAACCCTCGACGGGGCAGCGCTGGCCCAACTGATCGGCGCCGAGGTGAAGGCCCAGATGGGCGATGCCGCTACCTCGGCACTGCAGGCCAACAACGAACAGTTCCTGACCCTCGCCACCGAGCGCATGAACGCGGTCCAGGCCGAGACCAAGGGCCTGTTGGACCCGTTCAGCAAACAGATGGAGCAACTGGGCAAGACGGTCGGCGACCTCCGCTCCGCCCACGAGCAGGACAAGGGTGCCGTCCAGAAGATGACCGGCGAAATGGGCCGGCAGATCACCGAACTGACGTCGTCCACCGTCACCCTCTCCGAGGCGCTCAGGTCGCCCACGGCACGTGGTGCCTGGGGCGAAAACCAGCTGCGCAACGTCATCGAGCTGTCTGGAATGGCGCGCTACTGCGACTACGACGAACAGTTCACCGGCGAGAACCGTGAGGGCTCACGCGGTCGCCCAGACGTGCGTGTCCGCCTACCGAACGGCGCGCACATTGCGGTCGACTCCAAGGTTCCCCTCGACGCATACCTGGATGCCCAGGCAGCGACCGACGCCACCGAGGTCGAGGCCCACATGGCCCGACACGCCTCGGCACTGCGCAGCCACGTGAAGGCGCTGTCCGGTAAGAAGTACTGGGAGCAGGATGACGGCCCCTCGCCCGAGTTCGTGGTGCTCTTCGTGCCCGGTGAGTCCTTCCTGGCCGACGCCCTGCGTTCCGACCACGCCCTCCTCAATGAGGCAATGGAGAAGCGGGTGCTGCTCGCCTCGCCGGTGAACCTGCTGGCACTGCTGTGGGCCGTGTCGCGTGGTTGGCAGGAGGCCCGTGTCAGCGAGCACGCCAGGGAGATAGCCGACCTGGGCCAGGAGCTCTACGACCGGGTCGGCGTGGTGTTGGGCCACGTCGACAAGACAGGTCGCGGCCTGGCCACCGCCGTAGGTGCCTTCAACGACCTGGTGGGTTCCGTCGACGGCAGGCTGCTCGTGACCATGCGCAAGTTCCCCGACCTTGGCGCTGGTTCCGCCGAACTACCTACAGCCAGCGAGGTCGAGGCCCTGCCCCGCCACGTCCAGGCCGAAGAGTTGCCTCCTGCTGCCTCTTCCGACCCCACCAGCAGTCCGCAGCCCTGATCGGTGCCGACCCGCCTGTTCGAGGGTGCTCTTGTACTCGACCCGGGTGGGCTGCACCGAGGCGAACCATGACAGCATCCTCTGGGCGGGTCATCCCCGCCGAATGTCTCCACACTCCCTACAGGTCGACTCCCAGGCGCTCGTGTGAACCTTCACCCGTAGCCAACTGCCGCAGAGCGGACAATAACGCGGTGGGTCTAGCGCTGGAAGACAGCCAAGGCAGTTGGTGTTCCCGCACCCGGGACAGAAACTGCGTGTTTCCTGTTCTGACACTCTGGTCAGATAGCGCTCGAGAGTGCGCCGATCGGCATCTGCAGGTCTTCGAGCATGCTGAGATCCTCGTCGGGCGTGCGGCCAAGTGTCGTCAGGTAGTTGCCGACGATCAAGGCGTTGATTCCCGATGTCATTCCCACTGCCTGCAAGTCGCCCATTGTGATCTCGCGGCCACCGGCGTAGCGCAGGATCACCGACGGCAGACCCAACCTGAATACGGCGATCCATCGAAGAGCCTCGGCAGCGCTCAACGGCTTACGAATCTGTAACGGGGTTCCCGGTCTCGGGTTCAAGAAGTTGATGGGGACCTCTTGGGGCTCGAGTTTGCGGAGATCCTCCAGCAACTCGAGGCGCTGGTCGTTGCTCTCTCCCATGCCGAGCAGTACGCCACAGCAGAGTTCCATGCCATGTTCCTTTACAAGCAGGCAGGTGTCGCGTCTTTCCTCCCATGTATGGGTCGTTACGACCTCTGGAAAGAAACTTTGAGCTGTCTCCAGGTTGTGGTTGTACCGGTGGACACCGCCTTCGGCGAGGCGTCCTGCCTGTTCACGTGTGAGGATGCCGGCGCTGACGTTTACGTCTATTCCGACCTCATCGTGGATCAGCGGCACAAGGTCGAGGATCCGGGTAATGGCCGCCTCGTCGGGGTTCTTGACGGCCAGCACAATGCAGAACCCAGAGGCTCCGAGTTCAGCGGTCTCCTTGGCGGCGGCGACTATCTCGTCGGGGTCCAGGAACGGCACTGCCTTGACCGGAGTATCAAACTGGGCCGACTGACTGCAGAAGTGGCAGTCCTCCGGACAGCCACCGGTCTTCACCGAAAGAATGCCCTCAATGTCGACGGTCGGGCCCATCCATGCAAGGCGGACGTCGTGGGCCAGCGCTGCCAGCGAGGGAATCGCCTCGTCATCGACCCTCGACAACTCAGCCAACTCGGTTGCGGTCAGTTGGCGGCGCTCGTTGAGCAGGGCGTCGCCAGCGCGTTCAAACAGGTCTCGGCTCACGGGCATCACTCCTCGGGACGGGATTATCGGTGGATCAGGTCCAAAGTATCGAGTGCCGCCTCGACAGTTGCGTCGTCCGACCAGGTTTCGATCTCGGCGGCAGCCCTGGCGGCGTTGAAGCCGACGAGAATCGGCTGACCCGTCCACGGAACGGCGTTGTACCACTCCACGAAATAGCCCTTCGTCGGCGGAACATACGAGATCAGGTCCGCCTGCTTATCCCAGAAGACCTCCGGGAACCGGAGCACCACCTTGTTCATCAGACCCATGCCGAGCATTCGGATGGCCGAGAGCGTTGAGTGGGGGAGGTCGGGCGTGATTTGTATGCGTTCCGCCTGAAGCACGCTGAGGGGAACGGTCACGACGACCGCATTGGCCTCGAACACGCCCTTGTCGGAATCGATCACCACCCCGGGACCGCTGTGGTCCACCCGTGACACTGCTGTGCCGAGGCGGATGTCTAGCCCCTCGGCCAGGCTCGCGATGATCGGCCGGTAGCCAGTCTGCGGCACTGCGTCGCCACCACGGAAGGCCTTGCCGAAGAAGGCCGTGGCCATTGCCAGCCTTTCCACGTCGGCCGGCCACCAGTGTTCGATCTCGGAGGTGACCACGAAGTCGAACCACCTCTGTTCGTCGGCGTTCAGGCCTGATCGAATGGGGGCCAGCTCGGGCCCCATCGCACGCGTCGACGAACTCGACAGGGCGGCATCCGCAATGGCCTCGTAGAGGTTGTTGAGTCGGTTCCAGTCGAGCGGGGATCCATCGGTGTCGAACAGGACGGAGTTGTCGTAGTCGGTGTGTACAAGCGTGATATCAAGTGCGTCAGCCAGTTCCGCGAGCGGGTTCCCCTTGACTCCGTGGATCCACGAACCCCCCAGGTCGACCGGTACACCACCCACGTCGTCGGTCCAGACCCGTCCACCTATCCGGTCCCTTGCCTCGAGCACGACAACGTCTGCTCCGGCGTCCATCAGTGCCTGAGCGGCACCCAGCCCGGAGGCACCGGCGCCGATCACAACGACCGATGGTTTGGTGTGGCCATCGAGCACCTGGGACGCCGCACGCTGTCCGGACTTGAGGGCCCCGTGGACCGTTCCCGGATAGTCGGAGTCGGTTGCCTCACCGGCAAAGAACAGCCGGTCCCCAACTGGCCCGGAAAGGGTGGCCCGCGAGGTCGCCGACGTCCCCGCCGGCAGGTACGAGTACGAGCCCAGAGACCATGGGTCAGCACCCCAGCGGGTCACCCTCCAGTCGGTGGGGTCCGGGATGGACCTGGGGCCGACTGGCTGAGCAGATGACACAGTTGCAGTCTGAGGTTCGGTCCGCGCACAGGCTGTTGCTGCGGCGAGACCTGCTACGCCCGTCAGCCTCAGGAACGACCGGCGCGACCAGTCGGCGCCGGTCGGTTGGAGTTCCACCATCTCAGACTCCCACCCGGCGGCCCGGCGGGATGGAGGCGGCATCGGCGAGGGCTTCGGCCAGGTCGTCAGAGCCCTCGGCAACCGTGGCGAGGGTCAGGCGCAGGTGTGGGGTGGAACCCGGACCGACCATGAACGGGCTGCCCGGTGCTGCACCGATGCCCTGTGCCGACAGCGCTATCAGGGCGTTCGTCTCGTCGCCGACCTCGAGCCACAGGTTGAAACCGGACGTACCCGGGACGCTGACACCGCGCTCCACGAGGCTCTTGATTACCGACGACCGGCGGCCGGCGTAGCTTTCCGCTGCGAGGGCCACCGTGTCGGCGGTCCCCGGGTCGGTGAGCAACTCCAACAGCACACCCTGGAGCAGTCGGCTGCTCCATGCGGGACCCAGTTGGCGCCGGTGGACCATTGCCTCGATGACCGGTCCGGCTCCCCCCACAGCAGCCAGGCGCAGGTCCGGTCCGTAGGCCTTGGAGAAGCTGCGTATGTGGATGACCCGGTCCGGAAGACGGGAACCGAGGCTGTGGAGCGCCGCCCCCGACACCTCACCTGAGTGGTCGTCCTCGATCACCAGCAGGTCAGAGCCCTCCAGCAGGCCCGCAAGCTGGTCGATTCTCTCAGCATCGTGGCTCCAGCCCGTGGGGTTGTGGGCGCGGGGTTGGAACACGAGGAGGCTCGGGTAGGCGGTCAGGCCGCGGGCGAGGGCCTCAGGGTCAAGGCCGCCCTTGATGACCGGAACGGGTATCAGCTCGGCACCGGCAAGTTCGAGCATGTCGATCGTGGGTGGAAAGCCGGGATCTTCCACGAGCACCCTGTCGCCGTAGTTGACAGTTTCGGCGATGATCCGGTCGAGGGCGTCGAGGGCTCCGTCGACCACGGTCAGCGCCTCGGGTTCGAACGGCCAGCGTTGCCGGAGCACCTCGGACAGCGCTGGAAGGGTGGGCTGGTCCAGGTAGCTCGAGACGGGTGGCTGGTCTCTGAGTGCAGCCAGAGCCGGTCCCAACGGCGGCAGCAGGGCCGGATCGGGTGTACCGGTGCTGAGGTCCAGCCTGTAGGTGTGTGGGTTGACGGGTACCTGCCAGAAGCGTCCCGGGTCCTCAGGTTGGCGTCTGGAACGAACGAAGCTGCCGCGGCGACCTTCTGTGGTGAGAAGGCCGGCATGATCGAGGCGGCGCCATGCATCGGCGACCACTGAGGGGCTGACGTTGAGATTTCGGGCCAGCGCCCGCACCGTCGGCAGACGGTTGCCGCTTGGAATGGTTCCGTCGCTAATCAGCCTCCCGATTGCGGAGGCGATCTCGGCTGGTCCGACGTTGGTGCCGACCGCGTTCGTTATGGCTGCCAGTGCTGGTTCGTTCATTGTCGTGGCGCCCCAGGCGAGTGCGCATTGGCGGTCCTCGTAGAAACTTTTGTATGTAACAAAGAATGGATTGTACGCACAACGATTCGGCCATACTGTCTCAGAACACTGCAGAGGGCAACCGTCGCGCAACCACGAGCCGGCGAACCAGACCACGGAGGAGACTGCAATGGCGAACGAGGTACGCGCTGCAATGGTCCAGACAGCCTGGACCGGCGACAAGGAGTCGATGATCGAACTCCACGAGAAGTACATGCGTGAGGCAGCCGCAGCAGGCGCACAGATCATGTGCTTTCAGGAACTTTTCTACGGCCCCTACTTCTGCCAGGTGCAGGAAACCGAGTACTACGACTACGCCGAGTCGATCCCGGATGGACCCACAACCAGGCGGTTCCAGGAACTCGCAGCCGAACTGGGCATGGTCCTGGTTCTGCCCATGTACGAAAAGGAACAGGAGGGCCTGCTGTACAACACGGCGGCGGTCATCGACGCCGACGGCACCTACCTGGGCAAGTATCGCAAGACCCACATTCCCCAGGTCAAGGGCTTCTGGGAGAAGTTCTACTTCCGGCCCGGCAACCTCGGGTACCCCGTGTTTGACACAGCGGTAGGAAAGGTCGGCGTCTACATCTGCTACGACCGGCATTTCCCCGAGGGCTGGCGGGCGCTCGGCCTGAACGGCGCTCAGATCGTCTTCAACCCCTCGGCAACCAGCCGCGGCCTGTCCTCGTACCTGTGGCAGCTTGAGCAACCGGCCTCGGCCGCAGCCAACATGTACTTCGTAGGTGCCATCAACCGCGTCGGCATCGAGGCGCTGGGCGACAACGACTTCTACGGCACCACCTACTTCGCCAACCCACGTGGACAGTTTGTTGGCGACGTCTGCTCCGATCAGGACGCCGAGTTGATCGTGCGCGATCTGGACCTCGACATGGTGGACGAGGTCCGCAACCAGTGGGCCTTCTACCGCGATCGCAGGCCCGACATGTACGGCCCGCTGACCTCCGCCTGAGGGCGACCCGCCACTACCCGTCGGAGAAGTTGACCATGACTACCAACGCTGAACTGCTTGATCGGCACCAGGCGGTGCTTCCGTCCTGGCTGGCGCTCTACTACGACCCACCAATCTCAATGGACCACGGCGAAGGACGTCACGTGGTCGACGTTGAGGGAAACCGCTATCTGGACTTCTTCGGCGGAATCCTCACGACAAGCATCGGATACAACGTTCCGGAGGTGACCAGGGCGGTACAGGAGCAGGCCGCCAAGGTTCTCCACTCGTCGACCCTGTACCTCTCCGAGCCGATGATCGAGCTCGCCGAGTTGGTTGCAGACCTCTCCGGGATCCCCGACGCCAGGGTGTTCTTCACCACGTCAGGAACTGAAGCCAACGATGCGGCGCTGCTGTTGGCGACCACATACCGCAGGTCCAACCAGATTCTTGCCCTGCGCAACAGCTACCACGGCCGTTCGTTCAGCACCATCGCCATTACGGCGCAGCGCTCCTGGTCGCCGACCAGCGTCAGCGGCCTCTCTGTCAACTACGTGCACGGCGGCTACCGCATGCGCAGCCCCTTCCGTGCCCTTGACGACGAGGCCTACACGAATGCCTGTGTCGAGGACCTTGTCCAGGTGTTTGACATGATGACCTCGGGTGACGTGGCGGCGATGATCGCCGAACCCATCCAGGGTGTCGGCGGCTTCGCGATTCCGCCCGACGGTTTCTTCGGTGCCATGAAGAAAGAACTCGACAACCGCGGGGTCCTGTTCATCTCCGACGAGGTCCAGACGGGCTGGGGCCGGACCGGCGACAACTTCTGGGGCTACCAGGCCCACGGGGTCACGCCCGACATTCTCACCTTCGCCAAGGGAGTCGGAAACGGTCTGGCTCTCGGAGGTGTTGTGGCAAGCGCCGAGATCATGAACTCCCTGCCGGCCAACTCGCTCTCCACCTTCGGAGGAAACCCACTCAGCAGCGCGGGAGCCCTGGCGACCATCCGCTACATGCTGGACAACGACCTTCAGGGAAACTCGAGGCAGATGGGTGCCCGCCTCAAGGGCCTGTTGCAGCCAGCAGCCGAAGCCTGTGACTCAGTGGGTGAGCTGAGGGGTCGCGGCCTGATGCTTGCCTTCGAAATGGTGCGCCCCGGCACCAACGATCCTGATGCGGACGCCGCTGCCCGGCTGCTCGAGGCAGCGAGGGAACGGGGTCTCCTAATAGGCAAGGGCGGGCTCTATGGCAACGTGCTGCGGATCGCACCTCCGATGACGGTCACCGCAGACGAGATCGACGAGGCCGGTGAAATCCTCGTGGCGGCACTCGGCTCTCTGACAAACCAGGGCTGAGGCTGGACGGGAAGGCCTGAGAGAACGATCATGCTGATGAAACCAACAGGAGGCAGGACATGACGATCCTCATCAAGAACGGAACGGTTGTTAGCCCGACCGGTCGCCACGAGGCCGATGTGCTGGTCGACGGCCAGACGATTGCAGCGCTGCTCCAGCCCGGTAGCGATGCAGCGGCGTCAGCCGAGGGTGGTGCCGAGAAGGTGATCGATGCCACGGGGAAGTACGTGGTGCCCGGCGGTATCGACGCGCACACCCACATGGAGCTGCCCTTCGGTGGCACCTTCGCCTCGGACACCTTTGAGATCGGAACCCGGGCGGCCGCATGGGGTGGCACCACCACCATTATCGACTTTGCGGTACAGCGCGACGGCGAGAACGTGCGCGAGTCCCTTGACGCATGGTTCGCCAAGGCCGAGGGCGAGTGCGCGATCGACTACGGCTTCCACATGATTCTGGGCGGTGTCGACGAGGCGGCCCTCAAGGAGATGGACAGCCTCGTCGGTGAGGGGATCACCAGCTTCAAGTTGTTCATGGCCTACCCGGGCGTCTTCTACAGCGACGACGGACAGATTCTCCGGGCCATGCAGAAGGCATCTGACAATGGTGGCCTCATCTGCATGCACGCCGAGAACGGCATAGCCATCGACGTGCTTGCCGAGCAGGCCGCAGCCCGTGGCCAGACCGATCCCGTCTACCACGGAATAACCCGACCACCGGCCCTTGAGGGTGAGGCCACCAACCGGGCCATCCAGTTGGCCCTGGTGGCCGGTGCCCCGGTCTACTTCGTTCATCTTTCGGCCAGTGAGGCACTCGAAGCAGTGGCCGCTGCCCGCAACGACGGCCACAACGTGTTCGCCGAGACGTGCCCCCAGTACCTGTACCTGAACCTCGAAGACCACCTGGGCCTACCCGGTTTCGCTGGCGCGGGCTACGTCTGCTCACCACCGCTGCGTACAAAGGCGCACACCCACCACACCGACCTGTGGCGCGGTCTTCGCACAAACGATCTGGCCGTTGTGTCCACCGACCACTGCCCGTTCTGCATGAAGGACCAAAAGGAGTTGGGCCTCGATGACTTCAGGGCGATCCCCAACGGGATCGGTGGAGTCGAGCACCGCATGGACCTCATCTACCAGGGCGTCGTCATGGGCGAGTTGTCCCTGGAGCGCTGGGTCGAGACCTGTTCCACGACCCCTGCCCGCATGTTCGGTCTGTATCCCCAAAAGGGCGTAATCGCCCCCGGGTCCGATGCCGACATCGTCCTCTACGACCCGAACGGTTCAACGACGCTGTCAGTGGACACCCATCACATGAGCATGGACTACTCGGCATATGAGGGCGTCGAGATCGACGGCTGCGTCGACACCGTGCTGTCAAAGGGCAAGGTGCTCATCTCAGACGACGCCTACCACGGGGCCAAGGGAGACGGCGCGTATCTGCGACGCGGCCTCTCCTCGTACCTCCTCTGAGGCCCTGGAACCCTCCAGGCGAAACCCATCCACGCACACACTTCTCAGGAGTAGCCCATGTTGCATATAGAGCACCTGATCGACGGTGAGGCCGTCGAATCCGGTTCAGGCCGGGTAGGACCGGTTTTCAACCCGGCCACCGGCGAGCAGACCGGTCAGGTTGACCTGGCGTCGGTCGCCGAGGTGGATGCCACCGTTGCATCTTCCAAGGCGGCATTTGCCGAGTGGCGCAATGTGTCGATTGCACGGCGAACCAAGTTGCTCTACGCCTTTCGCAACCTGGTTGTCGAGAACGCCGACGAGATCGCCCGACGGCTCACCGCCGAGCACGGCAAGGTCGCAGATGACGCCCGCGGCGAGGTCGCTCGGGGCATCGAGAACATCGAGTTCGCCTGCGGGTTCGCACAGACCCTTGAGGGCCGCTACAGCGAGCAGGCCTCAACCGGGGTCGACGTCTACACCGTCCGCCAACCTGTCGGGGTATGTGCCGGGATCACGCCCTTCAACTTCCCGGCGATGGTCCCGCTCTGGATGCTCCCCAACGCAGTGGCCTGTGGGAACACGTTCATCCTGAAGCCTTCCGAACGCAACCCGTCTGCTCCACGGTTCGTCGTCGAGTTGGCACAGGAAGCGGGCTTTCCACCCGGCGTCATCAACCTTGTAAACGGCGACAAGGAGGCCGTTGACAGGTTGCTCGAGCACCCTGACGTCGGAGCGGTCAGCTTCGTTGGATCCACACCGATCGCCCGCTACGTGTACTCAACCGGCACCGCCAACGGAAAGCGTGTCCAGGCTCTGGGCGGCGCCAAGAACCACATGATCGTGCTGCCCGATGCTGACCTGGGCCTGGCAGCCGACGCGGCGGTGTCTGCTGCCTACGGATCTGCCGGTGAGCGCTGCATGGCCGTGTCAGTCGTGGTGGCCGTCGGCGAGATCGCAGACCCCCTGGTTGAGGCGATCAAGGTGCGAATGGAGAAGTTGGTCATCGGACCCGGAGACGATCCGGCATCTGAGATGGGTCCGCTCATCACCGCTGAACACCGCGACCGGGTCGCCGGCTACGTGGAGTCCGGGTCAGACGACGGTGCCGACGTCGTCGTGGACGGTCGCAGTCAGGCCTTCGAAGGAGACGGCTTCTTCCTGGGTGTGTCGCTGCTTGACAAGGTGACGACCGACATGGCGGTGTACAGAGACGAGGTGTTCGGTCCTGTCCTCTCGGTTGTCCGCAGCGACAGCTACTCCGAGGCCGTCCAGATGATCGCTGACAACCAGTACGGCAACGGTGCAGCCATCTTCACCCGTGACGGTGGTGCCGCAAGACAGTTCCAGGCTGATGTCGAGGCCGGAATGGTCGGCATCAACGTCCCAATCCCTGTTCCCGTCGGCTACCACTCATTCGGTGGCTGGAACGACTCTTTCTTCGGCGACACGACCATGTACGGGCCCGAGGGGATGCGGTTCTACACGCGACCGAAGGTGATCACCAGCCGCTGGCCGGATCCGTCAACCAGCAGCGTCGACCTGGGCTTTCCCAGAAACGACTGATCACGAGACGGAGACGAGACAGGCGATATATCGACACGACGGCACTGTCGTGAGAAGGGGGCGATGATGGACTTCGGGGTGGTAATGCAGACCGACCCGCCGGCAGGGCGGGTCATTGACCTGACCAGACGCGCCGAGGGTCTCGGCTTCACCTACGCGTATACGTTCGACAGCCACGTGCTGTGGCAGGAGCCGTATGTCATCCACAGCCAGATGCTGGCTGTCACCGAAAATATGGTCGTCGGTCCCATGGTCACCAACCCGGGCACCCGTGACTGGACGGTGACGGCATCGGTGTTTGCCACCCTCAACGACATGTACGGAGAACGCACCGTCTGCGGAATCGGGCGGGGCGACTCGGCAATGAGGGTCATCGGAAACAAGCCATGCAACCTGGCCACCCTCGAGGAGTCGATGGGCGTCATCAAGGGCCTCGCCGAGGGGCGGGAGGTCGACTACAACGGCACCCGCCAGAAGTTTCCATGGCGCTCCGGTGGATCACTGCCAATCTGGATGGCCGGTTACGGACCGAAGGCCCTTGCCCTGTGCGGAAGGGTCGCCGACGGGTTCGTGCTCCAGTTGGCCGACCCCCAGATTGCGGAATGGACCATCGGGGCGGTCAGATCCGCCGCCGAGGAGGCCGGTCGTGACCCCGACGACATCTACATCTGCGTGGTCGCACCTGCCTACGTGGGAGACGACATTGCCCACCAGCGCGATCAGGTCAGGTGGTTCGGCGGCATGGTCGGAAACCATGTGGCAGACCTGGTGGGACGCTACGGCACCGAGGGAATCGCAGTTCCGGCGGCCCTCACCGACTACATCGAGGGCCGCAAGGGCTATGACTACACCGATCACGGCCGCGCCGGTGCAGAGCACACCGACTTCGTACCCGATGAGATCATCGACCGGTTCTGCATCCTGGGACCCGGGTCGGCCCACATTGAGCGCCTTGAGGAACTGCGCGACCTCGGCGTAGACCAGTTTGCGGTGTACCTGATGCACGACCAGCAAGATGAGACCCTTGACGCCTACGGGGCGGGAATCATCCCGGCTCTGGGTTGATAAGCGACCTCTGGATGAGCATGAAGCCTGCTGTAGCCAAGATCCTGCGGAGTTCGGTGACCGCAGTGTTGGCTCTGGTCGTGATCTTCGCTCTCTGGGAGGGCTACAAGTGGCTGGGCAGCCAGACCGGCGACACCTGGCCCGGGACCGCAGTCGAACTGCCTGTTTCCAGCGACGACATCATCATGCCGCACGCCGGAGAGATCGTGGGCGAGCTGTTCTCTGATATTCGCGACGGGCGGTCCACGCTGCCCCTCAGCCTGTTTCTCCTCAAGAAGGCGTGGTTCACGCTTCAGGAGGCTGCGATCGGCTTCTTCCTGGGCTCAGCCATCGGGATCGGTCTGGCGGTGCTGATGCTGCGGTGGCGTGTGGCCGAACAGGGCCTCCTTCCCTGGATAAACGTCTCCCAGACTGTTCCGCTCATTGCGCTCGCACCCATCATCGTGACCTGGGGTAGAAACCAGGGCCTGCCAGACATCGTGAGCATCTCGCTCATCTCCACCTACCTCACCTTCTTTCCGGTAGCGGTGAGCGCGCTGCGTGGGCTCCAGTCTCCCGACTCGGCCCATGTTGAGCTAATGCGGTCCTATGCAGCACCGTGGCGCACAACGCTCATCAAGTTGCGCCTTCCCGCTGCGCGTCCATACCTCTTCCCGGCGTTCAAGATCGCCGCCACCCTGAGCGTGGTCGGTGCGATCGTCGGTGAGATATCAATCGGAACCAAGACCGGGCTGGGTCGAGCCATCCTGGAGTTCGCCCAGAGGTACGCCGTCTGGCCCGAGCGGCTCTATGCCTCGGTGTTCGGAGCTGCAGCGCTCGGGCTCTTCGTGTTCGGGATGATCAGCCTCGCCGAGCGGCTCGTGCTGCGTCGGACCGATGAGGTGGTGGCATGAGCAAAGGCGCAGATTTCCCGGCCGTTCAGGTCAACGGCGTGGGCATGGTCTTCAACAAGGGTGCCACCGGTGAGGTGGCCGCACTGGACGGAATCGACCTGACCATCCGGGCCGGGGAGTTCGTGACGCTCATCGGGCCGTCCGGCTGTGGAAAGTCGACCCTGTTGAGGCTTATCGGGGACCTGTTGACCCCGACCGCTGGTGACGTATCGGTCTTCGGCAGGTCGGCCCATGAGTCCCGGACGGGCCAGGACTACGGGATGGTCTTCCAGCACGCAGGGCTCTTCGACTGGCGAAAGGTGAAGGCCAACATCGAGCTGCCCCTCGAGTTGCGTGGCTGGTCCAGGTCTGATCGTGGCGCCCGCTCGTCGGAGATGCTGGGCCTGGTCAAGTTGGACGAGTTCGGCGACCACTACCCACGCCAACTCTCGGGCGGAATGCAGCAACGTGTCTCGATAGCGCGAGCGCTTTCGTTCCAGCCGAGGCTCCTCTTGATGGACGAGCCGTTCGGCGCACTGGATGAGATGACCCGTGAGCACATGCAGGGAGAGTTGCTCAGGATCTGGGGCGAGACCGGAACCACGGTTGTGTTCGTGACCCACTCGATCTCCGAGGCGGCGTTTCTCTCGAATCGGGTGATCGTCCTTTCTCCGCGGCCGGGTCGGGTCCACTCGATAATCGACGTCGACCTGGGCGACCGGACACCAGATACCAGAGAGGACCCTGACTTCTTCTCGGCTGCCACCACCATCCGTGAGGCACTCCGCTCGGTGGGGGGAGCAGAGTGAACACGAGGCGGTTCGTCGAGCAGGCTCGTGCGCTGGGCCCGGCGCTGGTAGTTGGCCTTGGCGGGTTCATCCTCTGGGAGGGTGCAGTGAGGGTCTTCGGGATCAGCGAGTTCCTCCTGCCTAAGCCCACCTCGATCCTGTCCGAACTGGTTGCACAATGGCCGGTCCTGCGTCACGCCGGTTGGGAGACCGGGCGGATAGCCGTGAGTGGCCTGCTGATCGGGATTCTGGCCGGCGCCACCCTGGCCATGTTCACGACCCGCTTCCGCGTCCTGAACGAGGGCCTGACCCCTCTGGCTGTGGCGGTGAACGCAACCCCGATCGTGGCCCTGGCTCCGATCTTCAACGCCTGGTTCGGCATTACGGGAATCCTCAGCAACCAGGCTGTGGTGATTGCCGTGGTGTTCTTTCCGGTCTTCATCAACACGGCCAAGGGCCTCACCGAGGTGCATCCCGACGAGATCGAGTTGATGCACTCCTACGCCGCCGGAGAGTGGACGATCATGCGCGAGGTCCGAATACCCAACGCCCTGCCGTTCTTCGCCAATGCCCTACGGGTGGTGGCGCCACTTTCTGTGATCGCCGCCATCGTCGCCGAGTACTTCGGTGGACCCCAGGATCGCATCGGAAACGTGATCACCTCAAACGCCGGTTTCGCCCGGTACGACGCCGCCTGGGCCGCAATCGCGGTGGCCTCCGCCGTCGGCCTGGCCCTGTTCGCTGCAGCCCTACTCGTTGAGCGTGTAAGCATGCCTTGGCGCCTCGCTGTCGGGGGCAGTGATTCAAACAACAATCCCGGGAGGGAAACATGAAGAAACAGTGGACAACTCGAGTCGTGGGGCTGGTGGTGGCGATGACGCTCGTCGCTGCAGCCTGTGGCTCAGACGACGCTGCAGTGGGGACTGGCGACTGTGATTCGGTCGATCAGGTCAGCCTGCAGTTGCAGTGGGTGACTCAGGCTCAGTTTGCGGGTTACTTCGCTGCTGTTGATCAGGGCATCTACGACAAGTACTGCCTGGACGTTTCTGTCCGAGAGGGCGGAGTCGACATCGTTCCGCAGCAGCAGTTGGCGTCCGGAGCAACCGACTTCGCGGTTTCATGGGTGCCCAAGGCACTCGTGTCGCGTGAGGAGGGCATGGACATAGTCAACGTGGCCCAGGTGTTCCAGCGTTCCGGAACACTTCAGGTCTCGTGGGCCGACTCCGGTATCAACGAACCAGCTGACCTGGCCGGCAAGGTTGTCGGCAACTGGGGCTGGGGCAACGAGTTCGAGCTCCTCGCTGGTTCCCGCAAGGCGGGCTTGGACCCGAGTTCCGACTACACCCTGGTCCAGCAGAGCTTTGACATGTTGGCCCTGTTGACCGGCGAGATTGATGCCTCCCAGGCGATGATCTACAACGAGTACGCACAGGTGCTCGAGGCGACGAACCCGGCAACCGGTGCCCTGTACACAGCCGATGACCTTTCGGTCATCAACTGGAACGACGTCGGTACGGCGATGCTCCAGGATGCCATCTGGGCCGACGGCGCCAGGCTGGCAAACGACGAGGGTTACGCGGACGTCACCAAGCGCTTCGTGGCTGGATCGCTCGAGGGCTGGGCCTACTGTCGTGACAACAGCGCAAGCTGCGTCGACATCGTCCTTGCCAACGGTTCCGCCCTGGGTGCATCGCACCAGGCGTGGCAGATGAACGAGATCAACGGTCTCATCTGGCCGTCACCCGACGGCGTCGGCATGATGGACAAGGGCCTTTGGGACCAGACCATCGGCGTCTCGACGAGCGAGTCGATCCTTGCATCGGCACCGGACTCGGGTGCGTACACGACCGAGTACGCCGAGGCGGCACTCGACATCATGAGCGGTCGGGGTATGGACACCACCGGCAAGAACTGGCGGCCAGGCACCGTCAAGTTGAACCCGGGCGGCGAGTAGCCGTCCAACCTTCCGGGTGAACCGGGCGGCCCGGCCTGCTCAGCAGGCTCGGGCCGCCCGGCTCCCGGGTGTGCCCGCCTCGGCCACTTGTTCACCGCCCATCTAGCGTGGGCCGACCAGCCGAGGCGAGGGGTAGTTGGTGGAGCAGAAGGGACCGGTTCAGGTTGAGAGGCGGGCCTGGATGGCCCTTGCCGTGTCGACCCTCGCGGCCCTGCTGACCGTTATCGACATCTCCATCGTGAACGTGGCGTTTCCATCGATCCGGCGCGACCTGGGCGCAACCGAGGCGGGCCTCTCATGGGTTCTTTCCGGTTACTCGGTTGCAGTCGGAGCCTTTCTCCTTCTGGCTGGTCGCATGGCCGACAAGGAGGGTCGACGTCGCCTCTTCATGATCGGTGTGGCCGTGTTCATCGTTGGCTCACTTGCTTCCGGGTTGGCACCCACCACGGGCTGGTTGATCGCCTCCAGGGTCATTCAGGGGATCGGAGGATCGATCCTCAGTCCCGCCTCACTCTCAATGGTTCTTCCTGAGTTTCCACATGAGCGCCACTCGACGGTAATCGGCGTGTGGGGTGCGTCTGCCGCACTCGGTGCGGCGATCGGGCCCTCTTTCGGGGCCGTCCTGCTCGACACCCTCTCGTGGCGGTGGGTGTTCCTCGTGAACGTGCCGCTCGGGCTGATCATCTTGATTCTGACACCTCGTTTCGTCCACGAGTCGAGGGACCCTGAGGCCAGGGGTCGATTTGACCTGGTCGGTGTTCCAGCCGGGACGCTAGGGGTGGCATTTCTCCTCCTGGCTGTGGTTCAGGGCGGTGACTGGGGCTACCTGTCCAACCGGACGATCTTGGCGGCAGCGGTCGGCCTGGTCTTTATTGGAGTTCTGGTCTACCGCTCGATGGTCCACCCGCGGCCACTCCTTGATCTCGACCTGTTCAGGTTCCGGTCCTTCTGGTCGGCTGCTGCCGGTCAGGTGTTCTTCGGGACAGCGTTCATAGCGGTGGTCCTATTCAACACCCTTCTGCTCCAGGAACTGTGGGGCTGGTCGGCGCTGGCCGCCGGCTTCGGCGTGGTGCCAGGACCTGCCCTCGCCGCGATCCTGGGTGGCCCCGTAGGTTCGGTTGCAGACCGGATCGGTCACCGGAACCTTCTCGTGGTCGGGAGCCTCTCGGCTGCCGCCTCACCTCTCATGTTGTTGACGAGGGTCGGAGAGCAGTCCGACTACATCGCAACGATGCTTCCGGCATCACTCCTCCTCGGCGTAGGCGTGGCGTGTTCGTTCGCCACGTTCGCTTCGCTGGGCCTGAAAGAGGTGTCGCCCACCCGTTACGCAACTGCCAGTGCGACCCTGCGTACGACCTCTCAGGTTGGTTTTGCCAGCGGGGTGGCGATTGCCATTGCGGTATTTCAGGCAGGTACCAGCAAGGGCTTCCTCGTTGCGTTCGACAGGGCCTGGGCCTTCATGGCCGTGACCTTTCTGGTGGGGGCGTTTTTCTGCGCCATTGCCTGCCCTCCGAGAAGCAAGGTCCAGGCAATGGTGGCCAGTTCAGCCACCTAGGCATCAGGCTGGTGCCCCCAGGTTCACGGGGAAGGTGCCGCGTCCCCGCAGGATGATGCGGGCGTTGATCGTCGGTTCTGCGGCCAGGCTCATTTCTGGGAACCTCCGAACCAGTTGGCTGATCGCTATCTCACCCTCCATGCGGGCCAGTGCAGCGCCCAGGCAGTGGTGTACCCCGCTGCCGAAGGAGACGTGTCGAGCAGCATCAGCGCGTGTCAGGTCCAGGTCGGCGGCTGTCGAACCCCAGAAGGCCTCGTCCCTGTTTGCACTGCCCAGAGCAGTCAGGACAAACTCGTCTGCGGCCACCTCGACTCCACCTATGACGGTGTCCTTTGTGAGGCGTCTACCTGACGTCTGCACGGGGCTGTCGTAACGGAGCAGTTCCTCAACCATGTTCTCGTCGTCGACCTGACCGGTCCGGATCAGTTCCATCTGCTCCGGGTTGCGCAGCAGGGCATGGGTTCCGTTTCCGATCAGGTTCACGGTGGTCTCGTGGCCCGCTACGAACAACAGGCCCACCATCGAGAGCAACTCGTCGCCGTCCAGCCGGTCGCCCTCCTCCTCGACCTGGATAAGCCCGGTAAGGAGGTCGTCGCCCGGCTCCCGGCGCTTCCATGCGATCGCATCGGTCAGGTAGGCGTCCATCTTGTGGCCGGCATCCACCGCTGCTGTCACCTGTTCAGGGGTGAGAAACGGCTCCAGGGTTTGGGTGAGTGCCCCCGACCACTCCCTCACCTTGACGGTGTCGGCCTCGGGGAGGCCCAGCATCGTGTGGATGACGGTGAAGGGAACGACAAACGCGTAGTCGGCGATCAGGTCGGTGTTCTCTCGCCCCGCCAGATCGTCCAGGAGGGACTCGACGATTGTCTCGGTCTGGGCCCGCATGTTGCCTATGGACCGGGGCGTGAACGCGCGTTGGACCAACTTGCGGAGCCTCGTGTGGTCCGGTGGGTCCAGTCCCAGGATCGAGGGCGCCCTTTCCATTCGCCTCTGCTCGAGCGGTCTCATGTGCTCGGGGATGTCACCGGGGTTGTTCGAGCGCCTCACCGAGGTTGTCGGGTCGCGTAGAACCTGGAAGGCGTCGTCGTAGCGGGAGACGATCAGCGGTCCGAGCGGTGTGCGGTGGACCGGGTCCTCCTCCCGGAGGCGCGAGTAGTGCGGGTAGGGATCTCTCAGGAAGTCAGGATCAAACGGGTTCCATGAGGGTTCACCGGTCATGCGTCCCATTGTCACCCGAACCGGTGCTCAGGCTTCAATCCGGCCGGGATTCTCAGCGCAATAGGCCCTTGAGGGATTTTTGGCGCCAGTCCTCGGTGGTGTCGACGGCGTTGAAGGTGAAGCAGTGGATGCCGGTGATGTCGAGTTCCGTGGCCCTCTTGGACAGAGGGGCGATCAGCTTGTTGGGGTTGTACCCGCCCGGTGAGAGGAGTCGGATGACCGATGTGTGGTTCTTCTTGAGGTACCGGGCCGAGTGGCCTATGCCGAGGCGAAGGGAGATTGTCAGGAGCCTTGTCCGGTCAACCGCGCCGGGTACTCCCAGATGGCATGGAAGGGTCACGCCGGCGCCGCGTCGCTCCTCCAGCCAGTCGGCGATCCTGCGTGGGTCAAAGCACATCTGGGTGGACATGTATCCCTCGAGGCCTGCCTCGGCGATGAGCGTCTGCTTCTCGAGTAGGGCTGCAACGAGGGTTTCTTCGGGAATGGCCCCGTGGCCGTCGGGATAGGACCCGATGCCGACAACGTCGATGTCAGGCTTTCGGTTCAGAAAGGAGCGGAGAAAGCCTGCGGCATCGGTGAACGGTCCGTGCGGCTCGGCGTCGCCACCGATAACGAACACCTTCCTAATTCCCAGTCCGGCGATGCGGTGGACGATCTGGTCGACGTGTGCCTCGCCTTCGACCATGCGGGCAGCAAGGTGGGGAATGGTCGGGAGCCCGTAGTTGCCCAACCGCTCGCACAGGTCCAGGGTGTCTTCGATCGTCTTGGCAGGCGAGCAGGTCATCGAGACGGTGGCACCGGCCGGAATGAACCTGATCTGGTCCTCCAGGTTCTTGAGGGGAATCAATTCGAAGGTCATTCCCTCCAGCAGGCGCCGATGGACGTCACGGTCGCCTCGAGCCAGGATTGGTCGGCGCCGCTTCGGTTCCCTGGGAGCTTCCGAGGGGGTGTTGACTGCGGACGTCAACTGAGGCCTACGATCTCGCCGTTTTCGTCGATGTCGATGCTGGCTGCAGCGGGGGTCTTTCCGAGCCCGGGCATGGTTCGCATGTCGCCACAGATGGGGTAGATGAACCCGGCACCGATGCTGGCACGCACCTCTCTAACCGGAAGCCTCCAGCCGGTGGGTGCTCCCTTGAGGGCCGGATCAGATGAGATGGACAGGTGGGTCTTGGCTATGCAGACCGGCAGGTCGCCGAACCCGTTCGCCTCGTAGGTGTCGATCTGCTTGTCGGCCTGGGCCGAGAAGTCGACGCCGTCGGCGCCGTAGATCTTGTCCGCGACGACTCGTATCTTGTCGCGGAGGCCCATCTCGTCGGGGTAGAGGACCTTGAAGTCGCTCGGCTCGTCACACGCCTCGGCGACTGCGGCCGCCAGGTCGGCGGCACCTGCACCTCCATCGGCGAAGTGCGTCGTAACGGCGGCCCTGGCGCCATACTCGGCAGCTATTTCGTGGATGGCGGCGATGTCCGCGTCATGGTCGCCGGGGAAGACGTTGATGGCCACTACTGGGGACACGCCGTGCACAGCCATGTTCTGGAGTTGCTTGCGGAGGTTGTCGCCCCCCTGGTGCACCTCGTCGGGGTTCTCCGCGAGCAGTGCCTCGGGGAGGGGTCTGCCGGCGATGATCCTGTGGTTTCCGGAGTGCGCCTTGAGGCCCCGCACGGTTGCGACCAGCACGGCTGCGTCGGGGGCAATGCCGGAGATCCGGCACTTGATGTTGAAGAACCTCTCGGCACCCATGTCGGCACCGAAGCCGGCCTCGGTGAGGAGGTAGTCGCCGGTGTGGATACCGATCTGGTCGGCGATGATCGACGAGTTGCCCGTCGCGATGTTTCCGAACGGCCCGCAGTGAACGAGCGCCGGGGTGCCCTCGAGGGTCTGCATGAGGTTCGGCTTGATGGCTTCTTTCAGGATCACGGTCATGGCGCCGGCCACCTGGAGGTCGTCGGCCGTCACCGGGGTGCCACCCGTGTCGTAGCCGACGACGATGCGCCCCATTCGGGCCCTCAGGTCGGCAAGCGACGTGCACAGGGCAAGTGCGGCCATGACCTCAGATGCGGCGGTGATGTCGAACCCGGTCTCGCGGGGCACTCCGTCGAGACGTCCGCCAAGGCCGACCACCACGTGGCGCAGCGCCCGTTCGTTGATGTCGAGCACCCGCCTCCACGTGATGCTGTGTGGGTTCAGGTCCAGGTCGTTGCCGTGGAACAGGTGGGCGTCGAGCATCGCCGAGCACATGTTGTGGGCAGCCGTGACAGCGTGCATGTCGCCGGTCAGGTGCAGGTTGAACAACTCCATGGGAACGACCTGGCTGTACCCGCCTCCGGCCGCTCCGCCCTTGATCCCAAACGTCGGACCCATGGAGGGTTGTCGGATGGCGATCGTGGCCGCCTTGTCGATATGTGAGAAACCCTGGCCCAGGCCCACGGTGGTTGTGGTCTTTCCCTCGCCCAGTGGGGTCGGCGTGATTGCCGAGATGACCACGTACTTGGCGCGGGGTCGATCTGCCATTGCCTCGATGGCACCCAATTTGATCTTGGCTGCGCCGTCGCCGTAGGGCTCGAGGTGCTCGGACGGGATACCGGCACTCTCGGCGATCTCGCTCAGTGGGAGCAGGTCGGCGTTGCGGGCAATTTCCAGATCGGAGGGGAACGTCATTGTCCTCTCACCTTCTATTTTCAGGGGTATTCGGGTGGCGGGATCCTATCTTCTGGTGACCTGGCATTGCCCACACTTCGGGACAGGTTTTCACGATGTGGGATCATGCTGGCGGCGGGGGAACCGTGCTGTGTGGCTACCCGAAGGTGTCAGGCAGCTCTTCCTTCCGGCGCGCCATGAAGTCCAACATGGCCTCGTCGGCCGCTTCGTCAAGGTCCGGGGCCTCGTAGTCGGCGAGCATCTGCTTCCAGATTCCGTTGGCCCGCTGAGCGGCATCCAGGCTGCCGTCCTCCTCCCACTGCTCAAAGGAGTCGTTGTTGGCGACCTCGGAGCGGGCGAAGGCGGTCTCGAAGTTGGCAAGGGTGTGTGCCGTGCCGAGGAAGTGCTGGCCGGGGCCGACATCGCGAATCGCATCCATCGCCTGACCGTTCTCGGAAAGGTCAACTCCCTTGACCAACTTGCCTGCGAGGCCGCACTGGTCGGCGTCAATGACAAACTTCTCGTAGCCCATCGCCAGGCCACCCTCCAACCAGCCGGCCGAGTGGAGCATGAAGTTCACTCCACCCATCAGCGCCGGAATGAAGGTTGCCATGCTCTCGGCCGCTGCCTGGGCATCGGGGATCTTCGAGGCACACAGGTTGCCGCCGGATCGGAAGGGCACCCCAAGCCGTCGGGCCAGGGCGCCGACCGTGTACAACACCAGGGCAGGTTCGGGCGTGCCGAACGTGGGCGCACCGGTCTGCATCGACATGGAGCTGGCGAACGACCCGAACACAACGGGGGCTCCCGGGTTGACCAACTGCACGAACGTCATCCCAGCTAGGGCTTCGGCCAGGGTCTGGGTTGCCACCCCGGCCACGGTCACCGGTGCCATCGCCCCGGCCAGAATGAACGGGCTGATCATGGTGGCCTGCATTGAACGGGCGTAGGTCTCTGCTGCTCCGAGCATCGTGGCGTCCCACGCCATCGGCGAGGACGCGTTGATGAGGCTGGTCATGACCGTGTTGTTCGCCACGAACTCCGCTCCGAACACCAGCCCTGCCATGTCGATCGAGTCCTGGGCTCGTTCGGCCTCTGTCACCGAGCCCATGAAGGGCTTGTCGCCGTACCTGAGATGTGAATAGACCATGTCCAGGTGACGTTTTGACACGGGTATGTCGACCGGCTCAACCACCGTGCCGCCCGAGAGGTGCATGTGTGGGCTGGCCTGGGCCAACTTCACGAAGTTCACAAAGTCACCGATGGTCGCGTAGCGACGGCCCTCGTCCATGTCGAACACGAACGGCGAGCCGTATGCCGGTACGAACACCGTGGCGTCGCCACCCACCTGGACGCTGCGTGAAGGGTTGCGCGCATGATGCGTGTAGGTCGCAGGTGCCGTCGCCATGACGATCTCACGACACATACCGCGTGGGAACCTGACCCGCTCGCCGTCAACGTCGGCTCCGGCATCGCCCAGCAGCGTCAGCGCCGCCGGGTAGTCCCGAAAGTCGATTCCAACCTCTTGAAGGATGGTGTCTGCGTTGTGCTCGATCAGTTCCAGACCTTCGGTGGAGACGATTTCGACCGGAGCGATGGATCTCGTGAGGAAGGGCTGAACCTCGGTGGAGGGAGAGGACCTCTCGGCCTGTCGTGCTGCGCGGCCACCGCTGCGGCGACCCCTGGGTTCATGGCTCATTGCCTCTCCTTGCCTCGTGTCGCCATTCGGCGACGGCGCTCGCGCCGGTCGCCGCCGGCTGCTGGGTCGGGGCGTGTTGGAAGCGTGATTCTGGTGGACAGTCCCGGGTACTCGGCTGTGCGGTGGGGGATTGCCATGGCGTCGACAAAGTGCGCCTGAAAGGAGGGCTCGAGGGCCGTCTCGACCTTCTCGATTCTCCTGACGACGTCCTGGATCTCTGCTCTGGAGGCTCCCGACAGAAGCGCCATCGCTGCTCCGGCTCCGGCGGCATTGCCGACCGAGGTGACCTCGTCTGGATCACAGTCCGGGATCAACCCAAGGACAGTCGCCCGAACCGTGTCGATGTGGCTGCCGAACGCCCCAGCCAGCCCAATCCGGTCGACCCGGTCGACACCAAGGTGGTCCATGAGCAACCTGATACCCGCGTAGAGAGCAGATTTCGCCAACTGGATGGCACGGATGTCGTTTTGGGTTACGAGTATCCGCGACCCGTCGTCGGTCCCCGGGTCGTGCAGGAGATAGGAGAACGTGCGTTCTTCGGCGACCACGCGTTCAGAGGGCCTGGTGCCGGCGCCACCGATTACGCCGTCAGAGTTCATCAGCCCTGCAAGCCACAGTTCTGCTATCACCTCGATGATTCCCGAGCCGCAGATGCCGGTGATTCCGGTGGCGGCCACGGCCTCGTCGAAGTCCGGCTCGTCAGACCAGATGTCGCTGCCGATCACCCTGAACCGTGGTTCCCCGGAGTCGGCGTCTATCCGGACCCGTTCGATGGCTCCCGGCGTGGCCCGCTGCCCGGAGCTGACCTGGGCGCCCTCAAATGCCGGGCCGGTCGGGCTCGAGGCAGCGAGGATGCGGCCGTTTCCGGAGAGGACGATCTCGGCATTGGTGCCCACATCCACCACCAACTGCACTCCCGGCTGCACGTCGGGGCGTGTTGCGAGGATCACCGCTGCGGTGTCGGCTCCCACGTGGCCGGCAATGCAGGGAAGCACGTGCACCCGGGCGGCCGGGTGCGTCGCAAGGTCCAGGTCTGTGGCTGAGACCTCTACCGCCTCGTCTGTGGCAAGGGTGAAAGGTGCTGTTCCCAGCGGCGTCGGGTCATAACCGAGGAACAGGTGGTGCATGATCGGATTCCCGACAAGGACCAACTCCATTATCTCGTCGCGGGTAGCCCCTGCTGCCTCACACAGTTCCCCGAGAAGCGAGTCGAGTGCGTCACGGACGGCTGCGGTCAGGTCCTTTTCGCCTCCCGGATTCATCATCACGTATGAGACCCGGCTCATGAGGTCCTCGCCGAACCTGATCTGGGGGTTCATTGCCCCTCCGGTGGCCAGGACCTCGCCCGTGCCGAGATCGCAGAGGTGCCCGGCGATGGTGGTCGAACCCACATCGATCGCCACACCGAGGGAACGGTCTCGAAGGCCCGGCCAGACGGCGACGATGCATCTCTCGTCGCGAACGGCCGCGGTCACGGTGTCTGAACCGGCCGCCAGGGCACGCTGGAGGTGTTCGGCTACGCGGTCATCTACATCCAGTTCGGTAAGGCCCCACTGCTCGGCCAGCGAGTCGACAAGCCACGCGGCGGAACCGTCAGGTGCGTCTGGCACCGGAACCAGGCGCAGGACCAGCACCGGGTCGAGCTGAACGTCACCCAGGTCGACCTCTTTCCTGATGACCTGGCGGTGGACCTGGCTGGCGGCAGGAACGTCTACGACAAGGTCGCCGCAGATCTCGGTGGCGCAACCCAGGCGGTTGCCGCTGGGCAGTGGCCTGCGGCCGTGGTACCCGTCCTCCATCGAACCCGGCGGTGACACATGGGTGGCGTCAGACGTGATGCCGTGCTTGGCGAACTCGCCGAAGGTGGGCTCGACCTGACAGCGACCGCAGATACCGCGGCCACCACACACAGAGTCGAGGTCGACACCGAGCTGTCGGGCAGCGTCCAACACCTTCGTTCCAGCCTGGAAGCGTCCCCTCAGGCCGGACGGTGTGAAGACCACCAGGTGGTCATCGGCGTGCTCGGCCATCTGGTCCGAATCAGGCCTGTGGGCGGCGTCGACCACCGCGACGCTCGCGGACCGGGGCATCGGGGTCCCGGTTGATGCGGATCCACCTGGCGCAGTCGGCGTCATGCCCCGCCAGTACATCGGCCGCCAATACAGCGGTCATCACCTCGGCGTGGAGGGGGTTCATGATGGCCGAGGTCATGCCGTGGGCTATCGCCATCGAGAGGAAGGTGCCGGTAACCGCATGGCGGTTCGGCAGGCCGAAGCTGACGTTGGACGCTCCACAGGTGGTGTTGACCTTGAGCTCCTCACGGAGGCGTCGTACCAGGGCGAAGACCTGTTGGCCGGCTGTGCCCATGGCGCCGATCGGCATCACCAGGGGGTCGACGACCACATCGGATGCGGCGATGCCGTGGTCTGCGGCCCGATGGACGATCTTGGCCGCTACCTCGAACCTCACATCAGGGTCCTCAGAGATTCCGGTGTCGTCGTTTGAGATGGCCACGACGGCAGCGCCGTGCCTGGCCACGAGGGGCAGCACCCGCTCCAGAACTTCGTCCTCACCGGTGACCGAGTTGACCAGGGGCTTGCCCTCGTAGACGGCAAGCCCGGCCTCGAGGGCCTCGATTATCGAGGAGTCGATCGAGATCGGTACGTCGGTCACCGACTGCACGAGGGTGATCGCCCGCGCCAGGAGCGCCGGCTCGTCGGCGAGCGGGATGCCCGCGTTCACATCCAGCATCTGTGCCCCTGCCTCGACCTGGGCTATCGCATCGGCCTCGACCCGGCTGAAGTCGCCGTTCTTCATCTCTTCGGCGAGAAGCTTGCGGCCGGTCGGGTTGATGCGTTCCCCGATCATCACGAACGGTCGCCCAAAGCCAATCGCCACCTCCCGGCTGGCTGAGCTCAATACGGTCTCGGTCATCTTGTTTCTCCTACGGGGTTCGTGGGCTCTGGCCCGCGACGCTTCTGTGGTCTAGTTCTCGAGTCCGCCGGACCCTACGAGCCTCTCGAGCCTCTCAGCCGGAAACGCCTTGTTGATTCTGGCTGCCTCGGCGGCTACCGCGGCTGCCATGTCGGTTCCACAGCCAGATGTCTCGCGTCGCCACTCGGCTATGTACTCGTCGGTTCCGGTGAGTCCGGCGACTGTCGCCGCCCTGTCGATGGCGTGCTGGAACCTGGCGTCCAGGAGGGCCTTCTCGCGGTGTCTCCCGGCCTGGGCGGTTACCTGAGCCGGAATGTCGCGCCAGTAGATGGTGACAAGCTTTGCTGGCATCGGATCAGGCCGCTCCGGCCGGTGAGGCTTCTACTCGGGGAACCCGATCGGCGGCTGTCGGATTCCTGAGGTGTACGACGCTGGTCTCAAGCTCTCCGTAGCCGGTTCTGCGAACCTCGTAGCGGAGCCCCAGCCTCTTGGCCGCCGACCTTCCCTTCTCAACCAGGTCCGGGTCATCTGTCTGGGCAAGGTAGAGAAGCCTGGTGTAGTTGCCGAAGTAGTCGGGGAGGAGTTGCGGGTAGCGGTCCAGGCCGAGGCCGGCGATGACGATCCGGTCGAAGTGTCTGACCAGATAGTCGGTCAGGTAGAAGGTTCCGATCTCGGCGTCTTGAATCTCGCCGAATGGTGCTGCGCCGGTGAAGAATTCGTAGCAATGGGCACCCGGAAGGCGCTCCACCCCGAGCTCAGCGCACACGGCGTCGAGGCGGCCACCGGTTCCGCAGTCGGCGTACCCGACGAACACGCGGTCGTACCGGTCGTGTGCTGATCGGACCCGCGACTCGACGGCATCTGGGATGAGCGCCGGCGTGTTGTGGTAGGACGCTGGAAGGCACTCCACGTCGATCTGGTCGAGGTCGTTGACCCTGACCACCTCCAGCAGTTCGCGCACCAGAGCTCCACAGGCCACGATCAGGGTCCTGCCGCCGACGGCCCCGGTCTGGCGGGGCATTGCCTAAGCCGCGGCCGCGCGGCGCTCGGCGATAAGGCGTTGGGCGGTTTCGGCAGCTACCGCCGCATCCCGGCAGTAGGCATCTGCTCCGATTGCCTCACCGAATTCCAGGTTCAGGGGTGCGCCACCGACGATCACCGAGTACTCGGATCGGAGGCTCTTCTCCTCGAGGGTGTCGATGACCACCTTCATGTAGGGCATGGTGGTGGTCAGAAGGGCCGACATGCCGAGGATGTCTGGCTTGTGTTCGTCGAGGGCTCCGAGGAACTCCTCTACATCGGTGTTGATTCCGAGGTCGATCACCTCGAAGCCGGCACCTTCGAGCATCATTCCGACGAGGTTCTTGCCAATGTCGTGGATGTCGCCCTTGACGGTTCCGATTACGACCTTTCCGATCGGCTGCGCTCCGGTCTCAGCCAGCAGTGGTCGCAGGATTGCCATGCCGGCCTTCATTGCGTTGGCGGACAGCAGTACCTCGGGAACGAAGAGGATGCCGTCTCGGAAGTCAATGCCGACGATCCGCATGCCTTCAACGAGGGCCTCGTCGAGGACCTTTGCTGGCCCCCAGTCGCGGCCGAGCAGGATGTTGGTGCCTTCTGCGATCTCGTCGGCCAGACCGTCGTAGAGGTCGTCGTGCATCTGGCTGATCAGGTCCTCGTCCGACAGGCCCGCCAGATCGATCTCGTCTTCGGGTGTTTCTTCTGTTGACATGTTCTTGTTGCTCCGTTGCGGGTAGGGGCCGCCTGTTCAGCGACCAGGCCGTGTACCTGGGCCATGCACCTGTAACCTGCCCAGTCCCATCAGGTGGGAAGGGGTTGCATTGTGGGAACTCTACTCATCGCGGGATATCAGGTCCACCTTCATGCCCCAGGTTCCCACAATGTGGGAAACACGCTACGATGGTTCCCTCAACCATCAGATATGAGGCACGTCAGTGCGAACCGTCCAGAGCATCGAACGGGCCTTCGGGCTTCTTGAGGAGTTGGCCGGCGAGCCGGCAGGCATCACCGAGCTGGCACGCCGTAGCGACCTGCCGACGAGCACCGTCGCACGGCTTCTTGGGACCCTCGAGGGTGTCGGTGCAATTGAGCGCATCGCCGATGGCACGGGCTACCGGATTGGACCCACCCTCGTCACCCTGTCCTCCAGCGTCGATCCGTCCCAGAGCCTCCTGGCTGTGGCCCAACCCTTCATGGTCGAGTTGGTGGATCTTGTCGCCGAGGCGGTGGGCATCTCGATTCCGGCGGGCTACGACGTGCACTACGTGGAACAGGTCGACTGCGCCCATCCGGTTCAGGTCCGTGACTGGACCGGAACCAGCCTGCCCATGCACATCGTCTCAGCCGGGCTGGTGGTGCTTGCCCAGTGGCCCGAGGAGGCAATCGAGCGCTACCTGGGCCGGCGTCTCGAGAGGTACACGCCAGACACCGTGATCCGACCCGAGGCTGTCAGGCGACGCCTCGAGCAGGCTCGGAGCGACGGCTACATCTGGACCGAGGAAGAGTTCGCCGAGGGCATCAACTCTGTTGCGGCACCCCTATTCGGTAGTGGTGGCGTGGTGGTCGGTTCCATCCACGCCCATGGTCCCAGCTACAGGTTTCCCGACGATGCAATGCGCGACGTGATAGCGGAACAGGTCGTGGCCTCGGCGGCGGCCATCTCGGCTGCCCTCGGCCATGGCCAGGAGGCCTGAGCGAAAACGACCGCCGGGTGTCAGACTGCGCGGCAATGAACGCATCGACGGGTAGCTGAGCATGTCAGCCGTCTACGGAGCAGTTGCGTCGGTGGGCATCGGGGTCGGAGACCACCTGACCCGTGGCGCCGCCGACAGGGTCGGCATCCGACTCACCCTTGGAGCGTTCTTCTTCATGGGTATCCCGGTATCGGCTGTGGGGGCACTGGCCCTCGAGAGCCGGTGGATAGCCGCCGACGTATACATGGGAGCGCTGACCGGGATTGTTGCCGTCGTGGCACTGGGCTTTCTCTACCTTGGCTATGCCTCGGCCACTGCCGGTGTCGTAGCCCCGCCGGCAGCTGTTGTCGGCGTGGCCCTTCCGGTTGTGGTCGATCTCGCAAGGGGAACGGTGCCGGCCGCCACGGTCATCGCCGGGATGGCGCTTGGAATGGTGTCGGTGCTGCTCATCACCGTCAACCCGCGCCTTGTCGGCAACGTTGGCCGTGGCTTTTCGTTCGGGTTGCTGGCTGGGCTCGGATACGGGTGCATGTTCATCATGCTCGATCAGCTGAGTGCCGCCAGTGGGTTCTGGCCGGTGACGGCCCAGCGGGCGGTTGCGTTCGTCATCCTGGCTGCAGCCAGCATCGGTTCGAGCAAGCCGGTCTTTCCCAGCCGCCACGTCTTCAAGACGATCATCCACGGGTCGATCTGGGGTGGGGTGGGTGCAATGTTCTTCGTCTACGGCCTCCAGCACGGCGACCTTGCTCCGGTGACGGTTACAGGTACCCAGTACGCAGCCGTGACCGTCATGTGCGGAATGCTCTTCCGGGGTGAGCGGATGCGGTGGTGGCAGGGGGTGGGGCTGCTTGGTTCGGTCTCGGCCGTTGCCCTGATCGTAGTCGGCTGACCCCCGACCTGCCTGTTGTTCAAGTCCGCCAGGTGTTGCGAAGCGTCTCGAGGCCGCCGTCCACGGAGATGGTCTGGCCGTTGACGAAGCGCGCTGCAGGAGAGGCCAGAAACACGGCCATGGCGGCTATGTCCTCGGCATCTACGAACGTTCTCATCGAGACCTGGTTCTCATAGCCGGTTCTGATCTGGTCTTCGGTAGCCCCAGTGGTAGCTGCCTCCGCAGCTATCACCCGGTTCATCCGCTCCCCTCCAACCGATCCGGGACAAATGGTGTTGACGCGGATGCCGAGCTCTCCGAGTTCCATGGCAAGCGTCTCTCCAAGGCCCACCACGGCCCACTTCGAAGCCGCATACGGCGACCTCATCGGGTAGCCGGTGATGCCTGCCGTCGATGCCGTGTTCAGGATCGACCCTCCGCCCGCCTGTCGCATTGCGGGTACCGCCCGCCGGCAGAGGAGAAACATGGATCTGACGTTGACCGCCATTGTCCGGTCCCAGTCGCCGACATCAAGATCCTCGATCGGGCCCGTGGGACCGGCGATGCCGACGTTGTTGCACAACACGTCGAGCCCACCCAGGCGCTCGCCTACCGCAGCGAAGAGCCCATCCACGGACCCCTCGTCGGCGACATCCGTGTGCGTCATCGTGGCACCGTCAGGTGGCCTCCCGGCAATGTCTGCGACGTGGACCCTTGCCCCGTCAGCAAGGAACGCCTCGGCCATCGCCATGCCGATTCCTGAGGCCCCTCCTGTCACAAGCACCCGCTGTCGGGATGTCCCCTGAGTGGTGTCGTCGGACAACTGGCCTCCCATGGTCGGATCGGGTTTGGTCGCCCACATCAGGGCTGATACCGCGGCAACCTAGCCGCGGTATGGGTAACGGTGAACAGCCTCGGCACGCGCAGAAAAACTCTTCCCACTTCGTGGAAATAGCATGCCGAAAACAGATAGCCTCCCGATCCAACACGTCGGCATCGCTCCACGTGACGGTGCAGACGGTGTCAACCACACGCCCGGGGTCGCCCGCAAGGCCGACCTCCGCTGCGAAGGAGCAGACAATGAGCGAATTCCCGAACCGCGCCAACGTCGTCGTAATCGGCGCAGGCATTGTTGGAAGTTGTCTGGTCGGACACCTGGCCAGGCTCGGCTGGACCGACATCATCTTGTTGGACAAGGGGCCCCTGCCCAACCCGGGCGGGTCCACGGGCCACGCCTCCAACTTCATCTTCCCCGTGGACCACAACAAGGAGATGGCCCTGCTCGGCGAGCAGAGCGCCAACCAGTTCCGTGACATGGACCTCTCCGTCGACTGCGGCGGCATCGAGGTGGCCCGCACCGAGGAGCGGATGGAGGAACTCAGACGCCGCATGACCTCGGCAAAGGCATGGGGCATCGAGGCCCACCTCCTCTCACCCAGAGAGGTGAGAGAACTGGTTCCCTTCGTCAACGACGATGTCATCCTGGGTGGCTTCTACTGCCCGACCGTCTCCGTCGTCGACTCCCTCGAGACCGGCACCACGATGCGCAAAGAGGCCATTGACACAGCCGGATGTCAGGTCTATGCCAACACCGAGGTGCTCGACATCGAAACCGTCGAGGGCGACGGTGGGGTCACGACCGTAAGCGCCGTTGTCACCGACAAGGGCACCATCTCGACCGACTACGTAGTCGTCGCCTGCGGGGTCTGGTCCAACCGCATTGCAAACATGGCCGGTGCCACGATCCCGCTCGTACCGACCGTGCACCAGATGGCCGACGTCGGGCCCATCGACATCCTGGCCGAGACCAACAACGAGATCGGCTACCCGATCGTCCGCGACATGGACTCCTTTTGCTACGAGCGTCAGTCAGCCGGCTCCATGGAGGTCGGCTCCTACGGCCACCGGGCGATCCTCCACCACCCCGACGAGATCCCCTCCAACGAGGAGGCGGCGCTCTCACCAACCGAGATGCCCTTCACACCAGACGACTTCGACGAGCAGATGGAACAGGCCATCGAGCTGATGGACATGCTCGGCGAGGCCGAGATCAGGTACGCCATCAACGGACTGCTCTCCCTCACCCCTGACGGAATGCCCTGCCTCGGCGAAACTACCGAGGTCCGCAACCTCTGGTCGGCAGCGGCGGTCTGGGTCAAGGAAGGTCCCGGAATGGCCCAGGTCGTGGCCGAATGGATGACCTACGGCTACCCGAGGGTCATCGACGCCCACGGCGCTGACATCTCCCGCTTCTACGAGGGTGAGCGCAGCGACGAACACATCTGGTCACGCGCCGACGAAAGCTTCATCAAGACCTACGGCATCGTCCACCCCCAGGAGCAGTGGGGCGGCCGCCGAAACATCGATGTAGGCCCTTACTTCTCACGCCAACAGGACCTGGATGCAATGTTCTTCCAGGCCCGCACGTGGGAGCGACCCCAGTGGTTCGGCTCCAACGCCGACCTGGTCGAGCGCTACGGCATCGAGGAACGACCGGTCGAATGGGACAACCGCTGGTGGAGCCCGATAACCGTCGGCGAGCACCTCAACCTGCGCGAGAACTGCGGCCTCGTAGACCTCAGCGCCTTCCAGGTCTACGAGCTCGATGGACCCGGAGCTGTCGCCTTCGCCGACCAACTCGCGGTCAACAAGATCGACGTCGCCGTAGGACGTTCCATCTACACCCCGTGGCTCACCCCAGACGGTGGCTTCCACTCAGACCTCACAATGATGCGGATGGGTGAGGACAGGGTGCGCATCGTCACCGGAGTCTTCGACGGTGGTCGTGACGAGTTCTGGGTCAGGAAGCACATGCCCACCGACGGATCTGTGACGTTCCACAACATCACGAGGCAGGTCACCACGCTCGGCCTCTGGGGACCCAACGCACCCGCAGTGCTGGGCCAGCTGACCGACCACGACCTCAGCCAGAACGGATCGTCCTACGGAAGCATCGTGCCGATCCAGCTTGCCTGCGGTGGCCGCATGGTTGACGCCTCCCTGTTCCGCATCTCCTACGTGGGAGACACCGGCTGGGAGATCTACGTCGACTGGGACAACGGCCCGGCACTGTGGGACGCACTCATGGGCGCCGGCGCCGATCTCGGAATTAGGCCGACCGGCGGTGGCGTTTACGGCTCCTCGGGACGCCTCGAGAAGGGCTATCGCCTCATGGGTGCCGAGCTGGAAAGCGAGTACAACCCGCTCGAGGCCGGCCTCGCCCGACCGAAGGTCAAGGCAGCCGACTTCATCGGGAGAGAGGCCTACCTGGCGGCCCGCGAAAATGGTGACCCCGAGGTTCTGATGACCGTCCTCACCGTCGAGGACCAGACAGACAGCCATGGTCGCCGTCGCTTCATGCAGGGTGGCAACGAGCCCATCCTCCTCCCGGACGGTGGTCGGATCGTAGATTCGCATGGTCGTGCCAGCCGAGTCACCTCGGCAGGCTTTGGCCCGTCGGTCGGAAAGCACCTGCTGATGGCCTACCTGCCTCGCGAGCTGGCCATTCCCGGTACAGACCTGCAGGTCATGTACATGAACGACCTCTACCCGGTTGCCGTCGCCTCTACCGGGGCGGTGTTCGACGCCGACGACACCCGGATGAAGTCGTAGCGGCCACCATGCGGATACTCGTCTGCATAAAGCGGGTTCCAGCTCCAGGTTCCCGCATCAACGTCTGCGATGACGGCCAGGCCGTCGATACAGCCCATCTCGGGTTCACCACCAGCCCCCACGAGGAGTGCGCGGTCGAGGAGGCAGTGCAGATCGCCGAGGAACACGATGGCGAGGTGACGGTCCTTACGCTGGGCCCGGCCGAGGCCGAGGAGCAACTGCGCTACGCAGCCAGCGTCGGTGCACACAAGCTGGTGCTGATCCCGATCGTCGATGTCGACTGGGATCCACAGCGGACCGCTTCGGCCCTGACTACTGCAATCTCTGACCTCGAGTCGTCAGAGGGGCCCTTCGACCTGATCCTTTTCGGTAACGAGTCAGCTGACGCCGGTGGATTCCAGGTGGGCATTCGGGTGGCTAACGCTCTCGGACGACCCGTCGTGAACGGGATCAAGGGCATCGACCTGGCTGACGGAACTGCCAGTGCCAGACGCGAGATCGACGGCGGCTTCGAGGTCTACGAGGTTCCGATGCCGGCGGTGCTGGGGGTCAAGGAGGGCATCAACCTCCCGAGGTACCCGACCATGAAAGGTCGCCTGGCGTCCAAGAAGGCAGAGGTCTCATCCACGACGCTCGAGGCGCCGACAGGCGGTCAGACCAGGGTCCGGCTGCACAGGCCAGTGGAACAGGTCAGCGAGACTGTGATCCTCGGCACCGGTCCCGAGGCCGCACCAGCGGTGGTCGACCTGCTCGAGGAGCTGGGGGTGCTGTCATGACCCTCCTAATCCTCTGCGACCACGATCGCGGCACACTGGCCGAGGCGTCCCTCGAGGCGCTCACCTTCGGGAGGGATCTCGCCCAGCGGGCGGGGCTCACCTGCGAGGCCGTCCTGATCGGCGATGGCGCCGAGTCGGCGGCCGGACCGCTCGCAGCACATGGCGCCGTGCGGGTCCACCTTGCCAGCCATGCTCAGCTGACCGACTACGGCCCAGAGGCGTGGGGCGAGACCCTCACCCAGTTGGCGCGCTCCACCGGGGCCACGGCGGTCATGGCATGTGGAACCGACCGCGGCAACGAGGTGATTGCACATGTGGCGGCCAGGCTCGACGAACCATTCGTGGCCAACTGCATCGAGGTCACGCCGGGCGACACCTGGACGACTACACGTGTGCAGTGGGGTGGCTCCCTCCTCGAGGACGCAACCCTCGATGCCGGCCAAAGGCTTGTGACGGTCGCCCATCACGCTGTGGAGGCAACACCGGCCGACACCCCCGCTGACTGCTCGCTGGTCCAGTTCACACCGGATCTGGGCGAAGAGGCGACCCGGACCGTTGTTAGGGACCGGGTTGTCCTCACACAGGGCATCACGCTCGCCACCGCGCCGGTTGTGGTTGGTGGTGGTAGAGGAGTCGGATCAGAGGACGGATTCGCCCCACTGGAGGATCTGGCCGGAGCCCTCGGCGGCGTGGTCGGCTGCTCGCGGGCCGTGACAAACAACGGATGGCGGCCACACAGCGATCAGGTCGGACAGACCGGAACCCGCATCGCACCCGAGATCTACATCGCAGCCGGCATCTCCGGTGCAATCCAGCACTGGGTGGGTGCCATGGCCGCCAAGAACATCCTCGCGGTCAACACCGATGCAGAGGCCAACATGGTGACCAAGGCCGGCTACGCGGTGATCGGCGACCTGCACAAGGTCATTCCCGCCATCACCGAGGAGGTCGCTCGCCGGAAGGGTTAGGTCACCGTAAGAGCGGTCGGCGCCGGCACGGCGTCCTCCACGATCTGGATCGGTACCCAACCGCGAACCGAGTTGATCATCCACATCCCGGTGGCTGACTCGAGGTCGGCCCGGGTCAGCGACCGTTCGGTGATCTCGCCGTCTGCCAGAAGCTCGGCCCTCTGGGTGCCGGGCAGCAGGCCGCACGATACCGGAGGTGTCACCAGCGCTCCATTCAGTTCGACCACCAGGTTGCCGGTTGTGGTCTCGGTCAACTCGCCCCGCTCGTTCCACAGCAGAACATCTGGAGAGTCCGGAAACATCGCCGTTGCGTCGGAGTAGACGTCGCGCACGGTCGTCTTGTGGAACAGGAACTCGTGTTCGCTCTGAACTGGTTCTGCGGCTAGCGGAACCGACCACGGTGTCGGACCGTTGTCGGGAGTTTCATGAACCTCAAGTTCAACCGATCCATTCGCTGAACTCAACAGCCGCAGACGGCATGGGTCTTCGCTCTCGACTCCGTCCAAGAGGCGGTTCACCTCAGAGATGTCGAGTTTGAAGTCGAAGTGGGCGGCAGATGAGATGAGCCGGTCCAGATGTCGTTTTCGCAGGTGGACACCACCATCTGGGGTCCAGATCATTGTTTCCAGAAGCTTGAAGTCAGCCCTTGCCCGGCCAAGGACGCGCGCCTTGTGCTCGGTTTCTCTGAGTTCCTCGGTCGGGTCGGAGTCCCACACGATTCCACCACCGACGCCGTACTCCGCAACCCCGCGGCTCTTGTCCACCCAGACGGTTCTTATGGCGATGTTGAACTCCATCGTTCCGTCGGGGGCGATTGCACCGACGGCACCTGTGTAGATGCCCCGTCCGTCACCCTCGAGGGCTTCGATGATCTCGGTAGTTCGAACCTTTGGGGCACCCGTTATGGAGGCAGCCGGGAACATGGCCGAAAAGACCTCGGCCGGACCAGCAGTCGAGGTTGCTTCGATGGTCGAGGTCATGGTGTGAAGCGTCGGGTAGGTCTCGATCGTGTGGAGCGCCGACACCCGCACCGACCCGTGGTCGGCTATCCGGCCCAGGTCGTTGCGAACCATGTCCACGATCATCGTGTTCTCGGCCAGATCCTTTTCTGATCGGGCCAGGTGGGCCGCTGCCAGGGAGTCCCACTCCGGGTCCGGGTGGCGTCCGATCGTTCCCTTCATCGGGCGGGAGGTCAGGCGGTCTCCATCCCTGCGGACGAACAATTCAGGTGATGCAGAGCAGACGGCCCTGTCGCCCATGTCCAAGAAAGCGCCATGGTCAGCCTGCTGGGCACGGACGAGGTCTCCGAAGAGGCCGAGCGGGTCACCATCGAACGCCGATCGCAGGCGGATGGCGAAGTTGACCTGATAGGTCTCACCGGCTGCGATCAACTCGCGGATCGTGCGCACCGAGGTCAGGTAGGCGGGCCTGGACCGGTTCGGAAGCCACGGGCCGATCTGGTAGCCACCGCTCACGGTTGGCCCATCGGACCTGACTGGGGAATCAAAGACTCCGAAGGAAACGAGAGGTACCCGCTTCATCCGGGCAGCCCTTATCGCATCGTCAAATGCGGGACCGGCGTCGTAGGAGACCATTCCCACAACCCAGCAGCCGGCCTCGGCCGCCTGCTCGGCTCTGGCCATCGCCGCGGGAACATCACGCAATTCGCTGGCGATAATCGCGTCCACAGGGTTGGTGAACTCCAGCCAGCTGCGTGTGCCGTTCAGCGGGTACTGGATGAGCGCCCCCCGGACCGCAGGCTCGGTCACCTGATGGGGTCCTCGTGTGGGAGAAGGTCGTCGCGACTGTGGCCTTCCCTTGCCAGCCGTCTTACGAACACGCCTGATCTGGGCTTGGGTTCGAAGTAGGAGGACTTCGGTGGCATCCGTTCATCGGCATCGGCGACCGCCATTAGCTCCTCCACGGACGTGGCGTGCAGCACGAAGCCGATGCAGTCGTCGCCGCTGCAGCGCTCGACAAGGGCATCAACGCCGAGGGGGTCCGGGATGTAGGTGATGTTGGGGTCGCTGGCGGCGTCGGCGATGCCGAAGACCTGCGTCAAGACCGAATCCTGGAGTCGGGATACGTCGAGCAGGTCAACCGGGCGGCGACCCGATGCTTCTGGGAGGGTCAGCGAGTACCAGGCGCCATCAAGGTAGATACCGACTTTTCCGGCAACGGTCGGTCGTGCCGAGGCAGCGTCTTCCATGGACTCGACGTGACCAACCTCTGACAGGGCTGCCAACAACTCGGCTGTTGTTCGGTTGCTCTGGTCGGTTACGAGGCGGTGGAACGGAAGGACCAGCATCTCCGAGTCTGGAAACAGCACTGCCTGAGTCCAGCCAAGTGGGCCATTGGGGTCAGATGAACGTGACCGGGCAGTTGCCGCTGCGGCCAGGCGATGATGCCCGTCGGTTACGTAGAGGGTGCGGTCGCCGAGCAGCTCTACAAGGTGGTCGGCGTCCTCGCCGGTGACAGCCCAGACGGTTTGGCGCACCCCGTCGCTCTCTGAGGCCAACTCGGGTTCAGCCGTGCACAGCCTCGCCATCTCACGTGCCAACTCCCCGCTGCTCCGAAAGGTCAGCGACACCGGGCTCGACGACGCACCGACCGTGGTGAGGTGCATGGCCAGAAGGTCCGTTCGCCCCGGCCGGACGGCTTCGTGGCGCAAGATCCGGCGGTCGTTCTCCTCTGTAACGGGAACGAGGCCCATGATCCCGGTCTGGACATGTCGCGAGCCGGGACCGTCCTCGGGCCGTTCGACCTCCAGGCGGTAGAGGAAAAGTGCAGGCTCGTCGTGTAGTACGTAGGCGTCAACGTCGTAGAGCTGATGCATGGCGGCGCTGCAGCCGTTCAGCAGCCCCTCAACGTCATGCCGCCTCTCGGGTGCCACGTCCTCCCGGGACCGGGTTACATGAAAGAAGCTGAACTGGTTGACTGCGGCGATTGCTGCGCGCTCAGCCGGGGAGTAGGCGTCGTAGGGACCGGTAGTCACCCGGTCGGCCCACTCGGGCCTGACAACGAGGCCCGGAAACGGGCGCAGAAGTGTCATCGGTCGTGCTGGGTGACGCTCACCCGGATCACGTGGTTCAGGGAGCCGAGCTGGTCGGCGAGGGAGGCTGGAACCTCGCCGGAGACGTCGATAACGGCCACAGCGGCGGTCTCCCCCTCGAACACCTTGTTCTGCATCGTCTGGACGTTAATTTCTGCTGTCCGGAGCATCTCGAAGACAGCCGCTAGGACCCCGACGCGGTCGTAGTGCCGGATGGTGATGGTCGATGTACCCAGCCGAGTGTGAACCACGTTCACGCAGTTCAACAGGTCGCCATTCCGGTAGGCCTCGATCACCTCGATCGTCCCGGTCGAGGTGGCGTCCTGGGCCTGTTGGGTGGAGGCACCCACATGGTGGGTTCCCACGACGTGCGGGTTGGATGCCAGCTCAGAGGCAAACTTGCCGCTGCCCTGGTCGGGCTCACAACAGAAGACATCCAGCCCTGCCCTGATGCCCTTCTCGTCGATGGCGGCTAGGAGGGCCCTTTCGTCGACGACCTCACCCCGGCTGGTATTTAGCAGAATCGTTCCGGGTCGCATCTTCGCCAGGAACTCTTCGTCGACCAGCCCGACAGTGCCCGGGCCGCCGGGAACGTGGATCGACACGATGTCTACCTCGCCTAGGAGATCATCGAGGTGGTCGACCAACCTGATCCCGATGGATCTGATGCGTGCCTCCGTGTCGGGGTCGCGCTCGGCCTTCCGGACCGCCAGCACGGACATCCCAAAGCATCGTGCCCGTTCGGCGACAGCCAGTCCGATCTCGCCGACACCGACGATCCCCATTGTCTTTCCGAGGAGGCCATCGGCGCGGCTGTAGGCCTTCTTGTTCCACACACCGTTGCGGAGGTCGTTCGCAGCGTCAGCAATGTGTCGGTCGATAGCCAACAACAGGCCCAGCGTGAGCTCTGCAACGGCGACGGAGTTGGTTCCCGGCACGTTGCACACGTACACGCCTGCATCGGCCGCCGACTGACAGTCAATTGTGTTCGTGCCCGCACCGGATCTGACCACGAGGCCCAGGTTCTTGGCCCTGTTGATGGTCTCGGCTGTCACCTCGGTGCTGCGCACGACCAGAACATCGGCGTCTTCGATGGCATCGGGGAGGTCGTCGCCATCCAACCCGGGGCTGACCACGCAGTCGTCGCCACATTTTCGCAGGGTGTCTATGAACGCCTCGGGTAGGGCGTCGGCAAAAAGGATCTTCATGACCTCTCCTTTGGCACGCCGGCGCCGGCACGGGTGTGCGGGCGCCGGGGTAGCCTCGGCGGACCAGAGTGGGCGCCAGCCTAGGCAGCACACCCGGTAAGCACAATGTGACGGTGAGTCGGGCCGGAACTACGGTCCGGGTCACCACGGGTGAAACGGGGGGTGTTATGAGCCGTCGGTCCATGAACAGGAGCGTCATAGTCACCTGTGCGGTGACAGGGTCGGGAGACAGCACGGGCCGGAGCCCTGAGGTGCCGGTCACACCCGCTGAGATAGCGGCTTCGGCGCTTGAAGCAGCGGCCGCCGGGGCGGCGATCGTGCACTGCCATGTCCGTGACGTGGACACAGGAAAGGGCACCCGCACCGTCGCTCTCTACGAGGAGGTCGTGGAGCGCATCAGGGCCGAGAACACCGACGTCATCGTGAACCTGACGGCGGGCATGGGCGGCGACCTGAACGTCGGTCCCGACGACGACCCGATGAGTTGGCGAGACGGCACGGACCTCGTAGGAGGCCTTGAGCGCCTCGCCCACGTGGAGGCCATAAGGCCCGACATCTGTTCGATGGACTGCGGGTCGCTCAACTTCGGGAACGACAACGAGGTCTACGTTTCGACACCGTCGATGCTGCGAATCATGGCCGAGAAGGTCAGGGAACTGGGTGTCCGCCCTGAGCTGGAGATCTTCGACACCGGCAACCTCTGGTTTGCCGAGACGCTCATCTCAGAAGGCCTGGTCGACGCGCCGTACTGGCTGCAGTTGTGTCTTTCCATTCCGTACGGGACGCCCATGGACGTGGGGATCCTCCAGGCAATGGTCCACCGGCTTCCCGCCGAGGCCGAGTTCACCTCATTCGGCCTCGGAGCCATGCAGATGCCGATGGTCGCCCAGTCGGTGATGCTGGGTGGTCACGCCAGGGTCGGCCTGGAGGACAACCTCTACCTCGAACGCGGGGTGCTCGCCACCAACGCTCAGCTCGTCGAGAAGGCGGTCAAGATCATTGATCTGATGGGAGCGGCGGTGCAGTCTCCCGCTGAGGCCCGCCAGACTCTGGGCCTGGGCTGACATGGCTGGTCGTGCCGGAGGGCTTCGACCGTGGATTCGATCCGGTCACGGCCGCGGTTCCCTGTAATGCAACCGGCCACATCGACCCGGATCATCGGAGTGGTCGGTACCGGCGTTATCGGTGCAGGCTGGGCCGTCCGGGCCCTGGCACGCGGCCACGCAGTTGTCGCCTGGGACCCGGACCCGACGGCAGAGGTGCGGCTCAGGGAGTTCGTTGGGAGGGCATGGGCATCGGCAACCCGGCTGGGCCTGTTCCCCGGAGCCGACCAGGAGAACATCACCTTTGCACAGTCGGCTGCCGATCTGGCCGGCCGTGTCGACTGGATTCAGGAAAGCGCCCCCGAGCGGGAGGACCTGAAGCGGGGCCTGATCAACGAGCTGGCTGCCGCTGCACCACCGGACACGGTTATTGCATCCAGTTCATCAGGACTCCTGCCGTCCCGACTCCAGGAAGGATGCGTGCATCCCGAGCGCGTAATCATCGGCCATCCGTTCAACCCCGTATACCTGCTGCCGTTGGTGGAGATCGTTGCCGGTTCACAGACGTCACAGGAGACCGTAGATGCCGCCGTCGTGCACTACGACGACCTTGTAATGCACCCGCTGGTGGTAGAAACCGAGATCGAGGGCTACCTCTCGGACCGCCTCCAGGAAGCCGTCTGGCGCGAGATCCTCCACCTGGTGAAGGACGGTGTGGCGACCACGGCGCAGCTTGACGATGCGATCACCTACGGACCGGGTCTGAGGTGGGCCGGGATGGGAACGAACCTGACCTTCCACCTGGCGGGCGGTGAGCAGGGGATGCGACACATGCTCCAGCAATTCGGGCCCGCCCTCGAACTCCCGTGGACAAAGCTGGTTGCCCCTGAGCTGACCGACGATCTCGTGGAGGCGATGGCCGACGGGTGCCTCGAACAGGCTGACGGTCGGTCCATCGCCGACCTTGAGGCACTGCGCGACGACTACGTCATCAACGTGATGCGTGCCCTCCGGCCGCTCGACCTGGGTGCGGGTCGGTTGGTTGCCGAACGTGAGGCCCGGATCCACTCGGCGTCATCGGTTGGCCCATGGGTCTCCGGGGAACCCGTTGCTGCACCTCTGGACCTCTACCGGGCCCCCGTTGAACCCGACTGGGTGGACTACAACGGCCACATGTCGGAGTGGGCTTTCCTGACGGCTTTCGGATGGGCCTCCGACAAGCTGTTCCGGTTCCTTGGAATTGATGAGGAATACCGGGATTCGGGCCATTCCTTCTTCACGGTCGAGACCCACCTGAACAACCTCCGTGAGGCCTCCCTAGGGGACACCCTCCGGATAAGCACCCAGGTTCTCGGCTTTGACGAAAAGCGCCTGCACATCTTCCATTCCATGAGCAACGACGAAACGGATGAACTGTTGGCGACAACGGAGCAGATGCTGTTGCACGTTGACACTGCCGCTGGGCGGACAGCGCCGATACTTCCCGGGCCGGCCAAAGCACTCCGCTCGGTGGTCGCCGCCCACTCGGACCTGCCGCTGCCACCACAGGTCGGCCGGGTCATGGCGTTCGGCTGAAACCACGTAGAGGAGAACACCGGATGGACTTTTCCCCGACAGACGAACAGGAGATGATCGTCGACACGGTACGGGCCTTCGTCCAGCGCGAGCTGGTTCCCTACGAGGACGAGGTTGAACGACTTGGAGACGTCCCACCGGAACTGGTGGCTGAAATCCGTGGAAAGGCCCTGAGGGCGGGAATCTATGCAGCCAACATGCCTGAGGAACTGGGTGGCGGTGGGCTCGACAATCTGACGATGGCAATGGTCGACAGGGCGTTCGGGTGGACCCAGTACGCACTGCACTACGTGGTCGCACGCCCTTCGAACATTCTTCAGGCCTGCACCGGAACCCAGGTCGAGGAGTACCTGCTGCCGACGATCCGTGGCGAACGGGTCGACTGCCTGGCGATGAGCGAACCTGATGCCGGATCCGATGTGAGGGGAATGACGTGTAGGGCAGTGCGCGATGGCGACGACTACGTGGTCAACGGGACCAAGCACTTCATCAGCCACGCCGACCTTGCCGACTACACCATCTTGTTCGCTGCCACAGGCGAGGAGGAGTCGTCACGAGGACCCCGCAAGTTGATCACTGCGTTCCTCATGGACCATGACACTCCGGGCCTCGAGGTTTCACCCGGATACAACTGTGTCTCAAACCGTGGGTACCACAACATGATCCTCAACTTCGACGAGGCACGGGTACCTGCCTACAAGGTGCTCGGCGAGGAGGGCCGTGGTTTTGACGTGGCCAACGAATGGCTCGGAGCCACACGGCTCCAGGTGGCGGCCATCGCCCTCGGTAGGGCGGATCGGGCACTTTCGGTAGCCCTCGAGTGGGCCGCCACCCGTGAACAGTTCGGCCAGAAGATAGGGAAGTTTCAGGGGGTTTCGTTCAAGTTGGCCGACATGAAGACCAAGCTGCTGGAGGCCGAGCTGATGACCTACCGTGCTGCCTGGCTCATGGACCGCGACGAGATGGATGACGCCGACGCTGCGATGGCAAAGGTCTCGGCTACCGAGATGCTGCAGTTCGTGTCGGATGAGGCGATTCAGATCCTCGGAGGTATGGGCTTGATGGACGAGCTGCCGCTGGAACGGATCTGGCGGGATGCCCGGGTGGACCGGATCTGGGATGGAACCAGCGAAATCCAGAGACACATCATCAGCCGCGGGATGCTCCGTCCGCTCGGGGCCTGACCACCCGACCATGGCCACCGGCACCCCGCTGAGTCGGCTCCTGGCGCCCCGGACGCTTGCATTCATCGGAGGCGGCCCGGCCGAGATAGCGGTTCGTCAGTGCATGGCGCTCGGGTTCGAGGGCGAGCTCTGGCCGGTTCACCCCCAGAGATCCGAGATGGCCGGCCTGCCCGTGTTCGCGTCGCTTGAGGATCTGCCATCACCACCAGATGCGGCGCTGGTCGCCGTCAACAGGCATGCGACTGTCGAGATCGTTGGTCAGCTGGCGAAGATGGGTGCCGGTGCTGCGGTCTGTTATGCCTCCGGCTTTGCAGAGGTCGGAGGCAATGGCGTTGGGCTCCAGGAGTCTCTTGTGGCTGCTGCAGGTGACATGCCGCTCATCGGACCCAACTGTTACGGAACCGTTGCCGCGACCGTCGGAGCGGCCCTGTGGCCGGACCAACAGGGGCTGGTTCGGGTCGACCGTGGTGTCGCCCTGATCACACAGAGTGGGAACATCGGCCTGAACCTGACGATGCAGGGCCGCTCGATGAACATCAGCCATGTCCTCACTCTTGGGAACCAGGCCGGGCTTGGAATCGAGGACTGTCTTGAGGCGCTGGTTGGTGATCCCTCGGTTTCCGGTGTCGGTCTCCATGTTGAGGCACTCGGTGACGTCGCCAGGTTTGAGACGGCCTGTTGGGCAGCTCTGGAGAAGGGCATTCCGATCGTGGCACTGAAGACCGGTTCATCGGAGCAGGGTGCGCGGATTGCCGAGTCCCACACCTCGTCCCTTGTCGGTAGCGACACAGCGTACGGGGCCCTGTTCGAGAGGTTGGGCGTCCGCAGGGTCTACTCGATACCGGAACTCCTCGACACGCTCCTGATAATGGAACAGCTCGGTCCGCTGCCGGGGCGTCGTGTCGTGAGCCTCAGTTGCTCAGGTGGTGAGGCATCGGTGGTCGCCGACACCTCCGAGTGCCTCGACCTGGAGTTCCCCGAGTTCGAACCAGATCATGCGGGTCGCATCGCCGAGACGCTCACCGAATTGGTGACCGTGTCCAATCCGCTCGACTACCACACCTTCATCTGGGGCGATGAGGCTCGCCTGACGAGGTGCTTCGTCGAGGTTCTGGACGGGCCCGTCGACGCGGCTGTGCTGGTTCTTGATTTTCCGCGTTCCGATCTCGACGATTCGGGCTGGTGGCCCACCCTTCGTGCCTTTCTTGACGCCACCCGCCAGACCGGTACGGCGGGGGTGGTGGCGTCGTCGATGGCCGAGAACATGCCACCAGAGGCTGAAGAGGCTGCCGCCGCAGCAGGCCAGGTCGCCGTCAGGGGGATCAACCCGGCGCTCTCGGGCCTCGAGGCGGCAGCCTGGTGGGGCAGGTGCGGTTGTGTTCCTCCGGTCGACCGGGTTGGCGGTCTCTCCGCCTCGCAGGTGGCCGTCAGCGAACACGAGGCCAAGGCCCTCCTGGAGGGCGTCGGCATCCCGGTTCCTGCCCGCGACCTGGTCGACGCCGGTGATGCCGCCGGGGCTGCCGAGAGGATCGGCTGGCCTGTCGTGGTCAAGTGTTCCCGGGGGTCGCACAAGACCGAGATGGGCGGTGTCGTTCTGGGCCTGGTCGACACGGTGTCCGTCCAGGAGGCAGCAGCCCAGATGGGCGGTCAGGTCCTCGTCGAAGAGCAGGTCGAAGGCGCCCTTGTCGAGATGCTGGTTGCGGTCCGTCGGGAACCACCGGTCGGGTGGCTGCTCACCCTCGGGGTAGGTGGAATCCTTGTCGAGGTAATGGCCGAAACGCGGAGCATGCTGCTGCCCGTGTCACCGGCCGACATCGTGGGGGCACTCGAGCGTCTGGCCATCTGGCCGATGCTGGCGGGGCACAGAGGGCGGATGGCTGCCGACCTGGATGCGATCATCGGGGTCGTGGACTCCCTGCACAGCCTTGTCCTGGACCGGCCCGACCTGGTCGAGGTGGAGATCAACCCCTTGCTCGTACTGGCAGACGACGCTGTCGCCGTCGATGCCCTGATCACCGTGGAGGCACAGAAATGACCGAGGCGGTCAAGACCCGAACCGAAGGAGCGGTCCTGGAAGTCACCCTGGACCGCCCCAGAGCCAATGCGATAGATGCCGAGACCAGCAGGGAACTGGGTCGGGTCTTCGCCGAGTTCAGTGACGACCCCGGCCTCAGGGTTGCCATCTTCACAGGTGCCGGCGAGAGGTTCTTCTCGGCCGGCTGGGACCTCCGTGCGGCAGCCGAGGGAGAGGAGTTCGAGGCCGACTACGGGGTAGGTGGTTTCGGTGGCTTCACCGAGTTGCCTGAGCGCAACAAGCCCGTGATCTGTGCGGTCAACGGTCTGGCGGTAGGGGGCGGGTTTGAGATCGCGCTTGCCGCAGAGCTTGTGGTGGTGGCCGACCACGCCGAGTTCTTTCTCCCTGAAACTGGCCTCGGCTTCATTCCTGACGCGGGTGCTGTGCGCCTGCCCAGGATTCTTCCTCCGGTGGTCGCAAACGAGGTGTTGTATGCGGGACGGCACCTGACTGCTGCCGAGGCAATGCGTTGGGGCCTTGTGAACGCGGTAATTCCTGCTGAGGAGTTGATGGGCGTGGCACGAGATCTTGCCGCAAAGGTCGTTTCGGCGGCTCCACTGTCAGTTGAGGCCGTCATGGCCATAGCCCGATCGACCGGCCACCTCGCACTCCAGGAGGCGTTTGAGCTGATGCGGTCGGGTGGGCTGGAGGCGTACGAGCGAATGCTCGCCTCGGACGACTCCGACGAGGGCCCCAGGGCGTTCACCGAGCAGCGCGACCCGGTCTGGAAGGGTCGCTGAACGGCGAACGCTTGTCAGGTCGGTGCGGTAGGTTTTTGCCGACTTCGGCGACAGTTTGCCGATTCGATGCGATTGGAGATCCGATGAGCCAGCGTCTGACAACACCAATGGTGCGAGAGAGCGGTGTGCTCCGCGAGGCCACATGGGATGAGGCACTTGACCGTGCCGCAGCCGGTTTCAGGTCGGTGGTAGATGCGCACGGCCCGACGTCTTTCGGAATGTTCAGTTGTTCCAAGACCACGAACGAGGTCAACTACGCCGCCCAGAAGTTCGCCCGAACCGTCATCGGGTCAAACAACATCGACAGCTGTAATCGAACTTGACACGCGCCCAGCGTCGTCGGTCTGGCGACGGTCTTCGGAGCAGGCGGCGGAACCTCCGCGTACGCCGAGATTGAAGAGACCGATGCGATTGTCCTATGGGGCTCCAACGCCCGAGCGGCACACCCGATCTTCTTCCACCACCTCCTCAAGGGGGTTGATGCCGGGGCCCGGATGTGGACCGTCGACCCCCGTCGGACCACGTCTGCCAGGTTCGCCGACATGTGGCTGGGCCTGAACGTGGGCTCCGACATAGCCCTCGCCAACGGTGTGGCAAGGGAGATCATCCACTCTGATCTGGTCAACGTTGAGTTCGTGGAGAACGCGACCGAGGGCTATGAGGACTTCGCCGCCCATGTGGAGCCCTGGACCCTTGACAGGACTGCCGAGGTAACCGGAGTGCCTGCCGACGCCATTGGGGACCTGGCCCACGGCTACGCAGGTGCTCCCACTGCACAGTTGATGTGGACGCTGGGTATCACCGAGCACCACACTGCGGTCGACAACGTCCTGGCACTGTGCAACCTGGCGCTGCTGACCGGCCACATCGGACGCTGGGGGTCAGGCCTGGTGCCGCTCAGGGGCCAGAACAACGTCCAGGGCGGTGGAGACATGGGCGCACTCCCCAACAAGCTTCCCGGTTTCCAGGACGTGGCTGACGACGACGTACGGGCACGGTTTGAAGGGGTCTGGGAGGCCACTATTCCGGCGGAACCGGGCTGGCACCTGACGCAGATGTTCGAGGCGATGGAACGTGGCGACCTGAAGGCGGTATGGGTGATAGGTGAGAATCCCGCCGACTCCGAGGCTGACGTAAACCATGCGAGGGCGATGCTGGAGCGTCTGGATCACCTCGTGGTCCAGGACGTGTTCATGACCAGGACCGCCGAGATGGCCGACGTGGTCCTTCCGGCCGCCCTCGGGTGGGCAGAGTCTGACGGGACGGTCACGTCCAGCGAACGTCGGGTACAGCGCACCCGGGCGGCGGTCAGACCACCAGGTGAGGCACGTCAGGAGATCGACGTGATCGCCGAGATGGCGGAGAGGATGGGAGCCGAGTGGGGTCGACCGACCGCCGAGGAACTCTGGGACGAGCTCAGGTCTGTGTCACCCATGCACGGCGGGATGTCGTGGGAACGACTCGAGGACGAAGGTGGCATCCAGTGGCCGTGTCCGAACGAGGATCATCCCGGAACACCGTTCCTTCACGGTCGTCTGTGGGAACGACCGATCTCCGGCAGGCGGGCGCCGTTCTCCTGTGTCGACGACCGGCCGCCGGCCGATGAGTTGACCGATGAGTTCCCCCTACGGCTCACAACAGGTCGGGTGCTCGACTCCTACAACACGGGTGTCCAGTCCGGAAAGTTCAACTCGCCGATCCGGTCAGGCGAGGCGCTCGAGGTCTCTCAGGTTGACGCCGAGTCGCTGGGGCTGGCCGCGGGCGAGAGGGTCCTGGTTTCGTCCCGGAGGGGCTCTATCGAAATGACCGTGGCAGTTGACCCTGACCTTCCCGTGGGCCTCGCCTTCACGACATTCCATTTCCCCGAACTTGCCGACGTGAACCAGCTGACCAACGAGGCATGGGATCCAAAGTCGGGGACGTCGGAGTTCAAGGCGACGGCCATCCGTGTGGACAAGGTGGAGGTGCCAGCCGGTGCCTGATCTTCGCTTCGGGACAGCGGCACCGACCTCTCAGGAGGTGGATGCGGTCGACGCTGTGGTAGCCGGTGTGGGCCCGGCGACGGTTGTGGTCAGCGAACGCCTGGTCCTTGGTGGCCGGGACCGAGCGGTCACACGGCGCAACCTCCTGCTACCGGCGTTGCATGCCCTCCAGGGGGCCGCTGGCTGGATCAGCCCCGGTGGGCTGGACCATGTCTGCCGGGTGCTTGAGATTCCGCCGGCCGAGGCGTACGGCGTGGCGACCTTCTACCACCTGTTCAGTCATTCGGAGCCGGTTGCCGGTTCAACCGTGCACGTCTGCGATGACATTGCCTGCCGGACCGTCGGAGCAGGCGGTTTGATGGATGACCTGCGCGAAGCCGGTTGTCAGGTCAGGTCCAGCCCGTGTCTCGGCCAGTGCGAGAGAGGGCCGGCGGTTCTTGTCCAGCGAACCGCTGAAGAGGACCTTTCGGTAGCCCCGGCATCGCTCCAGGGCGTGGAGACGGCGATCAGCTCGTCACCGTCGGTAACTCTGCCCCAGGCAGGATCAGGCAACCTCACGCTCCTCGCCAGGGTGGGCGTGGTGGATCCCGGCAGCCTCGACGACTACCGGGCCCACGGTGGCTACTCGGCTCTCGAATCAGCGATAGCGATGGGGCCTGAAGCAGTGATCAGGGAGCTGACGGCTTCGGGTCTGTCCGGTCGGGGTGGGGCTGCCTTCCCCACTGGTGTGAAGTGGCAGGCGGTTGCCGACCAGATGGGGCGGCCGAAGCACGTTGTCTGTAACGCCGATGAGTCCGAGCCGGGGACATTCAAGGACAGGGTCGTCATGGAGGGTGATCCGTTCTCCGTTGTCGAGGCCATGACCATTGCAGGGCTCACGGTTGGTGCAGAGCGGGGCTGGATCTACGTCCGGGGGGAGTACCCGGTCGCAGCCACACGCCTGGCAACAGCCGTAGGTGCCGCCAGAGCCGCGGGCCTGCTGGGCGAGGACGTCGCCGGGTCGGGTCGCCGGTTTGACATTGAGTTGCGTAGGGGGGCTGGTGCGTACATCTGTGGTGAGGAGACAGCCCTGTTCAACTCCATCGAGGGTTTCAGGGGAGAACCCAGAAACAAGCCCCCGTTCCCAACCACACACGGCCTGTTTGGTGAGCCAACCGCCATCAACAACGTGGAGACTCTGGTGAACGTGCTGCCGATCGTCCTCGATGGTGGTGGGGCCTACGCCGCCCTCGGCACCGACGGGTCGCCCGGTACGCGTCTCTTCTGCGTGAGTGGCAGGGTTATGCAGCCGGGGACCTACGAGCACGAGTTCGGAATCACCCTTGGTGGCGTGATCCAAGCTGCGGGAGGAATGGCCGCCGGCAGCGACCTTCGTACGGTGCTGCTCGGGGGTGCCGCGGGTTCGTTCGTCGGACCTGACCAGCTGGACCTGCCCCTCACCCTCGAGGCGACGCGTGAGGCCGGCCTGTCGTTGGGCTCGGGTGTGGTGATGGTCTTTGACCACGACGCCGACATCGTGGACACGGTGCGTCGCATAGCGGAGTTCTTCAGAGACGAGTCCTGTGGCCAGTGTGTTCCCTGTCGGGTGGGGACCGTGCGCCAAGAGGAGGTTCTTGTTCGCCTCGGAGGTGGCGGGTCGTTCGAGGACGAACATGAGCTGCTGGATGACCTCGCCGCGGTAATGCGTGACGCCTCTATCTGTGGTCTGGGTCAGACGGCATCCGGTGCGGTCCGCTCTGCAATTGACCTGGGCCTGTTGGGAGGTGTCTCGTGAACGAGGTCAGCGTGGGTGATCCGCTCCCCCTCATTGAGTTGACGATCGATGGCACCGCCGTGAAGGTGCCCGAGGGGTCCACGATTCTGGATGCATGTCGCAGGGAGGGCATCGACACGCCGACCCTGTGCTGGGCTGAGAATCTGACCCCTGTGAATGTCTGTCGGGTGTGTGTCGTCGAGGTCGAGGGCTCAAGGGTGCTCGTTCCGTCATGTTCCCGCCCGGTCGAGGCGGGGATGGTCGTGTCAACCGACTCCAGTCGCGTTCGTACCAGCAGGAAGATGGTCTACGAGCTGTTGGCCTCGTCGGTCGAGATGGACCGTGCGGACGCATCTGTGCACGAGTGGATGGAGCACTACGGGGTGAGGCCCGAGCGGATGGGAGAGCGCGACCAGATCGCCACCGTCGCACAGCCGCCCAAGGTGCAAGACGACCTCTACGTTCGTGACTACGAGCGTTGCATCCTCTGCTACAAGTGCGTCGAGGCCTGCGGCGACGACGCCCAGCACACCTACGCGATTGCCACGGCGGGTCGGGGTTTTGACGCTCATATCTCCACTGAGTCAGACGTGGCCCTGCCCGATTCGGCCTGCGTCTACTGCGGCAACTGCATCGGCGTGTGTCCCACCGGTGCCCTGATCTTCAGGACCGAGTTCGACATGCGCGAGGCCGGCACGTGGAATGAGGACATCCAGGAGGTGACCACAACCGTGTGTGCCTTCTGTGGCGTTGGCTGCAACCTGGAACTCCACGTGCAGGACAATGCCATCGTGAAGGTCACATCGCCGGCGGATCACTCGGTGACCAGCGGCCATCTCTGCATCAAGGGCCGCTTCGGCTGGCAGCACGCCCAGTCCTGACCGTCTCCGAGCCGGTGCCACAAGATGGCCTCTTACCACGTGGCGGCAAATTGATGCTCCCTCTTCCCATTACGAGATGTCATGGCTAGAGTGCCTCGCGTCACACTTGGGTGGATCCCGCTGTGGCGCCTCCGGGCGCCTATCGAGACGCCTTCCGTCTGTGTGACTTTGTATCCGGCATGGATGGAGGACATTCCGAAATGGCAAGACATATGCGATTGACCGTCGCGTTGGTACTGGGGTTCGCGCTCGTTGCGTCAGCCTGTGGTTCCGACAGCGGCGATGATGGTGCGGCTCCGGCTGCTACGACTGCGGCTCCGGCTGCTTCGACTGCGGCTCCGGCTGCGGCTGCTACGACGGCTGCGCCTGTGACGGCTCCGCCTGCTGCTCCTGTGGAGGTTTCCACGGTTGGTGAGCATCTGGGTGATGGGTCTTTGG
>JACKQG010000614.1_pt1 | contig 51736 bp, 52 predicted proteins | sample 8237621 | NCBI WGS metagenome assembly JACKQG01 (sample SAMN15677084, study PRJNA649215) | marine metagenome | biome: marine; feature: Black Sea; material: saline water; isolation source: suspended particulate matter (SPM) from the Black Sea western gyre | collected 2013-06-09/2013-06-10 | depth... | reverse complement strand
ACGCTTTCGACGCCAAAGGTTTTCTTGAAGGGCGTTCAGGATATTTCCTCGCCGGTCATGATTCTGCTGGCTGGTTGGATGCTAGGTGCGTCGATTAGTCAACTCGGCACGGCAGACTACCTAGGTGAACTGCTTGAAGGTCGGGTATCGGCTGTCTACTTGCCTGCGATGATCTTTCTGTTGGGGTCGGTGATCTCTTTTTCGACTGGCACCTCATGGGGCACGATGGGGGTGCTCATGCCGCTGGCGATTCCAGCAATTTTTGCGGTGACGGAGGGTAGGCCAGACTTTGAGCGTGACCGATTTGTTGTCGCAGCGATCGGTGCGGTTTTTAGCGGTGCCGTCTTTGGCGACCATTGTAGTCCCTTTTCGGATACGACGATTGTGGCCTCGGTCGCCTCAGGGGTGGAGCCGCTCGAACATGTGCGAACACAGCTGCCTTTTGCCTTGATAGCGGCGGCGGTGGCCTTGCTGGTTGGTTTTATTCCACTGGGCTATGGTCTTTCAGCGTGGGTGGGGTTGTTGGTGGGGGCTAGCGTGCTTTGGCTCCTGCCCAGTATTTGGCGTTCCTGATACTCCAGAATGTGCTACGGCGGGCTTCTTACCTAGAGCTGCTATGCTCTGCGCATCAATTCACGGCGGCGGAGTTGTAGCCAGAGTGTCCAGGCATGCTTTTTCAGGATTTCGCGTGCTTTGTCGATTTCGGCTTTACGGGCAGCGAGGTTCTCGTTAGCGATGTTGGAGAGGTCGTCGAGATTGTAGAGGTAGACGTTTTCGACGTCTTCGACGGCGGGGTCGAAGTCGCGGGGCAGGGCGAGGTCGATGAGGAAGCAGGGGCGATCGGGGCGGCGCTTCATGGTGTTGCGAAGGGTCGCCATGTCAAGGATCGCGCCAGGTGCGGAGGTGGAGCCGATAATGATATCGAAATGCTCCAATTGGCTGGTGAAGTCTGCAAAATCAATGGCTGATCCGCCGAGGTTGTGGGCCAACTGGTGGGCGTGCTCAAAAGTGCGGCTACTGACCGAGATGTCGCCAACGCCGCGACTTTTGAGGGCTTGGGCGGTCTTCTCGCCGACCTCGCCGCTGCCGAGCAGGAGCACGCGGCTCTCTTTGAGTTTACCGAAGATACGGCTGGCCAGATCGACGGCGACGTTGCCGACGCTAATTTGCCCGCGAGTGATGCCAGTCTGAGAGCGGGCGGCTTTGGCGGCGTGGAAGCTTTTTTCAAATAGTCGGTTGAGCACGTTACCCGTACAGCGGGCGTCACGAGCGAGGGAGTAGGCCTGCTTGAGCTGGCCGAAGATTTCTGTTTCACCCACCATTTGGGAGTCTAGGCCGGTGGAGACTTCGAGCACATGCTGGAGGGCTTGGAGATTGTTGTGGCTGTAGGCGAATTGTTGAAAAAGGGACTCTGGGATGTTCTGTTTCTGGCAGAAAAACCCGCCCACGGCGTCGGCTGCCGCTTGGTCTTGGGCGAGCCCGTAGATTTCCAAGCGGTTACAGGTGTTGAGGACAAGGCACTCGCGGATGCCCTCTTGTTCATGGAGCTGTCGCTGTAGCTCTAGTGCCTGCTCCGGTGTGAGCGCGAAGCGTTCGCGCACATCGAGCGGTGTCGCATGGTGCGAGGTGCCGAGCACAAACAAATATTCCAATTCGGATCGCATGGTCGTTTCGTGGGGCGCTTAGCGCTCGATGCGAAGATCGTTGGAGGTTCCGTTGGCTGACTCGTTGTGGCGGGCGGATTGCACTGGCCAGAGCGAGGTCATGGCGAGCAAGAAGAGAATAATGGTGGCGAGGGCGTGGCGGCGCGTGACGAGTTTTTTCTGTAGCCGGAGCACGAATACGGTGAGGTAGCCGAGCCAGATCAGGCAGGTGGCACTGAGCTTGAAAACAGGCACTCGGTCGAAGTTTTCGATCCAGAACACGGCACCGAAGGCGAGCGATGCGCTGAGTAAAATGACCCCGGTAACGAGGAGGCGTTTTGCCATGAGGTCGAGCTGCTGGACGGAGGGCAGGATCTGGTAAACGCCCTTGAATTGTTTCTTCTTAAGGCCGTGTTGCTGGGTGAGAAACATGACCGAGACGAGTGCAAGGATGGCGAAGACGCCATAGCTGAACATGGCGAGGGCGGCATGCAGCTCGATCCAGTGGTTGCCGCCGAAGAGGCCGGGTGGGTAGGGGGCGTCCCATGCGGGGACAAGGAAGGGGCCGGCAGCCAGTAGCGCGGTGAGCCCCGCGGTGAAGAAACCGAGCAGGCGCAGACGGAAGGCCGGGCCGATGATGAAAAAGAGCAAAACGAGTGACCAGGCGATGAACTGGGCGACTTCGAAGGTGTTGCCGAGGGGGCAGCCTTTGATCGCGGCACCGCGGAGGTTGAGCGCGAGAGTCTGGATGAGGAAGCCTCCGCAGAGCAGCGCGAACATGACTGCACGCGAGTAGGGGCGTCGGAGCAGGAGCATGACGAGCCCATAGAGGAACGCGCCCCCGTAGATGGCAGCGGCCACGGCGAAGGCGTGTAGGTCGGTCATGGCGATGTCCTGGAGCATAGATACTTCTTGTTGACCCGCTACTGTTGGCGGGGGATCTCGATAAACTCAACTTCCAATCCCGCGGCTTCGGCGAGTTGGGCTTGGCGTTTGTCGCCAGTGACGAAAGTGGGAATGTCCGCGGCCAATGCGCTCGCCACATGTATAATGTCCAAGCTACAGCAGAGTATTTGACTCGTGAACTTGGCGGACAGGTTCAATGCCTTACTTTCTACCTTGGCGCTATCGAAGCTCAGCTTCCGCAGTCGCCCGTCAGCTATATCTTGGTCGATGCATTCCAATAATTGGTTCAAGGCTTTTTCTGTGATCGCCCCCCGCCCGCGTAATGCACGCATCGCGGTCCTGAGTTCAATCTCAAGGAAAAAGCTTAATGGCAAAGCCGGGCTATGGAGTGCAAGTGCTGAAGCTTCATCCGAACCTGCCTCTGTGTGGTAAATCTTCAGCAGTGCCCCAGTGTCAAAGTAGCGATTAATAGTCTCCACGGCCTTCTCTTACAATTTCGGCACCTGCTTCTGTGGTCGGTTCTTCGATGTCGCCAAAGATCGAACGGCGTCGCGCCGCTAAATCCGGCCACGGCTTCGGTTCTTTTTTTCCTGTGCGGGTGTGATGTAAGCGACTGTTTCTTCGCCCATGACCCAGCGGAGCGATTCGCCGGTCGCGACACGCTCGCGAACCTCGCGGGTGTGCTTCTGGAGCTCGCGCGTATTGATGTTTTTCATGACTGACATAATGTCTGACATAGTGCGAATGTCAATCCGATTGGCCGGCTCAGCGCTCCACGTAGGCGGGCGGTGTGGCGTGGGCGCTTTCGAAGGCGCCGTCGCGCCAGGCTTGCACCTTGCCCGCGAGAAAATCGATAAAGGCGGGTGATTCGTTGAGGCAGGGAATCTGCTCGAAATCTTCGCCGCCCGATTCGAGGAAGCTGTCTCGGCCTTGCATGGCAATTTCTTCGAGCGTTTCCAAGCAATCCGCGGTGAAGGCGGGGCAGATTACCTTGACGCGCTTGTTCCCGTCCCTGGCGAGTTGCTCCAATGACTTGTCGGTGTAGGGTTGGAGCCAAGGCTCGCGGCCGAGGCGACTCTGGAAAGTGATCATGTATTTGTCCTTGGGCAGTCCAGCGGCGGCGACAAATTTCTCCACCGTCATGGCGCACTGGTGGCGGTAGCAGGTGGCGTGCGCCGGGTGGCAAGTGTTGCAGCAGTCGTGCGTGGTCAGACAGTGGCTGTGGGAAGGGTCACCTTTGACCAAGTGACGCTGCGGGATGCCGTGGAAGGAGAAAACCAGTTTGTCGAAATCGCCGCTTTCAATAGAGGGGCGTGCGCGCTCGATCATGGCGTCGATGTAGCCAGGGTCTTGATAGAAGGGAGGCAGCAGAGTCGTTTTGAGATCCGGCTTCTGTTCGCGCACTGCGTCCATAAGCGCGACCACAGCAGTTTCGTAGCTCGACATGGCGTAGTGTGGATACATTGGTATGATGAAGAGATCATCCACGCCTAGGTCGAGCAGTTCCTTGAGTGCATCGGGGGTGGAGGGATTGCCGTAGCGCATGCCGAGGCTGACAGGGATATCGAGCTTCGCGGCGAGCGCAGCCTGTTGCTTGCGCGAGGTAAGGATGAGGGGGGAGCCCTCGTCTTGCCAAATTTCGGCGTAGGCTTCGGCCGACTCGCGGGGGCGGGTAGGCAGTATCAGGCAGTTAACCAAAAACCAGCGGATGGCGAACGGGGCGTCGAGCACGCGGCCGTCCATGAGGAACTCGCGCAGGTAGCTGCGCACATCGCTGACTTCGGTGGAATCGGGCGAGCCGAGGTTGAGGAGAATGACGCCTTGTTTGGACATACTGTAAGAGAAGGTCGCCCTCGGCCGCTTTGTCAAATGCAAGCGTGCACTTACAGTTCAAAGAGCACCATGACTCCAGTAAAAGCCAGCCAAACGAGGACAATTGAAATGCTTCGCGCAATGAGGACGATACGGATGGCGGTCGCCCACTCGCGGACATCGGAAAGGGGGCGAATTAGTGCGAGTAATAGGATGAAGCTGAGAGCCATGCGGATGGGGTTGAGCAAGCTGAATGAATAGAAGTAATCCATCAAGCCTCCGGGGAAGGCAACTGTGAGTGCCAGGAGCGCGATTTGCCAAAAGAGGCAAGGGAACCCACTCAGGCTGAAGGCAATCTGTAGCACAATCAAAGTGATGACGAACTCAAGCGCCAGGCCAAGCATAGCGTCCCGCATTTGCTTCCTTACTTTATTGGTCTGAGGTCTGCCCTCTGTGCGGTTATAATCTTCGAGCGATTGACTAAAGTCCTCGCTGATCGAACGAAAATTGTAATCCTTGCCAATGTCCTCGGTTTTGAGTTCCTCGATTTGAGTGCTTTCCGTGATCGTCATTTCATCTCTCATGACCGGTATGTCTATGTCTAGATCGCCTTCAATGTTATGGAGTCGCGCACTAACTGAGGCCGTTTGCGGCTGGGCTACTGCATTTGGTTCTGCCGCATATACCGCCGAAGCGAGTACAATGCAGGCTAGGCAGAAAAGGGTGAACAGTTTCATGGGGGCGCAGATTTGGCTTAAGTGGGGGGAGGGGTTGTAATTAATGCATATGCCATGCGCCGCACCGGACAATAGCAAATTTCAGTCAGGCATGACTAGATCTGTCTGCTGGCGCATCCACTCGGTGAGGTGTTGCTCGATGCGCTCGCAGGAATTTCTTTCGTTCAGGTCGATTCGGTTTGGGGCGGCTGTTTGCAAGAAGCGTTTGGCCGCAGCTTTTAAATCGCTGCTAAGGGTCGGCCACCAAGATTCGCGAACAGGATAGCCCTCGTCTTTGAGCAGAACGTAGAGGCTCTTGAGTAGAACGATCTCCGGGGCTTTGCCCTCGGCGAAGGCATCGAGCGCGCGGGCGGTCAATTCGTAGAGCACTTCCGATTCCGGCATGTGTGCGGCGTTGCTGACGAGCAGTCGGCTCAGGCGCGAAGCATTTTGGAGGCAGCGGTAGTTGTAGCCGATTCGCTCGCGGCGGCGGATCAGTTGATATTCTTTGACGAAGCGCATGGTGCCCTGCTGCGAGGTCTCAAACATGACTGCTGCTTGATCAAAAAGATCCGGAGTGGTCGATCTGTCAGCTTTTTTTGAGAGGCGCTTAAGGCACAGGAATATACCGCTCTCCGCGGTGAGCACATGCAGTTTTAGAAAGGACTCGCCGGACGGTTCCGTCTTCAATATCAGCGCTTCTTCCTGCTTAAGCATTTTTCAAGGGGACGGCACCTTCAGTTTGTCGGGGGTTTACAACTTGGACGACTTCGCCTGTCATCGGATTGGGCACCACCGCGCCGCCTGAGATAATTAACTTCATGCCATCGGTAATGTTCATTTTCAGGTGAATGACGTCCTCCTCAGGGAGCATAAGCAGGAAGCCACTCGTTGGATTGGGCGTGGTCGGTACGAATACATTGATGATGTGTTCGCCAGTCACCTCCTGTGTCTCGCCGCGTGCGGTGCTTGTCAGGAAGCCCAAGACGTAGCAACGTTCGCGGGGATACTCGATAAGCACGACTTCTTGGAAAATGGCCTTCTTCTGGGTGCTGAAAGTGTCCACGATCTGTTTAACAGTGCGATAGACTGAATTAATAAAAGGCACCTGGCCGAGGAGTCGTTCCAGTCCGTTCAGGATGAGGCGCCCCAAGACGAAGCGGGAACCGTAGCCGAGCAAAGTGATGAGCAAAAACACCACGAGCACCGAGATCGCCTCTAGCCCAAATTTCACGGCGGGCAAACTGCGCCACTCCGGATCGAGATACCAAAAGAAGAAATGGCTGGCCGGTGTGCCGAGTCGCTCCAGTAGGAAATTAATCACGATTGCCGTGACGCCGAGCGGGAGTACGACTACGATGCCGGTGATAAATGCGTTGCGAAGAGAGCGGAACATGTTGGAAAGCGGTAGTCGCTCTGACAGAATCCGCAAGCGAAGGTTTCTCACAATTACAAATCAGTCTGAGTTCGATCTTAATTATGACTTCTGATGTCGAGATTATTGGAGTATCCCGTAGCTTATTGGGTCTGTCCTTGCCTGTGCATTGGAACTTCACATACCATCAAGGGATGAAAAACCTACATCACCACTATGACGGACTGATCTTCGATATGGACGGCACGCTGGCCGACACCATGCCAACGCATTTCGTCGCATGGTCGCGCTCTATGGCCGAGCATGGTATTGAGTTGACCGAGGAGCGCTTTTACGCGCTTGGTGGCGTGCCCGCCCATATTATCATCGACATGCTGGCCGCTGAGCAGGGCAAGACGGTCGATGCCCATGCTGTGGCAGAGGTCAAGGAAGCGCTCTTCCTCGAATTGCTCACAGACGTACAGCCAGTCGTCCCAGTTAAAGCCATCGCTGACTTTCACCGTGAGCACATACCCATGGCGGTGGCAACCGGGAGTCTGAAGTGGGTGGCTGAGAAGATTCTCAAGGCTTTGGGTATCCGCGAATGGTTCGCTGCCGTCGTCGGTGCTGATGATGTCGATCGTCCTAAACCCGCTCCTGAGACCTATCTAAAGGCCGCTCAGCTCATAGGTGTCGACCCTAAGCGTTGCCACGCCTTCGAAGACACTGAACTGGGTATGCAAGCCGCCCGCGATGCGGGGATGGAAGTCGTCGATGTCAACACCTTGCGGTAGCCTTAATTGTCTGGAAACGCTTCTGGTTCTAAGTCTTTACTTGTCTAGGTCGCGCGATCTCACGCTCTGCAATGTGCTGCCACTGGCAAAAAACCGATGCTTTACATAATTGCGACCAAGCCTAGGCTCCACGGTTTTTCAAAGTTGCGTGGCTTCTAGTTTACGCGTTCCGAACATTCTATTTTTCTATGAAACAGCGCACTATCCTAAGGGAAGTCTCGATCAAAGGCAAATCCCTGCATACGGGCGAAGAAGTCCATCTCACACTCAAGCCAGCTCTGGAAAATACCGGAGTGCTCTTTCGTCGAATCGATCTCTTTGGTAAACCCGAGCTCAAGCCGCTCATCGATTTGGTGGACGATCTCGTCCGCAGCACGACGATTGCTGACGGGCATGCCAAAGTGCATACCATCGAACACGTTCTCAGTGCGCTGAGTGGCTGTGGGGTGGACAACGTCGTTATCGAGATGGACGCCAGCGAGCCTCCGATTCTCGACGGATCAGCTAAGCACTTCGTGAACCTCATTCAGGAGGCAGAACCAGTCGAGCAAGATGCCGAGCGTGAGTATTTCACCCTTGATGAGCCGATTTCCGTTACGCGTGGCAGCAGTTCGATCATTGCTTTACCACACGACGGTTTCCGTATCACCTGCACTTCAGCCGATGACCGTGGCATTCACACGCAGCACCTGAGCCTCGACATCGATCCCGAGACTTACGTTGCCCAGATCGCTCCCGCCCGCACGTTCACTATTTACGAAGATATCGAAGAGCTGCTCAAGCTCGGCAAGATAAAAGGCGGCAGTCTCGACAGCGCCATTGTGATCAAGGGTGATAAGATCGTCTCGAAAGAGCCCCTTCGTTTCAAAGACGAGTTCGTTCGCCATAAGATGCTCGACATCATTGGCGACGTCACCCTCGTGGGTATGCCGATCAAGGCGCACATAGTCGGCGTCCGCCCTGGCCACGCACTCAACGCAGAGCTCTCTAAAGTGCTCCGCAAGAAGCTACTCGAAAAAGTAAAGGGTGCTAAAAAGAAGTCCGACTCGAAGAAGGCTCCAGCTATGGTCGAGGCCTCTGAGACCGCCATGGATATCCGCCGCGTGCTCGACATATTGCCCCACCGTTATCCCTTTGTTATGATCGACCGTGTAGTCGAATTGGTCAGTGAGGACGAGCTTGTGGCATTAAAAAACGTCACCATCAACGAGCCTTACTTTCAAGGCCACTATCCGGGCCGCCCTGTCATGCCTGGCGTGCTTCAAGTCGAGGCTATGGCACAAGCCGCCGGCGTGCTGCTTCTACGAAAACTACCTGTCGAGGAGAACAAGATCGCCTTTTTTATGAGTGTGGATAAGGTCAAATTCCGCCAAGCTGTCGAGCCCGGCGACTCGATCGAAATTCGCGTCAAGCTGATCAAGATACGTGGTAATAAGATCGCCACCGCGACTGGAGAGTGTACAGTGGGGGGTAAGATCGTTTCCAGTGCCGAGCTCATGTTTATGCTGGCCGACGCCACGGATTAAACCCCAGCCCCGAAAGACCCCATGCCAACGGACATTCATCCGACCGCGATTATCGAACCCGGTGCCGAACTCGACGAAGGTGTCATAATCGGTGCCTACGCCTATATTGGCCCGAATGTAAAAATCGCCAAAGGCACCGAAGTAATGCATCATGCGACTGTTGACGGGGCCACCACGATGGGGGAGGGCAACGAAGTGCACCCGTATGCCTATATAGGTGGAAAGACGCACGACCTTAAATACAAGGGCGGCTGCCCAGGCCTGAAGATCGGCTCGGACAATGTTTTCCGCGAGTTCACTACTGTGCACTGTGCCACCTCAGAAGGTACCGATACCATAGTCGGCGACAAAAATCTACTGCTGGCTTACAGTCACATCGCGCACGAGTGTCTCGTTGGCAACTACCTCGTCATGAGCAGCCACGCGGCACTCGGCGGGCACGTGCAACTCGGCGATCGCGTCAACATCGGCTGGGGTGCTGGCCTCCATCAGTTCTGCCGCGTAGGCGATTATGCCATGGTCGGCGCCGCCTCTAAAGTCGTGCAAGATGTACCACCTTACATGATTGCTGACGGTAGCCCAGCGATGGTGCGTACCACCAATAAGGTTGGGCTTGAACGCGCCGGATTCACGCCCGAAGACATTAACCTCGTGCGCCGCGTCTTCAAAATGTTCTACAAAGAAGGCCTCAATCGCCGCCAAGCAGCCGAGAAGTTAAGCGAGGTGATCACCGAAGAGAATCAGTTGGTGAGGACCTTTCTATCCTTCGTCGAAAGCAGTGAGCGCGGTTTGTCTTAGGCGATCCTGACTCGCGTCAAGATCGAGACCTTAGACCAAAGAGCTGTTCCATTAAAGCTCGAATCCATTGAAGATTTGCGCTGGACGCAATCTTGGCTTGAATATGGAAATGTTATGATGCGAGCGCTTAGTTGGACTGGTAAAGTGCCCGGTAAGAGTGAAGATGGTTGCCCAGCTTGCGGAGGTAACGGCTACAAAGGCCGTGTTGGTATCCACGAACTTATGGCGACCAGTGAAGAATTGATTAGAGGTATCAACGCCGGAGAAGAAGCCGCTATTATTAAGCGGATTGCCATGCGGAACGGGATGATGACACTCCATCAGGATAGTATGCTTAAAGTGAAGGAAGGCCTTACGACGATGGAAGAAGCCATCGGGACGGTGCCGCCCGACATGGAAGAATACGAAATCGACCACAACATTGAGCTGCCGAAGGGCTCTTAAAAAAAAGCCAAAAGGAAGTGAGGACTGCTGGCCTCCTCTGATCAAAATTTCTACATTCGCTCCAGCGGCTTTAGGCCGAGCAACTCCAGCCCTGTCTTCAAGATGGTGCGGGTACGAGCGCACAGAATCAGTCGGCGGGCTTTGACTGCCTCGTCGTCGACCATGACTTTATCGGCATTGTAGAAGCCGCTGTAGGCGCCGGCCAGTTCGTAGAGATAAGTGCAAAGGAAGTGAGGACGGAGGTCGTTTAGTGTTAATTCGAGTGCGGTGACGAAGCCCATCAGCTTGCGGGCGAGGATCAGTTCGGCCTCGGTCTCGGCCGGGCTGGCGCCTTCGATCGGTGCTTCAGGATCAAGGCCGACCTTGCGGAAGATGCTGTTGATGCGAGCGATGGCGTAGAGGAGGTAGGGCGCGGTGTTGCCTTCGAAACTGAGCAGGCGATCCCAGCTAAAAACATAGTCCTGCGTGCGGTTGCTGGAGAGGTCGGCATACTTCATCGCGCCTACGCCGACGGACTCGGCAATCGCTCGGCGTTCGTCTTCAGGTAGGTCTGGATTTTTCGCCGTGACGACTTCGTAGGCTCGGCTCCGAGCTTCGTCGAGTAGTTCCTGTAGCTTAATCGACTCTCCCGATTTGGTTTTGAAAGGCTTTTTGTCTGCCCCGAGAATCGTGCCCCAGAAGACGTGGCTCATTTCGGGTAGTGGATAGCCCTTGGCTTTGAACCATTTTTCAGTTGTGAGAAAAAGCTGCTGGAAGTGGTCCTGCTGGCGCGCGTCGGTCAGATAAATGATTTCCTCCGCCTTGAACTCCTGCACTCGGTAGAGCACGGTTGCGAGGTCGGTCGTGGCGTAGTTACTGGCACCATCGCTTTTGCGGATGTTGAAGGGGTAGGGGCGCTCGTTGTCGCGCGAGAATTTCTTGACCTCGTCGTGCCAGACCACGAGGGCGCCTTCGCTCTCTTCTGCTAGGCCGACCTCGGTCAACTCGTCGTAGATGCGCTGCACTTTATCGCGGTAGAAGGACTCGCCGAGGGCAATGTCCACTTCGACGCCCATTTGGACGAAAAGCTTGTCAAAAGCGATCTTGGAAATCTCCACAATTCGTTTCCAAATCCGAGTGTTTTCAAGGTCTCCATTTTGTAATTTGACTAGCTCATTGCGGGAGACGTCACGCAGTTCGGGCTGTTTGCTTTCGAGCGCAGACCCCTCTTTATAGAGTTTATCAAGTGTGACTAGCGCGTCGTCCCCCAGCGTCGTGAGGTCGATGCCCTCGTGCTTGATCTTCATGATCAGCGTGCCGAAGTTGGTCCCCCAGTCGCCGATATGGTTGTCGCGGATGAGGTCGGCCCCGCAGAAGTCGAGTAGGCGGGCGATGGCCTGGCCGATGACCATAGGGCGGAGGTGCCCGATGTGGGCTTGCTTGGCCGTGTTCGCGCTGGGGTAGTCGATCACGATCCGGCGGCCTTGCTTTAACTCCTTTGCGCCGCTCTGGTAGTCGGCCTTGGTCGAGTAGTCAAGCTGCCACTGCCAGAGGAAGGTGTTTGATAGTTTGAAGTTGATAAAGCCGGGGCCCGCGAGTGCGAGTTCGATCAGTTCCGGGTCAAATTGTCCGGAGGCCAGCGCCGCGTCGATTAGCTTTTGCCCCAGCTCACGAGGATTCAAGTCATTCTTCTTCGCATAGCCGAGCACCCCGTTTGCTTGGTAATCGCCGAATTTCGGATCAGCTGGGCGCACACCAGGCTCGAAGTCGGCGCTGAAGCCTTCGGTCGTTGCCGCCACTTGGCGGAGAGTTTGCTCGATAGCATGAGAGGGATTGAACCAAACGGACATGGCGGATAGGCAAGAAGCTGTTTGAGGTAGGTCAAGCTTGAAGCATCTAAATAAATACACAGGGTATTTATATGTTGACATGTGTAATTAGAGCTCGAGGATGTAAGAATGAGCAATCGAAGGCGCCTGTTGTTGAGTGACCGTTCTGCGGTTTATCATGTAATGAGCCGTACGGCGTATCGGTCGCTGTTGTTTGGCAATGAAGAGAAAGAGATTTTTGTTCGCTTGCTCTTTCAGCAAGCGGTCTTTGCGGGTATCGAAGTGCTGGGTTATTGCATCATGGGGAATCACATCCACTTGCTCTTGCGTGTTTCGCCTGTCGATTCGTTGGCGGATGCGGTTCTTTTAAATCGTTATCGTCAGTTTTATGGCTTGGGAAAAACACCTCAGTCCAGCTATGGGGTTAAAGAACTACAAGATGTCCTAAGTGAAGGAGGCCCCGAGGCGGAGGCAGCGCGGAGCCGTATTCTTTCACGCATGGGTGATCTACCAGCTTTTATGCGCGAATTGAAACAGCGTTTTACCATATGGTATAACCACCGGCATGAAAACAAGGGAACGATATGGGCCGCTCGCTACAAAAGTTTGTTGGTCGAGGACTCACCAGAAAGCCTGACCCGAGTGGCGGCGTATTTGGATCTGAACCCGGTTCGTGCCGGTTTGGTTGAGGACCCTCAAGATTACCGATGGTGCGGCTACGCCGCAGCGATGGGCGGGAATCGGTTGATGCGTTCAGCTTTAATTGCGCTGTTCGGGTCAAAGCGAGACTTTAAAGAAAGCCTGAAGAGTTACCGACTTATTATGTTCGGTAAGGGCTACCAGAGCAAATGTGAGGCAAGTTCGGATGCAGGGACTATATCGCCCGAAAAACTCGAAGCAGTTCTTCGGCAGGGGGGAAGCCTCCCTCTGGATGAGTTACTCCGTTTGAGAATACGTTACTTCACTGACGGGCTCGCGCTTGGGTCGAAATCCTTCATCGATTCAGTGTTTCAGACGCACCGGCCCGCATTCGGAAAGCGACGATCCAAGTCGGGCACCGCCTTGCCTCCGGGAACCTGGGGGCAATTATACACGATGCGTAATCTGAAGAAGAGAGTATATGCCTAGCTAAAGTTGTTATCAGTTAGGCACACCTAGTCATCAACTTGAGTTCGAATCGTAACAAACAGAGGGATCGACATCTTACCGAATCGACACATCTTTTCTTGTGTTTTAAATCTTTATGAATACAGAAGAGATCGATCCATGTATCCACAAAAATAAGGGCATCAAGCGTGTCTTTAAAGCGTTCTTTTATTCGCTTGAAGGTTTGGCCTCTTCTATGAAGCACGAGGCTGCATTCCGGCAAGAAGCCCTATTGGCCGTTATTCTGATTCCAGCTTCGTTCCTTTTACACGTGCCGATTGCCCAGCATCTAGTCTTGGTGGCCAGCGTTATTCTTGTGCTCATTGTCGAACTGATCAACTCCTCGATCGAGGCGGTGGTCGACGATATTTCCCTACGCAACCGTCCACTAGCCAAACGTGCCAAGGACATGGGTAGCGCGGCTGTCTTACTCAGCCTGATCAATTGCCTGGTTTGCTGGGCCTCAGTCATTACTCTGAACTGGAGTCAGTTGTTCGCCTAGATTCCATGTTGCATATCATCTTATTCAATCCGGAGATCCCGCAAAACACCGGCAACATCGGTCGGCTCTGCGCTATTACCGAGAGTCGTCTTCACTTGATCCATCCGCTCGGTTTCACGATCACTGACAAACATCTCAAACGCAGCGGAATGGACTACTGGAACTCGCTCGACGTACACCATCACGAAAGTTGGGAGACCTTTGAGGTCAGTTCCACCGCACCCAAGCGTCTCTGGCTACTTAGCACCAAGGCCGAACATGCGTATTGGGATGTCGAATACGCGGATGGCGACGGTCTCGTCTTTGGTAGCGAAAGTCACGGTGCGCCCGACTGGCTCCACGCCAAACTGGCTGGTGAGCGGCTGACCATTCCGCACAAGAACGACACTCTGCGTTCGCTCAATCTCTCGACCTCCGTCGGTATTGTGACTTACGAAGCGCTGAGGCAGTTGCGTTGATTGTATCCAACTGGATTTAGGTCTCACGGAATTTTCATTTTCAAAACCACGAGACACCGCTAGCCGCTAGCGTATTATCTCGACTGACTTATTTAGCCTCATTGTCTTGCTGGGAATTGCTTTTGTCGGCGATTGCGGACGCTCTTAATATGAGCCAGATGGCAATGGATTGATTGCGAATCATTGGCCTGCTCCAGGCCGGGCAAAAGAATGGACTCTACAAGCTCGTTTACAATATGGATCGCTATGCCTTCTGTACTGCTGAGTGGCTGGAGAGTCCGCAAAAGCGGCCTACAGCCCAAATATCGATCAAAATCAAAGTAAAGATGAATCAGGCTTAAAATAACTAACTATTATAACGTAATTATATCTAAAAAACACCTTAAGTATAGCCAAGATTTGATGTATTACATGGTGGGTTTATCTGTTTTTTAGTTAGAATACTCAAACAGTCCACCAGCCAGTTGACCTCGCATTGAGGCGAATAACTTTTTTTGGCGATAACGGAAGTAGTTGTCTGCAGGCGCAACACTTTAGATTCTAAGTCGCCATTTCGTGCTCGATCACCGTTTCGATGATGCGGTCTTGGTCGTCAGCTGTAAGGTAGGGGTGAAAAGGTAGGCTGATGACCTCTTGGCTGGCCTTATCAGTGTTGGGGAAATCCTTCTTGACGCAAGGCAGGTCAGCGAAGACGTCTTGCTGGTGCAGCGGCTTTCTGTAGTAGACTGCGCTAGGGATGTCTTTGGCTTTGAGTGCTGCACCAAGGCTGTCGCGGTTTTTCGGGCGAATGGTGTACTGCGCGTAAATATGGGTGTTGCCGGGGTGGATGGTGGGCACGGTGGTGTAGTCTTTGAGCGCTTCCGAGTAGCGTGCCCCGACTTGTTGGCGGAGTGTGATCTCCTCGTCGCGGAAGTTGGGGAACTTGGCGTGGATAATGGCGGCTTGTAGGCTGTCGCAGCGGCCGTTGGTGCCGAGGACGTAGTGCGATTCGCGCTCTTTGCAGCCGTGGTTGGTCACGGCGCGGATGGTCTCGGCCAGTTCGGGGTCAGCCGTAAAGACGGCGCCGCCGTCTCCATAACCGCCGAGCGGCTTGGCAGGGAAGAAGCTGGTTGTGGCGACTATCCCCGCGGAGCCAGCCTTGCGGCCGTTTTGCTCGGCGCCGAAACTCTGAGCGGCGTCTTCGATGATTTTCAAGCCGTGCTTTTGAGCGATCGCTTCGAGTGCGGAGTAGTTGGCCATTTGGCCGAAGAGGTCCACGGGGATAATGGCCTTAGTTCTGGCTGTGATGACTTCCTCGACTTGCTTTGGATCGATATTGTAGGTCTCGAGTTCGATATCGGCGAAGACGGGCGTCGCGCCGACGAGTGCGATGGTCTCAGCTGTGCTGATCCAGGTGAAAGGCGTGGTAATGACTTCGTCGCCGGGTCCTATGCCGAGTGCCCGCAGGGCAATTTCGAGCGCCATTGTGCCGCTGGCCACGGCGACGCAGTGCAGCGGTTTGTCGGGCGTTCCGAGGAACTCACCGAGAGCGGCTTCGAGTGCGTAGACTTCGGGACCGTTGATGTAGCGGCCGTGCTCGAATACTTTGGCGACGGCTGCGTCGATTGTGTCCGCGCTGCGCGCGTGGATGGTTTTGATGTCGATGAATTGCATAAAGACTTATAAAGTTTCGGTGATCTGAGGTGTCTTTACTGAAAAAAGGCTATGCCTCATCAATGGTAGGCAACTCGATGAATGCAGCTTTATTGTATTCGTCATTAAAATCAAAGGGTTCTTCTGCAAATAGATCAATGACGGCAAGCCCGCCTGCAATTAGGAATTCGGTCACAGCTGCTTGCAGAGCGTTGATGGCTTTTGATAAGTGATAGAGCGTCATCAGAATTCTCGCCCAGCTTGTTCCTCCGCGACTTCGAGGCAAGCAGACTTTCCTTTGTCCGCTTTTATAAATATTGCGCTTCCGCTAGTGCGCGCCGGGTCGTCTTTTTTTGGCATATGCTGGGCAATAAATTTCTCACGCTGCTGAGTAATATGACGATGAATCTTAACCTCGCCGATATGGAGTGTTGTTACAAAATTTTCCGGCGTGAAGTGCTCGATCAGGTCAGCGTGGAGGAAAACCGCTTCGGCGTGGAGCCGGAGTTGACCGCAAAAGTCTCCAAGCTGAATGTGCGCATCTACGAAGTCGGCATTTCTTACTACGGCCGCACCTACGACGAGGGCAAAAAAACGCCACTCCTTGCGGAGTGGCGTTGATGAAAGCTTTTAGCTCTTGAAGCTTCAGTCGCGGCTTAATTGAAGTCAGCCTCGACTTCGGCCACGGTCTGGGACACGCGGGAGACGATTTGGTAGGGGTCGCCCTGTGAATTCGGGCGTCGGTCTTCGAGGTAGCCTTTGTATGCATCATCCTTGACGAAGCTGTGAGGCACACGGATCGAAGCACCACGGTCAGCCACGCCCCAAGAAAACTTGTCAATGGACTGCGTTTCGTGGAGGCCGGTGAGTCGCATGTGATTGTCCGGACCATAGGCGGCGATATGCTCGTCCTTATATTCTTCGAACTTGTCCATAAGTTTTAGGAAGTAGTCCTTGCCGCCGGTCTCACGCATGTAGTCAGTGGAGAAGTTGCAGTGCATGCCGGAACCGTTCCAGTCGCCTTGGTAAGGCTTGCAATGGTATTCGACATCGACGCCATACTTTTCGCATAGACGCTGGAGGATGTAGCGAGCCACCCAGACTTGGTCGCAGGCTTTGTGGGCACCCTTACCGAAGATTTGGAATTCCCACTGACCCTTGGCCACTTCGGCATTGATACCTTCGTGGTTGATGCCTGCGTCGAGGCAGAGGTCGAGGTGCTCCTCAACGATACTGCGAGCGATGTCGCCTACGGAGGAATAACCCGCACCACAGTAGTAGTCGCCTTGGGGCGCTGGATAGCCGTCTTCAGGCCAGCCAAGTGCGCGGCCGTCTTGCAGAAGGAAGTATTCCTGCTCAAGACCGACCCATAGGCCTGGGTCTTCAGCGATGGTGGCGCGTGCATTCGATGGGTGTGGTGTGCCATCAGGCATGAGTACTTCACACATGACGAGGAAAGCATTTTTACGAGTGCTGTCAGGGAAGAGTGCGACAGGCTTAAGTAGGCAGTCAGAGCTGCTACCCTCGGCTTGTTGGGTCGAGCTGCCGTCGAAGCCCCAAAGTGGGCAGTCTTCGAGCGTCCACTTATCTACATCGCCCTCCTTGATGCAGGTCTTGCCGCGGAGATTGGGGACTGGCTTGTAACCGTCGAGCCAGAGGTATTCTAATTTGATTTTAGCCATTGTATTCTGTATTTTTGTCAGGTTGGTGATTGACTGTTGATTTTTCGGCGGGTGGCAATGTGTGGCCTGAAGCCCGCAGAGTATTTTGTATTGAGCAGAATGCATGCCACTGCACCTACTTTTCGGTTTTTACGGCCTTTTGATGGAGCGATGCGAGCTTTTTGTTCAAATCTTGCCATTCACATTTCGGAACACTGGTATGTGGACAACGAATTTCAAATGGAAGAAGCCAAAAATACAGCCCGTGCAATCGTTCACATTGGATATGATGGGCGCGTGCATAAATATTTCAAGGGTCCGCAAGCCCGTGAGCGCTATGAGAACGAGGTGCGCGTGCTCCGGTTTCTTGAAGAACGCGGATGCGGCTTTGTGCCTAGAATTGTGGAGAGTGATGATGCCCAGCTCTATCTTGTGACGAGCAATTGTGGTGCTCGTGTCGACCGCATGAGTGATCAGAAAAAGGAGCATATCTTCGCTGAACTTGAGCAATACGGCGTTCGCCATGACGACGCTGAGGTGCGGAATATCACCTACAGCACCCAGTTGGGGCGCTTCTGTGTGATTGATTTTGAATTTGCCACTATCCTCGCTCCCGGCTATCCGGCCTCCCCTGAGATGAAGTCAATCGCCGACCGCAGCCAATGGGAGGCTGAAGCATAAGCCATGGACGCATTGTCTGAGCTTTCGGCGACGAGCATTCGTTGGTCCGGCCTGACGGATGTTGGGCGTTTTCGAAAGAACAACGAGGACGCCTTTCTCGCGCTGGCCATCGACCGTGAGGGTGTCCGCCGTCTTGGCAAATACGGCAATGCGGGTCTTTGCGAGAGCGACTATATCTTCGCCGTCAGCGACGGAATGGGGGGGGCGAATGCGGGTGAGTTCGCCAGCCAGATCGCAGTGGATAAAATCACCCGTCTCTTCCCGCAGAGCTTCCGCACGGCAGCAAGCGGCCTCGCCGTCGGCTTTCAGGATCTATTGAGTGAGCTCTTTGAGCAAATTCATCGCGAACTCACGCACATGGGGCAAGCCTACGAAGAACTCAGCGGTATGGGCGCCACCCTCAGTCTCTGTTGGGTGCGCCCCGGGTGGGTTTATTTCGCCCACGTCGGTGACAGCCGGATCTACCATCTGCCCGCAGCCGGGGGCATCGAGCAAGTCAGCCACGACCACACCCACGTCGGCTGGCAGCAGCGCGAAGGTCAGCTCTCGGAGATGCAGGTGCGCAGCCACCCTAGCCGCAACGCCCTCCAGCAAGTGCTTGGCGGTAAGACGCAGAACCTCAGTCCCCAGTTTGGCGCGGTCGGCCACGAACCGGGCGACGCCTTCCTCCTTTGCTCTGATGGTCTCGTCGAAGGCCTTTGGAACAGCGGCATGAAGCGTCTCATTCGCAACCCGCCGAAGAACGCCCCCGCTGACGTGGCCCAGCGCCTCGTCGCCGAGGCGGTGCAAACCGACGGCAAAGACAATACGACGGCGCTGGTGTTTGAGGTTTTCTAGCGGCGACTTCAGTCGCCGTCTGTGGCTGGCGTTGATGGCACTGGTTGTGACGCGCATTTTCGCATTTTGTAAACTTGAATCGTTGACAGCGCGCGTTTAATCCCCGAAATGCACATCCTCGACGCATGCTCAGGTGGTGAAATTGGCAGACACGCTACGTTCAGGTCGTAGTGCCTTCACGGGCATGCGGGTTCAAGTCCCGCCCTGAGTACCATTTTGTCCGCAGTGATGCGGTTTTTTGGCGCGCTTTCACCCTGCGGGTGGTCCGGTTCGCTTGCGCCCGAGCATGTCATCGCTCCTCGTTTAAATTTCCGCTTTGCGGCTTTGACCTTAGCGTGAATTTGGTACGGATTGCTTCAATGGAAGTAAACTTTTCAAAACTGGCTGCCGTCTTGACCGGCTTTTCGACCAATCTGCAAAAAGGTGAGCGTGTCTTGATTGACGCCTTCGACATTCCAGAAGCCATGGTGGTGGCGTTGGTGCGTGCCGCGCGCGAGCGGGGTGCCGTGCCTTTTGTCAACTTGCAGCGGGCGCGCATCAGCCGCGAGCTGGTCAACGACCTCGACGACCAGCAGTTCGAGACGCAAGCCGCTTGGGAGTTGGCGCGGATGCAGAAGATGGACGCTTATATCGCGGTGCGTGGTTCGGATAATATTTTTGAAATGTCGGATGTCGATCCGGCCAAGGTTAGCCGAGTCATGCGGGCGATGAAGGCCGTGCTCGACTACCGGGTGAACAAAACGAAGTGGGTCATCCTCCGTTGGCCGACCCCGTCCATGGCGCAGCAGGCGATGATGAGTACGGAGAGTTTCGAAGACTTCTTCTTTCGTGTCTGCACACAGGACTACAGTCGCATGACCGAGGGCATGGCTGCGCTCGAAGCGCTCATGACAGCAACTGACCGTGTCGAACTGAAGGGGCCGAACACCGATCTGCGTTTCTCGATCAAGGGCATCGGAGCGGTCGCTTGCGGCGGGCGGCACAACATTCCCGATGGGGAGGTCTTTTCCTGCCCGGTCAAAGATTCGGTCGAGGGCGAGATTACCTACAACGCCCCCACCGTATACCAAGGTACGTCTTTTGACCATATTCACCTCAAGTTCGAGAAGGGCAAAATCGTCCACGCCGACGGCACGAACGCCAAGCGCCTCAACGAGATCCTCAACTCCGACGCCGGGGCCCGCTACATTGGAGAGTTCGCCATCGGCTTCAACCCCCACATCCTCGAGCCCATGCGCGACATCCTCTTCGATGAGAAGATTGCCGGCTCCTTCCACTTCACTCCCGGCCAGGCCTACGAGGAGGCCGACAACGGCAACCGCTCGCAGGTGCACTGGGACATGGTGCAGATCCAACGCCCCGAATACGGCGGCGGCGAAATCTGGTTCGATGGCGAGCTCATCCGCAAGGACGGACTGTTTGTTAAGGACGAACTGAAGACGTTAAATCCGGAGTATCTGCTGGGCGATGCGTAGCTGGATTTGCGTATCCCGACTCCTTTAGGTGCTGGATTCGTTGCTTCGGACTGTTTGGGGCGTCCAATGGGGTGATTAGCTGAAGGAAGCCACATACGGCTTCGTCATTTGTGCGTTGTCGGTGAATACTCGTTCGCTACGAAGTCGCAATTTTCTAAAAAAGCCCCTTGCCAGATGCACGGCTTAAGAGCTTCTTTGAGGGTCCACCGATGGACAAAGCCTACCAAGTGATCGCGCGCCGCTGGCGCCCCAAGCAGTTCAGCGAACTGGTGGGGCAGGATCACATCGTGCGCACGCTGAGCAATGCCATCGAGAGCAAGCGGATCGCGCATGCCTATCTTTTCGTCGGCCCCCGCGGCACGGGCAAGACCAGCACGGCGCGTCTTTTCGCCAAGGCGCTCAATGCCGAGGGAGGACCCAGCGCCCACCCGGACAACGAGTCCGAAACCAGCCAGGCCATCATGAACGGCTCCTGCATGGACGTGATCGAGATCGACGGCGCTTCGAATAACAGCGTCGAGCAGGTGCGCAGCCTCCGCGAGGAGTGCCAGTTCGCCCCCGCGCAGTGCACCTATAAGATCTACATCATCGACGAGGTGCACATGCTCTCCACGGCCGCGTTCAACGCTTTGCTCAAGACGCTCGAAGAGCCGCCTGAGCACGTGAAGTTCTTTTTTGCCACGACCGAGGCGCACAAGGTGCTGCCCACCATCGTCTCCCGCTGCCAGCGCTTCGAGTTCCGCCCGATTTCGGATACGGTCATCGCGGAAAAACTCACCCAAATTTGCCAAGTGGAAGACATCAAGGTCGAGCCTGCCGCGCTCGCTTCCATCGCTCGCTTGGCCAATGGCGGCATGCGCGATGCGCAATCGATCCTTGATCAAATGATTTCCTTCTGCGGCAGTGACATTAAGGAAAGCGACGTGCTCGATGTCTATGGACTCGTTCCCGACGAGCGCATTTCCCAGCTCGCACAGGCACTCGCTGCGCTGGACTACGCCAGCATTATTGTCGCCGTGGACGAGTTTTCGGCTGAAGGCCGCGACCTCTACCGTATCCTGATGGATCTCGAAGCCCACGCGCGCGAAGCGCTGCTCGATGCGATTCAAAACGCCGGCAGTACGAACAAACTCGGTGTGGTTATGAGCACTGAGTCGATCATGCGCATGCTCGATGCTTTGCATCGCGGCGAAGTTTCCGTGCAGAAGGGGCTCTCCGAGAAGGTGAATTTTGAAGTCGTTCTGCTCAAGGCGGCCGAAGAATCGCGCTCGCGCGCCATCGACAGCCTAATCCGGCAAGTGGCCGCCGCCTCTTCAGCAAGCTCAGGGCAAGCCGGCGGAAGTGCGGGCGAAAAAAAAAAGCCCTAGTCATCCCTCCCGCCCGTCCTGAGCTTGCCTGCCCTGAGCGAGTCGAAGGCGTCGAAGAGTCTAAGTCTGGCGCACCAGTGCCCGCTGAGGCAGAGGACGCCGCCAATCTTCCGCAAGCTTCGGACGCTCGCGAGCGAGCACACCACGATCATCTGGACGAAGACGGCTCCAACCCCGCCGATCGGCTCGCTGCGGCACTCGATGGCGATGACGACGTGAACGATTCTGAACTGGAAGCCGTCGACCACGCTCTGGCAAGTATAACGCTCCATGAGGACCTGCCTGGCGCTGGCAGCATGGGCAAAGGCAGAGCTTTGATGTCTCTCGACGAAGCCCGGGCCAAGCTCAGTCCCGATATACTGAAAGCCCTCGCCGACCAATTCAAAGGCAGTCTCACCCAGATGCGCCACCTCGACGAGCGGGATCAGATTTTTTAGAGGGCAAGTTGGAGTCCTGCCTTTAGGCAGTTTTTGGCATTCGGTGGGACGGCATGAATGCCGAACTCCAATAAAACCTGTCAGATGGAAGAGCCCTAGCGAGCGACTTAACTAGGGAATTAACAGATTGACGTGCCATCATATCTGTGTATGTATCTGTGTATGGCAACAAAAACACTTTCAGTTGACGAGGAAGCTTATCGCAAGTTGGTTCGGGCTCGGAAGCATGCGCGTGAATCTTTTTCTAAAATTATCAAACGTGCGAAGTGGGACGACGGCCCTCCACGCTGCGGGGATCTCTTGGCGCGGGCGGACGGTGAGGTCTCGGAGGAAACCCTTGCCCGCCTCGAAGCGGCGCAAGCTCAGGATGCCCCACCAGTTGACAAATGGAATCGCTGATCTTTGATACGACCTTTTTGATTGATTTCCAGCGGGAGCGGAAGCGAGGGCAGGATCGGGCGCACCGTTTTCTGGAGCGTAAGGCTGAGGCCTATGCCTATCTTCCGGTCATGGCCTATGGTGAATATGCCGAAGGTTTTGAGAGCCTTTCGGATCCGGCCTTTGTCTCTGTGGTGGAATCCTATGAGATCATCGAGGTCAGCCGTCCGATTGCGGATCGCTATGCCGCGCTCACTCGTGAATTGCGCGCGCACGGCCAACTCATCGGCGCGAATGATTTGTGGATCGCGGCGACTGCCTTGCACCGCGACTGGCCTTTGGTGACGCGCAATCTCGATCATTTCGCCCGGGTCGAGGGGATCCGTTTGATGGGCTACTGACTAAGGCGCTTCTTCCGCGGGTGCCTCGTCTTGGATTAGGCCTATGTCCCGTCCGACGCGGCTCACGTCGAAAAAGCTAACGTAGATGACGAAGCCGAGCAGCAAGATCATGAACGCCCCTTGCACATTTTCCATGAGCCTGCGGGGGAGGGGGCGCCCGATGATTTTCGAGATGGTCGCGAAGAGCATGTGTCCACCGTCGAGCACTGGGATAGGGAGCAGATTGAAAATGGCTAGGTTGACGTTGATTAGCGCCAGCATCCAGAGCAGGTCAATGAAGCCGATCTGGGCCATCCGGGTGAGCCCGTGCACGATGCCGACGGGGCCGCTCATGTTTTTTACGCGCACATCGGAGTTTTTATGAATCAGGGCGTAGAGCGTCATCTTCATCGTCTCGGCGAAGCGATAGAGCTGGTCGATTGGGTTGTAGTGGACGATCTCGGTTTTATACTGGAAGTCGTAGGCGAAGCCGAAGCGCGGGCTTTGTTCACCTTCTTTGATCTTGGGCTGGATCGGGAGGGTGAGCTCTTTGCCGTCGCGCTCCACGGTCACGTCGATGCTGCGGTCGCCGTATTTTGTGAGATAGGTGCTCAGGAAGGCGCCGGAAATAATGTCCTCACCATCGAGGCGAATCAGGCGGTCGCCGGGCTTCAGCCCCGCTTCGATCGCAGGCATATCGGGCTCGAGGCGCACGACGATCGGGGCAGAGGTCTCGTCGGTTTCCGGCTCAATCCCGATGTAGCGCATCCGCTCGCTGGAGACGAGTTCCGGGTAGACGGTCAACTCCATCAGTTCGCCTTTTCGCAGCACGCCGACCTCGACTTCGCGGCGGCCCGCTTCGCCGTTTTCTTTGCCCACGCCGGTCGCGATGGCGTTTTGGAAATACCACCAATCCGGCACGCGATTCCCGTCGATGCTGTAAATGACGTCGCCCTCACGGATGCCGGCCACGTAGGCAGGGCCGGGCACAATCTCGAAATCTGCGTTGCGAATCTCTTCGGCCACGAAGCCAACGGTGGTGGATTTGACAATCTCGCGACCCACACCCCAGAGCACGAGCGAGAGCACGAGGGCAAAGATCAGGTTAAAGACCGCGCCCATCACGGCGACGATCATCTTATCGGCATAGGAAATCGGCGGCAGTCGGTCGGCTTCATTGTCCTCGCCCCCTTCGATCCGCCCCATGTCGGCCAGTTGGGGCAGAGAGACGTAGCCGCCCAGTGGGAGAAGTGAGAGGCGGAAGTCGGTGCCGTTGCGGTGCCAGCCGAAGAGGCGGGGGCCGAAGCCGATAGAGAAACGATCGGCCACTAGGCCGCGCTTTTTAGCCGCTATAAAGTGGCCGAGTTCATGGATGAAGATCGAGAAGCCCAGGGCGAAGAGGGCGAGTGCGATGTAGAGTAGAGAGGAGAACATGGGTAAGAAATTAGCGAGGATCGGCTGCTTTAGCTGTCGTGCGTTGCCTCGGTAGAATGGGCGGCAGCTAAAGTAGCCGGTCCTTGTTAAGAAGAATTAAAATGTATGCCCTTGCGCTAGGGCGCGGGTTTCGGTGTCGGTTTGCAGGAGTTGATCGAGGCTGGGCTCGCTGTGAGAGGCGACTTTCGTTAAACTATGCTCGATGAGTTTGGGTATATCAAGGTAGGCGATCTCTTTAGCGAGGAAGCGCTCGACGGCGACTTCGTTGGCCGCGTTGAAGATGGCGGGTGCCGCACCGCCGGTGCGGAGAGCGTTGTAGGCGAGTTGTAGGCAGGGGTAGCGGGTGAAATCAGGCGCCTTGAAGTCGAGTGAAAAAGTCTTGCGGAAATCCGTGGTTGGCTCCACCCCTGGCGCGCGGTCGGGATAGAGGAGGCAGTGCTGGATGGCAAAAGTCATGGAAGGCGGGCTGAGCTGGGCTAGGATGGAGCCGTCGATGAACTGGACGAAGGAATGCACCACGCTCTGGGGATGGATGACCACTTCGAGGCGCTCCGGTTCCAAGTCGAAGAGCCAGTGGGCTTCGATCAGTTCGAGCCCTTTGTTCGCCATAGTGGCAGAGTCGACAGTGATTTTCGGTCCCATTGACCAGTTGGGGTGTTGGGTCGCCATTCCAGGGGTGACACCGGAGAGTTCGCTCACGGGCGTATCGCGAAACTGCCCGCCGGATGCGGTCAGGATGAGCTTATCGAGTTGTTCGGATGGGTGCCCCTGGAGGCATTGAAAGATGGCGTTGTGCTCGCTATCGGTCGGAAGTAGGCGGACGCCCTTACGTTGGGCGGCCTCGATCACATGGGCTCCGCCGAGCACGAGGAGCTCCTTATTGGCCAGAGCAATGTCTTTGCCTGCTTCGATCGCGGCGAGTGTGGGGCGCAGCCCAGCCGCGCCGACCACGGCGACGAGCACGATGTCGGCTTCGGGCAGGGTTGCGAGGGCTTCGAGGGCTGCGCTGCCACAGTCCAGTTCGGTTCCTTTGGGGAAATCGTCCGCCTGACGCGCCGCACGGTAAGCGGGCTCACTGCTGAGAACTGCATGACGCACGTCAAACTCCCGGCAGATTCCGGCCAACTCTGTATGGTTGCCATTAGCGGCTACGCCGACGAGTTGCAGACGGTCGGGGTGTGCACGGAGTACCCGCAGCGTGCTGCCACCAATCGAGCCTGTGGCTCCTAGAAGAACGACTTTCTTACGAGACATCAAAAAACCATATATTTGAACAGCAGATACCCGAGTGGCGCGGTCAGGATGAGGCTGTCCGTGAGGTCGAAGATGCCCCCGATGCCGGGTATCAATCTACCAGAGTCTTTGACGTCGGCTTGGCGCTTGAAGGCGGACTCGACGAGGTCGGAGGCGATGGAGGCGATTCCGATAGGAATGGCGATCAAAGCGCTTCGCCACCAAGTAAAGCTTTCGGGTGCGTATTTGTGAAAGATAGCGGTTAGGATGATGCCGATGAGCATGGAAAAGACGATGCCGCCAGCTGCGCCCTCGTAGGTCTTCTTCGGACTGATCACGGAGAGGGGCGTCTTCCCTAGACGCATGCCGACGAGTAGGCCGCCGACATCGGCGCATTTGGCAACGGCCACGATCCAGACGGCCAGAAATATGCCTGTTGAAGTGCCCTGTGCAGAGGGAAACACATTCATCTCCGCGAGTTTCACTGTTTTAATCAGGAAGTGGATCAGGTAGGGCGCATAGAGCAGTCCGAAAAGCGTGGGCATGAAGCTGCGCAGACGGCCCGCTTGTAGGTCGAGGCGGATGATGATCAAGGCGAGAACGACGAAGCTGAGGATGAAAAGGTCGTTTCCCGAGTCGATGCCGCCCAAATAGTAAGCGCCGAGGGTGATGACGGCACCTGCGATCAAGCCGATACTTTTAATCGGCTTGAGCCCCATTTTCTCAAAGAGCAGGTAGAGCTCAAGTTGTGTAAAGAAGGCGAGGAGCGCGATAAAGAAGACGCCGGCGTGCACCCCAAAGATGAGGAGCGAGAGGCCGAGAACAGCCCAAAGCACGGCGAAGCTGAGTATACGTTGCTGCATGATAATACTAGGAGGACAATTGCTCGGCAGTCCTGCCGTAGCGGCGCTCGCGGGCGGCGTATTCGGTCAGGGCCTTAGTGAATTCAGTTTCGTCGAAGTCGGGCCAAAGCACTGTGCTCAGGTAGATCTCGGCATAGGCTGATTGTAGGAGGAGAAAGTTGCTCAGGCGGCATTCGCCCGAAGTGCGGATGACCAGGTCGGGGTCTGGCATGTCTCGGGTGTAGAGGTAGGCGCGGAAGCCCTCGTAGTCGAGCTCATTCAGGTCAATCACGCCTGCGTGTGCCGCTTGGGCAATCGCCTTGACTGCATCCACTACCTCCGTGCGTGAGCCGTAGTTGAGTGCAAGGCCAAGCGTGTATTCGGTGAACTTGCAGGTGGCCTCTTCGGATTTATGGAGTTGATGCTGTATGCGCTCGGGCAGTTCAGAATAGCGGCCGATCACACGTAGGCGGATTTGGTGCTTTATCAGCTCTGGCAATTGGTTCTCTAGAAATTTTTCGAGCAGATTCATGAGGGCGTTGACCTCGTTTTCTGGCCGATTCCAGTTTTCCACACTGAAGGCGTATAGGGTGATGTTCTTCACCCCCTTTTTTTGAGCGGCTTTGAGGGTGCGCTTGACGGCTTCCGCTCCCCGACGATGGCCTTCAATCCGGGGTAGGCCGTGTTGCTGAGCCCAACGGCCGTTGCCGTCCATAATAATGGCTACATGTTGTGGAATTTTCGATACGGTCATGCTCAGTCTGAAACTTGGTTTGTCTGGGGCGGGTGAGATATGCGAGTCAGGGTCGTGCGTCCGGGGCGCCGCACCGTTTTAAGTTGTCGATAAAAGCATTCCGTGATTCCGGCGCAAGGGTAGAGCGTTACTGATTTTACGCTTGCCTACTGCCTGCTCCACAAAACTGGTTTAGAAAAAAGGATTTCTGGCTTTCTCGTCCCTCACGGTGGTCACTGGCCCGTGCCCGGGACAGAGGATTGTGTTGTTCGGCATACTGAGTAATTCGCGGCGGTTGTTTTCCAAGGCGACCGCGTAGGCCTCTCTCGGGGCTTTGCCCATGGACAGGCAGAAGAGGGTATCGCCGACGAAGGCGATGGGGACTTCGCCGCCGGTCACGATGTAGCTGAGTGCGCCAGGCGAATGGCCCGAGGTTAAGCGGGTCTCAATTTTGAATGCGCCGCAGGCATGCCGAGCGCCTGCGCTGAGCGCGACAGCGCCGGGTAATGGTTCGCTTTCGGGGCGGTAAACCGTGGTCTCGGGGCAAGTCTTACGAATGGCCCCGAGCGCAGCGATGTGGTCGCGGTGGGTATGAGTGATGTAGAGTGCATTCAATCGGAGGCTTTGTTTCTCGACCTCGGCCAGAAGTGCATTGGCGTTCGCGCCTGTATCAAAGGCCGCGGCTTCCTGGCCGCTCCAGATGAGAAAGCTGTTCACCGTCATTTCCTCGTAGCCTGGCACGGGAAAGGGCGTGTTAAAAAGTGCGACGCCATCGGGTAGTTGGACGGAGGGCTGCCAGCGCTGGTGCGCCATATCGACGAGCTTCGTGGGCGAGAGTCTTAAGGCCGGAGCGAGGGTTTGAAGCGCCTCGTCGTTGATCGAGCCTGAGAGGAGAGAGCGGATGTGGGCGGCTTCGAGACCCGAAGCAGCGGCCAGTGTGTCTACGTTTAGGCCGAGACCGGACATGGCCTTGCCGAGGACGTCTTCGAAATTGTCTTCAATGCGTATCATGTGTTGAATAATCGGTCGCCGAAATCGCCAAGTCCGGGGAGGATGTATTTCTGATCGTTGAGTGCACGGTCAATTTTCCCGGCGATGATCGGCACGTCTGGGTGGGCGGCTTCAAAGGCGGCAATTCCCTCTGGCGCGGAGATGATACAGACCATAGTGACGTGCTTTGCGCCGTGGGCTTTGATTTGTTCGACGCATTGCGCGGCGGAGCCACCGGTCGCGAGCATGGGGTCGAGCACGAAGACTTGTGAGCTGGTGCTGAGGTCGGGCATTTTCGCGTAATAACAACTCGCCACGGCGGTGGCCTCGTCCCGTTCAAGGCCGATGTAGCCCACGCTGGACCCTGGTATGATGCCCATGGCCGGGTCGAGCATGCCGAGTCCGGCGCGGAGGATAGGCACGAAGACGACGCCCGTGCTGAGTTGGGCGCCATTCGTCAACTCCAGGGGAGTCTCCACCTCGACGAAGTCGAGACTCAGTTGCTTGGCCGCTTCGACCATAATCACCTCTGTGATGCCCTTGCAGCAACGGCGGAACTCGGCTGCGCCTGTGCGACGATCACGAAGGATCGTTAGATAGTGTTGGACGAGCGGATGGGTGCAGAGGTCGGTGGCCATGTTTATTTAAGCAAGTTGGACTCCGGCTGCGAGTAAGTCGGCAAACTGCGGGCGCACGCGATCGGCGGTCTCGGAGACGTCTTCGTGGGAGAGTTCGGTTTTGGAGATACCCGCGGCCGCGTTGGTGATGCAGGAGATACCGAGCACGCGCATGTTGAGCGTACGTGCGACGATGGCCTCCGGCACGGTAGACATACCTACTGCGTCGGCTCCCAGCGCAGCAAAGGCACGGATCTCGGCCGGGGTCTCGAAGCTGGGACCTGTGGTGGCGAGATAGACGCCTTCTTTCAAGTCGACCGAATGCGCCTTCGCCCAATCGCGGATCTTAGCGCGGAGCGCGCCGTCGTAGACTTCTGTCATGTCAGGGAAACGCACGCCCTCGTCGCCCTGCAAGCCAATGAGCGGGTTGGTGCCGAGGAAGTTGATGTGATCGCTCAGCATCATGAAGTCGCCGGGGGTGTAGTCGAGGTTGATCCCTCCGGCAGCGTTGGTCACAAAGAGCGTGTGCACACCGATACGGTGCATGAGGCGGATGGGTAAAGTGAGATCGGCCATTCGGTAGCCCTCGTAGTAATGGAAGCGCCCCTGCATGCAGATGACCCGCTTGCCTTCGAGGGTGCCGTAGACGAATTGCCCGACGTGTCCCTGAACCGTGGAGACGGGGAATCCTTCGATCTCGCCGTAGGGCAGTCGCCCGACAACATCGATGCGGTCGTCCGCGAAGAAGCCGAGGCCGGAGCCGAGGATGAGACCAATCTCTGGTTTAAAGTCGGTCAATTCTACGGGTAGTGCGGGTACTTGCATAGAAACAATTAAAATGTAGCGCGCGGCTTCAGCAAGCGTTCATATGGTAGGGTTTTCGACGCATAATATATTCGCTCTACTGTCGCGCTAGGCATGCTGGATACGATCCACGATGAGTGGTTTTTCTGCCGGGCAGTCTTCGCTTAAAGTGATGGCTTTTCGTAAACGCGCTTCCGCAGCATGGAGTGTCTTAGTATCCTGATAGTGGATACGTACGATGGCTTCGCCAGGTTCGACAGGATCGCCGACTTTTTTCAGAAGCTCGAGGCCGACAGCAGGGTCGATGACAGAATCGGTGCTGACGCGCCCAGCGCCGAGCAGGCAGGCGGCCTCACCGAAGCTTCGTGCATCGAGTCCGCTCACAGACATCGTTTCATTGTTGGCTAGGGCGAAATCCATCGTTCTCTCGGTCTGTGGTAGGCGGCCGAAATCGTCGACTACAGAGGTATCGCCGCCTTGGGCTTCGACCAGTGCACGGAATCCTTCGAGCGCCCTACCGTTGGCGATGGCGGCTTTGAGCGCGACCATGGCTTCGGCCTGTGTCGTGTGCAGACCGCCGAGCACGAGCATTTCGGCGCCGAGCGCATAGGTGACTTCCATCAAATCTGCGGGACCCTCACCGCGCAGGCATTTAATCGCCTCAATTACCTCCAGAGAATTGCCGATCATGCGCCCGAGGGGTTCGTCCATCCGCGTAAGCAGGGCGGTGGTCGGTTTGCCCATGCGGGCGCTAATCGCGACGAGTGAGTCGGCCAGTTTGCGCCCGGCGGCTTCGTCCGGCATGAAGGCGCCATGGCCGAATTTGACATCGAGCACCAAGGCGTCGATACCCTCGGCCAGTTTCTTACTGAGGATACTCGCGCAGATCAGCGGGATACTTTCGACCGTCGCAGTCACATCGCGCAGCGCATAGAGTTTCCGGTCCGCGGGCACCATGTCATCGGACTGGCCGATCATGGCCTGGTGGATGGACTGGAGCTGACTGCGGTATTCCGCGTCGCTAAGTAGGGTGCGGAAGCCAGGGATGGCTTCCAGTTTATCCAAGGTTCCGCCCGTGTGGCCGAGCCCCCGTCCACTCATCATAGGCACGCAGAGCCCACAAGCCGCCGCGAGGGGGGCGAGAATCAGAGAGACTTTATCGCCGACTCCACCTGTGGAATGTTTGTCCACCTTAGGTCGTCCGATCTCCGGCAGCTCGACGATACGTCCGGAGCGCATCATGGCTTCAGTCAGCCAGCTGGTTTCCTCCGCCGTCATGCCCTTGAGCACGATTGCCATGAGCAGCGCACTGGCTTGATAGTCCCGAAAGTCCCCGGAGACCACACCGTCGACAAATTGCTCTAGCTCTGATCGGCTCAACGCCAATCCATCACGTTTATGCGCGATGATTTCCTGAGAGGTATGTTTCATAGCGCGAAGTCTGTCGCGATGGTCGGCCTTGTCGAGTCAACTTGTTTGCTTCCTCTCTGCACCCGTGGACCTATGAGTCTAGGCAGTTGCGTCTCAGGCTCAATTGAAGGCTCATATTTTATTCGTTTCGGGTTGCGTCTCAAGGTGCGTAGCCTATACCTCCGCTAACCCTGCAGTGTTCGAGACTTAACGGAGAATCTGTCCTTTACTCTTTAGCAAACGGGAGCTTGACCCGCGTAGGTGGCTGTCCAGCCGTCAACCGGAAGACAAAAACCTACGAGGAGAGCACCCACCTTAGACACAAAAGGCTAAGAACTCCCACTAATACGGCACAGGCGGGGCCTTTTTTCTCGAACAGCTATTCTTGACTTTCTAACTCAAGAACCAAAGATTAGGTCTGTGAATTCGAACAATGCAGTCCCATCCGCGCCGCAGAGCGACCTCGACCTTGAGACCGCCTCTGCCACCGAGCGTATACGCTGGGCCTATCAGACCTATGGCGACCAGCTCGTCCTAAGCACTAGTTTCGGGGTGCAGAGCGCGGTCATGTTGCACCTCGTGACCACGCAAATCCACGATATCCCCGTGATCTTCGTGGACACGGGCTACCTTTTTCCGGCCACTTATAAGTTTGCTGCCGAGTTGAGCGAACGTCTTAAGCTCAACCTTAAGACCTACATCCCGCAGCAGACTGCCGCGCAGCAAGAAGCGCTCTATGGCAAGCTTTGGGAGAAAGACCTCGAGGGCCTCGAGCGTTACAATCGGATTAACAAAGTCGAGCCGATGAACCGAGCGGTCAAAGAGTTGGGTGCCTCCGCTTGGTTGTCGGGGCTCCGCCGCACCCAGTCCAGCTCACGTGGTGAGCGCGGTGTCGTTGAAGCTCAAAACAAAGTGACCAAGATTTATCCGATCATCGATTGGAACGACCGTGATATTTACACCTATATGACTGAAAATAATCTGCCTTACCACCCGTTATGGGATCAGGGCTACGTCTCGGTCGGCGATTGGCACAGCACCAAAAAGCTCGGCGAGGGCATGAGCGAAGAGGAGACCCGCTTCGGCGGCCTCAAGCGTGAGTGCGGGCTTCATGAAGTAACCGGCGGCTCTGATTTTCAGATCTAGGTTGATCTGCGGGAAAGAAGAATGGACGGAGGACTGCCGTAGATGGCAAAGCAATTTTTTAAACCGCAGAGGTCGCCGAGCGCGCGGAGAACTGAAAGAGAAGAGAACCCGGCTCGGTGAGACCTCAGCGTCCTCAGCGCATGGTCCGGTCTGCTTTGCATCCGGTCTTGTCGACGCTGGGTTAGATTTCGATTGTTGCCACTAATGCCCCGAGGAAAACGAGTTCAGTCTCGCCGGTGTTACGTATCGCCTGCGACTCGCCGTCGCGCGTGATTTGTAACGTGCCGGGGATGAATGGGTGCTCGACCCCGTTGTCCACAACGATGCCGGTGCCGGAGATGCAGAAGTAAAAATCCTCGTCGCCTTTATGCGAGTGGTCGCCGACACTGGCGCCCGGTTCCAGGCTGACGAGGCCGACGCTTTTGATCGCACTGCCCGGAAAGAGATCGAGGAGTTTGTGAGCGGTGACGCTACCACTGCCGCCACGGACAGCTTCGGCCACTTCGGGGATAACTTCATGTACGTTTTTAATCATACAAACACCGTAGCAGTCAGCCTCGTACAATCAAGTTCAACTGGACGGCCGTCCTGCCTTAACTCGAACGGCCAGCATCGATGGTCCTAGGTTGGAGTGTAGCGTAAAGAAGGATATCGGGGCGTGGCAAAAGCCTGGCCAAAGGCAAACCGGCAGAGAAATTCAAATTTTGATTGAGAATCGTTCCTAGCACCTCATCGTCAGCCTTTTTATAAATTCAGACCATTGTTTACAAATATGGAAGACGTCATCATCTTAGGCACCGGCTGCGCCGGACTCACTGCGGCCATTTATACCGGGCGCGCGCAACTTAATCCCCTCGTACTCGAAGGCTCACAACCCGGCGGCCAGCTGACGACGACCTCAGAGGTGGAAAATTTCCCCGGCTTCCCAGAGGGCATCGACGGCTACATGATGATGGACAACCTTCGCAAACAGGCCGCCCGTTTCGGTGCCCGCTACGAGCATGCCAAGGTGGATAAGATCGAAGTCGAGGGGGAGGTTAAGAGACTCTATGCGGGCGAAAAGGTCTTCGAGGCGAAATCAGTGATCGTAGCCACGGGCGCACGCCCACGCCTGCTCGGCATCCCGGGTGAGCAGGAAATGTATGGCGGCAAAGGGGTCACTACCTGTGCGACTTGTGACGGTGCCTTCTATCGGGATATGGACGTAGTCGTTGTCGGGGGGGGGGATTCGGCCGCAGAAGAAGCCCTTTTTCTGACCCGTTTCTGCTCTAAGGTGACGCTGATTCACCGCCGCGACGAACTACGTGCTTCGCAGATCATGGCGGACCGGGCGACCTCGCATGAAAAAATAGAGATGGCCTGGAACTCTGTGCCGACCGAGATCCTCGCAGACGAGAAGGGTTTTACCCGCGCCATCCGCGTCAAGGACACGGTGACGAGTGAGGTACGCGAGATCCCTTGTAAAGGCGCCTTCATCGCCATCGGCCACATTCCTAATACGGATTTTGTCAAAGACCTTCTAGAGCGCGATGGTGACGGCTACATCGTGCCCATGTCCGGCAGCCAAGTGAAAACGCAGTTCCCCGGCTTCTACGCTGCGGGTGACTGCGTCGACCACGTCTATCGTCAGGCAATTACGGCGGCGGGCATGGGTTGCCAAGCCGCGATCGAAGCCGAGCGCTGGTTGGCAGAACACGAATAGGTGGTGAGTCGTGACTGGTGAGTTTTGAATGCCTTCTGACCAATTTGAGATTCACTCATCATCCTTTACCACTCACACTTCATCTATGGATTTATCTGATCTCAGGCAAAGTTACACGAAGGGGCGTTTTAGCAAAAGCGATTTGCTGGAGTCTCCGTTTGCGCAGTTTGAGAACTGGTTCCGTGAGGCGCAAAAAGCTCAGCTCGAAGAGCCCAATGCCATGTGCCTAGCCACAGCCGATGATCGCGGTCGTCCGAGTACGCGCATCGTGCTGTTGAAGGATTTTTCAGAAAAGGGACTTACTTTTTACAGTAATTACGAAAGCCGCAAAGCTGCAGAACTGGAGTTGAATCCGCAGGTCGCGGCCAACTTCCTCTGGTTGCCGCTACAGCGGCAGGTTAATGTCAAGGGCTGCGTCGAACGCATCTCTAAAACCGAATCACTCAAATATTTCCTCAGCCGACCCTTCAGCAGCCAACTCGGGGCATGGGCGTCGCCACAAAGCAAGGTGATTACCTCGCGCAGCATCCTCGAGGCAAAGCTCGATCAGATGAAGCGTAAGTTCACCGAGGGGAAAGTGCCGCTCCCTGATAACTGGGGTGGCTACCGCATCGTGCCCGAGTCTTTCGAGTTCTGGCAAGGGCGTTGCAACCGCTTGCACGACCGCTTTATCTACCGCCTCAATGTGTCTGGCCAATGGCTGACTGAGCGCCTCGCGCCGTAGTTCTGTATTAGTTACCAAGGGTGCCATGACCGAAGAAAATACAGAGATCGATTCCAAGATGGGGCACCTTATTGCCTCCGGGCATATCAAGCCGATCTCTGAGGAATTGCAGAATTGGGCGGATCCGGAAGTGGCCGACTATATACTCCGCCTTGATAAGCCGCACCAGATACTAGTTTATCGCGCATTACCCCGTCACCGGGCGGCGGATGTCTTCGCCTACTTCGAGCCAGAGGATCAGGATGCCTTTCTCGAAGCGTTGACGGACGCAGATACCCGCGTGCTATTGGCCAATTTGAGCCCCGACGACCGCACAGCGATGCTCGAAGAGCTGCCTGCCACCGTAACCCGCAAGCTAATGCAGTTGCTGAGCCCAGAGGATTTGGCAGAGTCACGCCAGCTGCTCGGCTACCCTGAAGAAAGTGTCGGTCGTTTGATGACGCCCGACTATATCCGCATTCGGGCCGAGTGGAGCTGTGATCATGCCCTCGCACACATCCGCAAATACGGCCGAGATAGTGAAATTTTTAACATCCTTTACGTGACGGACGGAAACGGGAAATTGGTCGACATCTTGCGCATGCGCCGACTCATCATGGCGCCGCCTTCGACTGTGATTAAAGACATTTTAAACTATCAGTTCGTTAGTTTATCCGCCTATGACGACCGCGAGGTCGCGGTTGAGAAGATCCAGCGCTATGACGTCAATGCACTGCCTGTGGTCGACTCTGAGGGCGTGCTCGTCGGCATAGTGACGGTCGACGACATCATGGACGTGGCGGAAGAAGAGGTTACCGAGGATATTCAAAAAGGTGTCGCCGTTGCTCCACTTGAGACCCGCTACAGCGCGGCCAGTCCCGCGCAGCTCTTCCGCAAGCGTATCGGCTGGCTGTTGATTTTGATCTTCGTGAACCTGATCTCGGCCGGCGTCATTTCGAATTACGAGGATTTTATCAAAGAATTTATCACTCTCGCGCTCTTCATGCCTCTGGTCATAGCCAGCGGTGGAAACTGCGGTGCCCAATCCGCCACACTTATGGTGCGTGCTATCGCCATCGGCGACCACGCCGTGGGCGATTGGATTAAGGCGGTGTCTAAAGAAACCTTTGTCGGCGTACTACTCGGCACCGCTATGGCGGTGATCGCGGCAATCGTTGCCAAGCTTTATGGTGGCGATTATCATATCGCGATCATCGTCGGGCTGAGCATGATCTCCATCGTTTTTGTCGCCAACGCTTTTGGCGCCCTACTGCCCTTTATTCTCAGCCGCTTGAACATCGACCCGGCCGCTGCCAGCACACCTCTTATCACCTCTCTCATGGACGTGCTCGGCCTTATCATCTATTTTACTATCGCCGTCGTCATTCTCGCGTAAACCACTCAGTATTATGTCAAATAACTTCCAATCCCTCGGCGTCCGAGCCGATCTCGTTGAGGGGCTGGACGCCCTTGGTATTCAACAGCCTACGCCCGTCCAAACTGCAGCTATTCCTTTTTTGCTCAAAGAGGGCGGCGACCTGATCGCACAGGCCCAGACCGGCACCGGTAAGACCGCCGCCTTCGGTCTCCCGCTCTTGATGAAAGTGGACCCTGAGTCGGATAGGATTCAAGCTCTCATCATCGCGCCAACTCGGGAGTTAGCTAAGCAAATCGGTAAGGCACTCTTTCGTTACACCAAGTTTTGTCAGAATAAAATTTTTGTCGAGGTTGCCGCCGGCGGTGACAAAATCGACCTTCAAGTGCAGCGGCTCGGCCGCCCGACTCAAATCCTCGTGGCTACGCCGGGGCGCCTGACGGACTTATTGAAGAAGGGCCTTCTTCTCGACGCGGTGCAATACCTTGTCCTCGACGAAGCCGATGAGATGCTCAGTATGGGCTTTCAACAGGAGCTCGCTGAAGTTTTTGACCAAACTAAAAAGCGTAGATCAACATGGCTTTTTTCGGCCACTTTTCAAAAGAAATTGCATAGCTTGATTGAAAATCACATGTCGCCACACGCTCAGCGCGTGCAAGTCGAGCCTAAGCAAATCGTGAACCGCAATATCGATCATCAATATGCGATCTGCGCACGGGAGGAGAAAGACGCATTCATTGCCAGTTATCTTAAGTTGCAGGGTACGGCGCGCGGCCTCATCTTCTGCCGCACGCGTGCCGGTGCCATCCGTATGGGCGAGGAGCTGGAAAAAGCCGGACTGTCTGTTGCCGTCATCCAAGGCGACCTCAGTCAGAAGGATCGCGACAAAGTGATGCGCGGTTTTAAGAAAGAACGTATCCAGTTTCTCATCGCTACCGATGTGGCCGCTCGGGGGATCGATGTAGAGGGTCTGTCTTTCGTCATCCAGCACCAATTACCCGACGCGATGCAGTACTACACGCACCGTAGTGGCCGCACGGCTCGCGCGGGTAAGAAGGGTGTCTCGCTCACGCTTATCGAACCAGGCGAGCGCGGCGAAATCACGAAACTGGAGCAGTCGCTCGGCTTGAATTTCAGTTTGGTGGAGTAGGCCAGTCTTAATATGATGTGCCCTATTGGGGTTGCCTTCTTCCATCGGATGGCTTATATTAGGAAACTAAGGAGGTGAGAAAAATGCAACTGGATCTAAAAGCTCAGAGAGGTAAAGAGGTTCTGGTTAAGATCAGTAATCGCATCGGCATTTTGGCGGATTTGGCTCAGATCATAGCGGATCGGGGAATTAATCTTCTGGCAATCAATGCTTATGCCCTAGCCGATCAGGCTTATGTTCGGCTTTTGACCGAAGATAACCTGCGTGCCGTGGATGTCCTCAGGGAACATGGTTATAATCCGCATGAGGAGGATGTTGTTCTGCTGACGATTCCACACAAGCCAGGTATGCTGCACCGCGTCAGCGAAATCTTGTCCGAATCAGGGATTAATATACACCACATCTACGCCAGCACGACGAAAGCGGATGGCGATTGCTGTGTTGTGTTGCATACAACCAACGACGCACAGGCCATGGTTAAGTTCAACGAAACCCGCATCGGTGTTTGATTCAGCTTCTGTATCAAGCGTTTTGCTTCGCCGCTCGCTGGATGGGTCGGTTCCGGCGCCCCCGCTGGGGGAATTCCAGCGGAAGGTGCTGGGCTTTGTAGCGATTATCGATTGGTAGCGTCTGCATCCGTGGTCTGGCGATCTTCCAAAATCATGATATGCTGATGCCAGCCGTGGACTTGGTGTTTTTGTTGGCTTGTGGAGGGTTTTTCGTTTTGCTCGCATCATGTTTCGGTTTTTGACAACTTCGGTTTTAATCTTCGTAAGTGGAGTGGGGGTGTATGCCTTCCATTCGGTTGAGTTGATAAACGGTGCGAGCGTGCAGGGGGAAATAGCATTGGAGCGTGCGGACGTGCTTTATGTGGATCTCGGTTTTGAATTGTTGGAGGTGCCACGGGCGGCTATCGAGGCGGTTCAGGTGCGTGATGTGACGACCGGTCAGTTCCCGGTTGAACTACAGGCTGCCGAGACGCTCTATGAGGTGTCCACGGATCGTCGTGATCAAACGATCCGCGATTGGGTGGATACACTGGGAGAAGCGGTCGCTCTAGTGCAGACGCCGACAGGGCTGGGCTCCGGCTTTGTCATCCATGAAAACGGCTACGTTGTGACCAACGACCACGTGATTGCTGGCGAGCATCGCATCTCGATTACTATCTTTGAAGAGGGCGTGAATGAGCTCTCAAAGGTCACCTACGACCAGGTGCGTATCGTAGCGACTAGTTCGGAGCTGGATCTGGCTTTGCTCAAGATCGAAACGGAGACGCCGACAAGCTTCGTCACCGTCCCACTGGCGGCGGCCGATGAGGGGCTCCGCGAAGGACAGACGGTCTTCGCCATTGGTAGCCCGCTGGGTCTCGACCGCACGGTCTCCGAGGGCATTATCAGCGTGGCTAACCGGGTAATTAACGGGCGGCTCTACTTGCAAACGACGACCCAGATCAATCCAGGCAACTCGGGTGGGCCTTTGTTCAATTTGAAAGGCGAGGTCGTCGGCGTGAACAATATGAAGATCGCAGCAGTGGGCGCCGAGGGGTTGGGCTTTTCGATTTCTTCGGGCATTCTGAAATCCTTTATCGATAATCGCGATGCCTACGCTTTTGATCCGCGTAACCCAAATGCCGGCTTCCGCTACATGGACCCGCCCAAGCTCAAATGAACAGGTCTCTCCGATTTGTAACAACCCGTAACTTTTTTAATTGTATGATATCTGCTATGCGAATGAAGCTCTCCTTACTTGCCGGCACTCTGGCCACAGCCTCCTTACTGCAGGCGGTCCCCTTCAGCTCTCTGATCGAGGAGGAGGTCGACATTTATTTCACTCTCCGCAGCATTGTGGACTTGCGTACTGACTGGGCGGGGCATCCTTTCGCCCAAGTCGTCGAATCTGAGGAACTGCACGATTTCTTCGAGCCTTTGCTCGCCGCCAGAGCAGAGCCTGAGGGTGAGGAGGGCGCGACCGATATTTTGAAAAATGAGTTCGGACTTAGCTGGGACGAACTCTTTGAACTATTCCCAGGGCAGTTGGCCTTGGCCTCGTATAATGTGCCTGATCTGATTATGGGAAGAGCGGAACGCCCCGAACTGCTATTGCTGGCTGAGTATGCCGGCGATCCGGAGCAGCTCGAAGCGCTCATGCAGGTGCAGTTTGAGCGCAACGCGGAGAGTCAGAAGGCGGTCAATCCGGCCATCGAGCATACGATGATCCGGGAGTCTTTTATGGGCGAGACACTGCATTTCGACGAGACCTTCGATGGCGTGACGACCTACATCGAAGATGGCTATGCGCTGGTCGAGGGTATCTTCATTCTCGCCACACCAGAGGCGCGTCTGCGCTCGGCGGTGGAGGCGATTAAAGATCGGCCGGAAGCCCCACTCAGTGAAAACGCTGCCTACCTTCGCTCGCGCGAAGAAGGAGGCCGGGGCGATCTGCAGTTCTACTTTAATTTGGAAGCTTTGCTGCCGCCACTGAATACGGAAATGCTGAACAAAGCGCTCGCCAGCGGCGCCGCCATGTTCGGTATCAGCGAGCAGAGTCTAGACGCGGCGCTCTCGCTGAAATCTTTGCAGGCACTTTTTTTTGACATGGATTTGATTGAATCAGGGCTTCGCTCGAACAGTGGTGTGATCTATCGAGAGAAGTCCGGCCTACACGGATTGATTACTTATTCTGGAGACCCTTTGCCCGCGGCGCGTTATGTGCCTAAAGGCATTTTTTCCAGCTCGGTGACGAGCTTTGATTTTGGCCAAATGATGGTGCGATTGGAAAATCTTTTGGTGACCGCCAGTCCGATAATGCGCTTTCAAATCGATGCACAACTACAGACGATACGGACGAATACGAAAGTCGATTTGCGCACGGCGCTCTTCGAGAATTTCGGTGGTGACTTGGTAACGCTCTCGATCCTGCCCGAGCTGGGGCGCGAAAGCGCTACCATGTCGGAACCGGATCAGGTGGTGGTGGTCGGGTTAAAGGATGCGGAGGCGCTCTCCAGTGCCCTGGAGGTGCTTAAAGATCTGCTACCGGGCCTGCGTGAGCAAATCGAGACAAAGGAATTTGCTGGGGAGACGATCTACACGGTTCGGGCGGCACCTAACCCGCAGATACCTGATGCGGTGGGCAGCACGTTCAGTTATGCCATCACCCGCTCAAAATTCATCTGTTGTTTCGGTCGTGTTGGATTGCTGCAGGAAGTACTCAGTGCGCTGGAGACAGGGGGTGACGGCTTCTGGCAGTTGGCTGAAACGGAGGCTTTATTTGAACGTATCGTCCGGCCCGGGGCGGTCTCCCGCTCCTATGTCGATCTCGATAAACTAATGCGATCTATTTTCCAATCGCTTGTTCAAATAAGCCAGTTCGGTGGGGATGCCAACGCTTTGGACACGGCGCGGATACCAGCTAATTTACCAGTGCCCTTTCACCTGATCTCGGAGACGAACGAGGCGGAAGACGGCTTGTTCAGTCGTGCTCTTATCTTGGAAAGGGAGACATCTGAATAATGTTACAGTCAATTAAGAATCTATTCTATGGGGCTTGGGATCTAAGTCTAACAGGTTTTTTGCCAGCGGCTACAGCCGCGTTATTGTGTGTGAGCGCCCACGGTCAGAAGGAAGCTTCTTTTGGTTTTGGCGAGCCGAAAGTAATCAAACTGGACTGGGGTACGCGGGCTCTGCAGGTGGCCGATCTGGATGGCGATGGTCTGACGGATATGGCGGTGATCAACAACGACACCGCGCAGATTGATCTGCTCTACCAGCGCAAAGGGAATGCACCCCGTTCAGAGCCCAAACGCAGTATCGAGCGTGAGCGCTGGCAGCCGGTATTTGAAGACGCCCATTTTGATGCGGAAAAAGTGACAGTGGGCTTTCCCATGTTTGACCTTGGGGTCGGTGATCTGAATGGCGATGGATTGGTTGACCTCGCGTATACGGCTCGAGATGTGCCGCTCACCATACGTTTTCAGGGTGAGGACGGCCAATGGATCGCGATGCAGGAGTTCGATGGTTTCGATACCCTGGGCTGGAATAGTACTTTGAAGGTGGCTGATTTGGATGGCGATGGCCGAAAGGAAGTGGTGCTTCTGACACCAGCTGCGGTACGGATCTTTTCGCAGGGTGAAACGGGTGACTTGCAGGAGGCGGATATTTATTTTCTAACAGGGGAGAACCCGTTTAATCTTGAAGTCGAAGATCTGACGGGTGACGGCCTAGCTGAGATTTGCTATGTTACGACAGAGGGCAAGCAGTCGCTCGTGATGCGTGAGCATTTAAAGGGCGGTGGTTTCGGCGCTGAGCGACGCTTCCTGCTTGAACGCCCGATCCGGATGTTCGCCCCTTTCGTCGAGGGTGAGTCTGAGGCTAGCCGATTTATTTCCGTTGATTCCCGTAGCGGTGGACTTGAATTTCTTGAGATAACGCCCGCTGACATGGCGCATGGCAATCTACCCCTTGAGGGCATGCAGCCACAGATTTATCCGGTCTTTAAAAAAGAGAAGGAAGGTGCGTGCTTTGCGTTTGGTGACCTCAATGGTGACGGTGAGCGAGACTTGCAGGTGGTGAATCCGGCTGGGGCCGAATTGATGGTTTTCCAGAAAGAAGATGGTCGCTTTGTCGCTTCGAAACGCTTCCCCACTTTTTCCGCGATCTCTTCACTGGGCGCGGGGCGTTTTTTCGAGTCGAAATCTGAGACAGTAGTGGCCTTAAGTTTAGAGGAGAAAACGCTCGGTTTGAGTCAATTGGATTCGGGTGGTCGGCTGACTTTTCCACGCTTGATCGAAGTCGGTAGAGGTGCGCCATTGGTCTGCGAGGTGGTCGATCTGGATCAGGACGGTTATGATGAGCTGGCGCTAGTCAATGAGTCGAAGAGCGGCATGCAGCTGGTCATCGCCCGGCCAGCAGCTCGTCAGGAATTTAGTTCAGAGTGGGAAGTCCTTTTGCAGATGGATCTACCCGATATGCGGCGTAAGCCCACGCATATCCGGGCACTTGATGTTTTCGGCCAGCGGGGTGTAGGACTCATGCTCTTCATTCCCCGAGAGGCACCGCTGCTGCTTGCCCCGATCGAGGGGGGCGAAAGCTATGCGCTGGAAATCGTCGGCGAGCGTTCGAGTGTGCGCGAGAGTTTGCTTAAGGATGTGTCTCCAGCGCAGGTTTCAGCGATCGATGTGGATGGTGACGGGCGTCCGGAGCTAGTGGCCGGGCGCAAGGGTTTCGCCCGTGCGATTCGTTTGAGTGAGGGTGCTTTGGAAATGGTGGATCAGTATAATGCACGCCGCAGTAGCGACGAAGTTGCTGCGGTCATACCGGCAGTCGACGCCGACGGGCTGCAAGGGCTCGTGCTCTACGTCCCGAAAGAGGGCGAGCTTCAGTTTTTGAGCCGTGAGGCCGATGGTGTGCTCCGTTACCGGCACAGCGAGGAAGTCGGTACGATGGCGCTCTCCGGCTGGTCGCAGTTGGCAGACATGGAGGAAGCTGAGGACACCTACATTTTATATGGAGAGGGCCGCTTTTGGTATTTTGCTGCACATGCCGACAGTTGGACCTGTGAGGTCGGCGGGAGTTATGAAACCGGGCTGGAGGATGTCTACTTTAGCCATGTCGCGACAGCGGATTTTGATGCGGACGGTCGCTTGGACTTGGTGGCGGTCGACGGTAATGAGCATGTGGTTGAGATCCTTCGGCATGAAGCAGACGGCATGCGCAGCCAGATGCATTGGGAGATCTTTGAGCAAAATATGCATTATCAAGGTCGCACCGGAGCTAAACTAGAGCCTCGTCAAACGGTGACCGCTGACTTTAACGACGACGGGCGCATGGATTTTGCTTTCCTAATACATGATAGAATTATTTTTTATCTACAAGAATGAGCTTACCTCCAAACGGCTAACCCATGGAATGTTGGCTCGGGTAAAATCGTTTAGAAAGTTGCGAAATTCTCGATATGCTTCCACGGATTCCTGACTGAAAGCGTGTCGCGATAGAAGGAATTTTCTAGGTCCCTAACTTTCTCGGCGCTGCTTGCGCTTCTCTGCAAATTGTCGACGACGCGCGAGTTCGCGCATGTCCACTGCAGGATCATCGTCCTCGAAGATTTCTTGGCCGATAATGTGCTCTATTACGTCCTCCATCGTGATGACGCCGGACATTGAGCCATACTCATCAACAGCGATGGCAAGCTGCTGGTGGTGTTTGAGAAATGTCTGCAAAGCGTCTGAAGCGGCCGCGTTGTCCGGCACAAATAAAGCCTCGTTAGCCAACGCTTTGATCAGGATACTGTCATTACCTTCGGCTTTGGCAGCAAGGATGTCTCGCCGCCGGACGATGCCAGTGATGTTATCACTCTGATCTTCATAAACCGGAATTCGGGCGAAGGGGATGTCGAAACTTTTCGCTAGCAGCGAGGCTACCGTCTGCTGCCCATCGATTACATGCACTACCGTGCGAGGCGTCATGATTTCGTTGACGTGCAGCTCATCGAGGCTGAGCGCATTATTGATCATGTCACGTTCGTTGGCGGTCAAAGTACCTTCTTTGGCACTTTTCTCCGCAAGTAAGAGAATTTCCGCATCACTGTTAGTCTCTATGTTGTTGGGGCGTAAGGTGTAACGCACGATAAACCCGACCACGCGCGAAATCGGCATCATCAAGGCGCAGATCCATGCCAATGGAAAGATAAGTATCGGTTGCAGGGCCGGTCGGTAGAGCACACCGACGTTTTTGGGAACAATTTCCGAGAAGAAGAGAATGGCTAGCGCCATGACCGAGGAAACCTTCAGGAGAATGTTGCTATCCTCGGGCCAGATTTGTACGGCCAAACCGCCGACCATGGTTGCACCCAGTGTGTTCGCAATCGTATTGAGACTGAGGATTGCAGAGCTCGTCTCTTCGAGACCGAGCTTATACTTCTCCAGTTTCTGACCCCGATTCGGGTAGGCTTTCTTGAGGCCTTCGATCTCAGCTGTTGTTGTACTCAGGATCATGGCTTCTAAAACCGAACAGAGGGCGGAGATGCCAATGGTGAAGGCAATGGCTATAGTGAAGGCGAGAGTCATTATCGGAGTGCCGCAGGAGGAAAGTCTTTGTGACCTTCATTATATGGTCCTTGCGCGCTCAGGATATGGACGATTAGATGTCGTTGAATCGCATGGTTTCAAGGATTATTTGGTAAAAAGGGACTCGGATGAATTCTTGCGGGTGCCATTAAATCCACGGGAGGACACAAACCGCAACAGATGCCGGAACTCGTCCCGCACCTTAAAGGAGCGGACATAGGTATGCGGCTTCTTTAGGTGCCCGCCTGACCCCGTCTTTAAAATGGCACCCTTTTCTTGCCTCCAGCCCTGCTTAATACTTGACCGTAAATTAGCCTTTTAGATATGCTAGTCAAAATTAACGGATGTTTACCCATATTCTATGAAAGTTTCCTCACTATTTTTACTCTCCTTTATCGGCATCAGCTCTCTTTTTCTCTCGGGCTGTGCTTCATTTGAAAAAGGTGTCCCTCAAAAGGTCATCGTTCTTTCCTTCCCCAGTGAGGCGAGTGTATATATCAATGGCGAGCCTGCCGGCATTACTCCATTGGAGGTCGCCCTACCTCGCAAGTTGACTCACCAGATTCGTCTCGAAAAGCGCGGCTACAATCCCGCCGTTAAATACTTCTCGCCCGTGCCGAACGATCAGGCGCAGAATTTTATCCGCTTTGGTTTGAAAGAGGACTTGGGCTACTATGTCGACCTAGAGCCCGGCACGATGAAGGCTGAGCTTCAAAGTGGTCTTGTGCCCACTTCCAGTGGTGCGGATCCATTTGAGCGTATGGCGCAACAAGCCCTCGCCGCTGACCAACAGCTGGAGGCTGGTGAAATCACTCCTCTGGAACACAAAGTTATCATCGAGCAAATTATTGAGTTCTTCGAAGCGCAATACCAGCGCCCGGATTAGCGCCCGGATTAGCGCCCAGTAAGCGCCCTGATGAACGCCCTGATGAACGCCCTGAATGGCATCAAATTTTGGCATCAAATTTATTAGACTGAATGACTCAAGTACCTGAAGCCCTTCTCTACACGAAAGACCATGAGTGGATCCAGATTCACGACGACGGCACCGCTACAGTTGGCATAACTGATTATGCGCAGCAGAGTCTGGGCGATATTACATTTGTAGAATTCCCCACGCTAGGTGAGTCTTTCCGTCTGGCGGAGACCTTCGGTGTCGTCGAATCGGTCAAGGCCGCATCGGATCTCTTTATGCCGCTTGATGGCGAAGTCATTGAGATCAATGAAGATGTCGATGCCGAACCTGAGCTACTCAATAGCGATCCCTACGGCAAAGGCTGGCTCTTGAAGGTTCGCCTCATAGACGCTTCTCAGGTGGCTGCACTGCTCAAAGCAGATGCGTATTCCGAGCTGATATAAGCTCGCATTTTTTCAATCTCAGCGCTGGTCTGCCACTTGCCAAAGCGCAGTGCATCCGTATGCTGGCTTGGAAATACTATGACAGCTTCGAATAAAGATAAATCTCCGTCTTGGTCGGTCACAGATTCGGAAAATTACTACGGTCTCAAACGTTGGGGCGGGGGGCACTTCTCGATCGATTCGGAAGGCTTCATGCAAGTGCACCCCTTGCGCGACCAACGGAGTATCCGCATCCATGATATCGTGAGAGAAGCCGCCGAGAAAGGTCTCAAGCCGCCTCTCACCGTGCGTATTCAGGACCTCCTCCACACGCGGGTCATTCAGCTCAATGAGCTCTTTCGCGAAGCGATCAAAGACGAGAAATATGCGGGCCGCTACCGTGGTGTTTTTCCGATCAAAGTGAATCAACTGCGTGAGGTGGTCGAAGAGATCCAAGACGCGGGCAAGCCCTTCCATTATGGTCTCGAGTGTGGTAGTAAGCCCGAGTTGATGATCGCGATTGCAATGCATAAAGACCCGAAGTCTTTGATTATCTGTAACGGCTATAAAGATGACGAATTCATTCGCTTAGCCTTGCAGGGCGTACGCCTCGGTAAAGAGATCTATCTCGTCGTCGAGCAGCTCAGTGAAGTGCCCCGGATTATTCAAATTTCCAAGAAGCTCGGCGTCACGCCCCGCATCGGCTTCCGCATTAAGCTTGCAACAGTGGGGGAGGGTAAGTGGGCGAGTTCTTCTGGAGAGGATGCTAAATTTGGGCTCACTAGCCCCGAGATTATCGATGCTGCCAAGCGGCTTAAGCGTGCCGGGCTCACGAACAGCCTCAGGTTGATCCACTTCCATATCGGCTCGCAAGTGCCCAATATTCAGACCATTAAAAAGGCTACGGTCGAAGCCGCGCGTTTCTACTGCGAGCTCAAGAAGATGGGCTTCCCTATGGAACTTATGGATGTGGGTGGCGGGCTCGGTATCGACTATGATGGCTCTCGCAGTAATTACGAGAGCTCCATGAACTATACCATGCGCGAGTATGCGCGTGACGTAGTGTATAATATTAATACCGTTTGCCGGGATTCTGGAGTCACTGTGCCTGATATCGTATCAGAGAGTGGCCGTGCGATCGTGGCTCCCCACTCCATTTTGATCACCGAAGTTTGCGATCGGATCTCCAAGACTGCCGTTGGCCCTAAGCCGTCTCCTAAAAATAAGAAGGTCAACCCTATCTTGCGGGACCTGCAGGCGATTCTCGATAACGAGCATGAATCGTCGCCACTGGAGCGTTACCACGATGCCCTGCAAAAAAAGGAAGAGTCGAACAATCTCTTCAGCCTAGGCTATCTTGATCTGGCGGAGCGTGCGCAGGCCGATGCGACCTATTGGGCAATCTGCCAAGAGCTCTGCGAACAGACGAAGAACGGCAGTTATACGCCTGAAGACTTGGAGAGCTTGCCGCAGATGATGGCCGACCAATACGTTTGCAACTTTTCCGTCTTCCAGTCGCTGATCGACCATTGGGCCTGTAAACAGCTCTTCCCTATTGCGCCTCTGCACCGCTTGAACGAATGCCCTGATGTCGATGCTACACTGGTGGACATCACCTGCGATAGCGAGGGTAAGGTCTCTTCTTTTACTGATGTTGAAGACATTCGTCAAACCATCCGTTTGCATAAGCTGAAGCCGAAAGACCCTTACTACCTAGGCGTCTTTCTGGTCGGGGCCTATCAGGATATCATGGGCGACTTGCATAATCTATTCGGTCGTGTGAACGAAGTCCATGTCTTCCTTGAAGACGACGAAGAAGATGGTTTCTATATCGAAGATAGTATCAAGGGTTTTACGGCCAGTGACGTGCTCGGCTTCACTCAATACGATGGGCATATCTTGACCCGTCGTATGAAAAAGCAGATCGACCGCGCAACGAAGGCAGACGAAATCAAGCCGCGTGAGGGCACTCGCATGCTCGACGAATATGCGGAACTTTTGCGCGGCCATACCTACCTGGCAACTTAAGGCTACTGCATCAAAAACTCGCTTCGGCCCTGATAAAAGTCTTGAATCACCGCTGTCATGTCCGATGCACCTAAAATGATTAACTGGCCGGAGGCCGCCCGTGCTCTGCATCGCCGAGTCGGGGACCGTGCCTTTGAGCCAGCGGTACTGGAGCACGTCCGTGGAGCTGGTGCTGTGTTGGTCGCTTGTTCCGGAGGCGCGGATTCGGTCTTTTTACTCTGCTCCTTGGTGGCCAATGCTCATTCGCTGGGGCTGCGCCTCCACGTGGCGCACTATAATCATCGCTGGAGGGGTGAAGATTCCGACGCCGATGCCGCGTTTGTTCAATCGCTGGCCAGGGCTTTTAAACTGCCATTTTTAAGTGATACTCGCCCGGATAATGAGGCTGCCTTCACCGAGACGACCGCTCGTGCACTGCGTCTGGACTTTCTTCGCAAAGCCGCGCATAGTCAAAAGTGCGCTTTTATCCTCTTCGGCCATCAGCTCGACGATATTATTGAGACGCAACTCCAGCGTATCGTCCGTGGCTGTGCTTCCGACGGCCTGGCTGCACCACGGCCGATCGCCTACTTCGATGATGCACCGACGCACCTGCGCCCCCTGCTTCATCTGCGTGCCGGAGATATCCGCATGGCACTCAACGCCACCTCGATCTCCTGGCGCGAAGACAGCTCAAACGACGATGTTAGTATTGCCCGAAATGCACTGCGTAAACAGATCATCCCCGACTTAGCCGCAGCCCTGGGTAGAGACCCTGCGATGGGTGCGTCGCGCAGTCGCCGTTTACTCGAAGAGGATGCTGCCGCACTCGATGTACTCTCCCGCGAGCGTTTACCAGAGGCATATGCCCATGCGCCCACTTTGCAACGGTCCGCGCTCCGCAGTTTGCCTCCTGCGCTTCTGCGCCGTGCGCTCGCGGAGTGGCTGAATGGGCACGATTTGATCCGATCGGTCGGGGCCCCTGCTATGGATGTGCTGATCGAGACTATCCGTAGTCAGCGCGAGTGCTACCGTATGAGTGCGGGCGCCTATTATATTCTGATCGATGCCGATAGGCTCTCATGGGAGCATGAAGATGCGTCTACCTCGCGAGAGGTGATCCAACCGGCTACATTGGAGCCAGGCGAACCGGTCTTTTTATCCAACGGAGCCCTCATCGAAGCTGAGGTCGTCGAACTCAGCGCTACACTACGCTCCCGACTTGAGTCGGGCTCCATTGACCCGTCTAAGGAGGCGATCATCGCCTACCACGACGAGCCTAGCTTCGAGATCCGCGCCTGGCAACCCGGAGATCGCTTCCACCCGCTCGGCGCCCCTGGCCGAAAAAAGCTTAAAGACTGGTTTATCAATCGTCGTATTCCTCTAGCGGAACGAAAAAGGCTTCCTCTTGTCCTTAATGCGTCCGCAGAAGTCATCTGGGTGCCTGGGTTTCCGCCTGCGGAAAGCCGCAAAATTCAGTCGGCGACGAACAAGGCTCTTAGGTTGACTTACGAAACAAGAAATCCACTTTGACCCATTCATGTCATCAGAGAACAACAAGTCATCGAAGAACGATCCCGGTAAGAACGGCTCACCTCAGCGCTTCCAGCCCAAGGTGTTGCTGGTTTATCTGGTCATCGTTGCTGCTATTTTAACGATCTGGTTCGCCAACCCCGGAGCGGGCACTAACCTAAAGCAACTTACGATAAGTGAGTTAATACAGGCGGTCAAAGCCGGCCAAATTGCCGAGGGCGATGGCCTCATGGAGCCCGATCCTTCCTACGGGCGAGATGGCTACGTCATAAACGGCGAGATGTCCAACCCCGCGCTTAGCGAGGTCGAGGGTGGCCTCGCGCCCGCTTCGGATGTGCCCTCTAAGATCCGCTTCACCGCCCGCGGACGTTTGACCGAGGATGATTTTCTCCTCGTGCGCGAAGTGCTCACCGAGAAGCGGGCCACTACCGGTCTTCAGGAAGTGCTCATCAGCTTTCTGCCCTTCCTCCTCATTATCGGCCTGCTCTATTTCCTCTTTGTCCGCCAACTCAAGAATGCGGGTAAGGGTGCAATGAGCTTTGGCAAGAGTAAGGCAAAAATGCTCACTCGCGAGAAAGATTCAATTAATTTCAAGGACGTCGCCGGATGCGACGAAGCGAAGGAGGAGGTCTCCGAAGTGGTCGATTTTCTTCGGGACCCCAAGAAGTTTCAGCGTATTGGCGGGCGCATCCCCAAGGGCGTGCTTATGGTAGGCCCTCCGGGCACGGGTAAGACGCTTCTAGCTAAGGCGGTCGCCGGCGAGGCCGATGTCCCTTTCTTCTCGATCAGTGGTTCTGATTTCGTCGAAATGTTCGTCGGTGTCGGGGCAGCCCGTGTTCGAGATATGTTTGAACAAGGCCGTAAAAATGCCCCTTGCATCGTATTCATCGATGAGATTGATGCCGTCGGCCGTCAACGCGGTGCCGGGCTTGGCGGTGGTAACGACGAGCGTGAGCAAACGCTCAACTCTCTCCTCGTCGAGATGGACGGCTTTGACGGGCATGAAGGTGTCATTATTATTGCGGCGACAAATCGTCCGGATGTTCTCGACAGTGCGCTCCTTCGCCCCGGTCGCTTCGACCGTCAGGTGACCATCGATCTGCCTGACCTGAACGGCCGTTACGAAATTCTTAAAGTGCACGCTAAGAAGATCGCTCTCTCGGAAGACGTCAACTTGCAACACGTTGCCCGCAACACACCTGGTTTCTCCGGTGCTGACCTAGCGAATCTACTCAACGAAGGTGCCCTCATCGCTGCCCGCTACAATAAAAAGGCGGTCGAAATGGAAGATATCGACGAGGCCCGCGATAAAATTTCATTCGGTCGCGAGCGCCGCAAGCTGATGGACGACGAAGACCGCAAGATCACTGCCTACCACGAAGCCGGGCACGCGCTGGTGCAAGCTGTGGTCGACGATGGCCATCTGCCCGTCCACAAGGTGACCATTATTCCGCGCGGTCAGAGTCTCGGCTCCACCATGTTCATGCCGAAGAAGGACTTGCTCAACCACTCCAAGCGCCGACTGCTCAACCAGATTTGCTGTGGCATGGGTGGACGTGCCGCCGAAGAAATCGTGATGGGCGATATCACCAGTGGCGCCTCTGGCGATATCCGAATGGTTACTAAAACCGCACGCCATATGGTCTGTGATTGGGGTATGACCGAACTGGGTCCTGTCGCATACGGTGAAAACAAAGACCACGTTTTCCTCGGCCAGGAAGTCGCCCGCTCTCAGAACTACAGTGAGCAAACCGCGCAGAAGATCGACAACGCTATCCATGACATCGTGGAAAAGGAGTATAAGCGCTCCCTCGAAATCCTTAACGAGCACCGAAAGGCGCTGGATGTCTGCGCCGAAGCGCTCCTCGAGCACGAAACTATCGACGGCAAACACGTCCACGAGATCCTCGAATTCGGCGAGATTCGCTCGCCCATTGTGAAACGCGAACCTGCTGAGCCCGAGCCCGAGGCAGAAGAGGATGCTGAAGAGCCCAAGAAAACGACGAAGAAAGACGGGGACAAAGGTGGTCTCGCTGGTGAAGAAGCCCCGGCCGGCGCGCCCGCCTAAGGTAACCATCTCTTTCGATGGACACTAACTTCACCTACACTTTAGCCGACCTCAGAGAAGCCAAGTTTCCGGGGACCCCGCTAGCTGTGATAGGTCATCCGATCCAGCACTCAGTCAGCCCCGCGATGCATAACGCGGCCATAGCCAAGATGCGCCGATCCGACTCGCGCTTCAGCGACTGGGCTTATTACCGCTTCGACATTGCGCCCGAGGATTTCGCCGAAGCCATCCCGCTCTTCTATAAGCGCAACTTCCTTGGGCTCAACCTCACCATCCCACACAAAGTGCAGGCCATGGACCTGATCTATGGTGTCTCGCCCGATGCCGAGCGTATGGGAGCGGTCAATACCCTCGTTTGGGGCGAACATGGCTATGATGGTTTTAATACCGACGGCTACGGCCTTAAAAACGCCCTCAAAGCCGACCTCGGAGTGACGCTCAAGGGCGCACGTCCATACATACGCGTCATGGACAAATTCACTCCAGACTCGTCGATGAACTTCAACCGCTTTGGGTCAATTTTGGAGATGGTATGAGTGAACTCCTGCCGAGCCTGCTTTACCCGGGGACTGTCTCGCTCTGTGGACTGGAGTGACTTTTTTTTCGTGGCAGTCCCATGCGCTTGAGTCTTGTACACATGTTGGAAACGCTTACCCTAACACCCCGCCGCCTGTGTACAGCCTCGCACAACTCCTTCAGTGTGGCATCCGGCTCTTCTTCTATTAGCTGCCTCACCAGCGACAGGGCTTCATCATCGAGGGCAGGCTTACCACCTCCACCGTGAGGTAAAGGGGCGATGCTACCCGTGGCGCGGCGACGGTGCAGCAGTTTCTCCA